>TARA_R110002096_G_scaffold54517_12_pt1 | contig 34672 bp, 9 predicted proteins | sample TARA_R110002096 | Tara Oceans TARA_R110002096 (sample SAMEA4397295) | marine metagenome | biome: Polar Biome; feature: [DCM] deep chlorophyll maximum layer (ENVO:01000326); material: water (ENVO:00002006), including particulate matter (ENVO:01000060) such as... | depth 35 m
CATTGAAAATGTTCAAATCGGTCAAGGAACGCACGTTGATGTTTCCGGCGCGCCCCGATCCGGCGGTCTGCGCCTCGATCCCGCTGCCGTTGCCTGTCATGGTGATGCGATTCGCCCCAACCTGGACACTGCCGCCCTGGCCGCTGTGCAACGTCGTCGCGCTGACATTGCCGCCGCTGCTCATCGCGATCTGTTTGGCGTTGAGCCGGATGTTGCCGGCATTCCCCCTTCCCCGAGAAACGGCTTCGATCCCTGCGCCGCCCTGGAGCAGAACGCGATCTCGAGCTGAAACCGTGATGTTGCCGCTGCTGCCGGAGCCGAGCGTGGTCGCGCTGACCCCGGCTCCGCTGTTCATGAAGAGATTGCCTGCCGCCAGACTCACGCTCCCGGCGTTGCCGGAGCCCCGTGTCTCCGCCTCGATCCGCCCTCTATTCCTCAGCGTCGTATTCCCCGAGGTCTGGACCGTCACCGTTCCGCCTTGCCCGGTCCCGGAAGTTGTCCCGCTCACCCCTCCACCATTCTGGACGGTCAGCGTAGCCGCTGTGATTCCCAAGGTTCCCGCATCACCGCTTCCTGCAGCTTCCGCCGAAATTCGGCCCGCGGAATCCACCGCGATCGTGTTACCCTGAACGGTAATGCTTCCCCCATGGCCGCTTCCGGAAGTGGTGGCGCTGACTCGGCCGCCATTGCGAACGGTCAGGAAACTGGCGACTGCCAAGTCGATGCTTCCGGCAGAACCCGTGCTTTGCGCCTGCGCCTCGATGACGCCTCCGTCAATCAACATGTCGCTAGCGTCGACGGCGACATTGCCTCCCTGACCGCTACCGGAGGTCGTTGCGCTCAGGCTGGCTCCACCGCCTAGATTCACCGCATTGGCCGTGACACTCACGCTACCGGCATCGCCGGCGCCACTCGTCGTCGATGAGACGGAGCCATTACCAGTTATCGCCAAGGCGTCGGTAGTGATGTTGATCGTTCCAGCGTTGCCGGGCCCGGAGGTCCTGGTCGTGAGAAATCCACCGCTCGAGATGTTCAATGCAGATGTGCCAATCAGGATATCGCCTGCATCTGCAGCCGTCTTGGTTTCTGAAGTCACAAAGCCGCCGCTGGAAATGTTCACCTCTCTTCCGCGAATGGAAACGGTTCCTGCCCGCCCCCTACTTGCGGTCTGTGTGGTGGAGAAACCTCCATCTGAGAAGGTGATAATGTTGCCCGTGAAGTTGACTTGGCCGGCATTGCCACTGCCGAGTGTTTGAGAAGTTACAAATCCACCTTTGGAGATGGTGAGTTGATTTCCCGACAAGGTTACGACTCCTGCTTGCCCCTCTCCTTCGGTGCGGGAATCAATCGCTCCCATTAGATTGGCCGTGTTGGCCACTATGTCGATTCGGCCTGCGTTCCCAGCCAACTCGCCATCGGGAACATATTCACCCGTGGTGAGGGAACGGATTTCACCCGTGGGTGCAAGGTTAAGTTCTCCAACATTCAACGCAACAGTCCCAGAGGTTCCGCTCGTTTCTGTTTGCGTGTCAATCGATCCCGAGACATCCAACCTTCCTCCACTAATGTGGATGCTCCCTGCGTTTCCCCAATTTGGCTCAACGATTCGCTTCGCGAGTTCACGAATTCTTTCATACTGCAGCGCGATAAGCACTTCTGTCGCGGTAAAGGAGTTCAACTGGCGACCGGCAAACTCAGGGTTATTATGGAATCCACCGGGATTTGCCAGTTCGGCGTTGATTGCATTAATAGCCTCGGAGGTGTCGACCGCGCCGAATTCTGCCAGTTTTTCTATCACTGCGACCCCGGAAAGAGCCGTCGATGAATCCACCACACCACTATTCTCCAATTCCTCAATCCTCAAGGCTGAATCAATCCTCTCCAGCCTGAAATCGGTAGGATCCAGGATTGTGTAGCCCAATTCTTCGAGGAATGCTGCGCCAGAATCGAACTCTCCGGACACCTGACCCAATGAAATGTTCTGAACAACGACCTCGGAGGTGGATAACACAGTGCCCCGGACTTCAGCATGATTCGCATTGATTGAAATATTTCCGGCATTGCCAGTCGAGCGGGTTCGGGAGTTGATTGTACCGTCTACAATCACTGACTGCGCTGCAGGTTGGGAAAGTCCACGGATAGTGATATTTCCTGCGTCTCCGAACTGCCTTCCCTCAGGTCCATTGCTTCTTGAGTCGGAAAACAAGAATCCGTTCTCATTTAAATGGAGTTCATCCGTCCGGATTTCGATACTGCCTGCGGGGCCAATACCTCCTCGTGCGCTTACTTCGATGCTAGAAATAGTTATTCGCGGTGCCTCAAGAATAACATCACCACCTTTTCCCTGGTTTAAGGTTGCCGAGCTGATGGTTTGAGTAAGGCTACGTCCATCCAGGTTGATTTCATTGGACGCCTTGATTGTAAGATCGCCTGCATTGCCAGTTTTGCTGCCTGCCGAGTTTGATTTGATCGATCTGGATCTGTTGAATAGCCTCAAATCGTTCACCTCGATCGTAATGTCTCCGGCGTCTCCAATACCTTGTGTCGTTGTGCTGATTTTGGCGAAATCTTGCATCAGGAGCGTATCTGCCGTGATTGCGATATCTCCACCAGTTCCTTTTACCGAAAATGTCGATATTTGTCCGCCATCCAAGCTGATAGTGCCGGCCGATGATGCATTGGGATCACTATGGTCGGCCTTTGAAACATGAATCGTTATACTGCCTCCATTACCCACACCATCGGGAAGCCGGTTGCTGGGGTCTTCACCTCGGGCCAAAATGAATCCCCTGGAGCCAGTTACATTGAGGCTTCCTGTTTGAACAAAAATGTCGCCTGCGCTTCCAGCGCCCGTTGTTTTGGAACTGATGGGGCCGAGCAATTCAACTGAATTCGCGAAAATTGCAATCGAACTTGCATCATGGTCAGATGGTGTGCCTGTGGTAAAGCCCTGGGTCTTTGGCACGGTGAAGGTTCCGGTGCGAAAGGTGATATCTCCAATTTCTGTATCAGGAAAGGCTGTACCAAAGTTGATGCCCCCGTCAATGGAGATGCTCGTGTCCGCTTCGATGATAAAGTTGGGTTTGCCCGGTATTGAAGTCGGATTGGTGAGAAGGATTTCTTTTCCGACAGCTCGCAGAGCCGGCTCGCCGCCAACGTAGCCAGTCGAGGTCAACGACAGAACATCAGGGAGATTTAGGAAAAGAACATCATTGGGCCCAACGCGACTTGCTATGTATTCCCCGCCTTCCGCTTTCCCGGTTACCGGAGCATTGCCAAAGGAGATGTTTCCAAAGTCGTTGGGCCCGACTTGGACGGCTCCCGTGATGTGAACGCTTGTTTGATCGGAATCGACTCCATTGACGTCGCGAAAAAGGATATCCGGGGCGTCGCCGACGAGAAAGTCCTCTCCCGCCTCTGGATTCAGAACCCGGGTCGTGGTCACGTTTCCGGCAATCTCGGTCGCAACGGCTTGGAAATGAATCGTGCCGGCCCGAACCCGGTTTAGATCGTTTCGGGTTGCTTCAGACTGGATGCTGGCGGCCGCTCCGATTGAGATCGTTCCTCCCGAAATCGTGATATTGCCGCCAGAACTGGGATCGGTTCCGTCCACGCTGGATGAACCCAGAGCCGAGGAGGAAATGGTGCCGCCGGCCATCTCAAACCGGGCATCGGCGATTCCCTGGCTGGCGTCGGTGGAGGCGAAAATGGAAAGGTCGCCGCCAATTCCGGTGTTGAGGCCAATTGACGAAAACGTGCCTCCATTGAAATTGACCTTTCCGACGCGGGCCAGGGATCGGCCAATTTCAATCAACCCGCCATCTCCGGTGCTCTCGGTCGTGGTGTTGACGGTTCCGGAGTTGAGGGTGAATTGATCCGCGGCCAGCAGGCTGACATCTCCGCCGGTTCCTGCACCCGTGGTCAACGTGGTGATGTTGCCGCCGTCGACCGTGATTTCAGGTGCGTTGATAGTGACCGCGCCTCCGTCTGAATTGACGCCACTGGTTCCGATTTTCCCGTCCGCACTGGCGGTAACGCTAGTCGCTGCAGTCAGATTCAAGGATCCACCTGGAGCGCTTCCGGTGGATTGCGTTCCCAGGAAACTATTGGCTCCGGAGACGGAAACGGTATCGGCGAAAATCGCGATGTTGCCGCCGATTCCGGCATTGGATGTTTCCGACAAAATCGAACCGCCGTTGGTCAATTCCAGACCATCCGCGTTGATCGTGAGCGTTCCCCCTGCGGCAGACGCCATTCCACTGGTTTCGGTCACGATGGAGCTACCAGCGCCATCAATTGCGACATCTCCGATTGTGGTGATCCCAATGGCTCCGCCTGGCCCGGAACCGCTGGTGGAGGACTGGATCAAGCCGCCGTTGGTCACGGACAGGTTTGCAGCATTCAGAGTTAGCGTTCCGCCAGCGCCGGACAAAGTGGTTTGCGTGCTGATTGTGGCGGGGCTGGCATCTCCAATGACGTTGAGGTTCCCAGATGCGGTGAGTTGGATGTTTCCGCCAGGTTGAGCTGAATGGGTGACCGACTCGACGACTCCCGGCATCGTGGGAGTCGATTGGATGGTGATGTCGCTGCCGGCATCGATGAAGATGTTTCCGCCACCGTTTCCGGAATTCGCGGTTGAGGTGATGGCGCCGTTGACGATGGCCGGTCCGCTGACTTGGATGTCGATGTCTCCGCCCCGACCGGTTGCGAAATCGGTGGAAGTAATGGAGCTGCCACCTTCGACCGTCAGTTTTCCTCCCCGAATCACCACATTTCCGCCGCTGGTTGAGGAAACATTCGACCCGATGGCGCCGTTCAGGGTGACGCTGGCGGTTTCGGGCAGCGTCAGGTTGATGACGGGGAGGGAAGGGGGATTGGTCACGTCGAGAGTGGTGGTGGCACCAGGAGGGGCCGCGACCAGGTTGGTTCGTCCAGAGGTTGGCGCGATGGTGCTGTCGGTGATCTGGACGGAGCCGCCGAGGAGATGAATCGAATCGGCGCTGCCTGCTCCCCAGTTGACTCCGTTCAGGGTGATGGCGGAATTGGGCCCGAGGAAACCGAACGAAGCGACTTTGCCCGTCACCGTGGCCGGTAGCGCGCTTGCGGTTGCGGCGAACGTGCCTCCACCTTGGAGCGTCATCCGATCGGCTGTCGTGGCGGTGAACGCGCCGGTGATGTTGAGCGAAGCGCCGTTGCCGAAAATGACGCCGTTCGGGTTCATGAAAAAGAGGTTCGCCCCGGCATTGATCGCGCCATTGATCGAAGAGGGGGCCCCGCCAGTCACTCGCGTCAGGACGTTGTTCACGCCGTCGGTCTCGAAGTTGGCGGATTCCAGATTGTCCAGATTGAAGGACTCGAAACTGTGAAAGAGGTTGGCGCCAACTTCTTCGCCCCGCGCCTTGAGAATTTCGTAGAGGGGGCCGGTAAGGGTCAGTTCGTCAGCGGAGAGATCTCCGCTCAGGTCGAGGTCGTCGTGGATGCCGATCGATCCGTCGAACTTGATGCTCTGTCCGTGGATGATTCCCGAGAAAGCCAGTGTCCCCAGCACTAGCCATCCAAGCAAAAGAGGTTTTTGAATCATGGCGCAGTTAGAGTCTAGGTTCCCGCTTCAGGGGAGATTCCCTGTCGCAATACGATTGGTTAAACCTGACTGCGACAGCCTCACCTTCGGCGTTTCATGAGTGCCACGTTGTTAGGTTATCAAACGCTCGACCTTTGCGTCAATTATCTTCCTGTGGAAGGTCGCCGAAAGAAAATGCCTCGATGGCGAGGTTGATATAGGGTGGTGCGGAAAAGGGATTGCGGTGTCCCGGCAATCTTCTCCACTTCCCGCTACGGCAGCTCCAGCAGCTGATGCCCCGGTAAAAATCGTCCGGGCATGACAGGAAGCCCGCCGCGACCGACGAGGATGAAGCTATTGCGCTGACCCGGGAGTTTGACGGCACAACGTTCCTGCAGGTCGTTGCTGGCATCCAGCAACGCCGCGTCGAGGGCGGCTTGAGCCGCGCTGAGGTCGCTGAGGGCATCGATGCGAACTTCGCCATCGGCGCCGAATTCGGAGGAGGCGGTGATGTTGCTGTTGTTCTGAAAGAGGACGTCGGTGCCAATCTGGATGAAGCCGCCGGTGCCGAGAATCGCGTTGGCGCTGAGGGTGCTGTTGTTGAGAAGCAGGAAGCGGGCGTCATCAATGATGATGTTGCCGCCATTGCTGCCGGCCTCGGCGATGATCGCGCTGTTGTCGAGCCGGATCGTGTCGGGCACGCGAATTTCGATATTGCCGGCGTTTTGACCGGCGCGTGCGGTAATCGAGCTGCTGTCGAGGATGAGGTCGCTGCCGCCGTCGAGGGTGATGCTACCCGCGTTAGTAAGCAGCGACTCCACGTTGATGGAGCTGCCGCTGTTGAGGATGATGAGGCCGGCGGAGTCGATGTCGATGCTGCCGGCGTTGCCTTGACCGGATGCCTTGGTGCTGACAATGGCTCCGTTCTGCATCCGGAGGGTGTTTTTTCCGGTAACGTTGAGGTTGATGGAACCGGCGTCACCCGCGCCTGAGCTTTCTGCCGTGATGCCGAAAGTTCCCTGCCCGGCGCCATCAATGAAAATGTCCCGTGCCGTGACGCGGACGTCGCCTCCGTTGCCACTGGATTCGGCGTTGGTTCCGACATTGCCCCCATTGGTAATGGTCAGGGTGTCCGCTTCCAAAAGGATGCTTCCCCCATCGCCCAAGCCAAACGAATCGGCATCAATTTCGCTGGAGAAACCAAAGTTGGGATCCGTTCCATCCACCAGGATTTCGTCAGCCCGGACGTTGATGCTTCCCGCCGGGCCGTCCACCGAGGATGCCCGAACCACGCCGCCCTTGAGAACCTCCAGGGTATCGGTCGCAATGAGAATTTGACCTGCAGCACCTGTGGTGATGGACCCGGCCCCAATGGCACTGACGTCTTGAAACACCTTGTCCACTCCTTCCACCTTCACCGATTTGGCGTTGATCGTAATATCGCCACCATCCGCCTCGGTAAAAGTGGTGGCGGTAATGACGGAGCCGTTGGTGACCTCCAGATCGCGCGTTTTGATACGGATGCTTCCCCCTTCGCCCTTGCCGAAGGTCTGCACGGAAATGACGCTGGGGGCGTCGTTGGCAGGGCCGTTGGTGGCTACTCCGAGGTCGAGATTCACGCCATCTACCCGGATTCGAGTCGCGTCGATGTTGATGTCGCCGGCGCGTCCCTCGCCCAACGTTTCCACCCGGAGAAAGGCGCCGTTGGTTACCTCTAAAACGCCGGTATCGACAGTGATGGTGCCTGCGTCTCCGCGTCCAAAGGCAGAAGCTTCAATTCCGCTGGTGATGCCGAGCGCTTTGTTGGCACCGTCCACCTTGATCTGGTTGGCAACGACGTTGATGTCGCCACCCTGCCCGCTGAAAAAGGTGTCTGCGTTGACGACGCCACCGTTGATCGCGTTGAGGGAATCCGTCGTGATGGAAATGGTGCCACCGTTTCCGGTCCCGGCTGTTATCGAAGCGATGATGCCCGCGTCTACCGTCAGATTGACCGCTTCAAAATCAACCAATCCCGCGTTTCCCGGGCCTGATGTGCTCGTGCTGACCTGTCCTTGAATGATTGCGGAATCAGCTTGGATTTGCACGCTTCCTGCAGAGCCCGTACCCACCTGTGTGCCGATTACCGGGTCAAAAAATTGCGTGTCAGAGGCGATGAACCCTCCCTTTCGAACCCGAAGAACATCGGCATCGACCACAATACGGCCAGCATTGCCCGTTCCTCCGGTCGAAGTGGAAATTGCCCCCTGATCCCTGAGATCCAGAGAATCCGCGGTGACGGTGACGCTACCAGCATTGCCTCCGGCGTAGGTTGCGGAACTGACGGATCCTGAGCCGGAGACGATCATGCTGCCGGCGTCGATACGAATTGAGCCGGCATCTCCAGCGCCCCCCGTGCTGGAAAGGATAAGGCCGGAATTGGTGACATTCAGGTTTTCCGCCTCAATCACGATGCTTCCGGCATCACCACTGTTGATGGTCGATGTTGTGATTTCCCCGCCGGAGATCTGCAGATTGTCAGCTTTGACCGCGACGTTGCCGGCATCCTTCTGACCAAACGTGAACGCAGCGATGAAGCTGTCCGTCATCTGGAGATCCTTTGCCTCAACCGTGACCGTGCCGCCAAGTCCAAGATTGGCGGCGTTGGAGTTAATGGTGCTGTCTTTCAGGTCGATGGCTCCGGCCTTGATTTGAATGGTTCCACCGTCTCCGCTGCCGGTCGAATTGGCTGCGATGGCGCTTTCCCGGAGGGCGAGGTTTGAAGCAGCGATGGAGATCAATCCTCCTGAGCCGCTGTCATCGCTGTCGGATCGAATGTGTCCGTTGGCCGCCAAATGAACATTGCCTGCGTTAATGGCGATGGAACCTGCGTTCCCTTCATCGGAAGTACTCGTCCGGATGATTCCATCGTTCTGGACCGTCAAGTTGTCCGACTGAATGGAAATACTCCCGGCATCGGTGCTGAAACGCGTCACAGCCTCAACAAATCCACCTGAAACGTCGATATCATCAGCTTGAATGGAGATGTTTCCGCCTTCGGTGAGAGTTGTGATTCCGGCCAGAGAAATTCGAAAGGCGTTGGTGGCGACGGAGCCCCCATTGGCAACACGGAGGCTGCTCGTCTTGATTTTTAAATCCCCATTTGCAGCGAGATTGGTGAACCCTCCGCCCATGCTGTCGACATTGACAAGGCTCTGGGTTCCGACATCGATGCTGCCTTCTTCCGGGATGCTGTCCACTCCCAACGCGAACAAGCTGCCTCCGTTCAGAACTTGGAGCTGACCACTGCGGATGACGATTTTTTGGGGCGCACCCGGGGCGAAAACGTTTGTCGATTCGATCGAAGAATCCGATGTTACCGTGATGTTTCCGAGCGAGCCAAATTTTGCGGCCAAGGCATCGACGCCTTCAAAAGTCGGGCCCGTCGCGGAACCGATTTGAGACAGGTCAACCGTACCGGCTCCCGGGCCGACAGAAATGATGCTTGCCGGTCCATCGACGCTCGAGATTTGGGCGTCATCCTGTAACGTAACGTCCCCGCTGATCACGTGGAAGGAAGACGAGGACAGGTTTGCTCCTTCCAGGCTCACGGCTCCGCGTACGCCAGACGGCGCGGTCAGGAATCCAAACGATGCGATAGGTGCAGAACTCAAGGTCGCATCCCCGGCTTTGGAAACGGCGAAAACGCCACCTCCAGCGGCGGGATCGAGATTGATTCGATCTGCTGTGGTTACCGTGAACGCTCCAGAGACATTCAGGCTGGAATTCGGCCCGAACATCACCCCGTTGGGGTTCATAAAAAAGAGGTTCGCATTGGCGGTGATTCCGCCATCAATCGAAGAGGCGGCTCCACCGGTGACTCGTGTGAGGATGTTGGTGATTCCGGTTGACTCAAAGGTTGCGGTTTCCCCCATGGTTAGGGCAAACGCTTCGAAGCTATGAAACAGGTTGGAGCTCTCCAATTGGCCGTCCTCGATTTGGATGGCGTAGTTCGGGCCATTCAGGAGGGCTGCATTTTTCCCGTTGGATCCAGCGGTGCCGAGGGAACCATCAAACTTGATGTTCTGATTCTGGGCCGTAACTGACGCGGTCACCAGGCCGAAGAGCGCCCCGGCGAGGAGGATTGAACCGTGCCAATTATTGGGAATGAACTTTTCAAGAATCATGAAACCGGGAAAACCAATCTTTGTAATGACAGGATTCGGTGGGAATGAAAAGTTGAATTTGGAAACGCTTCCGGACGAGATGAGTTCACTCCGATTGCTTAAGCATCAAAAGCTGGAGTCCCGGTAAAAAGCGTCCGGGCATGACGGGAAGTCCACCGCGACCGACGAGGATGAAGCTGTTGCGCTGGCCGGGAAGTTTGATGGTGCAGCGCTCCTGAAGGTTGTTGCTGGAATCCAGCAAGGCGGCGTCGAGGGTTGCTTGAGCTGCGCTGAGGTCGCTGAGGGCATCGATTCGAACTTCGCCATCGGCGCCGAATTCAGACGAAGCGGTGATCTCGCTGTTGTTTTGAAACAGCACCTCAGAGTTGACTTGAATGAACCCGCCATCCCCAAAAACGGCATTTCCGGAAATGCGACTATCATCAAGAAGAACGAACCTCGCGTCGCGAATGAAGACGTTGCCTCCATCGTTGCCCGCTTCAGCAATGATGTCGCTTTTGGTTAACCAAATGAAATCCGGAGCACTAACCGCGATGTTCCCTCCATCGATTTCTGCGCGCGCGGTGATCGAGCTATCGGTGAGGAGGACACTGCTCCCCGAATCGATGACAATGTCGCCCGCGTTGGTTCGCAAAGATTCAACAGAAATGATGCTGTCGCCCGTGAGTGTGATGAGTCCTGCGGAATCGATATCGATCTTCCCTGCTTCGCCAAGGCCGGTAGCTCGAGAGCTGATCTGTGCACCGTTTTGCATTCTCAGCGTGTTTTCGCCGGTTACGTGGAGCCGGATCTCGCCGCCATCACCATCGGCGCTGGATTCGGCAAAGATGCCTGAGTCGCTGTCCTTGATGAGGACGTCTTTTGCTGTGATCCCAATGTCTCCACCCCTTCCGGTTCCCGAACTGGCAGCGGTAACTTCACCGCCATATTTGATCGCCAGATTGGTTGCATCAATCGAGATGTCTCCGGCTCGTCCCAAGCCCGTGGTGCGTGCTTCAATCTTTCCATCAGTTTTAACTTCGATATCAACGGCATCGACGGAAATGCTGCCTCCGCGACCACTTTGCAAGGTTGTCGCCGTGATGCCGCCGGCTAACTCCACGGTTAGTTCATCTGCGGTAACCTCAATGCTGCCGGCGTTGCCCAAACCTCGAGCCTCGGTGCTGATCTTGCCGCGAGTGGAAACCCGCAAGAATTCCGCGCCGACCACGACACTTCCGGCGTCACCAGTGGATTCGCTGAGCGAGTCGATCGTTCCATCCTGACGTACGACGATGCTCTTGCTTGCCGAGACGGAAACTTCTCCAGCATCTCCCGTCCCGCTTGTTTCCGTGGTGATGGTGCCGCCTTTGACGTTGAGGTGTAGCGCCGAGACGTCGATCTGGCCCCCACGCCCGCTCGAACTGGTTCCCGATGAAATGGTTCCGCCATGGGCGACGGCAAGGTTTCTAGCCTGCACCGTGACGCTTCCCGCATTTCCCTTTCCGCTGGTTTGGGTGGTGATGGTTCCATCCGCGAGATTCGCCTTCACCGCGTTGAGGGAGATGAGTCCGGCTTCACCGGAACTACTGGATTGGGAAGAAATTCGTCCTCCGTTGAGCACATCAAGTTGCGTCAGGTTCATGACGATGCTGCCTGCATCACCACTTCCACTGGTTTCCGTGGTGATCAACGCGTCTTCAAGAACGGACAAGTTGATAAGGTCGATGAGGATGCTACCGGCTCTTCCGCTGGCTGATGTGCTGGAAGTGAGTTTGGCCGTTCCGGTCAGGTTCAGGGTATCTCCCCGAATCGTGATGCTTCCTGCATTGCCACTGCCAAAAGTCTCGGTCGTAACGCCGCCCTTCTCAAGGGTCAGGGTTCCGACGTCAAACTCTAGAGAACCGGCATCGCCTGCACCGGAAGTCTGGGACGTGATGGTGCCACCTCCCGAAAGGTCAATGACACCAACATCCAGGTTTACCTTACCGGCATTCCCGGTTGATCCGGCCAACGCTTCGGAACTGATCCGCCCGCCGGCAAGGTTCAAGCGTTTGGCGGAGAAGTTGACGTCACCAGCGGCTCCGGCACCACTCGTGCTCGAGGTGATGAGGCCGGAAACGGTCGCGTTGTCAGCGCCAACGGTTACCGTTCCCGCGTTTCCTGCCCCATTTAACGTTGTGCCAGCGGTATTGACGACCTGGGTGTTCGACGTGATTCGGCCGGTCGAGTCGAGATTCAACGTTTTGGATTCGATGGTGACACTACCTGCGCTTCCGGCTCCACCGGTTGCGGTGGTGATTTCCGCCGAATTGGTTACCGAAAGCGAGTCGACCTTAACGCTAACAGTGCCGGCGTCGCTGGGGTTCGTGGTTTCCGCGGATATTTTTGCACCGTCGGTTACAAGGAGGCTTCCGGCTTGGATGGAGAGGCTTCCTCCCAGGCCTCCGTTGGCTACCGAAGTTCCTGTTCCGATCAGGGACCGTAAGCCTTTCACTTCCATACTGCCCGTCGCATGAATGGATATATTGCCAGCATCACCACCCGGATTGGTGGTCGCGCTTGGAATCGACTCACTAAAGATGACGCCGCCATTGACCAGCGAGACGTTCTTGCTGTTGAGCGTGATCGAGCCGGCGTCCCCTTCATTGAATGCGGTGGTACTCACAACTCCACCATTGGAAAGGTTCACGTTTGCAACATTGAGCACAATGTTTCCCGCATTCCCGGTTCCCTTGGAATCAGACAAAACAAAGCCGCTGTTGAATGCGTTGAGTGTGGTGGCTTCAATGGTGATTGAGCCCGCGTTTCCTCCTCCAAACGTAGTATCTGCGACGATTCGTCCCGAGCTGAATCCAGGAGTCCCCGAAAGGCTTACACTCTCCGCTCGAATGGTCACCGCTCCTCCAGATCCGGTTCCCTGGGTTCGGTTGACGATCTCGCTGGATGCAACGCCCTCGCCTTTGACGATCAAATCGCCGGCGTCGATTGTGATCGCCCCCCCTGTGCCTGAGCCTCTCGTTCCGCCGATAATCTGGGCTCCGCTGGTCAGATTCATCGTCCCGCCAACGGCAATTTCGATGCCGCCGCCGTCGCCGGAAACCGTCTCTGAAAAGATCCTCCCGTGAGGCATGGTCAATTCGCCTCCTTGAATGACGATGCGGCCGGAGGTTGCTGTCAGAGGCGAATCGTTCGAGTCGATGGTCGAGGAGTCGATCGTGATAGGGCCCATTGCTGCGAATCCGGAGGAATCAACTGGTGAAAGCGGGTTGGTGACGTCTACGATCGCGGTTCCCGGAGACCCACCAGCGATGATGTTGATAGCGCCTCCTTTCGTCGAGATGAATGAAGTTGATGTTAGCTCCACGGCACCTCCGATAAGCGACAATGTTTGATTGCTCCCTAATTCCAGAGAAGTGCCGTTTACCTGAATGGAGGACGGCGTTGCTTGGGTAAATCCGAAAGAGGCAACCGGGGCACTGCTCAGCGTTAGATCGCCAACAACAGCTTCAAACGTCTCGGAATCGGAAAGGTTGATCTGGTTCGCCGTGGTCGCGGTGAATGCACCGGTAACGTCGAGACTGGCATTTGGACCAAAGAAGATGCCCGCAGGATTCACAACGAAGAGATTCGCGTTGGGGATGTTTGATCGAAGCGTCCCGTCGATGTCGGATCGAGTTCCACCGGTAACCCGGGCGAGAATGTTGAGAATCCCGTTGGATCCATTGAAGTCGGCGGCCTCGCCGGTTGCGAGCCCGAATGACTCGAAGCTTTGAAACAAATTGGTGCCTACCAGCTGACCGTCCGCTTGTTCTATTTGGTAGTTTGGACCGGCCAATGTAGCGCCGTTTTTTCCATTGGATCCAACGTCTCCCAGGGAGCCATCAAACTTGATGGTTTGAGCGAAGGTGAGGTCTCCACCCAAAAAGAGAACTACGAGGATGATGGTCAGAGGGTAAAGTTTCAGGTTCATAGGTTGGAACACGGCCGATGGTAGTTGCGATTCATTGTCTCCCTTGGGTCGGATTGCTACATGCATCGGAAACTTTATGCGGAAGCGTTGATCACGGATTGGGTGCTTTGCTGGGCAGCTTCAAAAGTTGATGCCCCGGCAGAAAGCGTCCGGGCATGACGGGAAGCCCGCCGCGACCGACGAGGATGAAGCTGTTGCGCTGACCCGGGAGTTTGACGGCACAGCGCTCCTGCAGGTCGTTGCTGGCATCCAGCAAGGCCGCGTCGAGGGCGGCTTGTGCCGCGCTGAGGTCGCTGAGCGCATCGATTCGCACTTCGCCGTCGGCGCCGAATTCGGAGGAGGCGGTGATGTCGCTGTTGTTCTGAAAGAGAACATCGGTGCCAATCTGGATGAAGCCGCCAGTGCCGAGAATCGCGTTGGCGCTGAGGGTGCTGTTGTTAAGAAGGAGGAAGCGGGCGTCGTCGATGATGATGTTGCCGCCATCGCTGCCGGCCTCGGCGATGATCGCGCTGTTGTCGAGCCGGATGGTGTCGGGCACGCGAATTTCGATATTTCCCGCGTTTTGACCGGCCCGTGCCGTGATGGAGCTGCTGTCGAGGATGAGGTCGCTGCCGCCGTCGAGAAAGATGCTACCCGCGTTGGTAAGCAGCGACTCCACGTTGATCGAGCTGCCGCTGTTGAGGATGATGAGCCCGGCGGAATCGATGTCGATGCTGCCGGCGTTGCCCTTGCCCGAGCTGCGGGAGCTGATCGTGCCGTTGTTGGAGAGACGAAGCGTGTTGGCGCCGGTGGCGTTGAGATCGATCGAACCGGCGTTGCCGGACCCGGTGGATTCCGCGAAAATGCCGGAGCCATTGCCGTTGATGTTGACGTCGTAAGCGGTGGCTTTGATGTCTCCCGCGCGACCGGAACTGGAGGTCGTGCCGCTGATGGAAGCTCCGCTATGCAGGTTCAGATCGGTGGTGGATCGCACGTCAATATTTCCCGCGCGCCCGGAGCCTGTGGTTTGCGCAAAAATACCACTGCCGCTTCCGGTCATTGAAATGAGATTCGCCCCAACCTGGACGCTGCCGCCCTGACCACTTTGCAGCGTCGTCGCACTGACGTTTCCACCGCCGCTCATGGTGATGCGATGGGCATTGAGCGCGATGCTCCCGGCGTTCCCGGTTCCCTGGGAAACCGCTTCGATTCCGGCGCCTCCGTTGATTTGAACGCGATTGCGCCCCGTTGCCGTAACGTTCCCGCTGTTGCCGGAACCAAAGGTTGTTGCGCTGACTTTGGATCCACTGTTGAGGAAGAGGTTCTGGGCAATTAAATCGACGCTCCCGGCATTGCCAGAGCCGCGCGTCTCGGCCTCGATTCTTCCGCCGTTGGCGAGGCTGGTATTGCCCGTTGTCTTGACGATCACCGATCCTCCTTGACCGCTGGATGTTGTCGTTGCGCTGATCTCTCCGCCGTTGAGAACCTGCAGGGTGTTAGCATTGACCTGCAGGGTTCCGGCATTGCCGCGCCCGGTGGATTCCGCCGCGATTCGGCCATTGGTGTTCACCGCAATCGAATTGCTATTCACGGAAACGCCTCCGCCGCGTCCGCTCCCGGAAGTGGTGGCGCTGATTTCTCCGGAGCTGTGCACCTCGAGATTGGTAGCGGTGACGGTGAGGGTTCCAGCATTTCCTGAGCCGGTCGTTTCCGCCGTGATTTGTCCGCGATCGCTGACCTCAACGGATTGGCTCTTGATGCTAACACTACCGCCTTTTCCTGAACCGGTGGTGGTCGCGCTGATGTTTCCCTGACCGTGCACCGTCAAGCTGTCGGCGCTCACGCCGAGCGTTCCCGCGTTTCCGGAGCCGGTCGTCTCTGCGGTGATCTGACCGCCGCTACCAACATCGATGTTCCGGCTCTTGACGGTGACGCTTCCTCCCTGGCCAGAACCGGAAGTTGTCGCACTGATGCGGCCACCGTTGCTGACGGAGACGATTGCAGTGTCCAGGTCAATACTTCCCGCCGCACCGCTTGAGGTGGCCTGAGCTTCAATCACGCCCCCATCGACCACAATCTCGTTGGCGGAGATTTCGACGTTACCGCCCTTGCCGCTCCCGGAACTGGTGGCACTGACACTGCCGCCATCACGAAGCGTCAACGTATTCAAGTTCAGGCGAAGACTACCCGCGTCACCTGAGCCACTGGTGGTTGAAGTGATGGAGCTGGTCCCTTCCAAGGTAAGATTGTCGATGTCGAGGGCAATCGTTCCGGCATTGCCCGAACCGGACGTGAGCGTGGTGAGGAAGGCTCCATCCTTGAGGGTGAGATCATCCGTTTGAATCGTCACGATTCCGGCTTGGCCGCTTCCAGAAGTCTGCGACGTCGCGTAGGCGTTGTCGCACAGGATAATCTGGTTTCCAATGACGTTGACTGCGCCCGCGTCTCCCGAGCCTGAGGTTTGGGAAGTCACAAATCCGTCGCCGGCAATGGTGAGTCGCCCGCCGCTGAAGTTGACGATTCCGGCATCACCCGTGCCGTCAGATCGAGAGTCGATGGCGCCGTTTACGGATCCAATTCCGGCGTTCACGGTGATATTCCCTGCCGTGCCGCTGCTGGTCGTGGTGGTGTTGGACTCAACTTTTCCGGTCTGAGAGATGGTGAGATTTGCCGCGTTGAAGGTGATGTCACCAGCGCTGCCGGATGCCTGAGTTTTCGTGTTGACGGAGCCTTCCACGTTCGCGGTTCCCGCGTTGATGAAGACAAGGCCGGCATCTCCGTAGGAAGTCAGGTTGGCAACCGATCCGGTGGAAGATGAACTGATTTCCGAAGTTGAATCGGAGAGGTCCAACATGTTGGCACTGATTCCAATGTTTCCGGCCTCGCCTTCGGCATTAGTAGCTGTGCTGATGAGGCCGCCATCGATCGATACAGTGGTTGCGGGGATCCAACTTCCAATGGTGTCTGAAATGGCGCCGTCCACGAGACTTTGGCCAATCCGAATCGTGCCGGCCTGACCGGCAGTCTCGCCAGCAGAGCGGTCGATTCCGCTGCTGTTTCCCTCTGAGGTCGACAGGATCTCACCTTGGAGGTCAAGGGCAAGAGTTTGGATTGTAATCGAGCCGGCGTTGCCTTTCCCTTTCGTACCTGTGCTGATTTCGGAATCAGCATTCAGCGTGACGCTTGCAGTTGCAAAACCTCCCGGATCAGTTTCGCGTGGATCCAGGGGATTGAATCCTGTGATCTTGATCGTCCCCGCATCGCCCGTGCCCTCACCTGAAGGAATCCCTGCGAGACGGCCTTCGTTGAAGGTGTTGGATTCGATGAAAGTACCGCTGTTCAAGGTCAGGTTGTTGGTAGAAACCACGATGTCTCCTGCTTTTCCTGAACCCGTGGTAGCCGTTGATACCAGAGAATTCTGACCGGTAAGCGTAAAATTGTTAGCCTGAATGTAGACCTCGCCGGCGGCACCACTTCCTATGGATGTGGAGAAGATCTGGGCACCATTGGAGAGATGAAGGTTCTCCGTGGCGGTGATGTTGATTTCTCCGGCATGGCCGGTATTTTCACCATACGCGTCGGCGGCAAACCAAGTGCTGGAATTGGTCAGATTGAGGATTCGTCCGAATACGATGACGTCTCCGCCTGGACCTGCGCCGCTGGTATAAGACTCGACCCTACCTGTGCCGCCGGTAGTGGAATCGCCGACGTTCATTGTATCCGTTGAAATAATCACGCTACCTGCAACGCCGCTTCCAAAGGTATTTGCATTCACCGTCCCTTCGATGTCGAGATTGAAGGCATTAATACCGATCGTCCCGGCGTTGCCCTGCGCATTAGTGCGGGTACTGACTTCGCCTTCGATGGTGACCTGGTTGGCGGCGGTCCAGGTCCCTATGGTATCGAGAATTTCGATGCCATAAATGGACTCGGCGATACGAATCTGGCCGGCGTTCCCTGCGGTGCTTCCGTCGATAACACCTGTTCCTGTGGAGGTCGAGATTACGCTTCCGCTGTCCGACACATAAAGAAAATCCGTGTGAAGATCGATATTGCCGGCATTTCCCTCGGTATCGGTAGTTGTGCTCACGGTTCCATCGATTTGGGCCATTCCTGACTGGATGACGATATTTCCGGCTTTGCCCGCCATCGACACGTTGGTTGACTGAGAAAGGATTTGTCCTCCGTTTCCCACCAAAAGGGTGGCTCGGCTGAAATCGACCGGATCTCCTGGGCCATCAGTTGGAGCATTGGTGGTGATGTCGATGTTTCCCGCGAGGCCCACTGTTGCCGTTTCCGTGCTGACTTTTCCCAGGATCATTGCCGAGTCTGCCGTGATGGAGATGGAGCCAGCGTCGCCGGCGTTCGTGCTTCTTCTATTGCCAGTCGACTCAGAGACGATTTGACCGTTACCAGTTGCCTCTTCAAATGTATCGACCTCCAATTCACCGATTGTGAGGGTAATCGTTCCAGCGTTTCCCTCGGCTGCGGTTGTGGAACTGATCTGTCCGTTGACGATTAGCTCGGTGTCCGCCGTGATGTTCACATTTGAGGCATTGCCTGCGGACAGAGTGTTGATGCCCGTAGATTCCGTAGAAATCACGCCGCCAGCTTCCACCGTTACGGCCTCTGCTGTGATGGTGATCGGGGCCGCGTTTCCATTGGTGTCTGTCTTGCTTTCGATCCTTCCGGTCGGTCCAACTGTCAGGCTAACTCCATCTCGAAAATGGATTTCTCCTGCATTTCCTCCCTCGGAAATAATTTGGATGTTAGGGTCTTCGGGATTGTCGATGGCACTTGTGGAGATGGTTCCGTGAATGGTCGAAGTGTCTGCAGTAATCTCAATCATTCCGGCATTTCCCTGAAATCCTTGCGTCTTGCTGCTTACTTCGGAACTTTCCTGAAGATCTAGGGTGAGAGTTTCGATTGAAATCAACCCACCGTCTCCATCCGTATCGGTCGTCGCACTAATCTTTCCACCGTTCTTTAACGTGACCAGGTTAGCTTGAGATCCTAAGCCTGTAATTCCGGATATCGATATATCACCGGCCTCTGCTTGGCTGACATAATTCAGGGTAGTAGAGAGTATCTCACCGTTGTCGATCGTAAGGTTGTTAGTTTGGAGAAGGATGTCGCCCGCGGCGCCGCTTGTGACCTGGGTGGAAATTCCGCCGCCATTGTCGATAGTGACAGTTTTCGCGGTGATGTCCACATTGCCAGCGGGAGCACCATCTTGGGAAAGGCTGGTCGAACTGGTTCTGACTCTGCTTCCATCCAGGTGGAACGAATCGACGTTGACGACTAGATCGCCACCCGCTCCGCTGCTTAAGGAGTTCAACTCGACGTTTCCTCGTAGAGTGACATTCCCGCGGCCGCCAAGAATACTGATATCACCGGCGTCACCCGTGGAGAAAGCCCGCGTTTTGGTATCAATGAGGCCTGTGCTTGAAATCGTGGCCGAAGGCGTTATTCCCGTCGTTCCCTCAAGCAAGTTTACCGTAACGTTGCCAGCGCCACCCAGAGTATTGGTGCGAGTGAAGATGCTACCGTTCAAAGTAAGCTTGGATGTTTCGATCAGCAAGTCGCCGGCATTGCCCGTTCTACCATCACCGAAAGCGTCGCCATCGAAAGCCCCGCCAGCGGTAAGGTCGATGATTCCCCCTTCCGCAACCTCTACTTCATTAGCCTGTATGGTGATAGGAGCGACGTCGAAATCGGCTGGGGCTCCCTCTCTCGCAGTTGAGAGAGAAACGTTTGTTTCGACCGAGACCTTTCCACCTGCCTCAATGTTAAGTCCCCCGCGACTTTCTATGTTGGCGGAAAAAGTGATGTCCTTTGCTGCATTAAACCCCAAGATGCGTTGGGAAATGTAGGATATGGGGGCCAACACGATGATGGATCCATCGCCCAAGTCACTTCCCGATGAACCGTAACTAGCTATGTTCGCGCTGGTTTCGATGGTGACATCGTTGAGTGCCAGGGCATTTTCGATGTTCGTCGCTTCCGTTTCGCCAATGGTGTAATTGTAGGGATCAAGGAGCAATTCCCCGCCACCGGTATCGACATGCCCCGCGAAGTTAAGGCTTTCCAGCCCGGAGACCTCGGCAAACCCACCAGCGGTGAACCCGGTGTTCACGACCGAACCCTGAAAATCCATCGCTCCATCCGCCCAAAGAATCACGGTTCCTCCATCTCCGGAAGCCCCGTTCGCCGTGATCAGCGCCCCCGGAGCTACGGTGACGTTTCGGGCATTGATGAGGTTTGGATCGCTTCCTTTGCGGCCACCACCCACGAAAACCTGGCCGCCGGCCAGAGTGCCACTGGCATCGAGGCGAGCGGTGGGGGCGAGTTCCAGGTTGGCGGAGGTTTGAATTCGGATATCTCCGCCGTTTCCATCGCTTCCCACGCTGCGAAGGTTCCCGGCGACGTGGACGTCACCGCTACCGCCATTTACCGAAATGGCCCCTCCGGTTTGGCCGCCGGAATCAAGTAGCGCGCCTTGCGAGATTCGGGCGCCATTCGCCGCCGACAGGCTGATCCGGCCGCCGGTTGGGCCCGTCGCGGCAAGGTGACTGCCGGAACGGAGCGCGATGTGATTGCCGGTGAGGGTGATCGCGCCGCCATCGCCAAGGCCTCCACTGCGGGAAAAAATGTTGGCTGGAACCACGGCGGTTCCCGAGGCGGCCGGAACGGATCCCATTTCGAGGTTGCCCAGTGCATTCAAGGTGATGTCCGCGCTGGTTCCGGCACTTGAGGTGGAGGAAACGGTTGCTCCCATCACTGCCAGATTCCCGCCAGCGAAAACAGAGATGGGCCCTGCGGGTTGGGTCGCCGATGAGGTCGCGGTTTCCAGGACCGCAGGAGCGGCGCCATCGGCGCGCAATGCGATGTCGCCTCCCGCGTTGAGGTTGATCGCACCTCCCGGCCCGGTGCTCCCGGGACCGGTCGTTGAGGCGATGCGGCCTCCGGTGACGCTAACTCCTCCATTGGTCTTGATGTCGATCTTTCCTCCGCCGTTTCCGGAATTCGCGGTTGAGGTGATGGCGCCGTTGACGATGGCCGAACCGCTGACGTGGATGTCGATGTCACCGCCCCAACCGGTCGCAAAATCGGTGGAGGAAATGGAGCTGCCGCCTTCGACCGTCAGTTTTCCACCGCGAATCACGATTTTGCCCCCGGATTGAGAGGATACCTGCGAGCCGGTCGCTCCGTTCAAGGTGATGGAAGCCGATTCTGGAATGGCGAGGTCGATCACCGGGATGGAAGCGTGATCGAGCGGAGCCAGGGTTGCGGTGGCCCCGGATGGCGCGGCAACGAGATTCACACGGCCTGAGTTGGGGGCGATGGCGCTGTCGGTGATTTCGAGGGAGCCACCTAGCAGGTGAACGGAATCTGCGCTGGCTGCTCCCCAATTGACGCCGTCGAGGGTAATCAGTGAATCTGGCCCGAGAAACCCAAACGAAGTGACATCACCCGTGACGGTGGCGGGGAGGGCACTGGCGGTGGCGGCAAAGGTTCCTCCACCTTGAAAGTTGAGGCGGTCGGCGGTTGTCGCGGTGAACGCTCCAGAGACATTGAGACTGGAATTTGGTCCAAACATCACCCCGTTTGGGTTCATAAAGAACAGATTCGCGCCCGCCACGATTCCGCCATCGATGGATGACGCGTCACCTCCTGTTACACGTGTGAGAATGTTGCTAACCCCCGTTGATTCAAAGGTTGCGGTCTCTCCGCTGATGAGGCCGAATTTTTCAAAGCTGTGAAACAGGTTGGTGCCTTCCAGTTGCCCGTCGAGCTTGTCGATCTGGTAGCTCGGGCCGTCCAAGGACGCCCCGTTTTTTCCGTTCGACCCATCGGCTCCCAACGAGCCGTCGAACTGGATATTCTGGGCCAGCGCCCCCGTGACCGAAATGCTGATCAGAGCGAGCAAACAGGCCGGAAGTCTTAAGGTCATCATATAAGTTAGGGGAGGGGGAATTGTTGCCGTGAAACGCAGAAGGTTTCCTTCGCCGCCCAAATTCCTCCTTAGGGAAACGAACACCTGTCTCAAAAATACACGCCAAACTTGAGAAAATGTATCAGTTTCGAGGCAATTCGGCGAGTCATTTCACCGGATTCCGGGTGGCTGATGGCAATCATTGGGTTCATTTCTCAAGCCGTTGGCGTAAGGCCTTCAACTTACGGTTCGGTATCTTCTCCAGAGATCCCGCCCTGCTTGAGGACTTCTTCCCAAAGGGATTGGAGCTCCTCGCTGATTTCTGAATTTTTCTGACGAAGATCCTGGATTTCGCGGAGGACGTCGTACCAGGCACCGTTGGAGGCGTAGAAGAGAATACGGGGTTCGCCAGCCTCGAGCTTTTCAGCTTCGGCCCGCAGTTTGCCAGCTTCGTTCATCACAAAGATTTCCCCTCTTGCCACAACGTCTTCGAGGATGTTGGGGCTGGGTTTGTAGGTGATGGTCCAGATGTAAATTTCTCCCGGTTTCAACTCGATTTCCGAGGGAAGATCAAGAGCCTGGGTGCCTGCGGAAAGAGCGTCGCGGACCAGGATGGAAGGGTCGATTCTTCGGGTGTTGCGATCGCGAAGTACAACCACAAGGTTTCCGTCGGAAGGTTTCGACTGGTACCAGAAGAGGCGGGGACGGGTTGAGATCGTGGCGGGAGCTCCATTTTTGGGCGATAGCGTCCGAAGCTTCATCGCATCTTTGTCTTCCGGGCCCGCACGGCGAGCACCTTTCACCTCCGGGAAGAAGCCGGAGGGCTTGGGAAGGGAGTTGAACTTCAGTTTTGAGCCTGTCCCGGTGTCTTCCTGCGCGGAAGCCGGTTGGCACAGGATGCCAAGCAAGAGCGCAGCGACTACGGCGGGTATTGGTTGCTTAAACCGGGTTCGTCTTGAAACGGGATGCTTCATGTTCTTCGAAGTGAGTTCGTCGTTAATACCAGTTCCCGATGATCATGAAGGGTGCCCAGAAGAAGGGGAAATCGTAGGGTTGCTCAGACTGGAGCACTGCGAGTTGGGCGGTGCGAAGCGCTTCCACGCGCGACTTTCCCTGGAGCAGTTCGTTGTAAAATTGGGCCATCAGGTTGCTGGTGACTTCGTCGTCCACCTCCCAGAGGGTTGCCAGGGCACTGCGAGCTCCGGACTTCACGGCGATGCCGGCCAAACCGAGGGCCGCGCGGTCGTCGCCAAGCGCCGTCTTACAGGCGCTGAGGCAGAGCATTTCGACGGGGTTCTCATCAAACTCTTTGGGGCGAATCATCGCCTCCAACTCGTCGAGCGTGAGCTTACCATCCCATGTTAGAAAGAAGGAGTTTCCACTCTCTCGTTGGAATTCGCCATGAGAGGCGATGTGGACGATGGTGAACGTGCCTTCCTTGACCGAGTTCTGAAGCTGGCCTTTCAAAAAGCGCTCGTTGTGGAGAATGTTGCCGTCCTTAAAGGCTGCCGATTGAGATTGGGTTGTGATTTTTTCGACTTCACGTTCCACGTAGGGGAGGGCCGAAAAACCGTGACGCGCTTCGCTCAATGCCCCCACCAAGACCTCGGCATTGCCGGTCGGAATCTCTTTGGGATCCATCAGAGTCAAGCCCGGGGTGATGGCGACGGCATAGTCTTCAATCAAATGCTTTTCCCCATCATGGAGCGCGGACATTGGGACCGTCCGGAGGGCACCGTCGGGAACGAAAACCAAGGTTTCGATAGCATTCTTGTCGAGGAGCGGTTTGATCGGCCGGATGATCGCGTCGTAGAGTTTTTGCGCGGGGCCCTGATAGTCGTAGTAGGATGCTTCGGGGCGAACGATGAAGTCGCGCATCCGAAGGGCTTCCCGTTGAAGGTCACGTCCGGAAATTTCGGACCGGGCAAAGTGAATGCGATCGCCAATCGTTACCAGTGTCGCGGTTCCTTGAACGAGAGGGATGGTATAGATAATGGCGGTCCTGGGATCGTCTTTCAGGGTTTCATCAATGTCTTTGCGTTTGCCGAGCGCGATGTTGACGCAGTCATCTTGAAAGTAGTCCTCCAATTCCGCGGATTTGAGGGACTCAACGATTCCGCGGGCGTTCTTGAGAATCTCTTGATTCGACTCCGTGGTTTGTCGGGACTCGTCCAGGTAGATTTCCGCGAGCTCGAAATAGAACGCCCCCACGGCTTCGCGGAAGGAGCGTCCGAGATTGCGGTTGCCGTAGCCTATCGCCAGGTCGTGGCGGATGGGGTCGAGGGTTTGCTTGGCTGCTTCGTAAGCTTTCTTGGCTTCCTCGATTTGGTTCACCGCTTTGAGGATGCGGCCGGATTGCCAGGACCATTCGAAGAGAATGTCAGGAGTCGAGAGTTCCTGGGCAAGGCGACGAGCTTCGCGAGTGAGGGCAAGGGCTTCGGGGTAGCGCTGGCGCTCTTCGTAGAGGCGGCCCATCGCGCCGAGGGCGTAACTGAGGGCGAGAGGGTTGCCGGCTTCCTTCGCGGACTTGATCGCCAGTTGATACATCGCCAGTGCTTCTTCAGCGCTCTTCGATGAATTGGCGGCCTTCTTCTCCAACATCGTGCGATAGCAATCGCCAAGAGTGGTTGCGATGATCGACTTGTCATAAGTCCCACTGACCGAACCCAGGCTCTTTTGAGCAGTCATGACGGAATCGAGGCAATTCTGAAGGTGGGTTTCATACGCATCGAGGTAACGCGTATAGTAGAAGTCCTCTTCCCCTCGAATCTCCATCAAATCGAATTGTTCAAGGGCGAGGTTGAGATACATCATGGCGCGATTTGCCAGCGTCTTGACCTTGAGGTCGGTGAGCTGTTGCTTCTCACAAAGCTCCAGGGTTTCATCAAACGCCTTGGTTGCTTCTTCGGTTCGGCCTCTCCCAGCCCACATGACGCCATAATCGTGGAGGAGGAGCGCGAGAGCATCGGAATCATCGGTTTTCCGGGTTTGGGTGATGCTGAATTCCAGCATGCGTTGGGCATCGCCGGCCCTTCGGGAGAAGGTACTGATGGAGCCTGCGATCCCGCGAAGTTGGCTGATGAGATCTTCATCCTTGAGATCGCGAGCGAGATTGAGCGCCTGATCCAGAGTGGTGAACGCCAACCGATAGTTCCCGGTTGCATGCATCGCGATGGCGAGATTTCCCATCGCATTGGCTTGGGAGACGAAGTCCTTGGCGTCGGAAAATCCTTTGGAGGCTGCGTAGAATCCCTGGATTGCTTCCTTGTGATTACCCTTCTGAAAGGCGGCGGTAGCTGCTTCGTAATATTGGGTAGGCGTGGTTTGTGCCTGTGCTGGAGATTGGGCTCCTCCAGAAGTGATGCCAAGGAGCCATGGCAGGACGCAGCTTAGCAGGATGGATAGCGTGGAGGAGCGGATCATTCGGGAGGTCAAAATTGGAGGCTTGCCTTAAAGTGAATGCCATCATCCTGAAGCGATTCATTGGGTTGTCCCAAATCTGTGAATGGATGCCCCCAGTACATTTCAAGTTGGCTGTGTTCGAACGGTGATAGTAGAAACCCCAATCCTGCACTGTAGAGATCGACCTGATCGGCCGGCAGATCCTGACCACCGCTCCAGGCGCCGCCAACGTCAAAGAACGGGATCAATCGGACGATCTCCCGGCCTGAGCGCCCCTGGATCAAGGGAATGTGGAACTCTACCGATCCATAGTAACCCAGGTCACGGACAATCGAGTTTTCGCGATAGCCGCGGATTGTATTGACGCCGCCAACGGTCCATTGAACCGGAGAAAGCAATTCGGTATCCGTAACCTGGAGGCCACCTTTCAACAGAAGCTGGAAATCGCGCTCCCAGAGTTTGCCCAGCAAGGCCTTTCGGTCCTTCTCGTTCTGATCCATCGCGTCATCGGCTTCGCTCGGTTTGGGGGCGGATCCGCTGAGACGACGGATATACTGTCCCTGGAGTTGGCCGATCACGAAGTCATTGTCCAAGTCTGTGCCATCGTCTGTCGTTTCCAACCCAAACCAGTCCACGCCCATGGAACCCGACATTCTCAGGGCCAGGACCTGATTGCGACTGCGCGTCACCCAGTCGAGCGAGGCGCGGAACATGGAAATGTCGATTTCGCCGTCAATCGCTCCGGGCGTGACGCTGAACGGAATCCCGAGCACGAGCGTTTCGCTGTGAATGCGGTCGAATTGGGCTGAGGCGATCAGTTCATTGCGCGGCGAGCGGAACAAGGGTTGTTCGATTCCGAGGTGCCAGGTCGAACTGCTCCCGCCGATGTCCAACTCGTTGAAGGGTTCCTGAATGACGGTGTAGCTGCTTTGTCGATACGAGGCAAAAATCGTCGTATCCCGACCGGTAACGGGGACGCGGTATTCGACTCCGTAGTTGTCGAAACCTGCATAGTCGGCTTCATCCAGCCCGCCGTTGAGGAGGCCGTAGGTCAGGTAGAGCCGGTCTCCGAATCCCAGAAGGCTTTGATGAAGGATCCAGGCTTCGATCTGTTCCGAGCCGACGCTGACGGGGCGATGGTTGTGAAAATCGATGCCTCCCTGGATCGGAAAATTCTCCTTCACCGTGAGTTGCAGATACGCATCTCCCTGCTCGGCCGTTGGTTTGACTTCTGCGTTGATGCGGCTGACGTGGGGCGAAAGGGTCAGCAATTCCAATCGGCGTTGCACCTTGGTCATGTTGAAGGTGCCGTCGGAAACGGATTTGAGGCGCTTGCTGTAAAAACGGTCTCGCATCCATTTGTGCTCTTTGGCCGGCTTCTGTTCGCCTTCCACAATCCGAAACGTCACCGTCTCTTCATCCTCGTTGAAGGTGGGGAGGAGGGCGCCTGAATGAACGTATCCTTCGGAAGCATAGAAACCGTTGATGGCTTCCTGCGCGGAAAGAATTTCCTCCGCCGTGTAGGACCGAATCTCAGACTCCACGATCAATTCAACTTTTTCAGCCACGGCAAGTTTGAGCTCCTCATCCGAGTAGGCCTCGTTGCCTTCGAATGCGAATTTGGAGCTCGGAGGCGTGATGACTTCAACTTCGACCTCCTCAGGTTCCTCGGATGCCGCAGCGGGCAAGGTGGCGTCAGTCTCCACCACCGTGATGCCTCGGTTACCGCCGGTCGTCTCGTTTTCGTCCGTCTCCGTTTCGGACTCGACCGGTGTTTCGACCGATTCGCCCTCGATGATCTGAACTGCCAAGGCGGAGCCCAGCCAGGAACGTTTGGGAATCAGGGCTCCCGAATCTCGGAATCCTTGCGCAAAGTAAACTTCGCTGAGTTTTCTCAGGAGGATGGCGGTGTCGTTAGGTGATAGCGGAATGGTCTTTCCTTGCAGCACCTCCAAGGCGACCACTTCCAGATCCTCATCTGGGATCGCGACGTTTCCTGAAAAAGTCAGTTTCTTGATCTCAGATTCCCGGGGGCGACGAATCACTCGGACATCGCTCAATTTACCTTCCACGATTTTCAGGGTCAGGCTGCCGTCCTGAAGGTCCTGATCGGGAACCAAAGCTCCGGAGTTCACGTAACCTTCCGCGATATACAGTTTGGTCGTGGCAATGCGGGCAGCCTCAATGTCTTCACTGCTCAGGGGATGTTCGCGATAATCGCCAATCGCTTCACGAATGGCCTCCTCAATTTCGGAGTCGGTGAAGACCGTGTTTCCCTCAAACTTGATCGTGTCGATGTTGATGGTTGGGGATTCGGCAACCAGCCCAATTTGATCCAATCCGGGAAGTTGGTAATCGATGTTGGATGGCGTGGACAGGTGTTCCGGTCGCCATTCTTCTGCCAGAAGTGACTTACGCTCTTCGCCTTCGTCGTCTGGAGCGGCTTCTCCGACACCTTCGTCCGGTGTGTAGACCGTGATGATTCCCCGCTTGGTTCCCGGTTTGGGAAACAGGCTCATCTCGACATTCCGTTTTTCGTGTTTGGAGGGGAGGGGAACCGCGGTCTCCGTGGCCGCTGACGCTTCTGCGGGCGGTTTCGTTGCCTCCTGAGCATTGAGTCCAGCCAGCAGCAGCAAAATGCCTGCGGAAACGTAGACTGGAATGCCAAGAGTAGACCTGTTGAGTTGTTGCATTGCGCCCCAGGTCATCTCCCCCGCCACAAAATCTCCGAAGAGTTGGATGAGCCTGTCTAAATAGTTGGTTGGAATGTTGGCTCGCTTTCCTCGCTTGCCTATCAAGGTGCCTTGTAGTGGACCAGTGCCAAGGAAGTCAATGCATTTTCAAAAAAGAAAACAACCTCTACGGGGAGGTTGTTTCATTTTTTAAAAACTTTCCCTGTCGCCGAGAACGGCGCGCTAAGGGAAATCCTGATGCTACACGAAGATCAGGGTCAGGATTTTCCGGATTCAGGAGTCCTCGGTATATTCCACCAAGACCGCGAGTTCTCGCAAAACGACCGGATACATGGAGTAATTGCGGCTTCCGGCGGCGCGAAACTCTTCCAAAACCACCTTCCAGCGGTCGACGTAGTGTCGGCGTGGCTGGATCCAGTTCAGGATGCGGTCGTCGGGGCTCTCTTCCGTCGAATTTCGCATGATATTGATCGTGAGCTTGCGTTGCTGGATATGCAGCTCGTCCCGGAAGGATTCGCGAGCGCGAGCCTGCCAGTGATCCTCCACTTTCAGATCGCGAATGCGGTAGGAAAGCCAGTGGAGATCGAGGTAGTCGCTGGCGGAATAATAGACGTGTGCGGCATCATCGACAGGTTCCTGGGTTTGTTCTGCTGCAAAAATGACGCCGAATGAGGAGTAGAGTCCGCTGGAAGCCGAAATAGTGGAGGCCAGATCTTCCGGAACGCCTGCTTTGGTAAACTGGCGGAAATTTTTCTCCCAGTTTTTCAGGGCGGCGTCGTGTAGCAGACTGTGGATGGAATACGCAACTTGTTGAACTCCAGGGCGGAATCGCTTCACGAGGGCGGGCAGGTCGCTGAGTTCTTCCCGGCAATTGCGAACGAGCCAGCGGCTTCCGCGACGCACGAGTCGGCTGACTTCGTACATCATGAGGTGCTGGATTTTGGGTTCAACCTGGAAATCGAGCGCTTCGATTCGGGGCCAAAGCTCGCCAAATGAGAAAATTTCACGAGCGGCAGCATAGGCGCGGGTAATTTCTGCCGAAGTCGCGCCGGTGGACTCTTCCAGCCGATAAACAAAGCTCGGCCCCATCAGGTTCACCATATCGTTGGCCCATTGGGTTGCGACAATTTCGCGGCGAAGCTGGTGCTGGTTGAGTTGCTCGCGATATTGGTCCACAAACTGCGCCGGAAACGCCTGCTCCGCGATTCGTGACATGAAGGGATCGTCCGGGACGTCGGATGCGACCAACTCCTGTTTCAACATGGACTTGTTGTAGGCAATCAGGACGGCAAGTTCGGGGCGGGTGAGGGCCTGGCCCCGGGAAATTCGCTCGGCGAGAGCTTCGTTATCGGGGAGCCCCTCCAGTTTGCGGTCAATGGCATTCCGCCGCTCCCAGTGTTCGAGCAGGCGGATGTATTCGACGGTGCGCTTGGCGGATTGTGCTTGCGCAAGGCTGATGGCGCGGGTTTGGCGATAGTTGTTGTGGAGGACGAGCGCTCCGACCGTGTCGGTCATTCCAAATAGAAGCTCATTGCGGCTTTCGCGCGTCATGGAGCCTTCGGCGATCATGCGGTTGAGCGGGATCTTGAGATTGACCTCGTGATCGGAGCAATCGACGCCGGCAGAGTTGTCGATGAAGTCGGTGTTGCAGGAGCCGCCGTTGAGGCAGAATTCGACCCGCGCCAGTTGGGTGAAGCCGAGATTCCCGCCTTCGCCGATGACCCGGCAGCGCAGGTCCTTCCCATCGACGCGGAGTCCGTCGTTGTTGCGGTCGCCCGCGTCTTCGTGCGATTCGTGGGAGGCTTTGGCGAAGGTTCCGATACCGCCATTCCAGAGCAAATCGACTTTCGACTTGAGCAGTTGGGTGATGAGTTCGGCGGGAGTGAGTTTGTCGGCTTCAATCTGGAAGCGTTCCTTCGCTTGAGGGGAAAGCTCGATCACCTTTTGTTCGCGCGAGTAGATCGCCCCGCCTTCCGAAAGGAGGTCGGTATCATAGTTTCCCCATCCGGCGACTTCTTCGAACAGGCGTTTGCGTTCGGCAAAGCTCGTCGCAGGGTCCGGGTTGGGATCGATGAAAATGTGGAGGTGGTTGAAGGCGGCAACGAGCTGCAGTTGCTCGGAGCAGAGCATGCCGTTTCCAAACACATCGCCTGCCATATCGCCAATTCCCACGACGGTGATGGGTTCACGCTGAACGTCGATTCCCAGTTCGCAGAAGTGACGCTGGACCGACACCCAGGCTCCTTTGGCGGTGATGCCCATCTTTTTGTGGTCGTAGCCCTCGCTGCCCCCGGAAGCAAAGGCGTCGCCCAGCCAGAATCCGTATTCCTCCGAGATGGAATTGCCGATGTCGGAAAACGTGGCGGTGCCTTTGTCGGCGGCGACGACCAGATAGGGATCGTCCGGGTCATGGCGTTCGACCCTGGCCGGTGGAACAATGCTGCCGTCGGGCGCCAGGTTGTCGGTGAGGTCGAGCAGGCCGCGAAGAAAGTTGCGGTAGCAGGCTTTCCCTTCCTCCATCATGGCGCCGCGATCGTGGGTTGGCAACTGATGGGCGACGAACCCGCCCTTGGCGCCCACGGGAACGATGACTGCGTTCTTGACCTGTTGGGCTTTGACCAACCCGAGCACTTCGGTTCGGAAATCTTCGGGGCGATCCGACCAGCGGAGCCCGCCACGGGCGATTTTGCCACCGCGAAGGTGAATTCCCTCGAAGCGGGGTGAGTAGACGAAGATTTCGTAGGCCGGACGGGGAAATGGAAGGCCCGGAACGCGCGAAGGGTCGAGTTTGAACGAAAGGTAGTCCTTGGGGGAGCCGTCTTCCGTCAACTGGTAAAAGTTGGTGCGAATCGTCGCCTGCATCATTTCGAGAAAACGCCTCAAGACGCGGTCCTCGTTCAGGCTCGGGACTTGATCGAGCGACTCCAGAATGCGGCCCTCAATCAGGGTTTGCGCTTTTTTGCGACCCTTGAAGTCGGGGTTGAAACGCGCTTCGAAGAAATCAGCCAGCAGGCAGGAGACGTTGATGTGTCTGGCGAGGGTTTCGGACGTAAAAACCGTGCCAAAACCAAACTTGGCTTGGTGGTTGTAACGGGCATAGGCTCGCAACATGGCGACCTCTCGCCAGGAAACACAGGCTCCCAGGATGAGCGCGTTGAATCCGTCGTTCTCGGCCAAACCGCGCCAGGTGTTGACAAATGCATCGCGAAACAGTTCCGCCACTTTGGTGGTTTCCAGTTTCACGGCCAGGCTGGGAATCAGGTGAAAATCGTGGATCCAGATCTCGGTCCCTTCGGCCCGCCGAATGTGATAGGGGTGTTCGCTATTGGCCCGCAACCCCATGTTTTCAAGAATCGGGAGCACGTCGGAAAGGGGGACTGGTGTGCCTTTCTGAAAGAGGCGAAAACTGAGGTGGTTCTCGTTTTCGGGGTGAGTTTCCAGGGTGAGGGCGAGCTCGGAGCCTTGGTCGAGTTGGGCAATGGATTCCAAATCGCGGAGCGCAATTTGAGGCGAAAAGTGTTCCCGATAGCTGGCCGGAAAAGCTTGGTGATAGGTCCGAAACCGCGAATCCGCCGTAGAGCTGTCATATTGGGAACGGAGGGTTGCGAGAAAGGCATCGTCCCACGACTGGGCGATCGTCACCACTTCCTGCTCCAACTCGCGCACATCCACGTCGAACTGTTCGACGCTGGGAACTCGCAGCACGAAGCGCAAACGCACCAATTCGCCTTCGCCCATGTGCATGCTCAACTCCACATCGTCAGCGCGCAGCCGCTTGCATAGGTGGCGTTCGATTTTCTGCCGCAACTCGCTGTGGTAGACGCTCTTGGGGACGAATACTTTGCAGTAGAAGAAGCGCCCATAGGGATTGCGCCGAAGAAACAACCGAACGCGTGGAGTTTCCTGAACCTGGACGATTCCCATCGCCGTCTCGAAAATTTCGTTCTCGCTCGCCTGAAACATGGCATCCCGCGGATAGGCATTGAGCACGCCCACCAGCGCTTTTTGATAGTGCCCCCCCAGCGCAAAGGTGGATTTATCCAGAACATTGGCCACCTTGCGGCGGATGACTGGGATTTCGCTCGGCAATTCGTTGTAAACCGAAGAGGTGAACAACCCGAGAAATCGGCAGGCACTGACGATTTCACCGGATTCGTCGAATCGTTTGACCGTGATGTAGTCGGGATAAACCGGGCGATGAATGCGGGACCGGTGGGTCGAGTTCACGAAATTGAGGATTCTCGGCGTCTCGATAAAATTTCGGGCTTCAACGGAGAGCGCATCCAAAACCCAGTGCCGAAGTTTCCGGTGGCGCTTCATGGTTCCCAGCGCGGAGTCCGGTGAAGGCTGCAAAACGCGGTGACCGTCTTCTTCGAGAATCTGGTGTTCATCGTAGCCGAGAAACACGAAGTGATCGTCAGCCAACCAGCGGAGAAACTCCTCGGCCTCGGCGATCTCGGCGGAATTCTGACCGAAACTGGTTTGTTTCAAATTTGCGGCTTCGGCAAGGGCACGTTCCCGCATCGTGGGAAAGTCAGTCACCGCCAGCTGCAGATCCTGCAGGACGGAATCCAGTCCGGCCTTCAAATCTGCAATCTCCTCGGGATCGACAAGCGCCGATGTTTCCACGCAGATGGCAGACTCGCAATGATTGGCGTCATTGCTGTTGGCCTTGAGATCCAGCAGGCTTCCATCCGGAGCGCGCTCGGCATTCAGGATCACGCTGAGAATGGAGCGAACCGGCAGATCTCGCCGATTGAGCTCCATCCGGATGGAGTCGACCAGAAACGGGACATCCGGTTGAACGACGACGATCAGGCTGGATTCACCTTGCTTTCCCGACTTTTTCAGGACGGAAATTTGTGCGGTATCGCCTCGATAGGCGGCATATTCGTTCAATACCGCAATGGCTGAGTCCACCAGGGAGCCGTTTTGGCCAGTTGCCGAATCGGAATAGGGGACGAACTGGAAGAACCGTTGGGCAAACGTTCCGGCAATGGCTGGAGAAACCGAGCCGCATTCGGATGCCGCGCGAGCGACAAAGTCGTGCACAAGTTCCTCTTTCGTTTCAGGGGTAGAACTCATAGTCAGGGGGAGATAAGGCTTACGATACTGGGACGCATCAACGTTGATTTCAATGACGCCGTCGCGAATACTTTGTGAAATTCTCCCCAAAAAAGAAGCCGACGGACTCCGTCGGCTTCTCTGAAAAAATAGCTGTAAGGTTGAGGTGCAGAAACCTAGTAACCGCGCTTCTCGTTGCGATTACCGATTGCAGCACCCGTTCCGGCGCCGATACCAGCTCCAATCGCGCCCGATTTGAGGACGTTTCCTTCTTTGCCGTCCACTGCGCCTTTCAGAAGTCCAGCTGCGCCACCATAAATGGCACCCTTTTTCGCGCCTTCCCGGGTCGTCTGCGGAGATTCGCAGGAAGAGAGAGCAAACGCGGAAAGGAGAACGCCGGCACAAAGAGTTAGATAGGTCTTGTTCATAATTAGGAGGTGTTAGTCTTTAGTTCTTAGTCAACTCGTGAGGATTCGTCAACTCAATTGGATATCCGCCAGGATTTTCCAATAGACATCGAGTCACGGAATGATTGCACAAAATTACCGAATTATGATCGAGGGCCATTTGCCTGACAAATAAGGGGGCATGACCGGTCTTTCAGCTTGAATTCCAAGGCCCGTATGTTAGGCCAACAGAATGACTGGAGGAAGCCCTGTATTAAAGCCGGAAACGTATGACGAATTGCCTCAGGTTTCGGGAGGTGTCATGACGTTGGGAGGGGCAATGGCCAAGACTGCCTTTCTGCTGCTCATCGTCATCGTATCGGCGAGTTTTACGTGGCGAATGACAGGGGAGGGGAATCCCGCCGCCATGCCGTTTTTTTGGGGTGGGCTGATTGCCGGATTGATTTTGGCTGTCGTGACCGTTTTTAAGAAGGAATGGAGTCCGATCACGGCTCCGATTTACGCCATCGTGGAAGGACTGTTCCTTGGCGTGCTTTCCGCAATCTACAATGCTCAGTTTGATGGGATTGTGGTGCAGGCCATTACGCTGACACTTGGCGTGGCCTTGCTCATGCTCGCGCTTTACGGAATGCGAATCATCGTCCCGACGCAAAAATTCAAGGCCGTCGTCCTTTCGGCCACCGGAGGCATCATGCTGATTTATTTGGTGACCTTTGTTCTCGGGTTTTTCGGCGTGAACATCCCCTACATTCACGGAAGTGGAGCGTTCGGGATAGGTTTCAGCATTTTTGTTGTCGTGATTGCGGCGTTGAATCTTATTATCGACTATGAACTGATTGAAGTCGGGTCGGCTCAAGGTGCTCCGAAATACATGGAGTGGTATGGTGGCTTTGCCGTTTTGGTGACGTTGATCTGGCTCTACATCGAGATTCTTCGGCTTCTGGCCAAGTTGCGTCGACGCTAGTCGTCCAACGCCTGAAGTCGAGACAGGTATCGGTCGGATCGCGGCGCTTGGGTTGACGGTTGCCTGAAACGCGCCACAGTCGGGCCTCCTCAGGTGGTGTGATCTTATGTCAGATGTTGAACCCATTTTGTGGCAGCAATGCTTTGTAGCCACCCTAGTCGTGCTGGTCTTCCTCGCGTTTTTGCGAGAGTGGATACGGCCTGACTATGTGGCGATGGGAGCCTTGACGCTCTGCCTCCTGACCGGAGTTCTCGACGATAGCTCCCTGGCCAACGTGTTTGGGAGATCCGCGCCCATCGTGGTTGCCTGCATGTTCATTCTCAGCGCATCCCTGGAACGGACCGGGCTGATTGAGGCCATGGGAAACTGGTTTGGGCGAATTGCCGGAAAAGGCGAGATTCGCATTCTGATGGTTCTGGCGCTGATCGTCGCGCCTCTCTCCGCCTTTGTGAACAACACTCCGGTGGTGGTCGTTTTCATGCCGATCCTGCTGCAGCTTTGCCGCCGGTTGGACCTCAAGGCTTCGCGGTTCCTCATCCCGCTTTCCTA
>TARA_R110002096_G_scaffold433887_1_pt1 | contig 34631 bp, 28 predicted proteins | sample TARA_R110002096 | Tara Oceans TARA_R110002096 (sample SAMEA4397295) | marine metagenome | biome: Polar Biome; feature: [DCM] deep chlorophyll maximum layer (ENVO:01000326); material: water (ENVO:00002006), including particulate matter (ENVO:01000060) such as... | depth 35 m
CTTTTCGACGATCACGACTGGCCGCTTTTCAGGTGATCACCCAGGTAGCAGCCGTCGGATTGCTTCCGTTGTCAGATTTGCATTGGCGTGGGCGTCCATCGAGCATGGGCAAACGCAAAGGCACGCATCGCAAACTCTCTTTGGCCGAGGCTGTCGCACAGGTTGACAAGCTAGAGGCGATGCTCGCACGCAAGACATGGGCCCCAACGACAAGCATGCTCATCCCCAGCATCTTGATGTCGGCAGACGCGCTGCTTAAGCAGCTGCGCTACCAAGCATACAAGAGTCGAAGTGACGCGCTACTGCAAGCACAGGTGGAGCGGCTCGAAATGCTCTGCTCCAACTTCAAGCGACAAAGCTAGCGTCGTGAACTTGTGGTGAGGCCTCAACGAAAGTGTAGAGCGGGCTGGATGGTGGCCGCGAAGACTACATGCCATCGCAACTGCGACAAGTCGTGCATTTCGGTCGACTCTCTTCAATCTCTCCCTTGCACACAGTACATATCAAGCCCTTCACTGGGACCCGCTCTTTCGAGTTCCTATGCACAACCTCAAATGGGGTTTGATTCGGGGACGGTACACTTGGTGCCGGCGTAGCCACAGGCAATTCGGTTGGAAGTGATATGCGCCTGAGAACTGTCTCGATGTTGCTCAGAGCGTCACGCAACACATTCAGTTGTTCTTGCTCGAGAGTTCCAGCGTGAGCATCAACACGATACTTGTTAATGATTTGAAGGTGCGAAATGACATCACGTTTGTCACTAGAAAATAGATTCTGAAAGCAATCCCAGTTCTTCTCCAACACCACTGCGAGCTCTTTGAAGTACGTGTGCTGCCAACGGTCTGCAAATCCGTAGACGTCCAGCTCTTCTCGACGGCGAGTGCTGAAGCAAGGCATGGCCTTCTTTGCTGCAGTCCGTTCTCCATACCGAAGTACGAGTCCGCTGTGAATCACGGTTCGAAGACTTCTTTCGATTTTTCCTCGACGAACGGCGACCTCACCCCAGACTTCTTCTGTGACGTTGTCTTCCCGAAGATAGCTGGACCTTGCCGCTGAAGAGTCTTGCCCATACGCTAAGGGCGCCGCCTCCGACAATCGGAACGCTTCGCGCGTTTGGCCAAGCGTGACAGTCTCGTAGCCAAGGGCTTTCACTTTGGCCGCGACTCGTGAATCTGGCTGGGCAACAAAACAAGCCATCTTTTGACTCTTCGACGAGATCCAGAAAAGTGGGTCTGCTACCGCTTCGCCTTCGACATTTCGCAGCTGACTATGGTGAATTCCATGTTCCTTTTCGATATGCGCGAGATGGTCTCGCATGTCTTCGCCGGCCGCATCGACAAGGTCATCCATGTGACCTTTGGTTGGTAGTCGTACGTGGCCTGCTTCGGAGCACTGCGCTAGCGTTTGCTCAACTGCGTCGAAGAGCTTGCAACGACCGGCGCTCGTCCAATGCGTACGATAACTCGAGACCTTGAGTAGCGTCTTCGCGCGGCTCATGGCGACGTAGATGACAGCACTGTGAATCTGATCGTCCTTGTCCACAAAACCACCTAGGTTGTAGAGATAGACAATCTCTGATTCGTAGCCCTTGAAAGACTGAGGGGTGATGATAAGCACCGTGTCTTCGCCTTGGATTACTTCGGGGCCGCCATTGTGTAGCGATGCTCGGGCCGGTGGGGCAAGTTGAGAAAGCGCACGCTGTAGCTTAGTCTCGAGCTTCTGTGCCATATCCTTGTTCATGTACACGACGCAGATGTCGCTGGGATGTACCCCGTGGTTCTCGATGTCGTTGCAAATGGCCTTGCATATGCCATCACGCTCCGCTTCTTCTGAATCGAAAAAGACGACTCGTGGCAAAGGACCGTCAATCTTGTTAAAATGCACCTTAGTGAAGGGAGCCTCACCGACGGTGCTTTCTTCAAGGAGCTGAAGCTTGAGGGCCTCTTTGTAGTCTTCGTTCTTCTCTGGGGATTCAAGCTTGTAGAGTGTGTTGAGAGCAAATTCACAGATCGGGCGAGTGCCGCGATAGCTCTCTTTCATAATCTCAGAGCGACCTCGGACATCGATACCAAGCTTCGACCAGACAGGTTTGCTTCGTTTGTAAACGTTTTGGGCATCGTCATAGAAAATGTGAATCGCTTTTCCGGTGCCTGCTGCATGCTCAATGGATCGAGTTAGCCGAAAAAGTAGGTCAAGGGTATTCGTCCCCATGTCCTGAGCTTCATCTATGAAGAGAGCGTCACACCGAGGGCGCGTCGTATTTGCCCCAAGGGTCTGCAAATAGTGGAGTGCATACGCATCGTATTCGAAACCCTTGGGCGCGCTGTGGCCCATCTTCTCTCTGTAGAGATCGTCCAAAACGTCTTTGATGTAGCGATATTCTATGCGACCGGGAGGCACGCTTGGGGTCAATAGGTCGCCCTTCCAAGATGCTTCGATTGTCTGCTGAAGATGACCTCTCAGAGCGCGATTGCCAAAGACCACCCAGATTTTCCCTGGCAGGATGTTTCCGTGATCTCGGAGGATTTGGCAGAGCCAATTCGCGAGGACAAGCGTCTTTCCACTTCCGGCAACTCCACGCACCAAGCGTGGGCGCCCATCCATTTTCTGGTGGCAGAGTCGCTCTTGGTCTGCGCTTAGAACAGGACGCAAAGACCGCAGTTGACGAATCTGGGTGCCGAGTAGATTGGGATTGCTCGTATCGACATCGTCCCGTTCATAGCTTGACGAATTCTTAACATCACGCCATTGCCAAGCACTGCCACGCCATTCGAGTACAGCGGACGATAGGGAGGAAGCAAGGGGGGAGAGAAATGGCATCTGCATCTCGTCACGGCTAGCAATCAGCACAAGGAAGTCGCGAGCTCGACTAATGCCGACATTGATCAGCCGTCGCCACTCCTCCACAGACCAGCTGGTTGCACTCGCGCAAACGGTATCGAAAACGACGAGGTCATACTCCGAGCCTTGCTGCTTGTGGACAGTCGATGCTCGCCAGTGTGGCGCTCGATCGTTGAGCCAAGCAGATGCAAGGTGAGCCTGTGCAGCGTAGGGAGTGACATAGAGGCCATGCATTGTTGTGAGCTCGGGGGTCGCGCGGAAGAGCCTGTCGAGGACGTCAAATGCGGCCGTCCGCACCCAGCCTCGGCCGCCGCTTCCTCGTTCGGCTCTCCACTTCACCGGAGAGCGAGGGTGAACTTCGTCCACCACCATCCAGACTGCTCGCGCAGGAGCCGATTCAAGGCTGGCCAGTAACGGAGGACGGTCCAGCACTTCGTCTGCATCCTGCAACGTGTCGTCGTAGGCGAGTTCAGAGACCGCCCGTCGGATGTTGGGTGTCATTCGATACTGCCGAGTGAGAAGCTTTACCGAAGGCCCCAGTTGCTTGGCTGATCGGAGATGTCCCAAGCCACTTTCTCCTAGCCATGTTGCCTCCTCGGTGTTGAGAGCTCGGGCCTGACGACTGATGGGAGAGAGCTGCCGAGGATCTCCAATAAGCACGAGTCTTCTTGCTGCCAGTAGAGAGAGGATCGCAGTCGCGGCTCGAGAAACCAGCCCGGCTTCGTCGATGATGACGGTGGTAAACGGTGCCTGTCCTCGTTCTCTTAGATCTCGAATTTCCTCGGAACCGAGAAAGACGCTCCCCTGAAAGAGAGTGGATACAATGATTCGGTGATCGGAGTTCTTGAGAGCGTTGATCGACGCACTCGCGATCTCCTTGCGAAGTCGTTGCATGTCTTCGCGCAACTGGGCCCGCTTTGGTGACTCTGTCGCGCCGGAATACCGATGAACAAGTGCGTCTAGTTGAATTCGTAGGGCGGTTTCGGAGCCCTCCAAAGCCTCGGTCGCATTCGCTTTGACGTACGGAGCAAACGCTGCACCAGAACCGAGTCGAATCACTGTTGGAGCGATTGGGGCTGGTATCTCCAGCTCCCGAATTGCCTTAACGATCGAGAGAGCGGCGGCGTCAGTCGATTTATTTGTCGAAGATAGAACCAAGATTCGCTCGCTTGTATCTTTAAGAGCGTGCGCGGCGAGACGACCAAGGGAACGAGTCTTTCCCGTACCCGGCGGTCCCCAGATGCACGACCATGAATGCGACCAGGCATCTTCAAAACCTGGTTCGGTGGGACTTGGTTGGTTGAGCTTGGTTGTATGCTCGCCCTTCGAGGCCAGCAATCTGCTTGCGATCGATGCGCTCGCTTCGGAGCTCGATGCTTGTGCAGCTTCATACTCGGTTTCGATGGTTGCCAAGAAGTCGAATGGCTCGACCATGCATCCGCCAACCTTTGGCTCACGTTGCGGATTCTCCAAGCTGACGTAGATGTCTCCGTGAACATTATCGGATTCGACGACAGCTCCGTGCCATGCATCCTCGGCGTTGTCACTAAAGTGCCTTGCGATGCTTCCTTCGTCTACATCGAAGCTTCGACCGACCCGCAATCGGACGATTGATGGGGTGATGCGTTCGACCTGCCGAATCCGCGCTGGAATGCGCTCGCATGCGGCCATGCGCTCCGCCTTCACAGCACGGGTTGCTTGGGACAGATGTCGAGCGTCTCCCTCCGCCTCCACAAACTCCAGGGCATAGCCCCGCACGAACTTCGTCATAGACAACTTCGATCGTATCACGCACCAAGGGTGGGGCTCGGCGACACCGAGAGAAAAACACCTAGTGAGTCGCTCGGCCACTGACGCGTGGGCCTGTGTGGACGATGTAGCCCTGGCATCGAGGCCGGTGACTTTACTTTGCCGGGTTCCCGGCGCGCTTTGAACGCTAGGGTTTGAAATCCCATGTTCTGATTTCGGGGAACTAGTTCAAATCGGTACGCGTCAAGAAACATTGTCAGATCCTAGGACTGTGGCGCGTCAAGACTGCATGACCGCTACCGAACTCAAACCTGCTGGCCCAACATGGACGCAAACCCTGCTCGTGCTAAAGGCGATTCTTCTGGGCCGTAGTCTGCAATCTCGCTCGTCCATCGTGCGAGCACAGATTCGGGAAGCAGTCGCTCAGACAGCGGCAAAAGTGGGAACTAAGTCTTGGCACAGGCAACTCTTCTATCGATTGCTGGAAGCTGAGTTCTGCCGAGACGATGATTCGTGCATTGCTGTGCGGCGAGCAGCCAAATCCCTCTCGGGAAACAGCGGTGTCTTTGAACTCTACATGCGAGCACACGGTGCGACCAAGCCTCGAAAGAGCCTGCACGGAATCCAACATTGCGTCATCGCCGCGGAGAACACATCCGGGCTAAGCGTAGCCGAGACGATCATGGCAGCTGTTGGCATTTGCGACGAGGATCTCTCGGATGCCAATGATCGCTTCCTCTACAACACGACGCTCGACGCTCTCTTAGAGAAGCACGGAGTGATCTCTGTCGTCGATGGCAGTGGGGAATAGCGTGAAATTGGAGGTGAGAACGAATCGTGCTTGGCGTGCAACAATGCGATCGCAACCGCTTCAAATTGCGCGGCGCTATAGCGCTAACGTCGCGGCGTGCGCGAATAGTGTGCCGCGTTGTCCTACCCATGATGTATGGTCATCTCCTATCGAAAGAACGCAGCGGGAAATCTCTGATTCCTACTTATTCTTACGACTTAAACTAGCCTAATCCACCTTGCACCTGGGGAGTACTGCGATATGGACGATGATAGGTTTGCATCAGGGACCGGCTCGGCATCCGGCCCACAGAAAAAGACGGAGAATGCTCGCACGATGGCGGGTTTTACGGGCGGTGTGTTTGCGCGCGAGCCCATGTCGGGAGCAATTGCCCTAACTCGCTACGAATCTGCGTTGCGCGACGCGGCGTGCATGCATGCGCGAGACCGGGTGTTCGTGGCTTTCATCGATAGCGATGGCTCGAGCTCACAGTCCCGTGTGCTCGAGCCTGGCGAGTCGATTGTCTTTGGCCGGCATGAACAAGCTCGCTTGCATCACACCTCGATGGACGTTTCGTTGCGGCATGTTGCGATTGCAGTAGCGCCATCTTCGACGGCCGAGGCGCCGCTTATCCGAATGTGGGATTTGGCGACGGAGCGTCCGTTCAAGACGGAGGACGGGATGGTTTCCAAAGCCGTTACCGCAGATGGGCCGGTGTTCGCGAGCGTTGGGGCGGTGCATCTCGCGGTGATTCCCCTCGGAGTGCTACCCGAGAAGCTGCCCATGGGCACACGTGCCCTGTGGAAGGCTCTGCCGGCCCGTGACGTCCTCTCTCGCGTGGCAGGGGGCTCTGCGGTCCGTCCGGTGCCAGAGCCTCAAGAGCGCCACCCTGGGCGGATCACGAGGGTCACGAGGATACCCTCTGCTGCCGCACCGCAAGATTGCGCGCCAGGCATGGCCATCGCTGAGCTCTGCCTCACAAGTGATGAGGCCAGCCGCACGTATCGGATCTCATTGGAAGCTCTGGAGCGCGGCATCTTGATTGGCCGCTACGCTCGTTGTCTCTCGATCGCGGGGGAGCTCGAATCGCTCTCTCGTGTGCATCTGCTCATCTCGAAGATTGGCAGAGACGTCGTCGCTATCGACACTGCATCGACGTTTGGCTCGACAAGGTCCATGGAGCGGGCGTTTGAAACCGCCGTACTTGCCGAGCACGACAAGATGCTACTCGCGAACGCGCTGCTCGTGGAGTGGCGCTACGATCGATTGGTGTTTGCGTAGCGCCAGCTAAGGCTGCTCACCACCCATGGCCATCCGACTGGAAGTGTCATCTCGGTGCTCGTGGCCAAGGAAGGTGCGTCTTAATCGCAGTTGAACTCGGGGACGACAACGGCGAGACAACACCCACGCTTCACGGAGGAGCCCAGTGAGGGCTTTCTACTATGGGATGAGATTTTGGTTCGTGACGAAGTAATCGATGGCTTGTTCTACAGGGTTCACGAACGACGCATAGACCTTCTCCGTGCTGTTTGGCCACTTATTATATTCTAGGTAGGAAGTCGTCTCACGAGGGCCGTCTCTGAATTCAAGAGTCAGGCCTGGCGGAGGAGTTGCTGAGATGGTTCGTACCGCTCTCCAGCGCGCTCGGCGAGAGTCATCCTGCGTCCAGATGTGGCAGCGAACCTCGGCGTCTCCTTTTTCCTTTGTCACTACTCCAATGTGCACATCATCGAAAAACGTCGCTTGCACATTGTTATCACCCTGCCTAGTGACGCTGTCCCGCTGCAACGCATTCGCGAGATAGCGCTCAAAGTGATCCATAAATTCTGTTCTGGTCATTACTTGTCTCTCCTTACGATTGGTTTGCTCGCACCTCTGCGAGAAGTTCTGTAGTTGCCAATGCCTCCTGCAGCCACAGGCGAAGGCTGTGCACCGGGGGCGGGAGTTCGTAGCCGTGAAAGTGGCAGGCGCGGCTTAGGCGGGTCCAAGTGCCGTAGGCCAGGCGCGCGTCGTTGCGATTTGAGAGTAGGTGCTCGAGGCACAGAAACTGCGCCGTGAACTCCATGGCCTCCGGCTGAATCCTGTGGGTTCGAAGGAATTGTCCGAGGGCGGCTTCTAGCCCTTGCCGGCCAACAAGGGCCGTTGCCCGAAGCCGTGTCCCTAGGTAAAGTTCTGGCCCTGGCTCAAGAAGGTTCATGGCGGCGAGAACCAGTGAACTGGGCGAGTCGGCTATTGCGTTCGTCACGCGTGAGCCTCTTCTAGGTGCCGAACGAGTTTGCGAACTCGGCTTACGAGGGACTTTAAATCACCCTCGAACAAATGATGAGGGTTGATCTCGTCAAGAACCGGCTCATGGTTCCCAAGACTGCGTCGAAGAGCTTCCGCAACGTCCGCCGACTTGGCCTTCTTATGGGCCAGTCCCATAACAGCTAGGCCAATGAGCTGGCGTGTCCCTTGGGCTTTTCGCACAAGCTCTCCGCCCGTTTCTTCGTGTCCAACTTTGTTAGTTGCGATCTTCTGCGCAGCAGCCTCTACAGCCAAACGGCAAAATCCTGGCACCATACGTGCCAATAGGTTGTTTGGAATGGCATCCGGAGTCTCCAAAAGTTTTACGGCGTCGTTTAGGTATTGTTCGGATGGCCAAAGAACGTTCTTGAGTTCGACCTTTGAATCGCTGGCGCGGTTCACTTGAATGCGCCCCGCAGGAATGCGAAGGCGTGCGAGAGACTCGGTGAGTCGCGGGTCATGGGTGAAGACCACCACTTGGCGCGTCTGCGAAACTTCGCCAAGCACAGTTGCAAGCCCGTCGACCTTGTGCGGGTCCATGCTGTGCACCGGGTCGTCAATGACTACAAAGCCAAAAGGCGTTTTGTCGGAGAGTACGCGTGGCAAGAAGAGCGAGAGCGCAAGAGCGTTGAGTTCGCCCTGGCTCATGATCCCAAATGCCGATCGGGACTCTTCTGAATCGTCGACTTTCGTGTCCAGCACGAGCTTTCGCATTTTCCCTTTCGAGTGTAGCGAGGGCAGGGAGAGGCTCACGTTACTGCCCTGGCGCAGGGTTTCCCACACCGAACAAATTTGCTCGGCCAAGGGCGTAAAGCGCTTCTCACGCAGCGAAACCTCGGCTTGGGAGAGCCAGTTGTGAGCTGATTTTAGCTGCGGCCCACGCGTGTGGTCCTCGGCATCAAGCGACACTTGTGCTTCGTCGACAAAGGCCTGCACGACGGGAAGAACCTTGCGCCACGGGGCATCGCGCTCACTTAAGATTTCGGTCGCTCGTGCTTTGACGTGAGTAATCACGGCGCGAATCGCCTCTTGGTGCTCGCAGGCAAACTTCACACGTTGCTCTGGCGATGCGCTGGGCTGGGAAAGGCTCGACCTCCACAGTTCGCACAGGGCTTGGGCGTCACTATCGAGTTCAAGAGCGCGAATGGCCGGCAAGTTTCCAATGCTCGCCACCTGACACTGGGCCAGCAACGCGACGTTCACCTCGCTCACAGCCGCCTTGGCCTTCTTATATTGTGGAGCCCTGCTAACGGCATCGTCCGCCCGCTTCCTTGCTTCAATTCGCCAAGCTGCGTCGAGCTTCGCCTCGCTCAAACAAACCGGGCATGCATCGGGCTCTGCTTCTGTGGCGCTCGAATGTTCGTGATAGTCGAGGCTGGCTTTGAGAAGCTCCGCAAGCTTTGCGGCTCGACCAGCGTCGCTGCGTTCCTGTTCGTCGAGCACACGGTTGGCCGCGCGAACGTTTTCGCACAACACTGCGAGTTCTTCCGTTGAAGGGAAGGTGAGTTGGCGTATTTGCTGAAGCTGGGTCGCGTCTCTATCGGCCGACGGCACAATTGAGAGCTGTTTGCGCAGCTCGGGAATACCCCAGTTGGCTTCCTCCAAGGCATCGACGCAAGCGTTCGCTCGTGAGTCGTCCAGCGAATCGAGCATCGGCCGAAGTGCCTCGGCTTTCTTGCTCAGCTCCGACTGCCGATCCGTATGAAACTTGGCCGCCTGGGATAGCCGGCGCTTCGCATCTGTGAGCTCCTCAAGTCCTAATAGTTCTGAGATCGAATCGAAGAGCTCGCTTGGTGTGGTTGCGATGAGCTTACTCAAAGAACTGCAACCAAGGAGCGGGTCATACATGGAGATTACATCGAGACCTGGAAATGCCGTGAGTGGTAGCCTGTGTTCAGCCCCATTCGAGGAATCGATCGAGCCTGCATTTGAGCAAACCCATGCTTCGCTCTTCTTCAGACTTGTGCTACCGGCGGCCCATGTGCGAGTTGCGGTATACTCAACCGCTCCAGTTGCATCGGCAAAGCTCGCACAAATCCTTGGGGCTCCTTCATAGTGTATGTTTTTCCAGCCGGTCTTCCATTCCTTGGCCTTGTCCACCCAACGTGCCGACGAGTCGGTTAAGAGATTTTCTAGCGCTTCAGCGATGCTTGACTTGCCAGATCCGTTCCGCCCCGAAATGATCGTGAGGCCCGGACCTGTCGGGAGTTCAAGACACGCTGGTGCTCCAATGCCTTGATAGCCTTCTACCGTTAGCGACTTGAGGAAGAGCATGGGCGCCGTCGTCTTAGGGACCACAGCCTCAGCTTCCTCCTCGACAGTGTCCTCCTCCGCATGCTTCCCAAGCCGGTCCTCACAGGCCGCCAACACGAAGTCTCGCTCTGCTGGGCGTAGGGCCTCGTCATTGAGTGTTTGCTCGCTGATAAGATCGAATAGTTCTTTGTTCATGGTGTCTTTCAAGTCTCGATGAGCGCCCTTGTCCTGACGCACTTGCGCGCTTCCGCCCTCGGGCTGCATCGCCTGTTGAACGAGACGCACCACTGCGCGCGAATCTGACAGCAACACGCTGCAGCTGCTCGCCCCCCGACGCACAACCTAGATAGTCTAATCAATAAACCACGAACGTACTAGATGACGACTAGCCGGCAGACTCCTAGTGATGGCGTGAGCCGAAACATTCTTAGTTGCAACAGGTAGTGTTGCGCAGGTGCGATGCACGAGGTGGAACGCGGAATCAGCGCTGACTGTTGAACACCAAATGTGCTTCCAATGCCGTAGGGGTAACGTGGAGCAAAACACCCCTTCTGCTTGCAAGTTTGTGGGGCAAAATCGGCGATTCCAAGATCGCCCCGACAGGCGCGCGAGCTCTTACGTCACGACGTTTGTAACTGCAAACCCATGACTGTCATACTGTGTGACTAAGTAAAACTCGCATTGCTGTGTTTAATTAGAGGACAAAGCACCCTGCCGCCACCCGTAGGAAAGCAGCGAGGGTTCCTCTGGCTCAAGACTCCTGCCGCCACCCGTAGGAAAGCAGCGAGAAGCCCCTGGCAGCCCTGCCGCTACCCGTAGGAAAGCAGCGAGAGCTAGATGCTGGTTGCTTGCAGGGCAACTGAGAGCCAGCGTTCCTGAAGTCCTCCATCGAAGAACAAGACGCATCGCACTATCAAATTCTGACAAGGCCATTAAAACGAATCGTCATTTCTTTTGGCGCGAACACCGACGCAGCATGCAGCGCGGTCTGCAATCGCGGCGTCTATTGGCGTCGAGTTGGAAAAACTACTCTCAGAGAAATACCGGTCTCTACATCTGCGTAAGCTCGACGACCTAGATATACTCATTCAAATGGGGCGCGGGTGGCGACGGAAAGTCGGCACCCTTGGTGCCTCGCAGAGTGCCAAATCTCTCCGCGAGAAGTCCACCAAGTATGCGCTAGAGAGATTGACTACAGTTGTGGGGCCGATCGCAGCTGACCATGCAACGTCAGGCAAGTTGGCAGAGCGGCTTAGGGAGCGGCTTCACGAGGAGCGGCCAACCCGCTTAGAGCTGTGTTCTTTGTTAAATGGTGAGACGAAGGAACCCGCTCGCATGGCCTTGGCCAGCCAGCTTGTGCGCCATCACCCCGCCCAAACCTCGCCCCACGCGACTCCGTCGCTTCCAACGTCAATCGGCAAGATGCGAAATTCCAAGACGTCGCGCAGCGGGCCTGCATTTAGCCAGGCGAGCGGCGATGTGTTTTTCGAGAATACAAGCGGGTGGAACGTTTCGCCGACAAGCCAAACTACGATTCGCTTGGCTTGGCGCACTGCTTGGGCCCCTGGCCACTCTTCGGACCATTTCGCGTTTGGGTGTGCGGCAAATTGTTGGAGCAAACGCGCGTAGGTTAATGACTCAGGAATAATTCCTACGGTGGCGTTGCCGCCAACCTTTAGTTCGACGAGGTTAAATGTCTTGGTGACTTCGTCAAAGGACCAGAGGTCGGCTTGGGCACCGTTGCCGGGAAAGAGGCGAGTCGCTGCGGACTTTTCCGCATTAAAGAGGCCCAGTGGGAACTGGCGTTGCAGTTTGCCCATCGGGGTGGTGGCGAGTTGGGTTAAGAATACTTCTGCTTTGTGCTCTGCACCGCCGCCGTCAGAGCTTTCTTTGCGTATCTCGGTGGGAGCGTTCATTACCGGGGTCTCCGGTAGCTGCCACGGCTCAAGGCCGCGTACCGTTAGGCGTTGGCCGGCGACCGATTGAAGTTCGGTAAGCATGAACCGCCCACGGTTTCCCGCAATGGTGGAGGGCACGTCGCCAACAATGTCGAGTACAGCATCAAGGCGCTTGCCAGTGGCTTGCTCGTACCAGAAGCACAGTGCGAGTTGGTAGCATGGGATCGACGGGCCAAGCTGCTGGATGTTCTGGCCCAAGACGTCACCTTGCATCACCACACGCAGTTGGCCATCAGCGACCGACCATGCTTCTTTGGGAGAGGGAATGTTAAGGCTGGTGTTGCCTAAGTAGGAACGTACGGTGTCGAGTAGCTCTTGCATTATAGGTTGTACCTTTCTCGAATGTAGGCCGCCCACTCGGGACGAATGCTCTCGCCGGCGGCAATGATGGTGCTCGCCGAAACTTTGGCGATGCGGGAAGCGTCACGAACCAGCTGGGTGTAGCGGTCCCAAGGAGGCACGACGTCGGGGTTCTCGTCGTGATGGACAAGCACTAGCCACGCCTCGTCGATCCTGCCCTCGGCCTCAAGTGCAAGAGCCAAGGCGTGCTGTCGCATGGGCTGCTGGTTGTCTCCGATGAAAGGGCATGCACCATGCGCGGAAGGAAATGCCTGTTGCAACGAGCCATGAGCGTTGGCGAAGTGTTCCCAGTATCGACGGTCTCGCGTTTTGCCTTTGGGGCGGGTTAGATAACAAGCACTGGGCTCGGCAAGAAAGGTATGTGCAGACTCGCAAACGTCGGTGCGAGTGTTTGCGCGGCTCGTGCGCCCTCCGCAGGGTGTGAAGCCTTGTTCTGAGAGTTTTACCTCAATGAGGATCGCGAGTTTTTCGCCGGTAGGGCGATGCGCCCAGAGCACCACGTCAATGCCGGTAGCCGGTTCGCCATCTTTGGGCGCGTCGCCGACGAGTTCGCCAAGAAGGTGACCTGGCGGTATCCACTCCAGAACCACGTCGTCGATGGTTAGCGAACCTACAATCGGCTCCAGTGCCCGCGCGAGAGCCTGTGTTCCTTGCAGCGGAAGAAATAGGTTGAAGGCAAAGGCCATCGAGCTGTTTAGTGCGGCTACGTGCGAGTGCAGGCGAATCGTATTGTCCTCCACCATCGCTTCGGCGTCACGGCGAATCGCTGGCAACAGGCCATCGGTCCAGTGCGACCACATTGGAGGTACTCGAGCGCTGGGATCACCGTGCTCAAGTTGGGCACGGTGTCTCAGGCAATATCCAAGCAAGCGCCGGGAAAACTCTGATGAGCGGTACTTCGCCACGTTGGTATAGCGTACAGGATCTCTTGGTCAGAGATGGTTGATGGCACTCGACAATGGCACGGTTGTTTGCATCGAACTGCCGCTACTCCAGCGGATTGCGAATAATCTCGTCGCGAATCAGCGCTCGGATTACGCCTTTGTGTCCACTGGCCAAAGCTTCGAACACAGACATGTTCTCAATCTCTTCCATGTCGACAAAGGTGTCGTGCAGGCTCCACTCTTCTTTCACAAGCACGTGGCAGCCAATGGTGCCGCCGTAGGTAACGTGCATCAGGCCCGAGCCAAAGACGACGAGGCCGAGTAAGACAACGGCGGCAATGATGTTGCGCCGGGAGTCTGGTTTCACCAGCGGCTCGCGGGGTGGGATGTGCTCGCTCATACGCGATTCAAAAGCTCCTGCTTCTTGGTAAGAAATTCGGCTTCGGTGATGACGCCTTGTTGGTGCAAGTTGCCAAGCTGCTCAAGCGCTTGGATGGGCGACTGTGTTGGCTGAGGCTGCTGTGCGGGCCCAGGGTGGGGCGCATAGACGATCTGTTGCACAGGCTCTACGGGCACAAGGCTTGGCTGCACGGCAATCACGATGATGGCGAAGATGCCAAAGAGCAGGCCTACGAAGAACCAGCCTAGAACACTGCGCTGTTTTGACTCGGCGATTGCGGCGGTTACGAAGGCGAAAATAATCCAGACGACAATAAACATGCGCGGCTCCTAAAGCCCAATGCACTCGGAAGGCAGGTTGCCGTTGTCAAGGTCGGGGCACGACTCGGTGGCAAAGCCATCGATGCAAGAGTCCCATTCCGAGCTCGAGATGCTGTCGTCAAGATCGCGATTGCAGATTCCATCATCCACGCAGCAGCCTTGAAAGAAGGCGTTCTCGCACGAGAGCCGGTCTACCTCGGAGAGAAAGCCGCACTCGATCCCTCGGTCGCAAAAGGCCGAGCCGATGTCACCGCAGGCTTCGCCAACGTCCTCTGGCAAGCTTGACGATCCTCCGCAGGCCAAGCCCCCTCCACCAAATGCCAAAGCAAGAATAAGAATTGTACTGTTCTTTGCAAACTCCATAGCGTCCCCCAAATCTCCCGCAGTACTCGAAGTTGAGTAATGCCTAGGTAAAGATCTAGAGCACGCAGCCGTGTGTGCGCAATAGGCGGGTCTTAGACCGCATCGCAGGGTGCAGCGGCTTGGGCGCTTGGGCTTAAGCTTGGATCCTTTGCAAAGAGCGGGGCGACTGCATGCTCCTTGGCAACTTTCACTGTTAGCCTTGGAGGCTGGCAATACACCGCCGCATATGCCCATGACAAAAATACCAAGTGAAGAGGTCCCGCCGTTTCAGCTCTACATGAATCCGATCTTGGAGGTGCTTCGAACCCAAGAAGCTCCGGTGTCCAATGACAAACTCGATGCATTTGTTGCTGCAAAGATGGGGTTGTCAAAGGCAGTCATGCTTGTGGTGCACAAAGAGGGGGCCGACACGCCCGAGGCGTATTACCGCATGGTTTGGGCGCGCTCGTACCTCAAGAAAATCGGTTTGATCGAGAATCCAAAGCGAGCAATGTGGGGCATCTCGCCAACCGGACGTGAGGCCGGGCTCGTCGACCCAAAGGACGTTGTCGCAAAGGTCCAAGCCGGCGCCAATGCAGAATCGTTAGCTGTCGACATTCCAGAGCACCTCGCCGAAGAACTACTGGAGCTTTATCTAAAAATTATTGCAGAGCGAAAACCTCCCACAGGGGATGTGCTCGCTGCTTGCTACGAAACATTTCGTCACAAATTTGGTCCGGAGGTACTCCAAGGTCTCGACGGCGAGGCGTTGCTGTTGGCGGTTCATGGAAGAGGAACCAAGGACAGCCTTGTCTATTGGTTGGAGTTTAAGAACGACGATGAGATGCCAAGAGTCTTTGGCAGTATTGCAGGCGGCAACGCGCTTAAATTTGGTCTTTACCAAAACGCGGATACGGGCTACTGGATGACCGGTAGTGCCAACAATCAAATTCGCCTGTCGCTCGCAGAGGCAATTGAGTTAGTTCGCAAGCAGCGCGCTCAATTTATTGCAGGCGCTCAGGTTCTTGCCAGCGTTGGAACTGATTCGGCAAAGGTAAACTACCAGGAACTCCACGATGCTCTGCTTAAAGCTGCGCCCGATGTTGCGGAGACAGCATGGGGGCACAAGTACTTCGCGTTGCTTTACCCATCCCTGCTCGATGACTACCACGCGATTGACTACCAGAAGTACCACTTGCTGCGCTTGCACAAGCTCCCTAACGAGCGCCGGTACGAGAATGCTCGCTACTTTGTTGGGGTTGCTCGACAGCTCGACATGCCAGTCAATCATCTAGGGACGATTCTCAATCACCGGCACGGGTCACCCAGGTCATACTGGCGGATACAGGTTGATTCCAAAGAGTGGCCCCAGTTTCGAGAAGGAGGATACGTGGCACTGGGCTGGTCTCAAACCGGCTCTCTAGCGGATCTGCAGCCTGGAAAGTTGGGCCGAGCACACGTTAAGAATCTAATTGAGGCAAAGTATCCAAACGAGAGCAATGCTGCCACGCAGCTCTACAGGTTCGCATCGGAGGCAGGGGAACGAGATCTTGTTGTGGTCTCGTGCGAAAAGGAGGTCGTGGCCGTCGGGCAGTTTGATGGCCCTTATCTATTTGACGGTGCCGAGGCAAAGGCGCACCGGCTGCCCGTACGTTGGATCTCGGTGGAGAAATGGAAACTTCCAAAGCGGGAAGCGCCGAGCAAGAATTTTGTCCCTCTAAGAGCTGTTCCTAATATTCTGGAGATTGAACGACGCGTTGAATTGCCAGAGCCGCCACAACCCAACGAGTCGCCTATTGGCGAGACTAGCAACACGCCGCGGTCCACTTTGTCGGCGTTGCATGGAACGCTCGGACGAATTGAGGCCGTTCTAAAGCGCAAGAAGCAAGCAATTCTGTATGGACCGCCTGGTACCGGCAAGACCTATTGGGCAGAGAAGGCGATGCTTGAATTGGCCGCTCGCTCCTGGTTTGGCAGGGCATATGAAACCCTTTCTGACAGTGAGCGGGAACAGCTAGGCGAAGAGGCGATCGAGCGATGTTGTTTTCACCCGGCCTATGGCTACGAAGATTTCGTAATCGGATATCGGCCGATTCTAAAGAACGAACAATTGGTCTTTGAGCCAGAGAAGGGTGTCTTCGCACGGATGTGCGACCGAGCGATTGCGAATCCAGAGCGTGGCCATTTTGTTCTGATTGACGAGATCAATCGCGGTGACATCCCTCGGATCTTCGGCGAGCTGCTGATGGTGCTTGAGAACGACAAACGTGGGATGGCGGTTGCTTTGCCGATTTCGGGGCAGAAGCTTGTGGTTCCGGCGAACCTGTATCTCATCGGTACAATGAACACCGCTGATCGATCGATAGCTCTTCTCGATGCTGCGCTCAGGAGACGATTTGGCTTCATCGAGCTCATGCCTGACAGCAAAGTGCTTGGGACAGCCGCGATTGAAGGACTGCCCCTTGGGCCGTGGTTAGACGAGTTAAATCGGAGGGTGATGGAGTTTGTGGGCAGAGATGCTCGCAGCCTTCAGGTTGGGCACTCGTATTTGCTCGTCAACGGAGAACCTGTGCAGGACGTTGCGCGATTTGCCCATATTCTTCGCGATGACGTCATCCCGCTACTTCAAGAGTACTGCTATGAAGACTTTGAAGCGCTCGCCCAGATCCTTGGCAAAGATCTGGTCCCCAAAGGTAAGCGACAAATCAATGAATCCTTGTTTGACCCAGAGCGTCGACTCGACCTAATGGAGGCCCTCCTAGCAGCCTCTGAAGGAATCGCTACAACGACTAAAGCGATCGATGCTGCAACGCCAGAAGAAGTCGATGACGACGACGCAGATGAGGAGGACACTGAACTGTGAGACCTGCCGTCATCGACTTGCAGGAATGGAAGAGTGTTGGGCCCGGTGACGAGACCCAAGGCGGTTCTCTTGCGGGGTTCCGGTTCGAAGGGGAAGACCAGCGCCAGATCGCGCAAGCGTTCACAAAGAAAAGAGTTGTTGAGTTTCACGAACTGTACGATGGGCTGCAGATTCGAGCTCGGTCGCACGTTGGGCGTATTCAGATTGGTGCCCTTACGCTTACGATTCGCCCCAAGGTCGCATCAGAACAACTCTTGTCTCTTTTTCGCTATGCGTATGGGTTGGACGACGTGAAGCGCTACGAGTCTGTCGACTACACAATGGGAGGTGGGCTGTTTCAAGATCTGGTCATCGCTCAACTAGGTGTCGAAGCGAAGAATCTCATTGAGCGAGGAGTCACAAAGTCGTATATCGGAAAGGCTGAGCAGCTATCGAGTCCGCGTGGAACAATTGACTTCGCGAGACTCGGTGCACAGGGAGGCATAGTCAGCGCAACTCTGCCTTGCCGTCACTACCCTCGATCAAGTGACAATCTCTTGAATCAAGTTGTGCTCGCCGGGCTTCGTCTCGCTGGCGATCTAGCCCAGGACCGCTCACTCGCGGCCTCGGTGCGCAGACTAGGACGAACGTTCGCAGAATTCGCAACGCCGATTCAGCTCTCTGCGAGCGTACTAGAGGAGAGCGAACGCGCAATCAATCGGCTAGTGAGGCCGTACCGATCAGTCGTGAGGCTCATCGAACTCCTCTACCAAGGGAGTCTCGTGAATTTTGATGGGCAACATGAAGCTCGCCGCTTGCCAGGGTTTCTCTTCGACATGAACAGGTTCTTCCAAACTCTGCTAGAGCGATTCTTAATCGAGAACCTACGAGCGTTTGATGTCGAACCAGAACACGGGTTATCGGAGATGATGAGATTTGTGCCAGGCCACAATCCGAGCAAGCGGAAAGCTCCAAGGCCACGGCCAGACTATGCAGTTAAACAAGGCAGAAACGTGCTGGCTCTGTTGGATGCGAAGTATCGAGATCTTTGGGAGAAGCCTCTTCCGCGTGACATGCTTTACCAACTCTCAATCTACGCACTGAGTCAGCCAAAGGGCTCAACGGCCGCAATTCTTTATCCAAGCGATAAGCCGGAAGCACGACCTTCGCTGATTGAAATACGTGAGCCGATGTCTGGTGAAGTCTCCGGGTATGTTGCTCAACGGCCCGTGAACCTGACGCGGCTCGTTGAGCTTGTCGGGCTGACCGGAAGCCATGGTGAGGCTGCCCGTGAGTCCTACGCATTATTCTTATCTGGACTTGCCAGCCCCGGCCGACCAAACTCGACCTCTGGCGGCTTCGCCTTGGGTGCATAACCAAAACCGCAGCTCGGGCTCTCGTGGCAAGCGGAGCAAACCGCCTACCCCGCCGCGCCCCCTACGAATGGACTTGCTTGCGTTGCGACTTCAGTTTTTGGGTGCCTACAATCCGGCAGCCGATAAACCGGCGAGTGCAGAGTTTTGCTGCGCTCAATAACAACATCTCAGGGGGGATGACGACATGACGAAGACGAACAAACTTAGAAGCGTGCTGATGAGCCTCACACTAGCTGCTTGCGGCTCTTCGGGCGGCGATGGCGGGGGAACGCCGGATGCGGGCGGCGGCAACGCAGATGCTGCGGTCACAACAGCCGACGCCGCGATCAATGCAGAGCTTACGAGCCTTTCCATTTCAACCCAGCCGGTTGATACCGCGTCCGGAGCAGCGGTAACGGTCAGTGTGGAAGCACTCGACGCTGACGGAAATCTTCTTAGTGATGCCACGACGGTAACGCTAAGCATCGGAGCGGATCCGGGCACTGGCACTCTTAACGGTACGCAAAGCGTTGAGACGGTCGACGGCGTTGCCACCTTCGACGACATCTCGATCGACGAAGCGGGCGCTGGCTACACTCTTGTCGCCGCAAGCGGTGACGTTACGGCAGAGACCAATGCCTTTGAGATTTTTGTCGGAGCCGCAGCCAGTCTTGTATTTATCGAGACGCCTGTTGGTGCTGAGTCGATGGGGGCACTTGGCGTCTCGTTGGCCTTTGTTGACCAAGGCGGCAACATCGATACCAGTGTGACCGACGAGGTGACGCTGAGCTTTGGAACCAACCCAGGCGAAATCGTCTTTCACTCGTCGGGCAATGGGACCTCAATGCTAGAGAGCATCGATCTTGCGACCCAAACTCCGTTGGGCTGGTTTGAAAGCCAAGCGCGCCAAGAAGTTCGCGCCTTCATGACCAACGAAGCTGATGGGCTAAAGTATCTTCTTGGGCGCAATGGCGCGTACTTCGCCCTTGACGTTGATGCCGACACCATTACCGAGTTGGGTGTGTCGAGTAGCAGGGTACGAGGGCTTGCCTTTGATGCTCTTGGAAATCGCTTTCTTGCGATGGATGAGGGCACCTCTGGCCTTCACGAGGTCGACCTGGTTACGCAAGTAACAACAGAGCTTGGCACCGTAACCGACGCCACGGGCGCAGAAGGGCATACCGCCTTCACTGTTGATCCGATAACGGGTGTCTTCTACGCAGTCGCTAAGACCGACGGCCAAACCCGGCGTCTTGTCACGATCGATCCGGTCCTTCTCACCTCAACCGACGTGGGCGTCGACTTCGCAAACGATGGGGTTGCATCGCTCTCGTTTCGTGCCGACGGAACACTTCTGGCGTCGACAGGCGATGGCGGCACGCCGGCAAACACGCTCTACAGTGTGGACAAGGCTACTGGAGTCATGACGGAACTCGGCCTTCTTCCCGACGCACTTGGCGACGGCGAAGGCATCAGCGTGATTCCTGCAAGGCTTCATGGCAACGTTACGGCGGTTGCCGTTGACGGTGTGGTTACCTTTCCCGACTTGCGCATCGACGCAAGCGCTTTGGGCTACACCCTCGAGGCAACGACTGCGAACTTCCCAGCCGCCACAAGCGCTGCCTTTGATGTGATTGGTGCCCAGGGCTTTGATGGCCTTCCAACGTTAGACGCTGCGGCTCAAACCGTCTCAGAAGGGGATGGAACGGCTACCATTTCCGTCTCGATCGATGCCGCACAAAGCCACGATGTTGTCCTAACCTACAATGTCAATAGTAATAGTGCCGAGCTCACCAACGATCGCTTCTTCAACATTCGCATTCCTGCGGGCGCCACGACCGGCTCGCGTACGATTACGCTGGTTGACGACGCGGTTGCAGAGGGAAGTCGAACGATTAACTTCAACCTTGAGAACGTCGCAATGGCACTGGAGGGCGGAGCGATCCCATCCCACGTCTTGACCATCGAAGACAACGACTAGACTAGGGCTGTGCTATCGGGCAAGCGCTTGCTCTCTTCACAGGGACGGCGCTTGTGCCGAGCGGCGAGTGTCGAGCGGCCAGTGCTAGAATCGCTGGTGCCGCTATGCATGCAAAGCCCAAGACGATGAAGCGCTTTGGTCCCGCGCTTGCCCTTGTGGCCTTGCTTGTTGGGGCTGGCGCGTTTTTCTTTATGCGTGGCAACTCTGGCGAGTCGGCTACCAAGGCGCAGGTGCCGGCTGCTGGCGTGCAGGAGCCAAGCGGTGCTGCGTCGGCTCCCTCGGCTTCGGGGCCCACGAGGCTTGGTGCAACGCCAACGCCGATGTCCGCAAGGCAAGGGCAGGGCGCGCCGCCCGACGTTCTAGCTGCGGCGTTGGCTCCAAGGCAGGTGGAGCTTTCGGGGCAGGTTGTAAACTCGCAATCCAAGAAGCCCGAGTCGGGTGTGGATGTGGTGCTCTCGAATGCACTTGGCGAGTCGACGGCCACAAGTGATGACGACGGCAACTATGCGCTACGAGTTTTACCGGGACGCTACAAGATGCAGGCTATCGGCGAGAGTGTGGCATCGGCCGAGGTCGCAATCCCCGTGCTCACCGACATGCAGCGCGATGTTTGGGTCTTTTCCTTTGCAACCATCGAAGGCGTCGTGCGGCTGCCCGGTGGCGAGCCGGCCAGTGGGGTGGCGGTGTTGGCTGTGGGGCAAGACAAAGGCGGGGCTTCGGAGCGCGGCCAAACCGAGACCGAGGACGATGGCAACTTTGTGCTGCAGGCGTCTCCTGGCACCTCTAGGCTAGTAGCAATCACGCCGAGCCATGGAGGGCAGGCCAAGGTGGTAGCGCTGGGTGTCGGTAAATCTCTTAGTGGCGTTGTAATCGATATGCTTGCCAATGGGACAGTCTCGGGAACGGTTGTAGACGCCCAGGGCGAACCGGTCGCCAATGCCCGCGTTCTAATCTCGGTCGAGTTTATTAGCCAAGGTCGCTACGATCGCAGGCCGCATTTAAGCGACGCGCAGGGCGCATTTGCGTGGCTCTTGCCGCAGTTTGGCCACGTCATTGTCGAGGCCGATGCCGCAGGCTATGCGGCGTCGGTGCCGCAAACCTTTACCCTTGAGCCGGGCCAAAGCCAAGAAGGGCTGCGCCTTGTCCTTGGCGAGGCAGAGTTTTCCCTAAGAGGCCGAGTCGTGGATGCGCAGGGCAGGGCACTGGCCGGCGTGGAGGTTTCGCAAGGCGTGCAAGACTCGAAAAGCCGCTACCGAAATACACGTAGTGATGAGAAAGGCCGCTTTGCCTTTGAGAAACTTGGCAAAGGCCCCCATCGCCTGCGCGCGCGACTTGAAGGCTACAAGCTCACCCGCCTGCGCGACCTCGAGGCGCCAAACGAGACGGTCGAGATCGTGATGGAAGCCGAGTAGGTCACGGCCTGCATTAGAATATCTCTCACTGCCGAGGTATCGGCGCTTGCCAGCGGCCAATGTCGACGCTAGCCAGCGGCCGATGTCGAGCTAACCACGGTCTCTTCATCTGCAAGCGGCGTCCAAGCTTTGCAAATGGGCGCATAAGGCATGATACTGCCAAGCCAGCGGCCAACGACGCCCCCTGCCAATCCATGCTGAACGCCACAAAACTGTCTGCCGAGTTGCACGCGTTCCACGATTCTCGGTCTCCTACATTTGTGGGATTTCCAACCACTCGTGACCAGGCGCGCGATCGCTGGGCCTCTGCGTTTGATACCTACGTTGGCGATTTGGTCTGTCTAGACCCGCTCTTGACGCCGGGCAACGGTGCCAATCTGTTGGGAGTGAAGGCCGCCTTTCGCGCGCCGCTCTCGTTGGCGCAGAGCATCGGTGCGCCGGCCAAAGCTGCAGAGTTTGCCGCGGCATGGCAAGCCGCAATGCTTTCCATCCTCCTCCTCGGTTCGCCCGCAGCATACGGTGTTGCACCGGTTGCATCGATCCTGTGGTTTCCTCCACCAGATCTCATCGCCCGGCATGCTGCACTTGTCGCAGAGCTTACGAGATTGTTCGAAACCCCTGCGGTTACTATTGGGCTGCGGCTTGACAACATCGCCAACGCATTTCACACCGCAACCGTGGCCATGAGCGCGCAAGCGAGCCTTCCTGCAGGTGTGGTTCAACTGCTAACGTATGGGTAGGTGTTGTTCTTATAATTCTGCTTCCTCGGCGGTTCCATGACAAAGACTGCAAATCACTTGTTTGGGTTTCCGGTGCGTTGGCGAACGCCACTGGCTGGCAGTGTTGGAAGTGCAATGGCGCCGCAGCGATTGTCCTCGCTCGTGGTTGCTCGTTCTGGTGAAGAGGTTGTGGGCATGGATGCGACCACCGGGAGCGTGCAGTGGGTGAGGACGATCGTCGATGCCGATAGTGGCTACGTGTTTGAAGTCATCAATGACACGATCATCACCGACAAGCTTCATGAAGGCGTATCGGACCATCTCATAGGCATCGACGAGCATGGTGCGATTCGCTGGGATTTGGACCTCGGTGGCAAAATGGCGCTATTCGCGTGGCAAGCGGGAAGCGATGCCATAACGGGCAAAGTTAACAACGCAAACGGCGATGCTTTGGCAGTGGTTACAGCGGATGGAGCGCTGCAAACGAGCACGCTGCCGCATGGAGGCAGTGTCGTTGCTCGAACCAACTACGGGTGGGTGCTGCAAGCAAACTCCCTCTCGCGGGACGGTGTCCTATCGTCCCTCCTTTATTCTTGGGATGGAGGTACTGAGATCCATATCGCTAGCGATGAGAACGATGATTCTTCTGACACAGAATCTCTCGTTGGTGACTACGTAGCCCTCGTTGAGGGGCTTTCCCCGGATTTCTCGTTGGTGTGTCGCCACCAGCGCGACCTTAGTATTCGATGGAGCCAACCGATACCAAGCGTGCCTCCGTACGGCGCGAAGATTGCTTTCAGAGCAGGACGGGCCTTTGCTGGCATGGGCCCAGATGCCTCGTTGCCCACAGCCATCGATCTCTTGACTGGGGCGATTCGATGGCAAGGGGAGTCGCTTATGAGTGACTGCGAGAAAATCACCGTGGCTGGGGAGTTTGTCCTATTCACCAGCGATGAGACCACAGCTCTCTATCATCGCGACGGCGAATTGATTGGTAGCGTCGAAAACTGGCTCGTCGACAATCTCACCGTCACTGACGACGCGCTTCTTCTCTTGATCGGAAACGAGGCGGTGTGTCTCGAACGCTCGACGCGGCTCTCGTCTCCGGTCGCACCATCCTGTTTTACGCGCGATCTCGAAGAAGAAGAGCAGGCATTTCTTGCGGCGAAGACGACTAAGATAACTTCTGAGTTGAAGTTTCAGCGAAGAACGTCAATGCGAGGCGCCCGTTGCAATGCCGCGAGCGTCTTGCTTGCCGACGGGCGTGTCCTGGTTGCAGGCGGAGCGACAGAGCGGGGCGCAAGAGGCTCGATGGTCGCAAGCTGTGAACTCTACGAGAGCGACCGCGACCTGTGGCGCGTAGCCTCTCGGTTACTAACCCCGCGGCAGAACTTGGCGATGACGACCCTTGCCGACGGTCGCGTAATTGCCATTGGCGGCCGTCTAACCGACCGTACCCCTCTTGGCAGTGTGGAAGTCTTCGATCCGGCACGCGATGCGTGGACGGCGTTGCCTTCACTTTCCACTCCGGTGTGGGGAGCGAGTATTGCCACTGTTGACAGCGATCGTGCGCTACTTGTTGGTGGCTTTGGCTTGGACGGCCCCAGTCGCCACACCTGGTGGATCGATCTCCACACGGGAGCTGTTATGCCCGGGCCTTCGACGAATCGCGAGCACGGGTATCCCGCACTGGTCTCTCTTGGCGATGGGCGTCTCATGGTCGCGAGCCTAGCAACAGAGATCTTCGAGAATGAAAAATGGCGAGAACTTGCGTCGCGACCACTTGGCGGCGCCGATGCCGCCAGCCTAGCCGTTCTTTCGGATGGCAGTGTTCTTCTTAGTGGCGGTCGCGACGTCGAAGATGAGCATGCCCGCGCTGACACAGTGGTGTGGAATGACGACGGCTACTCGGTGCCGCAGAATTTTTCGACCGGTGGGCGCCACGGTCATCAGCTCGCTACGATTGGCGATGACGTGGTCGCAATTGGCGGGGTTATCGGGTCGCCGGGTGACTTTGTCTATCACTGGGAGAGCTGGAGCGCGGCAGAAGGCTGGCGAAGATTGCGCCACTACGATTGCCGTTGGCTTCACACGCATACCCAGCTTCGCGATGGCTCAATTCTAATTATCGGCGGAGTGCTTGCAGATGGCGATGGCCCCGATACGGTGGCGAGCGCCGAGGTGAGCCGGGTCTTCTCTGCTTCCTAAGCGTTGCACTCCGCAGCGTATTCTCAATACGTGGCAGTTCGAGACGTACCGTGCTCATCAACCCACTGCCCAATCGGCGCAAGGTCCTTGGGCGCAAGCTCGTTGCCCTCAACGTCGAGGATCTTGAGGCTAGGCAAACTCGGCATCCAGCTGGGAAGCGAGGATAGGTGATTTGCTGTGAGAAGTAGCTCTTCGAGTTTGGCCGCCGAGGCAAGTGAATCGGGAAGCGCTCGCAGCTGGTTGTAGCTAAGGTTGAGCAGGCGAAGATTGGGTAGCGCAGTAAAGTTGTCTACGAGTTGTTCTAGTTGGTTTTCCTTAAACCAAAGCTCTTCGAGACGTGGTAGGTCAAAAATCCCTTCCGGAAGGTGTTGCATCCTATTGTCGCTAAACTCAAGAACGCGCAGCTTGGGCAGGCTGCGAATGCCGTCGGGAAGGCGGTCGCACCGAATGCCCGATACAACGAGTGCTTCAAGGTTTTGAAAGACATCCAAATCGCTTGGCAGCTCTTCAAGGCCCTGGTCTCTCCAATCGAGATAGAGATTGAGCACGCGAACAGCCAAGGGAGCACGACGCGCAGCGGCCAAGCTCTTAAAGACTCCTTCTATTGTTGTTGATTGCGTCATGGGTTTGCGGGCTCCGTGAGTAGCTCAAGTAGAACGTCTCTTGTTGTCTGTTCTCGTCTTGGATAGACAACTCGTACTTGTCGTCCAGTGCGGTCAAAGATAGTAATTGGTTGTCGCGAGCTTGGGTCAAATACAATGGTCGGCTGCAAGCGGGGGCTCATATCCGAGCGGGCGCTTTGCAGACGTGCTTCTTGAGACGACCGGAGCAGTGCAGTGGCGCAGCACGGGAGGCAGTTGCCGCAGCGCATTGCCAGCGAGACTTAGAAACTCGAGATTCACTAGGCTTTGTAGCCCTAGCTCCTGGGGCAGCTCTTGGAGCATTAGTGCTCGCAGCGAGAGAAACTGCAGCTGGCTGTATCCCGCGACTCGGTGGAGCTCCTCGAGCTCTGGCTCGCCTTCTAGATCGTCAAGGGAGAGCATGCCGACCATGTGCCCTTGGCTTTCCTCACAAAGGGTATAGTGCATGAGTGGCCAATTGGATTTGCGCAGACATCGCGGGTCTCTCGGGTTGCCTGGCTTCTCGGTAATGTTCTTGCGCACTGCCGCGACGGCGTTTCGGAGCTCGTCTAAGTTGGGAAGCGGCTCGGGCAGCGATACCTCGCCGACAAAGGAGGTGATGTTGGCTCCTGCTTCGCGCAGCTCTTCCACTAGGGCAGGGATGGGGCGAGTGCCCGCAGCCTCGGTTGCCTCAAGCTCTACGTTGCCCAACTGCTCCGCGAACGCCGCTAGGTAGCTTGGGTCCCAAGCATCTTCGATTCGCTGCCACACTTTTAAGGAGCGCCTGGAAATCTGCTCGGGGCTCAAGGCAAATGTGCCTTGCTCATCGATCACAAATGTCGATGCTCCTCGGCCACGCTCACACTCTCGAAAGACTTCGCGTCCGGTCGCCAGATCTAAGACAACGACACCCGATTTCTCGCCCATCGTGACGATTGTGCAAATGACAACGGGACCCCATACGAGGACATCCGGCATACCTGGCTCGTAGGGGCCGGTGCGCCAGCGAAGGCTGCCATCGAGTTCGTAGCAGACAATGTCGGTGTCATCTTCAGGCGAGTCTGCGATTGCACCTACGACTTCCGATGCTCCCAACGCGGAGGTTGCTCCAGGCCGTCTCCAAATCTCCGCTCCATCGCGGAAGAGCACGATGTCGCTCTCGGTTTTTGCGCAAAGCAGGTCGCCCCTTGTGACCAAGGCATCAAAGTGCCCGACCGCCATCGTGGCATCCTCGCCATCGCAAAAGCGATGCAGGCTCCACGGCTCTTCGGTTGTATCTACCCAGGCCCAGCCGCCGGTCTCGAGGGCAATGGGACGGCCACGCGGATCGCCAGCGACGAAGTGCTGCAGTTTGCTATCACCGATCGTAAACTCCCAAAGCCCACGCGTGTTGCGATCGTTTGCAGGATGGCCGGCAAGAAGCATTCGCTCGCCACGAATGACGAGCCCACCGCGGACCAACTGCCATCGATCTTCAAGCTCCCAGACCTCCGCACCGCTTTCGTCGATCTGGACAATGCGAGTGGCGCCTTCGGCATCTTCATGGCCGAGGAGTATGCCCTCGGGCGCAGCAACCAACGATCGCAGGCTGCCGGGCAGCTTCCGCTGCCAGACCTCCGATCCATCTGTTGCGGAGAAGGCGAGCAGCAGGTCGCTTTTCAACGCTCCGGCAACCACGACATCGCCAACTCGTACCGGCGGGAAGAGCGTGGAAAGAGGCACGGCAGAACGCCACTCGACGGGTAGGGTGTATGTGTTGGTGCCCATAGTTTGGTTATAGCGGCGTGTCGCTAGTAGGTGTACTCAATGTGACAGGCCGGACACGCGTCTCGCAGCTCTTGGATTGCTTGCGCTGATATGGTTGTACTGCCCAGCTCTAGCTAGCGGGCAACTCTTCTGTCCGAATGGATTGGATTGGATTGCCTTGCAGATGCAAGTGGGTTAGCGCAGTGCAGTGGCGCAGCACTGGAGGCTTGCCGCTGGGCGCGCTTGGCGATGAGTTTCTAGGTACCTCGAGCGATCTGCTTTGCGAGCGTTTGCACATCTTCTTTAGAGGGCGCGATCTGTGCGAGTACATTGAAAACTCCCATAACTACGGCCTGCTGGGAGGTGTCGAGTAGGTTTGCTGCCCAAGCGGCCTTGGGCTACGTTGCGGGAATGGCCGCCCATCGATTTGCCCTTATTGTCGCACTCTCTGGCGCATGTGCTTCGGGCACGCAATCGTCTACAAGTGCGCCGCACGCGGGCAACACGCAGGCCGCCAACTCACAATCCACAGCCCAAGGCACGGCGCCTTCTGCCGCAAACCAAGCCAGCTTTACGGTGGCCACCGCTCGCGTTGTTGGTCCTTCCAATCTGTACATTCCCAAGATTCGCGTTATCGGCGAGCAGCAAGAAGAGCGCCTGTATTGGGTCGACTATCTTGGCAATGCAGGCTACCTCTCGCTCGCCGACGGCAGCACCACCACGATTAAGGTAAACCCTGGCGAGTTTGCAATGAATAGTGAGGACTTCTTCGTCTCAGAAGAGTTCGTATTTGCCGCGTCGAAAGAACTTAGCGGGATTGTCGTGGCAAATCGCCGGGGCGGGATTGTTAGAACCATTCCAACCGAAGCGTTTGTGACCGACGTGACGGCTACGGCAAATCGCGTGTACTGGATCGATGGAACGGGCCTAAACAGCCTTTCCCTAGCCGGTGATGAAACGCCAGCAAATCTTGGCAAGGCCCAAGAGCGCGACGTGCTTGTCGCAACTGCAACGCACGCGCTCTTTAAAGAACGATGCCCAGCGTTTGTATCTGCTCTCCGATTCAACGATGGCGCTTGTTGCACAAGACGTTGCCAAGGTTGCTTTGTGGCTCGACGAAGTGTTCATCGTCAAAAGTGGCCGCACTCGAGTCGAGGTTCACTCGGGGGCGCAAGGGCCAACCGAATACGAATTTACGTTGGACGAACCATCCGAGCAATTTGCGGTTGGCGCAGGAGGGATTTGCTCTCTTAGCGGAGCGAGCATCACCTGCTACGACCACGGCTCCGGCAAGCGCATCTTCACCCTATCGCCGAGGCGGAGGCTGCCTATCGGGAACACATGCGAGCGGCCGCTCGCCTTCGCCCTCAGCATTTCTCTGAGGCCTATCCTCCTTGGCCGGAGGTAGCCGGCATTCCCCGGTAATCGTCTTGTCGTCGTGGGTAAACTCGCAGCTGTCGCCAGCCTCACTTGCCTCGCAAGCTTTGATCGCTTCTTGTGGTGGGCGCTTTGGCGGGCCGTTTCGATCGGGACGCGTGTGTGCGGTGGCGGAAGCAAAGGCAATGCCTCCAAAGGCCAATGCGCCTAAAAGCGAGAGTCGTTTCGTCATGGATGTATTCATTGGTTTCATTCCTTCATGCCGCTTTGGGTGAGTCGCATCTGCAGGCACCACAACTCCTTACGCAGCATTTGTGCCAGCCTTGCTTTGCGCTAGTTCCGGCGATTAAACGCTTCTCACCGCGTTTCCCTTTGTGGGCACGTGCGGATATCGCATCGGAGGATGCGGATTTGGCAACGCGACGCTGCTTGCGGAAATCAGCGATTCTGGTGGCTTGTACGATTTCTCAAGAAAAACTCACAATTCCACACCCCAGGCTCCAATCCCCTAGTGAAGGCCGAATCCAAAGAAGGAAACCTCACTATGAAACGTACAAAGACCATTTTTAACTCAGCTCTCGCAGCTTCGATCGCAGCTCTAGCAGCCAGCCTCAGCGCATGTGGAGGTGGCTCTTCGGCTGCTTTGCAAGTAACCGAATCCGAAACCACTGTGACCAATGGCAGCACCACAACGGTGGAGCGTCGCGTTTTTGAGTACGACGGCAGTCACCTCACAGGGGTGCGCTATTTTATTAACGGCGAACAAGCCGGTAGACGCGAACTTTCCTATACGGGTAAGCATCTCTCCGAGATGGTCATCTTTGATGTCGATGGCGATCGAGCTACCGAAACCTGGACCTACACAGATGGTCGCCTCGAGCGGCAACTCTTCTCGGTTCCCCAGGACTACACCAACGACATTAAGATCGAATATGATAAAAACGATTTTCCGAAAGAGGTTGTTCAAACCTTTACCAGCACAGGCAGCTCAACCTCAAACACCACCTACACACGCTTCGACTACGACGGTGACCTGCTTTCTGATTTGACGAATATCCAAGGTTCCGAAACCGGAACGATGGAACTCGACTACGACGAATCGGATCGATTGGACCGCGCCATTCGCTACCAAGATGGTCGACACATCGAGACCCTTGAGTATGTCTACGACGATGATACGGGCCAGCTGAGCGAGTTTGCCGACGAAGACAACAATCGCACAAGCGTGAGCTACGACGACTCTGGTCGCATTTCTCGAATCCAACGCGTCTCAGCCAACGGTCGCATCGAGAGTACTCGCTACGAGTACGGAACCGGATCTCTTAGTGGGTTGAGCATCGCACCGGCGATGTCGCCGTTCTTCAACCTAAAGGGCGACTCGAAGGCACTATGGAATCCCGAGCACCTGAGCTTTGAGCTACCCGGTGACTTTCCAACTCCAACTGGCGGCGGCGGTGGTGGCGAAGGCGGTGGTGGCGAAGGCGGCGGCGGTGAAGGCGGTGGCGGTGAAGGCGGCGGAGGTGAAGGCGGCGGTAATGAACTCGCCACGTGTGGCGATTTTCAGGCCGAGAGCCTTTGCGAAGACTGCACCTTCTCGTACTGCTGCCAGCCGCTGCTCTATTGTGCCGATAATCAAAGCTGCGTAGATTACAATAGCTGCATCCAAACGTGCACCGATCAAGATTGCTACGACTACTGTGCTGCTATGGACCCAACTGGCTCAAATCTTCTAAGCAACTATTGGGATTGTTCTGAGAACTACTGCAGCGCCGCCTGCGGAATCTAATCGTTCAATATTTGCGTCAAGCAGCGCCTCGGCTTTGGTCGGGGGCGCTGCTTTTTTTGTCAACACTGCGGCTTCCACTTCTGTGGTTGCCGCATTTCGCTTAGCACGAGACTTCGCTACACTGCCGCCCATGCGAAGAATCTCATTGGTAGCAATTTTGGGTCTCGTTCTAGTCCTCGGTTCAACTTCCGCAAGCGCTCAAGAAGCGGCCGGTAGTTACGAAGCCTCTTCTTCTTCCTCCGCTTCGAGCGAAGGGCAGGGCCTTGGTGTTGGAGTCGAAGCAACTCTCACCGGGCTCTCTGGCGCCGCGCTGGTTTACGATGCCGGAGCATTCCGAATTGATGGCGTGCTTGGCATTGCAAGCCGTGGCAACACAGACTTTTTCTTAGCGGGGCGGTTTTGGTATGTTCTGCACAGCGGTGACAGAAGTGACATCTCCATCGGTGGCGGCCTGGGACTCGAGAGCAACGACGGAGGAGGCGGTGGTGGCGGCGGTAACAACGACGACATCGACTTTCACGTGGAAGCCGGCGCTCAGATACGCGCCTTCATAACGAGCAATGTGGCCCTATCCGCCGCTGGCGGCTTCGGCGTCATCATCGACGAGGGGGACGATTTCTTAGGCTTTGGTGGCCAACTCCTTGGGACGATGGGAGTGACCTACTTCTTTTAGCGGGCCCGAGCCGAGCTGAGTAGCTCGGCTTCAAGGGCTTCGTGTCTAGGTTGTTATGACCAACGTTTATCGTTGGTTGCCGTCCTCGCTGCGCTGTTGCGGTCTCCTCCAGGGGAGGCTTCAGGGCAGTCGATGGTCACATTGGTTCCATCCTCACGACGATAGAGAACGATGCAGGGTTCCTCATCCCTTAGGATCAGGCGCTCTGCTTCGTCCTCCGTCATCTCAGATATATCGAGAATGTTTTGTCGACTCACGGTCGTGTCTATCGGTTCGAGTGCGTTGCAGGTTTAGATTGGTAGTTTTCTTAGCGCTAATTTATTTGTGATTGAAGTTGCTGCCCCAGTGCATCCAGTTCTTTCTGGTGCGCAGGAGCGAGCTCGTTCATGCCTTCGCAGGCGCCGGTGACCATCTCGCCACCAATCTCAAATCCGTCTTGCGCGCACTTCTTTGTATCGGCGCGAAGCGTGAGCTTCTGAAGTCCATCTGGGCTTGGAGCAACAATGACCGTGTAGCGACGAACAACGGTGGCGGTTTGCCCTTGCACGCTGCCCATGAGAAAGCCGGTATCAACCCAGCGTGTGTAGATAATGCCAGCCTCCGGGTCCATGCTTTGGGTTTCGTGGCCCTGCTGAGCGAGAGCAACGCGAATCTTTGGTAGGGCTTCTTGCGTGCTGGAGCTGACGGGGAATTGATAGGGCTTCTGCGGAGCTGTACATGCAGCAAGTGCGCCGAACGCCAAGGAAAGTATAAGTGGATTACGTAGTTTCATGATGATTTCTCTTTGGTGGCCCAGGCGCAGTTAGGTGGAACATGGGCCGATACCTTTGTATTGGAGCTTGGCCAGATAATTTTTGAGATTTTTTCTAAAAAACTGCTCTTCTCTACGTGCTATCTAGTGCGCTCCGCATGCGAGTGTTTCTTGTCTTCGCCTCGCTCCTTCTTGGGCAGGCCCTCATGCACTCGGTGCATGCACAAACTCCGGCCTCGGTGCGCTTGGACTATCAGCGAGATGCCTCGGCAAGTAGCTGTCCAGAAAAAGGTGCAACGCGGGATGCGGTCGCAGCCAGGCTTGGACGCCGGCCCTTTTCGAATGATGCACCTCGAACCATTTACGTGCGCCTCACTGCATCGGGCACGGGCTTCTCTGTAGACATCACCGTTGAAAATGAATCGGGAGCCATTGAGGGCAGCCGAACGTTGCATACCGAGCACAGCGATTGTGGTGAGCTTGCTGCCGCCATGCAACTTGCTCTTGCGATCGCGGTGGACCCCATGCACGGCAGTGCCTTTGCGAGCGAAGTGCCTGCGCCCGTGCCATCCCCGCAGCCGGCTGCAGTCGTTGCGCCGGCGCCATCGCTGCTACCACAGCCATCACTGGCCGCCGAGCCGCGTCGTCAGCATTTTGTGGGCGTGGGAGCGGGGCTTGGAGTTGGCAGTGGAGCGATGCCGAGTTTGGCTGCAACCGTTCACTACCAGCGGCGCACGCCCACGGCAATGTGGTCTCTCGAAGCACGAGGCGAATTGCCAACCGAGCATTCCACACCTCCTGGTAAAATTCGTACGACGCACCTAAGTGCCGCGCTTCTCGCTTGCCTTCCCAAAGGCGCATGGGATTTTTGTGCGATGGGGCGATTGGGAATCTTCCGAGCGAGTGGCTCCAACTTTGAAGAGTCTCTTTCCGCACAGACGCCGTATGGAGCGCTTGGGCCTAGGCTGGGATGGAACTACGGTCTTAGCGATGCAAGTCGCATCGAAGTGGTTGGCGAAGTGCTCGCTCGCGTCACCAATACCGAACTCACAGTGGATGAGCGCGTGGTCTGGGAGAGCAGTGCCTTTGAGATGGCGCTTGGCGCGCGTTACGTCTGGGAGCTGCTATGAGTGCGGCTGTAGGGCAAACCGAGTCGCAAGCTGTAGAGCTTGGCTTAAGCGAAATCTATCGAAACGAGAGTAGCTATGTTTGGAATTCGCTTCGGCGTCTTGGCGCCCATGAGCGCGACCTCGAAGACCTTGTGCACGATACGTTTCTCGTTGTGAATCGGCGCCTGGGTGATTTCGATTGGTCGCGTCCTCTGCGTCCATGGCTCTACGGAATTGCCATGCGCGTGGCGGCGGATGCTCGCAAGTCGGCTCGCAATCGTCACGAGACTTTATCGGCCGAACCGCCAGAGCCAACGGGTGCACAGCCAGGTCCCGAGGAGGAGGTCTCTGCGCAGCAAAATCGGAATCTCGTCGCGCAAGCCCTCGACAGCTTGGACTTTAAGAACCGCGCCATCTTCGTTATGCACGACATTAACGAGCACACACTGGCCGAAGCGTCCGTTGCCCTCGACACGCCGATGGCCACGCTCTACTCGCGCCTTCGCGTTGCCCGTGAACAATTTGCATCTGCGGTGCGTCGCATTCAAAATGGTGGAGGCGCAGCATGAACGAAAGCGATCTACCGTCTCTCGGCGATTTGCCGCCGTTGGGGAGTGACCTGCAGAGTTTACTTCGCGATGAACAAGCCGCACCGGCAATGCCCGATGCAATGGCCGCTCGCATTCGGGAGCGCCTTGCAATAAGTCTTACGGGAGTGCCTTTGTCGGCACCGGATGCGGCGGAAGCTGTTGGAGCAACGACGGCCACAGCCGAGGCAAGTACTGGCATCTTGGCAACACTTGCTGCCAAGCCTCTGCTCATCGCGGCGGCGGCCTTTGCCACCGGCATTGGCGTTGGAGTTGGTGGCACTCAGTATTTTTCTAAGAGCGTGTCGGCTCCGATGCAACCGTTAGCTGAAACACGTGTTGCAATCGTTTCCATCGATGCTGGTGTTGCAGCGTTGCCGGCCTACGACGCCGCGTCATCGCCCGATGTCGTTGCGCCTGTGGTTGAGCCGACCGCGCCAGCGAGGTTGCCTTCAAAGAAAGAGGTCGCGCCTCCGCCGACGCCGACGCAAGATCGGGGGTTGGCCGCCGAGCGCGCCCTCATCGAGCTTTCTCGCACCGCGCTCACGCGTCGAGATGCAAAGACGGCTCTAGCTCATCTAGCCGAGCACGCGAGTGGATTTGCCAAGGGGCGACTCGCAGAAGAACGCGATGCTCTGCGCATTCAGGCGTATGTTCTCGACCACGCGTACACCAAGGCAAAGGCGCAGGCGCAGGCCTTTGAAACGCGATATCCAAAGAGCGTCTTTCTCCCGGTTGTGCGAAACGTGATTGCGGGGCTCCCATGATGCGCGCTGTGGTTTGTCTTTTTGCGCTACTGGCGTTGGGCGCCTGCGATTACAGCGAACCCATTGGGCGAACGTCCGAGCCCAATACCGGGTGCGGTGGTGGCGGCTGTGACGCTGCTCAAATCGACGACTGCAGCAACTTTACAATCCCGGTAAGCGATTGCACTGCTGGCGGCGCAAGCTGCACTTTCGAGACGGAATGCCCGACGTCGGCGGCGAACTGTAGTGTAAGCCGCCGCAGGTGTTTTTCTGATTCGGCAGTGTGTGTTGGCACGCCTTGCGAAGTCGATCGGGACTGCCCCTCGACCGAGCGATGCAATACCGCGAGCCGAAGCTGTTATGAGCTGAGCGCCGACCAAGCGTGCATGCCGTGCAACTTCGATATCGATTGCGGCGCGCGTGTGTGCAATTTAAGCACCGCGACCTGCGAGTAGGTGGCAGGCCCGGCGCGCGGCCGGATTTCGGACGGCGAAAAGACCCTCGGTCCGGAAAAGACCCTCGGTCCGGAAAAGACC
>TARA_R110002096_G_scaffold26518_10_pt1 | contig 34623 bp, 17 predicted proteins | sample TARA_R110002096 | Tara Oceans TARA_R110002096 (sample SAMEA4397295) | marine metagenome | biome: Polar Biome; feature: [DCM] deep chlorophyll maximum layer (ENVO:01000326); material: water (ENVO:00002006), including particulate matter (ENVO:01000060) such as... | depth 35 m
GATATCCGGGGAATGATGACGAGGGACGCGCGATGCAGAAGTCGATGGATGCGGCGAAGCTGGAGCAGGACTTCATCGCAGCGGCGAAATATGTGAACGCGCTGGAGTCGACGACGGAAAAATTGGGTGCGGTGGGCTTTTGTTATGGCGGGTATGTGGTGAACATGCTGGCGGCGGCGATTCCGGATGTGCTGGATGCGGGAGTGCCGTTTTACGGGACTCCAGCGGCGAAGGAGCTGCGCAAGAACATCAAGGGGCCGTTGATGATTCAGTTGGCGGAGCTGGACAAGCGGGTGAATGGGACGTGGCCGGAGTATGAGGCGGATTTGAAGGCGAACGATGTGCCTTACACGATGCACATGTATCCAGCCGCGAACCACGGCTTCCACAATGATTCAACGAGCCGCTACGATGAGGAACAGGCGGAGCTGGCTTGGAAGCGGACGGTGGAGTTTTTCACGGCTCATTTGGGTTAGCCTGTCTGCTTTTGGACTGCTGCAGCCTGCTGCCGCCTTCAAGCAGGCAGCCCTGCTGCCGCCCCATCAGGGCAAGCCTTACTCGCCGTCCTCCTTCGCAATTTCATCATACCTAAAACTCGCAACGGTTTTGCTCCAGGCGGGAGTCACTGAATCCATAAACTTCGCGGCACTGCACCACGGATAGTCAATCCCGTCCGTCACCAAACCGTGATGAACCGCGTTTTGGTGGACATAATTCAACCGCGCCAGATAACTTCGTTGATACGTCAGGTGAGTTTCGCGGTAGTTCTGCCAAAGGCGAGTTCGGCCTGACTGGTTCTCTCGACGGTTCAACTCCTTCGTCGTCAGGCTATGAAGCTTTCGCAGGCACGGGCTCAGCGTTTTACCATCCTCTCCATTCTCGGGACTATGCGCAACGAAGTGATAGTGATTGGATAGAATGGCCCATACCTCAAGTTTCCAACCAAACTCATCAACCACGACAAACAGGAGTTTCTGAAACCAGGATTTCATCGTGTCATCAGCGAGGATATGACGCTGATCGCGGGCGCGAGCCGTCACAAAGTAAACGCCGGCTCCACCCAATCGATGTGGTGGGGCGTGAGGCCAATCGCGGGAACCCGTGCCTGATTGTTCATTCGTTGGAAGTGAAGCAGGCTGGTTAATCATCGGGATAAGGGGCCGTTTTACGTTGTCAGAAGTTGAATCCGTATTTGGAATTGGTCCAGCAGCAGGGCTGCTTTCTGAAATAGCGGCAGCAGGCTTCCGCAGTCCAAAGATTCCCATCTGCGGTTCCCCAACCGGTCACTCGTAGTGGCCATCGGCCTCGGAGGCGAGGTCGTTTCGTTGCCAGACTCTGACGTAGTCGATGGTGAAGTGGGCGGGGAGTTGGGCGTCGTTGAGGGGGCGATTGTCCCAGCCACCAATGGGGAGGGTGAAGATGATCATGCCGGGGATGTCGGAGATGCGATCGCTTTCAACACGGCCAATTTCGCGACCGTTGACGTAGTAGACGGCGCGGCCGGGTTCCCACAAAAGGCCGGAGGTGACGAAGCCGTCTTCATCCGGCGAGAAGTAGATGCTGGAGGCGCCGGTGGATTGATGGTTTTTGCCGTAGCCATCCCAGTGCATGGCGATGTGGTAGCGGTAGGGGCCCCAGCCGGTGAGATGCTCGAGGATGTCGAATTCCATGCCGTGCGGTTCGGTCTTCTGGCGTTTCCACATGGGGCCGAGTTCGCGACCGGCGTCGGGCATGAGCCAGAAGGCGGGCCAGAGTCCGTCGGCGGTGGGAAGTTTCATACGGGCCTCGAAGTAGCCGTAGCGTTGGCGCCAGTTGTCGTAGGTATCGAGGTAGCCGCCGGTGTAGGGACTGGTGTGTTGGCTGGTGTCGTCGTTGTGATGGCCGAATTTCTTTTCCATGCAGAGCGAAGCGGTGCCGTCTTTGAGGATGACGTTTTCGCGGCTCCAATGGGTGAGTTCTTTGGCGCCCCAGTAGTTGGGACCGGCGACGTTCCAGGTTCGGGCGTCGATCGCAGGTTGGTCGAATTCGTCTTCGAGGGTGAGTTTCCATTCGCCGGGAATGGGGGGTCGTTTGCCGAACCAGTCGGGACGTTGAAAAACGTGGACACCGGCGATGATGGATTCGATTTCGGCTCCGTTCGGGCCGCCACTGATTTCGATCGCTTTGACACGGCGGCTGTCGAAGACGGGATGCGATTCGGAAGCCCCCTTGCCGATGTGTCCGTGCCAGACTTCGTCGCGACGAAAGAGCACGGGGGATGGCATCAAGGCGGTGCCGCGATTTCCGTGGTCGATGGCGCGGACGTTCACCTGCGTTCCATCGCGCAGGGTGACGGTGATCTGGTTGTAGTTGCGCAGGTTCCATTGTCCCTCGACGGGTCGGACCTGAAATTGCTCACCAGATCGGGTGATGTTGACTTGGTTTGGATCGGTGACGCCGGCTTGATAGAGAATTCCGTCCTGCGGTTCAATCGTGTTGAGGATCGCCTCGGCGAGACGCGGCGACTCTCCCGGAGTTCCGGCGGCGGAGAGGGATTCGAGGCGAAAGCTGATGGGGGTTTCGTCGGCTTTGCCGGTGAAGAGTTGGATCTCCGAAATGCGGGCGGGGTCGAGGGCATAGCCTTTCTTGAACCCGTGCTGATACCCGAAAAAGGTTCGCACGACGGCAGCTTCGCCGGGCTCAACGCGCAGTTTTTCGACATTCCACGGCGACTTTCTCCAATCACCCGGATTGTCGATGCGCAGGTGAATGGTGAACGGCTCAGCGCCGGTGTTGCGAACCGTCGCCGCCAGGTGGCTGAAGGCGGACGCATCGAGAGTTTTGCCGTTGCCGGGACCAATGCGAACACCGGGATAGCCGTCCTTGCCCGGCGCTGTGGTGACCCCGACGACGGAATCCGATTCGGGCTGGATCGAGACTTGTTGAGAGGATGGCAGCACCTGGCACGGCGTGCCGAGGACTTCAAGAACGTCGGCGTTCGCGAGGTGCGACGCTCCGAAGAGTGCGCAGAGAAGAGCGGGGGTTAATCGGAGGAGCATGGCCGACTAACCCGCAGGACGGTGGAAACGCAACCCCGCGTATGGGGCGGAAAATTCGATGCCCGGCTAGGATTCGTCAGTCCCCAACAGGATCGCGGTGATAAACGCGTCCGCGTTCTTGTATGTTTCAGACTTGGAGACGGTGCCACCGCCGATGAGGAGATGGCATTCCATCCCCACACGGTCGGCTTTCTCTTTCATTTTCACGCCGTAGACCGGGTGATGAATCCCGTGACCGGCACTCTTGGAAGGGAGCGTCATGTCTCTGCCGTAGGTCATGAAGAGCGGCGGATCGTCTTTGCTAACGTGATTGTAGGCCGAAAATTCCTGATACAGGGCCTTGTGGGTTTCGTAGTTCTTCAACGCACCCTCGATCGTCTCCTCACCAACGGCCATATTGATCATTCGATGCTGGAGCACCATGGGCCCCAGCCAAGGCTCGATCTGCTTGGGATCGATGGAGGTCTGTCCCGAGGAGACGGCGGCGCCCGAAACCCGGGTCGATTCGCGCATCACCGGATCTTCGGCGTCGGAGTCGGCGAGATCGTCATGGGTGAGCAACCACATGGAGGTGCAGGCCCCGGCGCTTCCCCCGCTGAGACAGATTTTCTCCTTGTCGATGTTCCACGCTTCTGCGTTGGAGCGAAGAAACTGGATGGCGCGGGCCGCGTCGTGAACCGGGGCCGGGAGTGGAGCCCCAGGCGTGTGACGATAGTTGATGGCCGCATAGGAAATGCCCTTGGCGAGCCACGCGTTCTGAGGATTTCCTTTCTTGAACTTGTCGCCGCTAGTCCAGCCGCCGCCATGAATGTAAACGTGAAGCGGCCGCGGTCCTTCGCCTTCGGCGATCCAGATGTCGAGCACGTTGGGCGTGTGTGGACCGTAGGCGACATCGGCGTGAGTGGGCGGCTCGGGAGCCGGCGCAGTTTCTTCCTGCTGGGCGGTGAGCCAACTGATGCTATTGGCAAAAATGAAGGCCAGGATGAGGGTCTTTTTCATGGGGGTTTTCAACGAGGCGCAGCTTAGGAACCATGGCTTGGCTTGTCAATCGCGGCGTCATCACTTGCGCTGCGGAATTGCGTTGCGAGCAACTTAAGCTTGGTCAGAGCCTTCGAAATGATAGGATGAAGCAATGAATCGGGTTCTACTGATCTGGCTTGCCTTACTCCTGCCAACCTTCGCGGAGGATCTGCGGGAGAACGCGTTTTTTAAAGCGCTGGAGGGAACCTGGACTGGCGCCGGAGAAATGACCGACGCCAACTTCGAAACCGCCCAGCTCACCAACCGGATCGTGGCGTCCTTTTCCAGCGAAGGAGATGTTTTCACGATCCAGGGAAACCTCGTGGCGAATGACAATCCCGTCGAGTATTCCTGGACCTACACTGCCCACGAGCTGGAGGGACTGTATCGGGGAGAATACGTCACGGCATCTTCGCCCGAAAACGTGTCCGAGTTTCAAGTCAGCATCGATCAAGCCGCTCTCACAGCCACGCTCGAACCGTTCCCCGGCGGAACCCTCATCCGATTGCAAAAGGCGATTCGTGGTGACATCTACGAGGTCAACTTCGAGTTCGTGAGCGCCCTCGGCCAAACCACGTTGAAGGGTTTTGTGAAGTTCGAACGGGAGTAGGCGGCCCGGTAAAAAGTGGCTACCGTCCTTTGGGTAGCGCCTGATCCACCATGCGAACAAAAACCTTGCGGCGTTCCTCGCTGCTCACCCCCTTCTTTCGCATCTCACTAACTTGGTAGATAAGACGACCACGCTGTTCTTCGCTCAACCTCGACAGCTTGTCCGCCAACTCCCGTGGGGGCGCCCCCGAAAAGCCGTCTGCCGAGATCCCCCTTCGATAATTCTGCGCCTCTTTCGCGATCCTCTTGGCTTCGGAAGCAGGGACCTTCGGCCCGATCAGGACGGTGCGGGGACGAAGCTGCTGATCATCGAAACCGATCGAAACGACCTCCCCTCTCCCAACCGAAATCCGGGCACTCAGGGTCTGGAGATCGTTCTGATCCCCTTCAACGCCGACCAGTTGCCAGCCAAGTGCGTTGGCACTGCTCGAACCTGAAACGACGTGGGTTTCCTTGGTTTTGCGGTGGCGGAGGGTCGCGATCAGCTTCCCATCAACCTCAGCCAATCCCGTGAGGACCAATGATTGCGAGAGATCGAGGGGACGGAGAAAGGGCGAATGCTCTTTCAACTCCGCAAAATCCTCCTCTGTGACCGGCTCCGGAGCAAACGCAGACGCCGCCAGTCCGGAAGCCAGCCCATCGGCACGTTCTTCCGCAAAAGCGGACCCCATCCCGAACACAGCGAGGCCCAACACAAAAAGGGTCGCTGAAGCTGCATCTGAAATTGGGAATTGCCGGAATGGGGTCACCACTTTTGAACACGCACCAAAACCTCAATCCTTCCAATGAACATTCTCATCACCCCCAAAAGTTCCTCCCGATGTTCCAGATTCGCCGCAACCAGGTTTACTTGATGGGAACGAGCAACCTGGACGGAAGTCCACTGACATACCTGCGCTCCAGATTCTGCACCACCAGCCGAACCTCAACGGTTCCGGTGGCCGGCTCAACAATTGGGGAAATGAATTCAATTTCCGCCTCGGCCTCGGTCTGCCTCCCGTCTTCCAGGCGGATTTTGAGGACCTGACCGAGTTGGAGATTTTGAGCGTGAACATAGGGGATGTGAGCTTTGGACGAGAGCTGGTCGAGATTCACAACACGAATCAGATAGGGCGACTCAGACGCCAGGTTCTGCCCGACGGCTTCAGCAACATCCTTCGCGACATCGGTGACCACACCATCGATCGGGCTTCGCAAAAATCGCTGTTCCAGCTCCGCCTCAATCTGTTGAACTTGATACCCGAAAAGCTCCTGCTGTTCACGGGCCGCCATCAACTCGCCTTCGCGCGCCTTGAACGTCGCCAACTCCCGATCCAGTTCAGCGGCATTCGCGGTTCCTCGCTTCTTGAGTTGAGAAACAATTTCGAACCGGTCTTTGGAGAGATTGTATCCGGCTTCTGCAGCGACAACGAGACCGCTGTGCTTGGCTTGAATCTTGGCTTGAGCCAATCGCGCAGCGATGGTTTCCGCATTCAACTTGATGAGAACCTGGCCAGCCACGACCTCGTCACCCGGTTGAGCCAGGATTTCACGAATCACGCCGCGTTCGGTCGTCGAAAGTTCAATACTCTGGTAAGGTCGCAGGGTCGTGAGAACTTCGAAATGGCCGTCTTGAGCGATCAAGGGGCTGGTGAACAGGAAAAGGGCAACAAGGAGTCGAGTCATAGGATGGTTGTGGTTTTAGCCCAGGATGCGGCGAGTTTGATCGATCCATTCATCGCGTTTCGCGGTCAGGATCCGTTGCTGATAGCGTTGCTTTTCCGCTTTGCGCTGAACCTGGCGGTAGATGCGCGCCAGATGGCCGGGTAGTTGTCCGTTTGCTTTGCAAGGCATGTTCTTCCATTCCGCCGATACGCGCGGCGCAAAGACCGTCAATAGGGCATCGTCGGCACTGATGAAAAACTGCGAACTACCCGGTTGCCCCTGACGCGCCGTCCGGCCGATCAATTGGCGATCGATCCGGACGGACTCATTTCGCTCAACCCCGATGACATGAAGGCCGCCCAGCTCCAGGGATTCCTGCGGAACCGGAATGTGGGTGCCCCGCCCTGCCATATTTGTCGCGACCAAAACCTTTCCCGGACTCCCCGCACTTTCAACGATGGCACTTTCCTCTTCGTCCTGCTTCGCCGTCAAAATCTGGTGCGAGATCTGTCGTTCGGTCAATCGTTTCGAAATTTCCTGACTCACCTGGATCGTCCGTGTTCCGAGAAGAACCGGTTGACCGGTGGCGTGACGCTGCGCAATTTCCTCAACGACCGCATTCAACATCGCTTCCTGGTTCACAAAGACACGATCCTTCAGGCTTTCACGTTGGTTAGGGCGATGAAGGGGAACCCGGAGAACAGGGAGCTTGAAAAAATAGCGAAATTCATGTGCCGATTCGGACGCGGTTCCGGTCAAGCCGCAGATCTGTTGATAGAGCCCAAAGCACCGTTGCCGGGTAATGCTTGCGGCAGACTCCATCTCCGGTTGCACGGTGACTGACTCCTTGACCTCGACGGCTTGGTGAAGGCCTCGTTGCCAGGAACGCTCTTCGTGGGCCCGGCCGGTGAATTCATCCACGATCACGATTTTGCCATCCTGAATAATATAATGCTCCTCCTTGTGATATCCCTCCCTTGCAACCAGTGAATTCGCTACATAGTAAGGCCAGGGCCGTTTCAGAAGATCCCAGGGAACATCCGGAACCTCGTCAATGCGTCGTTTCCCTTCCCGGGTGAAGGCTGGAGTCCTGCCGGAACTGCCATTCTGATAGTGAATCCCCTTCTCCAATTGGCCGGCAACCTGATGGGCCAATTCGTAGGGCCGGGCCAATGCACCTGTGTTCCGGGATGCCTCTGCCACGACAAGTGGCGACCCTGCCTCATCAATCAACACACTGTCAATCTCATCAATAATGGCAAACGCAAGACGACGCTGCACCGTTACCTCTTGTACGACAGATTGATTCAGAAACAGACGCTCGAGCTTCTTTGTGGGACGCAATTTCGGCTGACGGATCAAGGCCAACTGATCCCGTAGATAGTCGAACCCAAACTCATAACCCACCCCATAGGTAACATCCTTGCCATAGGCTTCCCGCTTCGCGGCGGGATTTCCCCGCTCCGGTAAAAGCCCGACCGTCAACCCCAGAGAATCGAAGAAAGAGCGGGCAAAGGCTTCGTCGCGCTCGGCAAGATAGGAATTGACCGTCACCACATGAACGCCCCTTCCCTCCAGCGCAAACAGGAATGCCGCCAACATCGCCACCAACGTCTTTCCTTCTCCCGTGGCCAATTCGGCAACCGCCCCTTTCGTCAAGGCCAGTGCTCCGAAGAGTTGTTCCGGGTAGGCTCGAAGACCAGTCGTGCGAAACGCAACTTCCCGGGCCAGGGCGAAGGCGGGAATCCGGATTTGTTCCCGCGAGATGCGCCGAAAGCGCAGTTGTTCCTGCCAGTCCGCCACCTTTTCCCGCAATGCCTCGGTCGACTGATCCGCCATCCACTGGCCTTGGCGGTCGATCTCCAGAAGCCACTTTTTGTAGGGGCGAGGACTGCGCAGCGGTGGAGAGGTGGCTGGAGATTTGGTGAGCATCGTCATCGGCAAAAAGGGATCAGATACGCTGTTCGAATCGGCTTCGCAGATAGTTGAACGTCTTCCGATAGATCCAACTCCCCAGACGCTCGCGATTTCCGTGCGTGAGCTTCGCGTGGCCCCACTCACCTTCTCGAAGCGCCATGGCTTCCTGAACGGATTCCAGCGTTGCATAAGCGACCATCCGGGGACGAGAAAGTTCTTGAGACATCCCTTCCATTTCCGGGCGCACTCCACGAAAGTGATTGAGGGCCTCACTGCCTGACGCCTTCGCCGCAAGCCCCTGTTCCTTCTCATTCCCTTGAGAAACCTCTCGAACCGGAAGGGGACCTCCCGAACTCGCGGCCAGGGCCCAGTGTGGAACCGCGACCGTTGCCCGCTTTTCGATTCGATGAATGACGGCGACCATCTCATTGGGGCGGCCTCGAAGTCTGCAACGAATCCGCGGCGCGGTCTCTCCCAACGCCTCGGCATCATCTTGCCGGGCTGAGATCAGCAACTGAGGTGCCACGTCCGGATATACCGACAGAAAGCGTTCGCCGGTCCGCAAATATCGCCCGGGTTTTGAATCCAGTTTCGCCTCGCGAACAATTCCCGCTATGGGCGAACGAAACTCGAGGGACGCAACTCTCTGCCGCTGCGTGGACAACCGCTCCTCCAACCCCATTTGCACGTCCAATTCAGCTTGATAAGAGGATACCTGTTCCTGATCCAAATACTGGAGCGCTTGCTGTCGAGAGCGTTTCAGATCCAACTCCAACTGCTCCAGCAATCCTTTTTCTTCCTCGTTTTCCAGAATGGCCAGCAGGTCTCCCTTGGCCACGCGATCTCCATCTTGACAGAGCACCTGAGAAACGAATCCGGGTGCCTCGGCACGAAGAATCGCCTTGTCTGGAAATTCAACCAACGCCAGAGCGGTCGGCGCAGGGCTAACCTGAACCACCCAAAGGGCGCATCCGGCCAGCCCCAAAATCACAACCATCCTCACCGCCGCTCTCAGGAACGTGGCATGATCCTCAATCAGGAGCTTGATCAACGAATAAAGAAGCGTCGCAACGCCGATGAGGATTCCAATTCCCACCAACAGCAGACCGGCGCCCTGGAACATCTGACTAACCAACGCCATGATCCCGACAAAGATGAGAACCCGCCACATTGCGGCAAGGGAACCGTAGAAAAAGAGAATCCCGGTCTGGCGGCGGGTACCACGAGGCATCGGCCCTTTCGCCCCGAAAAACACTTTGCGCCCCAACCACTGCATCAACTGTTGTCCCCGCGGAGCCAGATTGCGAAGACCCAACAGATCACTGAGCATATAATATCCGTCAAAACGCATCAACGGATTCGCATTAAACAAGAGGGTAATCGACGACGCCGCTATCGCGATATTGGCCGCCATGGTTTGCACGGTTCCGGGATCCGTTCGACTCCAGACAAAGAGCGCAATCGCAGCGAGAAACAGTTCCACGTAGATTCCCGCGAACGCGACGATCAGACGTTTCCGACGTGAGCGAAACGCCCAACTGGCGGTTGCATCCACATACGTCAACGGAGTCACAAACGCGATCAGTTGAACTCCCCATTCCGGAACAACCCCGCGAAACCGCTTCGTCGCGATGCCATGACCAAACTCATGAAACACCTTCAGGACCACGTAGACCAAAATGAGAGAAAGCCAGTTGCCCGGCAAGACTGCCCTGGACCCGGCATCCACCAACGCCCGCCAATGGGTCGACGCCAGGTACGCTGCGTAGCCAATCGTCCCCAACCAGACCAGCATGGCAGGAAGCGAAAAGAACCAGCCAAAAAGTCGGTTTAACGCATGGAAAAATCGATCAGGACTCCCCAGCGAGATCCTCCAAAACAACAGCTTCATGAGAGGGCTCCCTCGTTGCGGAGAGGACTGGCTTTCGTGATGAAGAAACCTGCGTTCGCCCTGCTCACCGTCTTCAGGTTCGAGGAGCTGTTGATCAAGAAGCCACCGCAACAAACTGGAAACATCGTCCTCGCTCAATCCCTCCTCACCCTGTTTCCCGGCGCTGCTGGAAAGCAGTTGCGCCACCGTTCGGCTGCCATCAAGCCCACGGAGAAATCGGTATTCCGGAACTCCAATCTGGATATAACTGCGATTGACGAGATCCTCTAAAACGTAAATGGCCGTTCCGTTGTCGTCCTGATAATGAAACCGAACCTGGTCCCGAATTCTGGGTTTCGACGCGATCCAATCTCGAACGGCATAATCTGGTTTTCCCGTGGTCATTGCTTTGCTTAGAACCAAAGGTAGCGCCGAATCGTTTCCCAGGGTTTATGGAAGACTATCCAGCCCAACTTCCGATGATCGGACCAGATCCTCGCCTTTCCCTGCATTCCAGGTCGCAACAATCCCGCTTCATTCCCGATTGAGGCATGACAGACGAACACATTGCGATTGTCTTTTGCGGTCGAGGCGGGGCTGATGGAGTCCACCTCCGTCTCCAGATGACTTTGCACTTGGGAGTCCAGTCGGAGATTTACCTTCATCCCGGTACGGATGTGACTGACCTCGGAATCGGGGACCCCGATCTCCACCCGCAACTGGTCAATTTTTGCGATTTCGAACAGCTGTTGACCCTTCGAAACGGGCACCCCCTCTGATTGCTTGAGATCGCCACTGAGGACCATGCCGTCAATCGGGGCAAGGACCTCAAGGTTCAGCTGATGATGCCGCAAGATCTTGACTTCAAGAGCCTTGGCCTTCACCTCCAGATCCGCCAATTGAGCGGATTGAATATCATCGTTGGCAATTCCCTGGGCCCGGCGTTTCAAGGCAATGTCATGTTTCGACACCGCTTCGGCCAGCCTCCAGCCAATCTCTTTTCCGTCCAACGTTGCGAGCAACTGGCCTTCCACCACCATCGCGCCAGGCTTCACTTCGGGACGAGCCAGCACCCCGTCAAAGGGAGCCGCAATCTGCCGGGTCACCACAGGTTCCAACTGGCATCTTGCTGAAATGGAATAGGGAACGGGTATCCACATGGCTGCCATCGAGGCGGCAACCAACAACCCGATCACCAACCGTTTCGCGCCGGATTTCTCTTTCAGTTTCCGCCGGATCACGGCCCATTTTCCGCGCGGTTTACTGGACGCCATCAACCGCGTCACGGCGGCGACGTGAGGCGACATTGCCTGAAGAAGTTCCCAACGTCGAACCAGTGATGAACTCCCTGCCTGATCGAGAAACACCACGGCCCCGACGGTATCGCCCTCTTCCGTCTTGAGGGGAATCGCCATCGCAAACTTGATGTCCAGAACCTCCAGCAACCGATCGTGATTTCCACTCACCATCACCTCTCGGGGCAGATCTTTGGTATAGGGCCAACAGATTGCCGAATCCACTCCGATCGCCTCCTCCATGAAGGCGCGAAGATGGATGGCCGGTTGCGCACGGCGATCGAATCGACCCGCTCCTGAAATTGCGCTGGCGCGGCAGCTTCGGCGGTTCCCAATTCCAATGGCAACCTGATGGCAGTCGACAAACCCCTTCAGGTCATTGGCGAGGGTCGCCACCGAGCGCTCCAACTCCACATCCGTTCCGGTCCGGCACAAAAGCTCCAGAAACAGAGTGGCCTGGCTGAATCCGGCCTTCAGCTTTCCTGTATTTCCCAAGCGCCTTCGTTGATCCAGCAAAAGCGTCACCATCTGCAAAAGCGAAGTGGCGTCCTCCAACCGGGATCGATCGGTATTCTCCACCAATGCCGACAAACTCCACCGGCCGGTAGAGAGACTTGGGCTCGGAACATTGATCCACACCGAAGGCTTCCCGTGATTGACGACTTCGATCTGCGTAATCTTTCCATCTCGAATCGTTTGAGAAATCCCGCCCTGAACCCGCTCGGAGTTCAACAACTCAAGGCTTACGCCGGTCAACATCCGGCTCACGGCACACTGGGGCCGCCCCTCCGGACCGTTGGGAACAAACAGAAAACTCCCACCGGCTTTCGTCACACTTGCCACCAGCGACACGACGGCGGCAAGAAACTCATCATCACTTCCAAGTCCCAGGATCGACTGAATTTCAGCAGACCAATCCTGCGGTTGGGCATTGGATGCACCCAACGCCTGAAGATGGGATTCGGCGGGAAGGGAAGTGGTACTCATGAAAACAGAATGAAGCGGACTTCATCCAATTAGTTAATTTTTGCATAATATTCATAATATTTAAACAAGCAACAAAGGATTGATGCCAAATAAGCCCACAAAGATCCCATTGTGAAGCTTGACGACCAGTGCGCCAAAGCTACAATCCTAACAAAACGACAAAGTAGCTTGCGCTTCGCCAAAGCTGTTGGCCCATGTTACTCAGCCATTGACCTTGGACCCATGTTTGGAAGGAAAAAGACGGCCCCTAAGCCGAAGAAGGAACCAGAAGTCGCCATCGAAGCCACTCCAGAGTTGCCCGAAGCAACCAGTGAAGTCGTTTCAGAAACCATCGCCGAGCCACCGGTTCTGGAGCAACACAGCAAACCGGATGTCCGCATTCTCTATGAGAAGACATCCGCGCTCTTTGCCAATCGTTTTATCGCCAACGCCGGAGGGGGACAGATCATCCTGGATTTTTCAACCGGGTTAATTTCCGATCATGGTTCCGGTAGTCATATTCTTCCGATCCAGGAACGCGTAGCCATGACTCCACAGACGGCTCAAAATCTTATTACTACCCTTCATCAAATTCTGTCTCCACCGTCTTCTGAAACGGAATAACAATCTACCATCACACTCCCTTATTATATTCTCTATTATATTCAATTATGAGTGATTCAACCACGCCTGCTACTGATCCAGTTCAACTCGAACAACACGGAAAACCAAATGTCCGTATTCTTTATGAGGAAACCTCTGCCGTTTTTGCCAATCAGGTCATCGTCAACAGTGGACGCGACCAAATCATCCTCGATTTTTCGACGGGAATCATTTCAGATCAGTCCAGCAACAATCACGTTCTGCCCATCCAATCACGAATTGCGATGACTCCGAGTAGCGCCGCCAATCTGGTAAACACCCTTGCCGGAGTACTGCGCCAGATCAGCAAAGGAGCTGGTGGCTCGGAAAGTGCGGAACCCGCCGCGACTGAATAGGACCGCTGCCTTTGCCCACGCAAACTTCAGGCCGGATAGAAAAGATCCTGATCGCCGGTGGCGGCCTGACCGGCTGGATGTCGGCGGCGTACTTGAATCGTACGCTGGGGAAAACAGGCTGCCAGATCACCCTGCTTGACTCCGTCGAGCCTGATCCGGATGAAGTCTGCTCTTCCGCGCCGCTCCTTCAGTATCTTTTCGCCATGCGATTGGATGAGGCGCATTTCATGCGCCAATCCAACGCCACCTACAAGGTCGCAACCCAGTTCCAAAACTGGGTCCAGGACGGTTCCCGATTCTGGGAGCCTATCGGAGGACTCAATAGTTCCATCGATGGGCTCGACCTCTTTCAATTTTGGCTCAAAGCCCTGCATTGCGGCCAATCGAAAGGCAACTATACCGACTACTCGCTCCACGCGCTGCTTTGTGAACAATCCAAGGCACCGCGGCCCTTTCAAGGAGAGTCACCGGTCATCCAATCCGGAGCCATCTCCTATCACGTCGACGTCACCGCCTTCAAAAACTTCCTCACCACCCTCGCCATTGGAGAAGGCGTTGAGCAAGTCTTTGACAGTGTTGTCGAGCCGACTCTGCGAGCTAATGGCTCAATCGAAAGCGTCCAAACCTCTCAAGGCCGGACCTTCACCGCCGATCTGTATCTCGATTGCACAGGTTCATCCGGCACCTTGATTGAGAAAGCGTTGGGAGATCCCTGGCAAAGTTGGTCCGACGCCCTTCCTCTGGATCAGGCCGTCTTTCTGCGGTTGCCTCGCGACGAGCAGTCACCTCCTTTTACCACCGTCATGGCCACCAACGAGGGTTGGGACTGGAAGTTGCCGCTCAGTCATCGCCTTCAATGGGGATCCCTTACCTCCAGCCAGCACACTCTGCCGGACCAGACGTTTGCCGCTCTTCATGAGAACGTCAGTCAGGACTTCTCCATCAAGGGGCGAAGTGCTGAGCCGATCCATTTCCAATATAAGAACGGTCGGCGAACCCGGTTTTGGTCTGCCAATTGCGTGTCACTCGGAAGCGCTGCCGGTTTTATCGATCCCTTGCTCAGCCCTCCTGTTTCGTTGTTACAACGAAGTCTTGGCCTCCTGCTGGATTATTTTCCGGACCGCGAATTCAATCCCACGCTCTCTTCCCAATACAATGAGATGGTTGGAAAGTCCTACCAGGCGGCACGCGACTTTGCCCAGGCACACTATCGCTTGAGCCGCCGACCAGGCGCCGTCTGGGAACAGTGCCGAAAGGCGCCCCTTTCCAGCACGCTGGACCAGGGCCTGCAAACCTATCTGGAGAACGGAAGGATTGAACCTCATTTGAGCGACTTCGCTCCTGACGCAACGTGGTATTCTCTCTTCGCCGCCGCAGACCAGCTTCCCCGTCGTCACGCGACTCGCGCTGATGTTTCCAACTTCGAGAAAGTCCTGCCGATCTTCGATCAAATTCGGCAGCGTCATCAATCGTTGGCCGATTCGCTCCCCACTCACCGGGAACTGCTGGAAACGATCCACCGCCCTCCTCTTTAAAAAACGGCGTAGAAACCACTTTTGACCGCCTTCGCCCGCCCATCAACCACCTGATAGTCAAAGCCGACGTCAAAGAGAAGGTGATCCAACTGATGTTGATGCGCCGCCACGAAATCCGTGATTTCGGCAGGATAGTTGAACGCTTCCAGAAACCAGCGCAGTTGCTGTACACCCACTCCTGAATAGTAGACCGTATCGCGATTGCGCTTGTTCGCGAGACAAATGGTGTGGCAGTTCCGAAGCTCCTTGTGTAGTACATTTTCGATCACAAAATCATCGCCACGATGAAAGGCGGAGCACCTGAGCTTCTCAAGCACCTCAGACATCTGGGATCTCGCGTCAAAAAAGAAGTAGAGATTCTCCATCTCCGTCTTTTCGGGCGTTAATCCATAGGAGATTCCTGATGAAACCGTACTCCCCGGATTTCCGATGTACATATTGACCTTGTCGACCCTCGGAGTGGTTTTCATGAGATCCGGATCAAGATCAAATGAGAACATGAAATAGGGTCGATCTTCCGGGAACGGAACAGAACATTCAAGATGAGGCTGTAGGGCCTGAAAGACTCGCGACATCGAAACGTTACGATTCTCCCGTTTGTAATCATAGAGATAGTATTCCCAGGAGAGTTTTCCTTCGGCCCATTTTACTCCATACACGGTTCGAAAACAGCCGATCTCGGTGCGCATCGTTTCGCAAATCTGCCGGGCTGGCGCAAAAACGCCTGTCAATGCAAACGAATGAAACAGCAGGCTTGATGCCCGAATCTTTCCATCAGTCGGAGCCTGCGGTTGATACGGCCACCAACAGTAGTTGTAGTAATAGTCCTGCGGGGTGGCTTGTTCAACAATGTCCATGGTGAATTCTCGCTCCAAAATAAAGAGTAAGGAACTCTTCTCCATCACGATGCAGGCCGCTAGCAATATGCCCAAGATCTTCGCTCCCTATCCGTGATAGCAACGTCTCGATTACGTCTTCCGGGATCCCGAAGTAATCTCCCACCATTCCCAACTCGTCGCGAATGGATTGGACTCCCACATTGCTGTCGTAAAAATTGAGATCATAGGAAAAACGCCCTCCCCTCTCCTCCCTGACTTCCAGAAGTTCGGCCGAACCAGCGTGTTTGATCATGCTTCTGATGCTCTCAAGCAAAGGGCTCTCAGGGTCACGATGGTAGCCTCCGATCTTGTGGCAGAGATCTGACGGCGTTTGGTCCGGATACCAAAAATAACGGGATTCAACCCATTGCTCGGATGATGGGACCTTCCACTTGAAAGCAACATGAAGCAGGATCGGTTCACCGGCTTGATTCGGTTTTCGCTGCTGTTCAAAGTAGACTTTATAGCGGGATTGATTCCTGTCATCTTCGAACCCAAAATGGACAAACGTTGCCTCCGGGAGCCAGTGAAGAACCGTTTCAGAAAGCGAATGCGGCATCCCCAGCTCCTGACAAACCGCCGGGATGACTTCGCCGGAATGCGACCCCAACTTTTGCGGATCAATACTCAAAAGGCAACGTTTGGTCCCCATATAGCCTCGGGAAAACCGAATCGACCGCTCATGGATGAACGGAACTCCTAACGATTCAATCCGTTGGAATAACCGCCGAGTGCCGCTTGGAGCTTCAATCTCAAGACGGGATTCCATCGTCCTTCGCTGCGATTGGCGTTAGCATATCAGCCTCCCAGCCATATCGATTTATATAAGCCGTATTGAGACCGAGGCACTGCGTGCTTTGACAGGAGCTGCGGTGCCGGCATTGATGAAATCCATTGCGATTGAATTCCGTCCAGAAGGCGGGATCGATGATCAGCTTGGGCTGCGAATTATTGAGTGCCGCAGAGTCCCTTCCCAAGAGGCATTCGGGAAAGTTTTTAATTTCAATCTCTTTACCTAATTGGTCAGCCAGTTGGATTGCTTTTCGTATCTCGGGAAGCGCCTCCGCGTGCGGCACGATCAAATCCTTCCCATCCGATTCGCTCATGGGCCAATAGTTCCAAAACTCAAATTGAACCAACTTTTCCAATTGATGCAGTCTCTGAATGACCTGGGAAAGCTGACGATAGCTGCGTTGCGTAATGACCGTGTTGGTGTGCATCACAATATCGGAGAATCGATTCAGATTCTCCATCCCTGCCATGGTCTTTTCCCATGAACCTGGAACTCCGGTGATTTCGTCATGCGTCTCACCATCGGCAGCCGTGACGCTGATGAAATATTCATTGATCCCCGCATCGACCAATGACTCGCAGTAGTCCGGGTCCGCCAATTTCATCCCATGCGTTTGAATGCGGACGTTCTCAAAACCGTTTTGATGAGCCTGACGAGCCCATTGCGTCAGATCCTTGCACAACGTGACCTCTGCCCCGGTAAAGATGACTCCCTTCCAACGCTTCTCGCGCGCGTTCAATTCCAACACCGAGTGGAACTGCTGAATCGACTCCGGTTTGAGCCAATTCATGGTCCCTTCAATCATGCAATGCTCACACTTCAGATTGCATTTGAAGTGCATTGTCAGTTCAACATACTCATCATGCCGGAAGTATCCCATCAGCCCAGCATACCTTCAAAAAAACCTTTCGCAGCTAAAAACAATTAACGCATCTGAACCTTCAGGGAGTCGGACTCGAGCACGTCATCGGTCTCTTCCCTCAAAATCTCGACGTTGTTATATTGGAGAAAGGTTCCTTTGGACTGCTCCAACGCAGCCAGAGCCGTATTGTAGGTAACGACGCTGACGAGGAACTCTTCCTCAGCCTGCTTGTTCCGGTCCATTGCATCCAAGATCAATTGCAGTTGATAGGAGACCGTGTTGCGATTGCCATCGGCATCAATATTGAGACGATCCCTCAGTTGATGCAGGTCTTCGCGAGACGCCGTTACCGCCTCGTATTTTCCTGTCATATCACGATAGGAGGCCAACATTTCCCGATAGCTGACCAACGATTCCAACATGATCTGGTCGGCCCGAATCATGAAATTATCCACCGCCTGCTGATATTCCAACTCCCTGCGTTGAACCTTGGCGCGAACAAATCGACGTTCCAGAGGCTGGCTGAAACGAATCCCCGCCCTCCAGGCTGGATCCTGTCCGGAGAGGTCACTATAGGCACCTCCCAGATCTCGATCCCGATCCAATGCCGAGACTCCGACTTCAGCAACGATATCCAGCTGAGGCTTGAGATCCTTGACGGCTTGATTCCATCGGATCACGGCCGCGCGAACCGCCAACGCACTTTGGACGACTTCTCCTCGATTGTTGAGAGCCATGACCACCGCCAAACGGACGTCTTCATGCGGAAGCGACAGCTGAGGACGAGTCACCGGAATCATTTCACCGGTGGATCCCATGGGCATGTCAGGATCATTGACGAGGGCACGAAGCCTTTCCTCCGCAATCTTGATCTGCATCTTGGTGCGGGCCAAATCCGCTTCCCGCTTCTTCAACGTGGCTTGAGCACGAAGCCGTTCCGAAGCCGTGGCGTCGGCATCCAATCTCGCTCGATCATCCATTTTCGCGAGAATGTCCCGGGTCTCCTTCACCATCTCCTTTCGCTGGAGATAGGCGGCCCGAGCCAGATAGACTCCCCAATAGGCTTGGTTCACCGTCAGTAAATGCCCTTCCAATCCACGCAGAAAACCGACCGATGCAACCTCACTATCCAACTCGGCGAGCCGGAAAATCGACTGGTGATACTGGTAGCCTCCCCCACGAAAAATAGGCTGAATCAGTGAAATCCCGACTTCCGAGCTGGTTTGGGGATTGGGATCCAAGAAGTCAGAATTGTTGTCGAGCGTGCCCAATTGATTCGAGAGGCGAAGTTCCGTTCCCGTCAAAAACCGCTTTCGAACGCCAACTTCGCCATTCTTGTCGTCCTGAACAAACCGCCCGGTGCTTCCAGTCGACAGCAAGGATCCCGTTGGCTCGTCGGAATGTTGGATATCCCCTTCCGCGAACGCCTCCAAGGCATACGTTTCCCCGGCCTCAACCAACGCGGTTTCCCGGATCAAGGGAGTCTTGGTGGCGGATCGAACCTGGTTCGAGTGAAGCAGAGACAAGGCATAGGTCTCGTCAACGCTTCGGGTGACCTGCTTCTGGGCCGGCCAAAAACCCTGCCGGATAAGATCATTCCAAACCGCGTCAAACTTGCCGGATTCATCCAACACGCCGGACAAATTTCCAGTCAGCAACTCAGGATCATCGATCTGTTCCGCTCGGGTTTCCAGCCCCTCATACAGGCCTTCCAAAACCTCTTCAACGTCCCTTTCGAATCGCGTGCCCTTGTAGTTGGTGCTCGATGGTTTTGCCGGATAAAGTTCGGTGGTAAGCGGCGGTTCTACGGCTTCAACTTCTGCCGACGCCTTGAGTGTTTCCGTTTCCCCTGTCGCTGGGGCAGATTCTCCGCCCTTTCGCTGAAATCGCTTTGCCATCCACGCCGAAAGCCCCCGATCCTCAGAAGCAGCGGCCTTTGTAGACGCTTCCTCGGCCATCAGCGTTGATACTGATAGTGTTAGGAAAATCAGGAGGGCAACGAAAAAATCGCCCGCCTTCCAAAGTTGAACCCTTTGTCGTGCTGTCATGCTTTGGGGCCACCCTAACATGTTTTCACAAAATGCAATCGCATTCGTAAGAATTCCCTAACATTTACCAAGTCAGGGAAACTGAGACTTTCTAACAAATCTCCAAATTGGAAAAATGAAACTTATGACGATTTTAGTTTTCCTGTTTTTTCGCCGTAAGACACAGAAAAGGCGTATCCAGATTCACGATGCGGCATTCCAAGTCCGTCAAGCCTTGCTGGACGAGAAATTCCTCGTAAAACGTGGCCTCCCGATAAAAGCGATGAAACAGCAGGATGGGGATCATGGAAAACCCCAGGTGCCGCGCCTCCAGATTCCAGGCAACCCGCTCAAAGATGAGGAGTGTTCCACCCGGCTGAAGGCATTCGACCGCGCTTTGCAGCCAATCTTTTGCCTCCGCATTGGGCCAATCATGCAACATCGATTTGAACGTGACCAGATCGTATTGCTTCGGCCGCAAATCGCTCAGGCTCTTTGCGTTGAGGAATTGGATCCGGTCGGCCTCCTCATGGCGGGCAACGTGTTCCCTCCCGATCTGACAGACCAAGGGAAGGTCAAACACCGTGGCGCGCAGCGTTGGGGCCCGCTTACAGCAGCGAAGAGCAAATTCACCGCTATTCCCCCCGACATCGAGCATTTCACGGAAGGAATCCAAGGCCAGGGTTGGGGCGATCACCTCAGCTTCGTAGCGTGTCAGGGTCGTCGTCAACCGCATCCAGCGGCGGGTGTGCTCGTAGTTTTGCGGGGTATCGTTGAAGGCTTTTGCGTAATCGAAAAGCTTCATCACTTGAGACTGCTCCATCAATTTTGCGGGATCGCCAAGAAGCAGATCAAACCGGTCGACCCAGTCCGACGCAAAAAAGAGGGCAAATTCGGCTTTCACCTCAAGGAGATCCCGAAACTTCAACGCGTTGCGAAACGACGCCGTCAGGCTTACGCCATCGGAATCAATCGTCACCACTCGATTTGCCCGCAAAATATCGAGCAAGAGACCCAGCCCTTTCGGATCCCGCAGTTTCCTGGGGCGCAGTTCGTCAACAGGAACGGGTTGCGAGCTCGCCACCAACGCATCCACCACTCCCTCCTCAAATGCAGTTACGAGGGCTCTGGTCTCGACCACACCGGTCAAAAACTCATCAACGCAGAGATACGGGTGTTCCATCAGGATCACCTATCACCCGTTATCGAGGGCCTGGTCAACTGGACTCACCAGTCTTCCGGTAATATCCAGATCCCCCACGGAGAAGGCCGATCCATTTGAGTTCGTCCCGAAATTCACGAAGTAAGAATCGAAGTAGACCAAGGCGCCATCGGCTGAAGTCGTCTGAATCGAGGCTCTCGTAACCTGCCCGGAGACGTTTGCTCCATGCATCACGGCAACCCAGTTTCCAGAAGCGTCGGCCGTCGCCAACTGCTGTCCCACGATCATCCCATTTTCGCCGTAAAGGGTAATATATACCGAGGTGCCGGGAGCGACCGCTCCAGCCAAGAGCGGAGATTGAATCCCAAGCGATCCGTAAGCGGCAAATCCAGCAAAAATGTTACCGGACATCCAGCGGTCGCTCAGCAAATCATTTCTCCCCAACAGATCGAAACGATCAAACCCTTCTTCCTCCAGATAACGCATCAGCTCTCCGGGGACGAGCGTTGAAACAACGACATCGTTTCCGTCGCCACCTTCGTAGCTGATTCGGGCACTGATCCTCGATCCGAGGAACTGCGAAATCGAGGCTCCTTCTTCAAGTCCCTCGAAATTCCCCTTCACAGCGTCAGAGCCATCGTTGTCGATGATCACGTAATCCTGTCCGAACGAAGGTTGGAATCCACCAAAGGCCAACAGCTCGAGGGTTGCGTTCTCGATCACGACCGAACCTACCACTTGAAGTTGATCGTGGAATCCTGCCCCAACTCCGGCGGTAAGCCCACCAATCTGGACTTCAAAGGTGGAGCCTTTCTCAAAGGTGACGCCGTGCGAACGAATAATCCCCGGCTCGTAAATTCCTGGCGCCAGACGAGAACCTTCGTGAGTGGTGATCGTGGCGCTGGTCTCACCATTGCCGAGCAACGTCGCTCCATCCAGCAGCTCGATTTCATCGACACCGACGTTCTCAAAATCTTCGATCCGGTAATCGCCCGGCCCCAGGACGATGGTGCCGACCCTGGCGCCTTCCAGTTCGTCGTCCCACTCCACGTCGAGGAAGGTGGCAAGCCCCACGTTAATCATCTGAATCGGGAAGACTCCATTGCCGACGAACGACGTTCCGGTCAGATCCGCGACCGGGATGTTCATGAGGAACACGCCCCCGACTCCGTTGAAATTATAGTCACCGTTGAGGTCGGAGAAGCTGCCCGCGTTCTCAACAACGAGACCGATATAACCGTTCTGACTGCCGACGACACTAACCAGATTGACGCTGCTTGCGTTCCCCAAATCGTAGCCTTTCGAACCGTTGCCGGTCGATTGGGTATTGGAGATACGAATCCCGCGAACCCCACTGACGGCAAGGCCGGTGAGGCTGTTCCCGATAAAGGTGCCCTGCAACACGGTCAGATCACCGCTGAGGTTGGAGATCTGAATCCCGTTGCCGCCATTGCCACTCGCAGTGGTCTGGGTCAGCTCCACGGACCGCAGCTTCCGCAGGTTCATCCCGTCTTTCCGGTTCGCCTCATAGCTCCCTCCGACGTCCTCGAGCGAGCGCGCGCTCTCGACGAGAAGTCCGGTGCCGTTCTTCGTCGCTTCCACGTTCTTGAGGGTAATGTCGCTGACATCCTGCAGTTCGAACCCGACTTCGCCATTGCCGCTGGCGCTGCTCTTGGAAATGTCCACGTTTCCGCCGCCTTCCACGAGGAGGCCCCGGCTGCCGTTCCCACTCAACGTGACGCCTTGAAGATTAACGCCGCCCACGTTCGTCGCGTAAACGCCGTTCGACAAATTGCCGGACGCGGTGGTGTTGTTGAACGCAACCGAACCGCTGACCGACATCAGCGAGATGCCGTCTTCCCGGTTGGAATCGTGGCGCCCGCTGGAATCGCGGAACGACGAGGCGTTCTCGATGTAAACTCCGTTCTGGTTGCCCTGCGTTTCGACCGTATCGAATTCAACCGACCCCACGTTCAGGAAGTTGAACCCGTCTTCGGCGTTTCCAGAGGCAAGCGTGCCTGAGACGATGATGGACGTGCCATTCTCGACGTAGAGACCGTGGCCCTCGTTGTCCGAAAATTCGCTATCGTCGACCGTCAACGTGCCGTCCAGATTCAGGATGTAAACTCCGTCCTTCCGCATCTCTTCCAGAGCCGTGCCATTCTCCAGCGCCTGGACCGTGGTGAGGGTCACGTCACCGGTAACGTCCTCCATCGAAATTCCCTGCTCGCCGTTCAACTCGACCGTGGTATCGGTGATCTCGACGTCGCCGCCGATCGTTTCGAGCCGAATCCCGGCGACCGTGCTTTCGCTGAAGGAACTTTCCGTGATGGTGACGTTTTGAAGATTCAATCCGTAGATCCCGTCGCCGCTCGCTTCGTCCACATCGCCGGCCGCTCCGGTGATCGTGAAGTTGGTCAGCTCCAGATCATCGATCCCCTCTCCGCCGTCGAAGGTGAAGGTATCGACCATCGTCGCGGTATCGCCAATCACGTCGTCGTCGCCGTCCTGGCCGAGAATCGTGATTGAATCGGTGATCGCGCCGCTGTCGTTGAGGATGTCGACCTGGTCGTCCCCGTCGCCGAGATCGAGCAGCAGATCCGCGCCCACCGAATTGATGGTGAAGGTGTCGCTGCCGCTGCCCAGATTCACATTGAGCTGCTCCACATCGCGATACGTGATCCCATCCTGGATGGTTACATCCGGTCCCCCGCCAGTCCCCGGAACAACGATCGAATCCGACCCCATGCCGAGCCCGGAAAGGTTGTCTTCGGTCAGGACGCCAGTGTCGTCGGCCACGCTGTCATCGTTGAAGACGTTGACGGTATCGCGGTTCAGCGATTCGTCCTCGGTCAGGTCGAGATCAGCCGGCGGCGCGTTGTCCTCGGTCGGCAACGTCACCGGTATGGCCAGAGTGCGGTCCGGTCCGGAGCCGGTTCCTCCCTCGATCACCAACGGTCCTTGAATCCGGTTGGTCAGGTGCGGCTGAACCGCGAACTTGATCGTCTGGGCATCGCCGCCTTCGAAATCCGGGTTGGCCTCGACATCGACGGTCACCGCCAAATTCCAATTCGTATGGTCAAAGGTGATCATCGGCGGGTTGTCGCCCACGGCAGCCGTGAAACGGACATCAGCGCTCGAAACCAGGGTCTGGTCATCGGCCAGAACATTGACCGTGACCGGATTCTCCGGTTCTTTGCTCAAGCGGAGCGTGTAGCTATCGCCCGCACCGCCGTCGACCACCACGGTCGAGCCGCCCGACTCTTCCACGATGACTCCGCCAATGTCGTCATCGGTCACACTCACATTGATCGTCGGCGCTTCGCTCACGCTGAACGTTCCGGTGCTGGTCACATCATGGGTGATCAGTTCCCGGATTGTATTCTCAACCACGTCGTCGTTGAACGCCGTCACCGTCACAGTCTGCGGCACGTTCCACGGGTTCGCGGAATCCTCGTCGCCGAAAGTCAGGGTATCGTCCGAAAGCGTCAGTTGGGTGTCGTCGTGATTCAACGTCACCGTGACGGTTTCGCCCGGCGCAGGTTCGTGGGTCAGGGCCACGGTGTAGGTGTCGGTCGCCCCATTTTCGGTCACGCTGGTCGATGGACCGCTTTCCGTGATGATGAGCTCGTCCTTGTCGTCGTCGAACACCGCAACCTCCATGTTGGCGATGGAAATTCCGTCCAAGACATCGCGATTACTCTCGATACTGTGACTCACGATGACGTTTTTCTCGCCCTCCTTCACCGTATCGGACCCGGCCCGCACATGGATGGTGCGGTGAGTCGTCCAGTTGCCCGCATTGAAGGTGAGAACCAGCGCGGCGGCAAAGTTCACGCCATCGGTGGAAATCTCCACGGTCTGCCCGCCCTCGGCCAATTCCTTGGACGCGGACTGCGCTGCGGAAACCGTGATGGAAGCTTCAGCACCGGCATCAGGGAGCGCCTCGTTCAGGTAAATCTCGTAAGTGTCGACCGAACCATCGACGTCCTCGGAAACGGTGGTGGAAGACCCGGATTTCTCGATCACGACCTTGGTCGTCGCGGAATCCGCCACATTGAGCTGGATGCCGGGAGCGGCGATCCCTTCGTAAGACGGATCGTCACTGTCCGCCACGTGGTTGATCACGCCGGAGCGCCCCTCGGCTTCGGCTGCGTGGATCGTCGCATTGACGTCGCCGGTCACGTTGAAGGTGTCGCTACCCAGTCCGCCGATCAGGGTGGTGACCACGCCGGCCGCGGTGCTCTGGACGAAGAACGTATCGTCGCCTTCCAGGCCGTCGACCTCAATCGCCTCCTCCACGTTGGAAACCGTGATGTTCAGCCCCGCGCCGAAAATCCCGTTCTCGGTGATGACGAAGTGGTCCGCAAGTTCGGTGCCAATCGCGACGACCTTGTCGAAGCCGGTGCCACCGTTGATGCTGACGTTGGCGTTGATGTTGTAGTGGATCAGGTCGTCCCCGCCGCCACCTTCGACCAGTGCCTCTTCCGTGGACGTGCTGCTGTCGTCATCGGCCCGAACAAAGGCGCGGATAATGAATTCGTCGTTCCCGTCTTCCCCTTCCATCCGCAGCGGAGCCTGGTTGCTGTAGACCGAGAAAACATCGTCCCCGTCGCCGCCGTAAATTGTCATCGGCACCGAGATGCCTTTGGTGAGGAATCCGCGCGTCACTTCGATCGTCTCGATTTCATCGCCAGCCGCCACGTTCGGCGCAACCCGGTCGTTGGCGAACACCTGACCGATCTGGAACGTGTCCGCGCCGCTGCCGCCATCGACCGTCGTGAGCGTGCTGTTGTCGTCGCTGACAAAGTTGTCATCCCCGCCCGCCAGATTGATCCGGAGACGCGCGTTGATCGTGGAATCATAGTTGATTCGCTCCACGTCGTCGGTGAAGCCATCCGCAGCATTCCCATTCAGCGAGGCGACGAAGTTCTTGCGCAGCAGGATCGTGTCCGCCTCGTCGGTGGCATTGATGATCATCGAATCGATATCCGTGACCGATCCGGAATCCGAGACGTTGATGACATAATCAACATCCTCACCCACCAGGTTGACGGTGTATTGATCGGAACCTTCCTGACCGTCCAGAGAGATGGTCTGACGGTCAGTCTCGTTGCGGTTCACCACGTCCAGGTTCGGCAGATCGTGAAGCAGGAACTGATCGACACCGTCCCCACCCAGAATCGTGACATCGCCGCTCAAAGTGCTCGGCGAGAAGTTGAAGGTGTCGTCATCGGTATTGCCTGAAATCTGGATCGTCGGCGCGGAGAGCGAACCGTCGATTCGCACCGTGCTGCCTTCACCGGCATCGGCGTTGCCGTAGTCCCCGTAAATCTCGATTCCGGTGAACGCACTGATGCTGGCGCCTTCCTCGATCAGAACGTCATCGCCACCACGCAGGACAACGCGATCCCCCGTGGACGAAACCGTAATGCCGTCCTGAACCGTCAGGTCATCGGCCTCGGCATCATCATCGTCATGGGCTTCAATGATGATTTCCCCACCTGCAGTGACGTTCTCGGATACCGTCACCGGACTGGCCGCAGTGAAGAGCACCGAGCCGCCCGCTTCCAGGCCGGAAGCGCTGTAGCCGGCCACCGGTCCGCTGACGACGCCGCCAACCTCAATCGCGCCGGTGTTGTTCACAATGAAACTACCCGATGTCGACTTCCCTTCGATCGCCTGGGCGACCGTGCTGATCCGATTGTCCACTTCGCCTACGTCCATCGTCGCGAAGAGCCAGATCTTGCCGGACGTCACATTGGCTCCCGAGGGATTCCCGTTGAGAATGCGGCCAAGCGGCGCGGTGATGAATGCGGTTTCGACAAAATCGTCGGTATCCACTCCGTTTGCAGCGATCTCGTAAAGCACGAGATCTTCATCCAGCGTGCCATCTCCGTCTGCGGCCGTTTCGATCAGGTAAATATTGTTGAGCTGACTCGAAGCCGTCAGCGAACCGGTTCCGGAATACGACGTGTCGATATCCAGATCGTTGCCCGCGATTCCAATCCCGCCGGCGCCGCCCAATCCCGCGATCAAGGTCACATGGTTACCAATCACGTCAGCCCGTGGATTGCTGTCCGGACCGTCGTCATGCGCCGAGTCCGGATCGCTCGGGTCCACCAGATCGACGGCATCGACGATGAAGGCATCCGCCCGCAACTCGACGTCACCCGATTCGGAAAGAATGTTCCGCACATTCATACTTCCGTTGGTCTCCGTCAGGTAAATATCCGAATCGGCAGTTGCCTTGATCGTTCCGGTGCCGATCGCATCGACCGTATCGCCGGGAGAAACAGCGACGTTGATATCCAGTGAATTGTCCTCCTCGCCAATGCCCTCGCTCGCGCTGAGTTCCACGAGATTCGATTGGATGTTCGTGAATTCATGGTCATACCCATCAATGATGGAACCATCTGTTGCGCGGAGATATGCGCCCCCGGTTTTCGAGTAGATACTTCCGACCGGCAGATCGCCTTCCACTTCCACGATGCGAATGTCTTCCGAAGCTCTCGCCGTGAGATTTCCATCTCCGACAAGATTGGTTCGAACCTCTCCATCCTCCACACCAATTGCCCCTTCTGCAGCCTCCAGAATCACCTCACCACCGCGAACATTGGTGACGCTCTGATCTGCGGAAAGAATGCTGAGACCCGTCTTGACTCGAATCTCGTCACCCGTGGTGGCGTCTCCAGCTTCGATGCTTTGCACGCTGACGTTGGATTCCGATCCGAGGAAGACCTGCTCATCGGCATCCACCGTGACCGTGCCCGACGCCTGGATATCGATGTCCTCAACCAGATTGATCCGGCCAATGGCGATCGAGTCCCCATCCGTTTCGGGATCGAGAATGATGTTGGACATTTCAATCGAAACCGCACTCTCCGCCACGAAATCAACGGCTGAGGCAAAGGTGATCACGTCGCCCGCCACGCTGTCGATCTCATAGGTCTGGAGACCTTCCGTCGAATTGCCGGAGTTCCCACTAATCGCAATCACATCTCCCGCAGAGAATCCTGAGAAGTCTTCGCCGGAGACGCGGGTGATGGTTGCTCCCGAACCGGAATTGGCAACGAATGTCACCACCGCATTGATCGGAGCGCTTGCCAGATAGCTGACGTCGGTTCGCTCGGAAGCCGCGAGCGTAACGCGCTGTTCATCCGTCAGCGTGATCGCTACCCGAAGATCATCCGTCTCAGCTGTAAAACTCGCATCCTGGACCACGCCATCATCATCGGTGTAGTTCAGGTTCAGGGTATCGCCGGCGACACTCTCAATGAGGTAGGCGCCGTTGTTTGAATCGCTTCCTTCAATGAAAATTTGCTGACCAACGGCAAACCCAAGCGCATCCCACGAACTTCCGGAAAAGCTGAGGGTATCCCCGGAGAACGACATGCTGCCCTCTGCCGGAGCTGTCCGCAGAACTTCCATGTCGATATCCATGGTTCCATTGGTTTGGCCCACACCACCGCCGACCACCAGCTTGATGTCGTTGGCGACGATGTTGGGATCTTCTTCGGAGACCGTGGTGTCCGTGACGGTCTTGAGAAGTCCTGAGCTGATGCTGTAAAGGAGCTCTTCCTCGGTCCAGACCTTGAACCCGCTTTCCAATGCCGAATCTTCAGCAGCACTCAGAGTGTAGGTGAAGTCAGCATCGAAGGTGTCTCCAAACGCGCCATAAAAATCGTTCAGTTGATGATACTGGGTCGTCCGCGAATTTTCTAACGTCTCGATCGCCGCATCGTCATATCCCAACTCCGTGCGGTAAAAGGTATCTTCCTCCGCAGTGAGGGAAACGACATGAGCTGCGTCGTAGGTCGAGGAATCGCTCTGCGTATCGCGGAACTGCCAATAGGTGCGGTATTCGCTTTCCCGGAAGGATGCCTGCTCCACCTTCGCCGCTTCGATTTTCTCCAACGCTCCTCCATCCGCCGTCAGAGAAAGATCGGCCCAAACGCCTCCCTTCAATTCATTGTAGGTTCGCTCATCGCGGGTCTCATCTTCATTGAGATCCACCAGGTCCCCTGACGTGACTTCCAGGTAGACATCCCCTTGCGAGGTTATTTTCTCAATCCGGAGATCCCCAGACTTTTCCTTGAGGAATACATCGTCCGCAGCGGTGACGTTCACCTTGTCGTTCAGCCCGCCTGAGATCGCGGAGTCGATGACCAATGGCCTGGCCTCTCCGTTTCCGACCCCACCATTGTCCGCTTCAAGCGTCACACTATCCCCCTGGACCAATCCTTCGTAGAACGTGCTGCTGTTCTGTTTACCAACCGTGATCGCTCCATTGGATTGAATCACAACATTTCCGGACCCCGTCACGACCTGATCGATCGCGATGTCTCCCAACTGTTCCGCGATGAAGATCCCACCTTCGGTCGTCGTCGCTTTCAAACTGGAAGGCAGGCTGTCTGGAATATCTCCCACCGCCAAGGCAGACACATCACTGTTTGATTCATCCTGGAGAGAATTCCCCGCTGCCACGGTGAGAATACTTCCCGCTACGCTTTCGATTGTGTAGATCCCGTCATTCAGGTTTGAGCCGGAAATGGTCAGCGTTTGCCCCGCAGCAAAGCCATCGATCAACCAACTGCCCGCACGGGTAATGGTATCCAACCCGCTGTCCACGGAGTCGAAGATCAGACCTCCGTTGAAACTTTGGCTTGGTGTATCGGTCACCCGGGTCTGCAAAGGAGCTTCTTCCGCCTCACCAATCCCTGTCTCTGCCGAGAGCTCGACGCGACGCCCCCCAATATAGGCACCACTCCCCGTCGTGGTGATGGCTCCTTCTGATGTGATGGTGGTTTCACCGGACGCATTTGCAATCGCTCCGCGAACATCCACGGAACCGGATCCGGTCGACGTCACGGTCACTTCACCTTCATCATACCCCATGAACTCAATGTCGATGGGGCGATCCGCATCGATCGTGTGGGTGTGGGTAATATCCTGACCGACTTTCTGGGAGTAATAAGCCGTGATCGTCTTCTTGCCATACCACGTCGTATGGGTGGTCTGGGTCATCTGGACCGGCTGCGGATCATTGATCGTTACCTTGCCGTAGGTGTAGGCTTCTGTGATACCGGTATCTCTGAAGAAGTAACCACTCTGTTCCTTCAACGTCGGTTGTCCCTCGACTTCCACCGACTGCCACGGCCCGGAGAAACTGGACCCAAGCGGAATAAACAGCCAGCTGCTGGACTTCTTCACCGCACGGGAGATTTCCAACTGGGTCAGACCAACCGCCCAACCAAAGCGCCAACCGCCTTCGGTCTGGTACTGGGAGAAATCGCTGGTTCCACCGCCACTCACCGTGAGGCTGGCGAGGCTGCTACCCGTGGCCACGCTCCCATCGTCCTGCTGAACGGTGATTCCGTTCTCATCCTTGGTATAGATGGTAACGTGGGGATCCGACGAAGTTCCCTTCGCCTTGTCCTTGATGATCAGGGTTCCAGCGCCCCGCTTGGAGGCATCCAGTTCCTCGATCTGCAGGTTGTGATCGGTATTGTTGGTTACCTCAATCTTTCCATATCCACCCAGCAATCGAATCTTTCCATTCGCGGTGTTGAGGATGTGACCCTCCAGATCAATATAACCACCGCTCACCACAAGTTCTTCAACCTGGATCGTGTCGGTCGACTTGATATAGAACACGGAGAAGTGCTTGCTGGCGGCAGACGCATCCGGAAGGTAGATCCGATCTCCACCCTGACTGCGAAGACTCGCGATCTCCGTCTCGGTATCGCCATCCAACGTCAACGAAAAATCCTCGTACCCGCTCTGGATGATTCCATTGACGTTCAAGTATTCCGCCCGGATGTAGATCTTGTCGGCGTAGAGGCCGAAGTTCGAATTCGGCTCCTGACCAAAGACGCTGGCCACTTCCGTTCCGCTCGCTGCAGTGACCCAGTCCGCGTAGCCTGCCGCATGCCCTTCGGAATCGACTCCGTAAGGACCATTCGTCGCAGCAGCCCAGGCGGTGTAAGGAGCGCCCTCGACGTTCTGCTGAGAAACTCCATCAATGGTCAGGGTTCCACCGGCAATGATGGTTTGCGTTGCGGTGATGATTTCATTGTTAATGATAATATCCCCATTGCCGGGAAGTGGGTGGGTTGAGAGCGTCAGATGCGCTCGCGGAGCGGAAATCCCGATTCCACCTTCACTGGCTCCAACAATCGTCACATCCGGCCAGGGATAGGACTCATCAGTCGTCTCCACCGTATTCACGTTCAACGCATTCTCGATCGTGATCGTCGGCGTCGATTCTTCATTGTCCGGGACGGCAGCAAACGTGGCCGTCGCCGGCGTGACGTTGCCCTCAAATTGGTTGAAGAGATTATCGTCAGTCGCAGAGCGGTTGTTCCAATCCACGATATCGTCGTTATCGGCAACCTCTTCACCGTTGATAAAGAGGCCCCCGTTCTCTTCCGGAATAGTGACCCCTTTGATCTTCAGGAAGGCGGGCGTGTTGTTCGTGATCGTTACACTGGCGTCACCGGGAGCGATCCACGTTCCACTTCCCGTCGTCTGGTCCGTGCGAATGTCGATCTTGCCAGCCTCTGCATAAACCGGATCAACCGTCACCGTCATGACATACTGTTCGTTGGACGAAATGACGCCTTCCGGAGCATCCAGATCCAACAATCCCAAACTCGCCAACTCCGCCGAAATCCGGTTCACCTCGCTCTGATAGAACGTCACGAGCGTCGTGTTGTTCGGGTATTGCGCAATCTGGTCTTGGGCAAACTGGAGTTCCCGAACCAACGAACTTTCCAAGACTTCCTGAGATACGGTGAAACTAACATTTCCAACAACCGTGGAATCCGTGATCTCCCCGGTTTCAGAGTCCCAACCGTCCAGAGTCAGTGACTGAATCCGTTGAATCCCCGTCTCAACCGTTCCATCCATCCTCACGGTAGCATGTGCTTCCGAGTGCGATTCTCCATCGTCAAAGGCAAGCGCCGCATTAAAGGCGTTCGCGGCCCAACTATGGCCCACGGCTCCGACCTCCATGCTGTTGAAGCCGAGCCGCTCCGCATGCAACCGCGCTTCCCGCGCAGTTTGGAGGAGCGCTCCCGTATCAACCGTAATCAGGTTGTCCTGAAGAATGAACGAGTAGGCGTTGATGTCATCCACCGGAATGGCAGCGGACGAATAGGAGTCGAAACGCGAAATCAGGGTATAGAAATCAGATTCGAAATCTCCACTTCGTCCCGCAGAAAGGCGAATATCGCCATCCGCCAACAAATGGGCTCCGGCTTCGATCGACACCTCATTGTGCGGCTTGATATCGACACGCGAGGATCCTGCCACAACTCCCACTCCGCCATTTCCTTCGGCGTTGGTTCTCACCACCACCGTGCCCGAGCCACGAGCGGACATCTCAATCCGGCCCGAACTGGTCAACTCAGCACCTTCACCAATCACGATCTTGGCCTCATCAACCAGAGTTCGAATCGTCGTTGTGGCACTGGCGCCGGCAGCGAGGCCGGAAGCCGCAAACGTAACCTTATCCTGCGCATTGATCTGGTTGTAGGCACGCAGGTTGAAAACGTCGTCATTGCTCGACTCTCCAACCACCGTGACAGACGCGTCGTCTCCGATATTAACGTGGGTGACAAGACTCAGATCGGTATCGCTGTCCGCCCCGGCCCCGGCCACGAGCGCCTTCGCGGTGCCATAGAGGTTCGAGTCTCCAGCACTTCCCGAAGAAGCCACCGCGGGCTTGTCAATCAGGTTGACGGCATCCATCATGACGCCTTTTGCGGTAACCGTAGCGTCATCGCCGATGGCGGCGGTCACCATGGAAACGATGTCGTGATCGCTATCCGCACCCGCTCCGGATAGGAACCCGGCGGCAGTCGTTTTGACGCGGGAATTGAAGGTCGCGGTATGCGACGCACTGATCTCAAGTTCACCGGTCCCACTTCCCGTCAGATCAATTTCGCGACCCGCTGAACCATCCCGAATCTCAGCGGTGACCGTGGCGTTGTTCACGGTCTTGGGTTCAGCGGCAGCGCCTGACACCACCCCACCGGCTCCCGCCGTGGTTTCGGCGTAATTGTTGTCCGTACTTGTCGCGACGATCGAAAGACTTCCACCCGTCAAATCCACGCCCGAACCGAGGTAAGCCTCCGTGGTGGTATTGGCCGTCGCCGTTGCCTTGGTGATTCCGGCGGCTATGAGTCCATAGGCGTCACTGCTGGCGTTGCCGTACTGCTTCGTCTGATTGCTTGCCTGCAAGACTGTGGCCCCGGAAATGACCAGGTCGGTTCCATTCACGACATAGGAGCGCACCTGACTGGAATTGCTCACCGAGGAAACCGTGGCATCGACTCCAAGAAGTAGACCACCGGCTGATCCGACCGCCTCCGCGTTCGCCGAAGTTCCGGAGGAAGGCAGAGAATTGGTGGAAAGAATGCTGAGACTATCCCCCGTGATCGTGTTTCCAGCGCCCCCCACGTAACTGTTGACGGTGGATGAGACCGTCGAGGTGGCCTTGGAGACTCCTACCGAAACACCTGTGCTCACCGTAAAACCACGCGCATTGGTCACGGCTTCCGGAGTGGAGTTGGCCGCTACTTGGATCGCTTCCGCGGTAATATCACTGTCACTCAGGTAGGCTTCCGTCTCAGGATTGACCGTCGCATTCGCAACGGAACCGGAAGCGGCTGCCGCGATCAATCCAAAGCTGGCTGAAGTGGTCTCCACCCGGGAACTGGAGCTCGAGTCCGTCGTCGCCACGACATCCAAATCGCCACCTGCCACCAAGGTGCTGTTATCAATGTAGGCCCGGGTTCCGGTTAGCACCGTGGCCGATGAATTGGCCCCGCCTCCGGCTAACGTCACGCCAAGACTGACGCTTCCCGCGACCGCCGTTGCCTGAGAGCGCGACGTGATGGTAGCGGTTTCACCTGCATTGAGGCTGACGTCGCCCGAGAGGAAGTCGATCTGTGCGACAATGGCATCATACTCCGCCACAATGCCGTCAAACTCCGATTGGGTCAGGCCCAGATTTGAGACGATCAGCGCCAAACTGGCTTCAAGATCGTCAAACTGTTCTTCGCTAAGACCAAACAAGGCATAGTTGCTCGCCGTAATGTCAAAGAGGTTCTGCTCGTCCTGGGACAGACCATAATCTTCCGCCAGCGAGTCCAGTTCATCGCTGATCAGGGCGAGATAATCTCTCGTCACCAGCTCAAAATTCCCGGTGAGAAGGCCATGCGTTTCCGTGACCGTATCGAATTCGCTCGTCGAAAGCCCAAACTCCCCGACGAAGAATTCAACATCTTTCTCCAGGGAGCCAATCTCCGCATCCTCAATGTAGGCTTCCACCTGGTTGCGAATCGTGTTGTCCGCCAGGGATACGCCAATCGATGCCGATCCACCAAAGGCTCCAAAGGAACCGGCAATGGAAGAGGCCTGGGCAAACGAGGTGATCGTCGAATCATCCACCGCGCTTAACGTGATCTCGTCTCCGGCGGAAATCCCGAGCCCCAGGTTCCCTTCAATATAGGAACGAACGGCCGCCGACAGTTTGTTATCGACGTCGGCACCGGCTCCCGCCGCAGCCACTCCCACCAGGCCACCTCCAAGGGCCACGGAATCGACATTGACCTCAGCATTAATGGTGGCTTCCGCGTCGGCGGACAAGGTGAGGTCCCTTCCGGCATAGACGCTGGAATCATGTATGAAACTTTGAATCTCGGCCAAAGGATCGTCACCGTCGTCACCCCAACCCAGATAGTTTTCCGCCAAGGCGGTTCCAATGGCGACGCCAACCCCCACGGCTCCCCCACCCACTGCCGCGGAAACACCACGAACCGTTGCGTCAATCGATGCCGTGTTCTCGGCATCCAAAATCACATCCCGGAAGGCAATCAGGTGACTGTCCTCTGCGTAGCTGTTCGTCTTCGTGTTGATGACGTTGATCGCGTCCGCTCCCGCCGCGCTGAAGCCGACTCCGACAAACCCGGCTCCCACCGCCGCAGAAACCGCCACCGACG
>TARA_R110002096_G_scaffold55984_2_pt1 | contig 34617 bp, 19 predicted proteins | sample TARA_R110002096 | Tara Oceans TARA_R110002096 (sample SAMEA4397295) | marine metagenome | biome: Polar Biome; feature: [DCM] deep chlorophyll maximum layer (ENVO:01000326); material: water (ENVO:00002006), including particulate matter (ENVO:01000060) such as... | depth 35 m
TGTACGAGTGTTCGATTCCACAGCCATTTTGCTCTATCTGGCCGAAAAAACCGGACAATTGGCCGGCACCCCCCAGGATCGCGCGGAACTGCTGTCATGGATGATGTTCATCGCCAGTGGCGTCGGCCCTTATTCCGGCCAGGCGGTTCATTTCAAGCACATGGCGCCAGAAAAACTCCCTTATGCAATCAATCGCTACGAGCGCGAAACCCAGCGGCATTATGAGGTGCTGGATGCACATCTGGAAAACCGCCAGTACCTCGTTGGCGACAGCTTTAGCATTGCCGATATCTCTGCCTGGGGATGGATCGATAAGGGGCCTTTCATATTGGGTGAGGATGCCATGGCGAGCTACCCGAACCTGCAGCGCTGGTTCGATGGTATTAACAGCCGTCCTGCCGTGGCACGTGTTCGGGAACTGGGCAAGGATCTTAACTTCAAGACCGAGCGTGACGAAGCTGCCAGGCGAGAGCTTTTCCCGCAGAATTACCCGAAAACATAAGGTACGATTACCCGTCATCCCTTAGTACATCCGATGGCGGAACAACCAACCGGCCAGGGCCAATGTCACCACACCAATGAGTGCCATTGGCCAATACTGGTTGATCAGCAGCGCATAGCTATTACCTTCCAGCGTGACGCCACGAACGATCACCAGGAAATAACGCAGCGGATCAAGATAGGTCAGCCACTGCACCGCTTCCGGCATATTGGCAATCGGCGTGGAAAACCCGGAAAGGATGACGGCAGGAACCAGAAACAAAAAGGCACCGAGCACAGCCTGCTGCTGAGTAACCGAAATGGCCGAAATCATCAAACCCACTCCCACCGCAGATAGCAGGAACAACGCAATACCGAGATACAGTGCGCCCAGGCTCCCGCGCAGCGGAATATCGAAAAGGGTGACCATCAGTACGATGATCAGCGTGGCCTCCAGCAAGCCGATGATAATACCGGGAATGGCCTTGCCGATTAGAATTTCCACCGGCCTGAAAGGCGTCACCAGTAACTGGTCGAAGGTGCCGCTCTCGCGCTCACGAGCCACCGACAGCGCCGTCACCAGCAGTGTTACGACCAGTGTCAGCAGGCCGACAATGCCGGGTACGATAAACCAGCGTGACTGCAAATTTTCGTTATACCAGGCTCGCGTTTGCAAGGTTACCAGCAGGCCACTTTCACCCTGTGATGCCAGCCAGCTAAGGTTGTAATCCTGCACGATATTACGCAGGTAGTTCATGGCGATCATTGCGGTGTTGGAATTGCGGCCATCCAGTATGGCTTGCAAGGGTGTCGTCGTACCCTGTATCAGATCGGAACTGAAATTCTGGCCAATGTGCACCACTATTAGCACGTCCCGGTTATTGATGAGCGGTGCAACTTCGCTATCACGGTCGATGTAAGCAACAACCTCAAAATTTGGCGAGCCCTCAATGCGGCTGACCAATTCCCGCGCCGCACCGCCGCGATCCTCGTTGTAGATTGCCACCGCTACATTATTAAGGTCGTAGGTCGCGGCAAAACCAAACACCAGCAATTGCGCCAGAGGCGGACCGATGATGACTAAGCGGCTGCGTTTGTCGCGTAAAAGTGCCAGAAACTCCTTGATGGCCAGAGCAAAGATCTGTCTGAAATACATCCTCTACTCCAGCCGCTTGCGAAAATTTCGCCACACCAGCGCGAAAAAGAACAACGACATAATGAGCAATGCGCCCATGTTGGCCAGCACCACCGGCCACACATCGCCTGCGAGAAACAGGGTTTGCAGGATGGCAACGAAATAGCGTGCCGGCACTAAATGGGTGATGAGCTGTATCCAGTCGGGCATTGTATTAATGTCAAACAGGAAGCCAGACAGGATAAAGGCAGGCAGAAAAGTGACGATTATGGCCAACTGCCCTGCTACAAACTGATTTTTCGAGACGATGGAAATCAGCAGGCCGATCGCCAGTGCCACCAGCATGAACAGCGCCGAGCTGAGCATAAGCACCCAGAAGGAACCAAGCAGGGGCACATCGAACTGCCACACGGCCAAGGCCACGCTGAATAGCATTCCACCCATGCCCAGCACAAAATACGGGATCAACTTTCCCGCCAGTATCTCGCTCCGGTGTAGCGGGGTCACCATTAGTGCCTCCATGGTGCCACGCTCCCATTCACGTGCTACCACCATGGCTGTAAGCAGAGAACCAATCAGGGTCATGATGATGGCGATCAAGCCCGGCACCAGAAACATACGGCTGGATAAGGCAGCATTGAACCACACTCGCTGTTCCAGGCTCACTGGCATAAGCAGTGTCTGGCCGCGGCTTTCTGCATTATGGCTGAGCCATGCCTGCCAGGTCCCCTGGATGTAACTCTGGGTGATATTGGCCTGATTGGAGTCCACGCCGTTGACGATGACGCCGATGGGCGCTTCATCGCCAGACAATAGCTGGGCGGAAAAGTTATTGCGCAGCCATACGATGCCGTCGATCTTGCGCTCCTTCAGTGCCTGCTGAGCTGTTTGAATGACAGCAAAGTACTGCGGGCGAAAAAACTCGGAACGCTCAAAAGCCCCGGCCAGGGACTGGGTCGTCGTATCCGGCTGTTCAATAACGATACCCACCGGTATATGTTTTGCGTCCAGTGAGACTCCATAGCCAAAAAGAAACAGTAATACCACCGGCATAATGAAGGCGATCGCGATGCTCGACGGATCACGCAGGACCTGCAGGCTCTCCTTACGAATCATCGCCCACAGACGCATTCCGGCAAGCGATGTCATGTTGCTATCCCCGGATTTTGCTGGCGCTGTTCGATCAACTGAATGAAGGCATCCTCCATACTCGGGTCGGGGTTTTCCACCGTTCGTGCCTGGGTTTTCATCGCCAGAGGTGTACCTGCGGCCAACACTTCACCTTCGGCCATGATCACCAACCGGTCGCAATAATTGGCTTCTTCCATAAAATGTGTGGTGACCAGCACAGTGACACCGGCTTCTGCCAGCGCGTTGGTGCGCGCCCAGAATTCCCGCCGTGCGAGCGGATCAACCCCGGAAGTGGGTTCGTCGAGAAACAGAATCTCGGGTTCGTGCATCAGCGCCGCAGCAAAGGACAGGCGCTGTTTATAGCCCAGCGGTAAATCCCCGGCGTTGGCATCATGGAACGGCTCCAACTCGAATGTAGTCAGTGCCCAGTCAATACGTGCCTTTTGCTGTTTCCCTCGCAGTCCATAGGCGCTGGAGAAAAAGCGCAGGTTCTGCGCCACCGACAGGTTGGTATAAAGCGAAAATTTCTGTGCCATATAACCAATGCGGCTCCGTGCTCTGGCGGCTGCGCGGCGTAGGTCGTGCCCGGCTACTGCCAGTTCGCCGCCACTGGCAGGCAATAGCCCACAGAGCATGCGGAAGGTGGTGGATTTGCCGGCGCCGTTAGCTCCCAACAGGCCGAAAATTTCACCCCGGCGAACGCTGAAGCTGACATTATTTACCGCCATAAAATCACCAAAACGACGTTGCAGCTTATTTACCCGAATAACCTCATCCCCATCGCCGGCGTGTATTTGCAGCTTTAGCGAGAGTGCTTCCTCAGACTCAGGCCGACGGGTTTTCAACTGGGCAATAAAAGCATCTTCAAAACGCGGTTCCACTGGGGCGATGTGAACACCTGCCTGCCCTGGCAACAGTGCTTCCGGCGTGGGTGCCTGAGCGTTGGTCATTACCAGACGCACTGCCTGGCCATCAATCAACGCATCCAGCACGCCGGGCGCCCGGCTCAACTGCTCCTGTAAGCGGCGGTGTTTCAATCCCTTGGCTGTCACTTCAAAGGTACGTCCGGTTACTGCGTGGCTGAATTCTTTTGGTTCACCCTGTCCTAACAGCTTGCCCTCGTGAATCAATATTATTTCGTCGCAGCGTTCGGCTTCGTCCAGATAGGCGGTACTCAGTAACACGCTCATGCCTGCCTCCTGCACCTGACGATACACAATCTGCCATAGCTCACGGCGCGACACCGGGTCAACGCCCACGGTGGGCTCGTCCAGTAACAGCAATCGCGGCGAACGTACGAGTGTGCAGGCCAAACCCAGCTTTTGTTTCATTCCCCCGGAAAGTTGACCCGCCAAACGCCGGGTGAATGGGCTCAGACCGGTCATCTGCATCAAGTCTGTGTAACGTGCCAGGCGCTCAGCCTTTGGGACACCTTGTAAATCGGCGTAGAGGTCAAGGTTTTCCTGCACACTGAGATCTTCATAGAGGCCGAAGCGTTGCGGCATATAACCGACGCTGGACTGAACCGACAGCGGTTCGGTGAGTGCATCGATACCCAGTACTCGAATTTCCCCCGTCTCCGGCACTAGCAGACCTGCGGCGAGACGCATGAGAGTGGTCTTGCCCGCCCCATCCGGCCCCATCAAACCTGATACCCGACCGGGTTTGATACTGAAACTCATGTTCTCCAGTACCTGTACCTGCCGCCCACCGCTGGAGAAGGTTTTGCTAACGGATGAAAACGTGAGTGCGACGACGCTCACCGCTATGGCTCGCAGTGGTTAGTGGTGGCGTCAGGCAGCGTCTGGTCGAGTTCAATCGTAACGGTTGCCGGCATCCCCAGACGCATCTCTTCTTGCGGATTACAGGCATAGATCCTCACTGAGTAGACCAACCGGGTACGCAGTTCCGGTGTCTGTACACTCTTGGGCGTGAATTCGGCGCTGGGGGAAATATAGCCGACCCAACCTTCGTAGGTTTTGTCGGGATAGCTATCGGTGAAAATAAGTGCTTTTGCCCCTAAAGCCACCCGTCCCATCATCGGTTCTGGCAGATAAGCACGTACCCAAACCGGGTCTATGAAAGCCAGTGTCAGCACGGGCGTTTGTGGGAAGGCCATATCTCCAGGCTCAAGAATACGTTTGCGGATGATACCGTCGGCAGGTGCATAGAGGTTGGAGTTTTCCAGTTGCTGCTGTGCCAGCTCCAACCGTGCCTCCGTCGCAGCCAGTTGAGCGCGTGCTACGGCGATGTCTTCTTTGCGGGGGCCTGCCTGCAACAATGCCAGTGCCTGTTTTGATGCCTCCATCTGGGCCTTGGCTACATCCGCCAGGGAATAGGCTTTCTCCACATCTTCGGGTGAGGCCATCTTTTTCTCAAGTAAGCGCGCTATGCGATTGTAACTGTCGCTGGTTGACTTTGCCGTCGCGCGGGTGGCATTAAACTCGGCTTGCCCCTTGCGAATTTCTTCCGGTCGACTCCCCGCCTCCAGTTTGGCCAGGGTCTGTTGTTGAGCGCGCAGAGCCGCTTCTGCCTCGGCTAATTGTGCGTCGAGTAATTCGGTGTGCAGACGGGCCAGCAGCTGCCCCTTGGTAACGCGATCCCCTTCCTGAACCCGGATCTCGAAAACGTGTTCACTGCTGTTGAAAGCCAGTTGCGCCTCACGGATGTCGACGTTGCCGTAGAGATGCAACGTCGACTCATCACTCCCATTGCGGTCGCTTTGCCACCAGAACGCCGCGATGATGGCTATGAAAACCAGCGGCACGATCGCCGTAATGATTTTTTTCTTCTGCATCTTCGCCACCCATCACTGTTTCTGAGCCTGAACAGGCAGTATGTATTCTGTTTGCCTGGTGAGAAAGGGACGCTTCCATGCACCTGTGCTGATCATCGATACTGTGGCGAGCTGAACAAGCATCTGGTTATACAAGGTATCCCGGAACCTGGGAGATAAAAGAGGGAGAGTTTGTCAGGGTTTGAAAACCACAACGCGGGGAACGATATTATTCCTGCTCCCCCCGCCTCTGAGTGTGAACCCGGACGCGACCCAGTAGGTTGTGCGCCGTGGGTCAGCTTGTATATCGAGATAGTCGCCCCAGGCCTGAGCAGCAGGAGGGTGGGTTGAAGCAGCACCCAGCGTCATGTTCCAGAGCCCCGTCGATGGATCGAGACATCCCACGCCCAAAGTGGGGTGTCGTCCCCCTGCTCCGCAAAATGCCGCTATGCCTACGTCACCTCTCTGGTTTGGACTGATTGCCGGATAGGCCCATGCCAGGTCAGAGTTCCACAAATCCGGCTCGTTGATACGTTCATTGGTCGTTTCATTAATGCGCACTACTCGCACGTAGGGAAAAGGATGCAGAGCATCGGCAGAGGCTGTCCATGCAAATCCGAGAATGCCATCGGAACTCCAGCCGCCGGTTATTCTGTCATCTAATCGGTTCATCCAGGCGCTTGTAGCGTCTGAGCTTGAGGCGTATGGGCCGTTACTCCAGGGCGTTACCGGTACTGAAACCTGCGAAACGTCGCTCTCCGAGTCCGGCCACCGGAATATTTCAAGCGACGGTCTGCTGGTGCTAAGGCTTGCGAAAATGGCGGTACCGCCCTCACCTCGCGCAAAACGCAGAGACCCGAATTGGGTCGTCGACCAGGCTTTGCGAATGAGTTGTTGGCGAGCCTTGAGCTGGTCCAGAGACAGCCGCAAAACCACGGCTTTTTGCCAGCGGTTCGAGGTTGTTGAATACACGTTGAATGAGAGCAGAAGATGCGAGTCTGATTCGGCCATGTCCGGATAATCCAGCCACACCTGAGTCCAGTCTTCCTCTATGTCCTGAGGGCGTGTGTCCCACCAGGTCCAGGTACCCGGCTTGCCCGATGAACTGACGGCTACACGAATCATATTGCCGCTGCTGTTTGCGGAAAATTGTAGCAACCAGATCCACAGGCGGCGCGATTTGCAGTAGTGCACGAGTTGATCGCAGCAGAACCCGGCGCCCGCCGGGGGCAACTCGGTATAGGGGTCGATGAACGTCCAGGTTTTACCTCCTGTTGTTGAGCGTGAGCAAAACCAGTTTCCGGTCACCATTATCCGTTTACCCGAACATGCCAGACTGGGTTCGGTTATGGTTCCGGCCTGGCCGCCGGTTGCTGCGAGGTCGAGCTCGAAGCGGTCTACGATGGCTGTCATTATCAGCGCTCGGGCTCAGGGGGCAGATCATCCTTGATCTTTGCTTCAGGAGGCCTGGCCTTTTCCGGGGCTTGCTCTGATGGGCTGCCCTCTGGGTCAGCTGATCGGTTAAGGGTTCTCAGGTTTGGCCCCGCCGCTTTCCGACTTGGTGAGATATTGGAATCTTTCTCGTCAAAATCAGGTTTGCAGGCCTCATGCTCATCCGTGTGATGCCCTTTCTCATGCTGGCATTCCGGCTCCTGTGCGCTGGTGGTATGAACTTTCCCGACGCCTTGCTGCTTGTTGTCCGCCATTTACGCCACCATCAAACGGGTCAGATATCCGCCCATTACGGCCCAGAACAATATGCTGTGCCACTTCTCCCCTATTTCCCGATTGATCTTTCTGCCCAGCAGGGTGCAGCCGGCCATTACCGGGACCAGCACGCCGGCCAGTAATAGGTGGCTCGCCGTAATCAGGCCCGATTGACTGAATACCAGAGCCTTGGTCGTGTCGCCAACCATCGAGACCAGCGAAGCCGCCCCAACGAAGTAGAAGCGCTCCAACTGAAGGCTGCGGATAGCAACTCCCTTTAAGGGGCCGGATGTACCGGAGAAGCCGGAAGTGCCACCGGAAAGGAATGCCAGAAAAACCGCCCAGATTTTACGAACAGACCCCTGGGCAACAAAATCCCCGGCAAGGGTAAGCAGCAGCATGGTTGCAACCGCATAGCGAACCCAGGCCTCTGGCATTTGCAGCATCAGCGTGGCACCGAGGGCGCTCCCAACCATCACGGCAGCGGCAATCAATGCAGACGAGGCCCAGGGAAGAGTCTTCCTGTAAACGACCACCTTGGCGATGTTGTTACAGGCCAGAAGCAATGCGGCCACGGCAATTCCCTCACGGGTTCCGATGGAGAGCATCAGGCCTGGAACAAGGATCAGTGATCCGCCAAGCCCCGCCGCGGCAGACAGGGTGAATGACGCCGGGATAACCAGCGCCAGTAGAACGAGAGTTAAGGCATCAAATTCCATGGGTGGCGTCCTTCTTTAGGGGAAAAGTTGAATTCCGGGCCTGCGCCAGACACTGATTAGCCGCGTTGCTGCGTGCGGCCAGTACCGAACGAGATTTTCCACCTGGTCCAGTGTGCCGTCGGGATCCGCCGAAAACGGGTCTGCTGTTGACCCAGCGAGCGCGACAAGCAGAACACGGTGCCCGGTCGGTACCGCTGAAAAATCAATGTTGATAGAGACGGCCCGTGGCATGCGCGCGGCCAGCGGAACCGGCAACTTATGCAGAGGCGCGCCATCTGCTGCAAGCGGCACGTTCCAGCCTGCCGGTGGTGGCTGTGGTGCGCCGCCTGTCAGGCTTCTGGCAAAGGGAACCAGGTTGGTGCAATCGGTTGCCAACAAGGTGTTCTGGGAGGCATCGGAACGCCACAAAAGAACAACAAACGCGCCGTTGGCAGCCACTGGGCGTGTGTCACGGTGATGCAGTAACACGTCCACAGTGCTTCGCTCTCGGTAAGCCTGCCAAACATTATTGATATTCCGCCGCGGCACCACCGTTTCCATCAGGTCAATTTCAGAACCGGGAAGGCTGGGCACTGCCGCGTTTTGCCACGGTGCCCGATAGACGCCGGGAGCACCGTTTTCATCCTGAGCGGAGCCCATCACGGCTGTCCATAACGCAGCATCTACCCGTCGAGAGCCTGCTGCTGGCAGCGCCAGCAATCGACGGTGCCGCTCTATGAGGTCACCAAACTGGTCGCTCCATTGGCCATCAGGAATAACACTGGGATAGATCCAGCGAAAAGCCGTCTGAAAGGTCCAAAGTTGGTAGCGGAGATTGCCGTTCCAGAGATTCGCACCACGAAATGACGGCGGATTGGTAACCGGTGCCTCAGGTCGAATACAGATGTCGGGGCTGGCGAAAAACGGTTCCGCTGGTGCGGCCGGTCGTCGCCTCGGATTCTGCATCGGCGTCGGAAACATCCGGCGGTCATCCCGGGCGTGCACCCGCAAATAGGTTCGGATCGGTTCGGCGGTCGCCAGGTTGACTTCCCACACTCCACGGGATTGCAGCGCCGCCCGCAGCAAGCGTGGTGAGCCTGCTGCCCCGGCTGGATCGGTCCATACGGTCAGGTCCTGAACGGTAGACTCTGGGAGACCATTAACAAACGACTGCCATGGATCGTGAGCGTTACCAGCGACTTTGTTTGTACGCCAAACGGCTGATGCGGTACCTACATACACGGTGTTCACGTTAGCCGGGTCGATAACAACCGAATAGGCCGGGTCAATGGGGCTGTTCAGGAACGGCGGGACTGGCGGCAGGACCTGCCCTAGACCGGTCAGGCGAAATCCGCCTGCGGCACTGTCAAAATAGTAGCATGTGTCCTGAGCTGCAGCCGGTGGGACCGCTGCCACGGCGGCATTGGGTGGCGAGGCAGGGATTGCAGGTGTCCACTGGCTGGTCTGGCCGGTTCCTGTCAGATAGAAATCGCTCGTTCCGGGAACCGGTTCAATATCCGTATAGAACGTTGCCTGCGGTACCACCAGTGGAGCTGCAGGAGCCACCATAGCCGGGGACAGAAGGGTCGTCGATGTCCAGCGACCAGGGTTGGCTGCACTCTCCTGATATCGAACGACACCTTGGTTGAACAATGCGAGAAGGGTTCTTTCATCCGCCCATTTCACCGTAACAATTGGCCCAAGCCCGCTGCCAGGAACCCCAAAGGCCAAATTGGCGGCTGTGCTAGGGCCTCGTCCGCCCGGGCGGGGGTCTCGGGCCTGCACAAACACGCCGGCCGCTGTGGTTGGCAGAACCCTCCAGGTGTTAGGGTCGCGGGTTCCCAGGTTGTCCGTGATCCAGACCCGGTTGGTCCCCAGGGCAATTCGGCCAAGGTTTCCAGCAGCACGGCGGATAGAGGCGATTCCTGAATAGAAACCACTGGCGGCGGACTCTGCATCGTTCGCTACTACATTGCACGGTTGCACATAGCGGGAGGAAGGGTCACAGGCCCAGTTTGCCCTCGTAAACTGCCCCATCACATAATGTGACTGCACCGGATGGAAAACGACACCGCCGCCATCCCCCTGCATAGTGGTTTTCATTTCCCAAACTGTGCTGCCCACCCTCACCTGTCGGCCATTGTCCTGGCATCCCAACATAGCGAAGTGGCTGGAGGTCGGGTGATTCGCGCAAAACACCGACTCGATGGAGGCAAGTCCGACGTTCTTTGCGGCGAACGTATTGCTTTGCCCGTTAAGCAGGGAAACGAATACGCCCCCGTCGCACCCCACCCAGATCTGGCTTGATCCGTCCGGGTTCGTGGCCTTACGAAGGCTGTGAACGTCCGGGTGGATCGCATTACCTATGAGGCCCAGCGCGCTAGCCCCGTGGGTGGTGCCAGCAGGTTGATCGGAAACGCCGGGCGAAGGAATCAGGTTGTTTCCGTTGACATCAAAGGCCCAGATAGACGCATTCCAGTTTGCCAGCCAGATAAGTGAGCCTGCGATGTAGACACGGTCGGTTCGGACGGGAGGAGGCCCGGCTGCTGTCGTCCGGGTTGTCACCACTATGGCCTGGTCATAATCCCGCTGTCCCGGCCAGAGATTGGCCGTGGTAGGCACATTGTTGAGAGGGTTGGCGATAGGCACGGCGGGTGCAATCGCAGCTGGATTCGCAATTTGCCAGACGTGAGCAACAAGAGGAGCGTTATTGACGAAAGGATTGGTATCCACCTCGCCCAACACATAGAGCTGGTTGTTATCGTCATTCACTGCCATGCTCATTCGGCCGAGCAGGCGGCTTGCTGCAGGTACCGCCGGGGGCGGAAGAAGATTCATCGTTACCCAGGCAAAGCTGTTGCCGTTGTCATCGGAGAAGGCCACGCCTGTGTGCCTGAAGCAGATAAACAGGCGGTTACCGACGTAGCACAGGTCTGTAGGGTCGGAGAACGAAATCGCAACCCCTCTTGCAGGCGGCGCTGCCGGAGCAGGCGGAAACTGCAGCGGTGTCCAGGTGAAGGCCAGATTGGCACCTACCATGGACCGTGTGCCCCTGAACAAACCGCCGGATGTCGCCGCAATGACCTGATCCGTATCAGCGCCCACGGGAGAACCCGGGACTCTCACCATGCGGACAACAGAGACACCTTCCAGAAAACCGATGCCGGTTGTCGTTTCCCAGGGGGTTGCATTCAGAGCCGCACTAGCTGGGCCCTGTGCCACGAGAATGCCCATGCCGCGGGCTGGCGCTTGCCCGGTCGCACGCTGGAAGGCGCCGATTTCCCCCGTACCCACCATGACAAAATCGGCCGCCGCATTGGCGCCAAATGACACCAGGAGGCAACCAGACGCAAACGCGCTGATATTGCCACCTATCCGCCTGGGCTCATTGGCCCAGCCTCCAAGCGGTTCCCAGGTTGCGCCGCCATCGCCGGTGTACCAGACGCCGCCTTTAGCCGTACCTGCGTAGGCCCGCAGGCCATCGGGGCTGACGGCCAGGTCGCGGACTCGCCCGGATACTCTGGGCCGCCCATCCGCCTGCCCCTGCCTGACAACGGAGGGTCCAATGGGTACCCAACGATTGGTGTTGTTGGCAGCAAAGGCCATGGGCGCTGGCATTGGTGCTGCGCCCGGTGCTGGGCCGGGTCCACCGAATTCGCCAATTCCCGCTCCCGCCATGAATGCGTTTAAAGAAGCTGACAGGGCCTGGCGGTCTACAAAACCTGTACTGTCTTCGAGAAAGGAACCGCGAGCTGTTGAATTCTTTTGTTTTTTCGATTTTCTATCTCGCCTGCGCTCCCAAGCCATTTCCTCGGCAATGCGAGGGTCGGTGGATGTAGTAGTCATGATTCATCCTCCTCGATTATCCGAATCCAACCCTCCTGGAATTCATGGGGCATCCGCGGCAACAAGGCAGATTGGCTCGCTGACACGATCGGATCATCTCGCCATGTCAGCGCTCCGGTTCGCCTTGTGAATTGTTGTCTATCGCCCAACAGATTCACCTTCGGCAATCTGATTTCGTCCGGGTCCACCAGCACGGGCCCTACCCGCACAGAGGGAATCACACGCTTCAGTCCCCGATTGATCCACACATCATTCAGCGCTAGAGATTTCCTCGGCAATACCCCCGAGGTCAGGTTTACCTTACCTGCTGGGAGCATCAGTAGCGTCAGCCGATAAGACTGCCCGGGTTTGATATAGAGAATGTCGTCGCTGAACAGATAGGGATGCTCCAACGGCTGAACATCCGGTATGTGAACCTGGCCAAGCAAGCCAAGCTGGCCACGACGGCGGCCAGAATCCCGGGCCAAAGCGGCTATGGATTTGTCGACCAGATGGAAGTGGTCGTAATTGTCATCAATGAAATAACCTAACAACGAATCGTCGCTTCTCTGCAGGTCACCCAAGCGCACGGGGAAAGACTCGTCCCGTAGAGCCTCAAAGGCAGCCCGTCGGGCTTTGGCTGTTTCTTCTGAATCAACCCGAACGTCGTCCAGATCATCGGGAATATCCAGCCTTAACGTCGCCTTCACCACGGCAATCGGGCGGCCAACCAGCCCAGCGACTGTTGCCGATCCAAGCGTGCTGTAGGTGTCTATCGTCCAGAGGGTGGTGTCGATTGCGCGGAGAAGCGCAGTCAAAGAACTTTCAGATTGAGGAAGCATACCGTCGCGCTGCCGGACATCTGACCGGATGACACCGGCTGCCAGTTTACCCAGAGGTGTGGCACTGGATGGCAGCTCTGCCATGGGGCCAGCTCCCGGTGGCAATGGCCGTCCAGGCGCAGGCTCCCAGCGCACAGCCCCCGTTAGTTCATGATGGCTGATCTGCCCGATCGGATTGCCTTTATTATCAAAGGCTTCCAGAGATTCATCAATGTGGTCACTAAGCAGGAAACCGGCCACCGGGTTCACGGACAGATCCGGCTCCAATTGATTAACAAATGCTTCCGGTGCCAGCGAAGGCTCTCCTTGGTAGGCTGGATCAACCAGGCGGAACAGCCAGCGCGCACCGCCCTGTATTCTTGCGGACATTTTCATGGATGAGGGGGCGTCGCTGATCTCTAACGACGTAATCGTGTGGATGTCGTTGGTGGGAACATTCAGCACTCGCCCGAACGCGTCCACCAACCGCAGTGCGCTGAATTTGAGAGTGCCACCGAACAGAGGTATTGGGTCTGCGACCACTTCCGGGCGATCATCGGCTTCGGGGGCAGAGAAAAAACCGCCGCGATAGTTGAGCCCCAGAAGCTGTTCACGGATGCCGTCCAATGAAGCTGAGGCCAGGTCCAGAGGTTCCAGAAAATCGGCCAGTGATTCCAGGGAACTTTGTTGCGAAGCGGTGAGTGAATCACCGGTGGCTTCTCGTTCCTGTTCGACTTTAATCCATCGTTCGATGCCAGTATGAAGAGCGGTGCCGAGCCCCCTGCTGATGGGGCTGCGACCCGTGATTTCGACCATCTGAATGTCAGCTGCATCTCCGCGACGCACCACGTCCAGTTGGTCGAGTGTCCAATCGCTTATCCGGGTCGAGCCCTCCAGCTCCACTCGCCACTCCAGCCATAGGGGGACCCACGGCTGCCGCCACGCGGTCACTCCCAAGGGGCTGGGGTTGAAGCCATCGAGGTATGAAGCTCGGGCCAGTTCTGCTGCCGCCTGTTTTTTGATGGCTGCCTGGGAAAAAGACACAGAGCTCCAGCTGTCCTTTCCAGGTGCCTGAGGACTGACTGAGCTCTCAGACAGTGTGTACTCCCCGCTTCCGTCGTAACGACCATCGCTGGAAAACAGCCTGAGCATTTCGCCTTCGATTCGGCGTTGATATTGAGGTCGGCTCTCTTGTTTTTCAGCGGCTGCGTTCGCCAGCCAGCGGCTGCAATATGGGTTGAGCACCATCGCCTCGCGCACGACTATCAGAACCTCCGGCGGAACCGCACCAGACCCTAGTGTTGGTACAAGGTCGCGGGCTTTGACGACGCCTTTGATGCCTTTCACTGCTTCATTCGGGTAGCGGCACCGCAAGCGGCCTTCATCATCGAATAAACCATCGAAGTGATGACGCAGGCTGGGCCGGGCCCCCTTTATGGCAATTGAGGGCGGCTGAGGGATAAATATTCTTGGCGCGGGCCGCTCCACCGTGCGCCGGTCCTTGATCGCACTTTTAACAACCTTTTCCTCAATATTCAGGTCGGGTGCCTTGGGCGTTTCGCCTGATTTCTTGAAAACCACCTTGTCGCGCCATTTTGGCCGGGGGTTCAGATCGTCACCCTTACTCTGCCTGGCTAGCTTGGCCCGGCCCTTGCGGCCTACCGTGGTAGCGTTCACCGATGCGGAGTCTTCAGTTCTGAGGTGATCGAGCTTTGCTAAAGGCAGCGGCTTCCCGGGTAAAGAACTGAACATGTCATTGTGTTCACGCTCGGCGATATCCCGGAGGCCGTCCTGAGTTCCAATCCTGTCGATCAGGTTGCTGGTGAAGGCAGCAGCCAGCATTTCAGCCGCACTTCTCTGAGATAGGCTGGTACCTATAGTTCCCGCGCCAAGAGCAGTCACAAGATCGTCAGTATCAAACCCGGCTGAAACAGACAGTGACTCACTCCGCGGTCGCTCATCAGAGCCCGGTAGTGCGGTATCAACGGGTACGCCGGTAATCATTCCGTGGAATAGTGACATGAACGTAGGCGGTTTCTGAGCAATCAGAACTTTGGCCGCTTTATGGACGGGTAAGGCCATCTCCGGGGCAACGTCGACATAGGTGAAAGATTCTTCTCTGCCGCGGGCAACGATTTTCGTGGGTGTCGATTCCGCTGGCTGCTTTAACTGACCTTTGGCGAGTAAACGCTCCAGCACAGCGAGATCCGGCTCGTTACCTGGTGGCTCGGCCTCTGGGTCAAGCTGCCAGCCAAGATCCGCCATGACATCCAACAGATCTGCCTTGCTGACAGCCAAAGGATCCTTGTCGCTGTCGGTATACCAGCCTGCCACCACGTAGGTGGCGACGTTCTTCTCGAAGCCGTGCTTCGCAATTTTCCTCAGTTTGGGCAAATCTTCAAAGGCATCGTGGAAGCCGAATCGCCCTGCACTCGCACTGTAGGACGCCGTCCACAGTGGCGATCCCCCAACGGTTCCGTCGAGCTGGCCGTAGGTAGGTTTATCCTCGCTGTCGTTCGTTGCCCCCTGATATTGATCCAGCGGCGTCACTGATCCTTTCTTTGCATCCACCACCCAACCTCTGAGCATGGGGCGGTTGATACCTACGGGAAACAGAGAACGAATCACCACCCAGCGGTCGGGCAGTTCAGTCATCTCCAGCTCACCACCCGATGCCGATTCAGCGCCTCTGAGCAACGCATCGGGCAGCGCCCAATGCAGGTGTACGCCGGTTTCAGGAACGGTGCCTTCGGTGAAAGGCAATGGGTCACCGGGCCCTCCGGTCACAGGCACCAGAGATTCCGGGTTGGATTCGTGAGCCACATACGCCTGAACGTCCACGGGAACCAGTATGCGTTTGTTTCGGCGCAGATTCGGATCCCAGGTTGTAACAGAGCCCAGGTCTGTGTCTGCCCTGACCAGCCATGCCCAGCGCTCATCGAAGATGGCCTTGGTGAGTGTTTTCGTTTTGAGCAAATGTTTGAACATGTCGGGCCTCACAGCTTGAAGGTGGCATTGACCATCGGCGCGTACTCGATGGAGGCCCGGAACATGGAACCGATTGGCGGCACCTGGATTTCGCCAAATACCTGCCGCCACGGAAAGCGAATGAGCTGGAGTGCGTATTCGGCACTATCCAGACCGTCAGCGGCACCTGTTTCAGGATGGGCCGCCAGGGCATCAGACAGACGGCGAATATCCACTACACCAGATGAACCAACCCGGAAGGGCACGTCCACATCCTTACTGCCGTCTTCCGCAAGGTACTCAAACGATGTTTTACTACGGGGTCGCAACGTGGCAGAGCGCTGACTGCCGTTGTCCTTGTGCTTAAATCCGAACTGGACGCCCTGCCTGGGCTCTTCGATGTGGACTACCTTGGGGATGCCGTCAAACATGCAAAGCAAGACAGCCGGAGCCAGACGTTCCAGACGCAGTAGCCGGATTCGACGGGGGTCGTCTTCTTTGAACCGGGCCTGATCCCCCTCTTCCGGATCAACATTGAACGCACGAACATGAAGGCCAGGCCAACCGGAAACGGCAGCGGAACGCAATAAGAAGCCGGTGATGGGGCCGGGCTGCCCCGCGAGCCGGGCCATACCTTTGTTTCGGCGGACGTTACGTTCCTCGGTGTCCAGCTCTGCGCGAATGGCAGCGTATTGGGCATCGATTTGTATTCGGTCATCACTGTTCACGGTTCCGACGCTTAGGGAACCCTGCACCAGAGCATCAGTCCAGCGCCGATCCATGTAAAACCAGCGAATGGATTCCTGCGGAAGCAGTTCGCTGTCCGCGACCAGATTGGCAAAGGGTACGCCTTCCAACAGCCGCAACCGAACCAGCCAGTTTCTGAGCTCTGCAGGCATCGCGGTGTTTTCGTCGCGTTTGAATTCTGTGGAGGGAGATCGCGCCGTTTTTTTAATTTCAGTGCCAAGTCGCTCAAGAATATCACTGCTTTTGTTAATCATGATTGATCCTCATCCGTGAAGTCGCGACGTCTTGGGTCACGCAGGATCACGTCCAGGTTGTCATTCAAAACGTCGGCCCTGATGCGATCTGTTACCGGAAACGCGGGGCCTGTCAGGTTGTCGTCCAACAACTTGTTTGAAAGCGCGCTGGACACCAGGTCGATGCGTTGCCTGTCCAGGTCAATTCCGAGGGTCTCCCGAACATCAATCCGCCCAAGGTCCGTTATCAGCAGGTCATCCCTCGGAACCCCAACATCACGCAGGCTATTGAACACCTTCGCCAGGTCCCCGGTAAAAAGCGCCGGCTTCAGTCCAAGCCCGCGCGCCAGTATGGTAGTTGCCTTACCCTCGAACTCCAGCGGCCGACCGGGAGTGACTCGGGGGCGGGGGTTGCCGAGGAACTGTTCCGGATTCTTGACGATGGCATCGGCAAAAAAACGACCTGCCAGAGGGCCTATCTTGTGAAGGTCGATCTTTTCAAAGCCGACACCCAGCAGCTCTTCCCATAGGTTCCGGTTGCTGACCATTAGTGAACGCAGGCGTGCCGCGTGGTAATCCGCCTGACGCCAGCGCATCAGTGCAGCAATGATGGAAGGTTGCGAGAGCGTTAACAGCCGCCCGATTTCGAATGCGGTTGCCAGTGAGAGGTCTTCCCGGCCATCGGGAATAACTACCCGGAGCTGGTCCGAACTGTGAGCCAGCTTGAGCCTGTCAGCCCCGGTATTTTTCGTGGGATGTGGTACCAGAGGGCCGCGGTACCAGGCCCGGACCCGATCACCTTCACGGGTCTGATGACCCAGCCCTATATGTCCGCTCTCAACCACTTCAAGGGGAAGCCGCCCGCTTAAAGGCTTGGCGGCATTACCCACATCGCCAAGCAGTCTGGAATCCAGGTTGGTCATCAGGGATTGGAAAGTGGTATCGCCCGTTGTGGTAAAGCTCCAGTGCAAAAGAACCGGGAAGCGATATTCCGGGTCAAACGGAAGTGCCTCAAACCCATCGACAAGTCGAAAAGACTCCGCCATCTGAAGGGAAACCTGCGCCGATGTGTTCATGACCGGTGAAGATGTCGACCATTGTCTGCTGCCAGCGTAAGGCTTCGCTCCGGTGCCCACCGCAGCGCCGGACTGATATCGGGTGCTGCGGGAGCCTTCGCTGCCTTGTGCCAACGGAACCAGATTTGTCAGTTCACCCAGATCGGCTGGATTTATGACAGGACGCCCGGGAGCCAGCGCCGTCGCCATAACCAGATGATCATCGCGCGCAGAGTGCTCCTGGTACATAAGATTTTTGATCAGGAACTGCGTTGCGAAGGTAGGTGCCGGATCCGGCGAGCGGTTCAGTAGCACATCGTACTGGCCTTCCAGATTGATCAGGCACGCAAGATATTTCACTGGCGCGTCGTTTCCTTCTTCATCCTTTCCCGGCAGGGGCAGACGGTTACTGATCACGACCGCGAGGAACCCGTCGTCATCACCCATCATCAGTTCAGTGTCCTGGATGTCCACTTCCCGAGCGTGAGCCAGCAGGTCGAGGTCTCTCTTGGTGGGGAAAACGCGGTTAATCAGTGATTTTTTTGCGACCAGACAATTGCCCTTCGCAACCTCTTTCAGGCCCTCAAGTTCCACACCCGCTGTTACGCAGTTTTCCACATCCACCGAGGTTTCCAGTTTTGCTTCTCCCTCGGCAATCAGAACCAGGGCAAACCAGGGTGTTTTCGCTGGCGCACCTTCAAGACGCCTTTCCCACGGCAGTGTCCGGCGTTTGATCACAACCTGGGGTAAGCGGCTTCCATAACTCCCGAAAGAGTTGGCTGGCGGGTAGGTGGACAAGATCTGGTCCGGTGGCAGCAGATACCGGGGTGATCGTATGCGCAGATGCACGTTTTCCTGATCCACGCGCAAATCATTCTCGTCCAGACCTGTTTCTGGCGTTTGCGCCCCGAAATGCTGATCGGCTCTCAGGCGCCACAAGCCAGCCTCCAGCGGTGGCGTCAATTTGGCGTAGAGCTTGAATTTTCCTTCACCAACAGGCATGCGCTCCTACTCCTTCACCGAAATCCACTCAATGTCACAGCTCTCATCCGAAACCGCCCGCAAGCGCGATACCGTGGCTGGTAACCCTTTTTCTGCAACAAGCTCTGCAAGAGAATCTGCGTCAGAAACTGCGGCAATCATGCCCGCGATCTCCTTTGCACCACCTTGAATCGCGCGCACTGAAACGCCCGAATTGCCCCCATTCGGGATTACATCGAACAAGAGAATGGATCTGGAACCGACCTGAACCACCGTGGGTTCGACTGGATCGCTTCGATGAGTCGCACCGTACAACTCAATCTCGACATCGCTTGCAGCGCGGGAGGTGGCACCCTTCAGGACCACGCCAATACACGTGACCTGAGCGCCGAAACGAGTTGAAACGGAGGCCGCACCGCGAACAAGATCCTGCGCTACATGCCAACCTACCCGGGGGCGACTGTTGGCTCCATTGAGCGCCAGCACGCAACCAGCCCCCAATGCAGAACGACCGGATAATCGGATCAGGCGTGATTGGTCATGCCAACCTTTCACCTCAATCCCGGTGGCTCGACCATCACCGCCTCCACTGGCCTGCACCGCTATGAGTGCGGTGTGGGCTGGCACTTCAAGCGTTTTGTCTCGCACCGGCATGTCGTGAAGCACGGCGCCGTTACCAAGCAGCATAACTACCCGGGCGAGACCGGAAATACGCAGCTGAGGACGGCCAGAACCTGTGTCAATCGCCGCGTCCGGGCATCGCAGGGTTACAAAATCCCCGGCCCGAAGGCTGGTTTGAGGCGCCTGTGGCGCAGGGCCGGAATTGAGGCCTTTCACATAGCCGGTTCCGGCACCCGAGCCTACGCGCCCCCCAAGATAGGATTGCGAAAGGCCCGCTACATTGGTGCGTGGCACCGAACCTCTGAGCACAACGGTATCGTCGCTGATTCGCGAGGGAGCGTGGGTCAGGTTGAGCTTGATAGGTAAGCTCCGGCCCAAGCGGCCACGCACCGATTCGATTGAGGGTGCGGGTCTGCGCTTGATTCGCCCATCTGAGACCGAGGTGGTTGCAGCTCTCAAAGTCACGCCGGCACCACTGGTCATGAAACCGGTCACAAATGGCTTGGCAGGTTGCCGGTCGGCAACGGTTGCGCCGGTCGCCATCTGGCTTACAGATGAGTTCTCAGCGTTAACCGGTTCAAGCCCATCCATCAGGGAGCCAAACAGCGGCGGTGCCGTTCTTGAGTTTTCATATATGGCCTGAGCTTTTGCGCTCCGTGACCCGACGGCAAGTAAGCCCTCGGGCACTTCTCGCACCGCCTCTGCAAACAGGTATTTCCTCGCCTCATTGAACGCATCAGACACCGAGACGGCGATGGGAGAAAGCCCCATATCATCGGCACGGTTGATATTTCTAAGGCGGACATTGCCTATAGCGGACAACGGCAGAGGCCGGCGGCCTGCTTCGACCCGATAGTAATCGATTTCCGGGCCGGTCTGGCTGCTCATGTCCGCCGCAGCGACGAGTTTAAGCCTGCTACCTGCGAAGATAACGTCGCCTTTGGGCAGGGGGCTTGAGGGTTGATCGGGATCTTCGGGTTGGCCCCAAACGCCAATCGGGAAGGCTTCCAGGCCATAGGTAGGGCCTTCTTCGGACTCTTTTTCGTCAACCATCCCCTCGACCAGGGGACGCAGGTCCGCGGTGCGATCTACCCAACTGCCTCCGGTCCTTCTTTCAAGCCTTAACTTGAGGGTGCCGGAAAGCCCGGAAGCATTCATCGGGCTGAGGCCCATAGAAACTGACGTTCCATCTGGCAGTTTAGGCGTGATGGTTTTGTTAACCGCCTGATTACCAAAATCGAATTTGGTGACCGGTGCCGACGCGACAACCGAGACTTCAAATTCTGCAAAGACTTCAAAAGGCTTTGCCAGACTGCCGTCACTGGATGGTGCTGAGGTGGCGCCATTGGTCGAGGCGGGCAAGGTGCCCTTGCCGGTAGCACCAGATAATGTCCGCGCCCTGCCCGGCCCCACCTCTTCCAGGTACTTGGGTACGAAGCCGTCCCAGTCGACGAATATTCCGCGAATTTCCCGGGAGGTTCCGAACCTGACCTTGATGTCGCAAGGCCCGATTTCGATAGTAGCCTTGCCCCGGAAATCCGGGCCTTCCACTTCAATTTGGGCGCCCAGGCTGATACTGATACGGATGGTGCCAAAGAAGGTTTTGATCTTGATACCGGCGGATATCCTCGCATAGGCATCCGCCATGAAATAGAAAGGATCGAAATAGACAATTGCGTTGGCACCAAAGGCTATTCGCGCCCAAGCCCAGCCAAAATCCGCACTGACCTCGATTTCGACACCTGCCATCAGTGCTTCGGATGTCAGCGCAAAGTAGGATTCACCTTTGATGACAATCGCATTGGACACCCTCCACAGAAGCCCAAGCCGCGGAACCACCGGATAACCGTCGCGATGGAAGCTGGGGTGATAGCCACCCAGTGTCAGAACAAATTGGCCCGCATTTGGCCCCAACCACCAGGTTGCAAAGGCAAAACCGCCTGTCAGGCGCACTTCCGGATACAGCAGCCAGCTGTTGTCGGTAAGCTGTGCCTGTATCAGGAAAAGTCCTTCCGACGACGAGAACCGGGCTAATAGCCCCAGCTCAATAGAGACCAGAGCCGCCTGGGGCCTGGGAAGTGCCAATCTCGCCAAGCCAAAAAGGTTCAGCTCCAGGCCGTTTCCAACCGAAACCGAAAGAACCGCAACGCCGTCTACTAACGAAAAGCTGGTAAAGCTGATGCCTGCCGCAAACCAGAAATTGCCAGGTTCCGGCGGGAAATAGGCCGCCAGTTGTCGCAATTCTTCCAGGGGATCGCTTGACAGGCTCGCCGCCGGGTCCAGTGCCTTGATAAAGGGGTACTCACCAAACCGGGACAGGTCGTCGGGCACACGCAACCTCCGTTTGATTCCGAGCCCTCCGCCGATACCCGTCAGGAAAAATGCCGGTGGCCCGCCAATCGGACCCTGAATGGCGCCAAACACGAAGAAAGACGGTAATCCGTTATCCTCGTTGTAGCCTCCGAACAGTGACAGCCCGTATACCCCAAAACGGCCCATCAGCATTCCAACGTAGCCGATCTTTCCATCCAGATCCGTTTTCAGAAGCCCACCGGAGATCGACAAGCCAGAGAAGTCTCCTGACACGCCCAGCCCTTTGAGGTCCACGGCCCAGTTATTAAGTTCAAACACGTCCCCGCCCAGCCAGTGCAGTCCCAATTCTTCAACTGAGGCGGTCAGACCAAACAGAGAGACGCGGGCATCAAATAGCAGCGAAATGCCCGTGACGCTGCCATTCAACTCGGATACGTCAAACCCGAATTGCTCAAGGTACAAAGGTCCAAGTTGCCTCTGAATGGTTAACCACCATGGCCCGGGCTGGTCTCCAGCGCTAAGAGAAATTCCGAGATCCTGCCCAGGCGGTTTCTGAATGGCCAGTGACGGGCTGAACGCAGGGCGGGCGGAGGGAGAAGCATCATTGCCTGCATCGCTCATAATGTTGTTGGCAACGGCGTTATCGCCGCCGGCTGCAGAGGGAACAAGGGCAAGCCCGTCAAGCTGTACCTGAACGCCACCGCCCAGCCCAGCGGGAACTGCCTCGCCATAAACGTGGACGCCTACGGCATCAATACTCATGATTCCCAGGTTTAGAAGCGGCCCCGCATTCTTGCCAACGCGGACACCAAGACCTGCAAGCGAAAAACCGGCGTTGAGTGTGAACTGGTCGCCCACTTTTTCCACCAGAAATACGGACAAACCCGGCGCAATACCCGGCGAGTTGACCCAGTTTGCTACGACTTCAAGATCCACGGTGGGGTCGCTACTGGTCAGGGCTATACGCTCACCCTCCGGCAGGGAGAGGAAAATACCCACCAGATTGCCGTTGCGGGTGAATCCGATGTCGACTTTGCTGTCGATGGTGATCTTCAGGTTTTTATCGGCCAGGTTGAAGCCAAGCTGGAACAACCGATGTAGCAGGGCCTCAGGATCTGAAAAGGCGTCAAACAGGATTGGGTCGAGGGTGGCGGAACCGCCCGTAAACAGAACATCCTGTAGAGCATCAATGGCATCGGCGCCCAGTGTTCCCATGGCATCGAGAGTGATTCCGGCTGCCATGGATATGGCCTGAGAAAGAAGCGCCAGACCGACTGAAGCGGGGTCTGTGTCTTCAGTTTCACCGGTCAGACTTTTATTAACCAAGGCAATTCTTGGTGGCGTATCGTTGAGCGCCCAGCGAAATTGTACGGATTGGTCACCGACGCCATCGGTCACCAAGCCAATGCCGGCCAATCTCTGAAAACCCGAGCCGGAGACGCCCGCGTCAACACGGGCAACAGGGCGCAGCACCAGGCCGTTGCCTACATCAAAGCCTGATGCTGTATAGGAAACAGAAACCTGAACGCCCGATTCGCTCAATCGAACCCTGTCAAACCCGATGGCTCCGACATCGGTAATTGACAGGAATGCCGTGACTTCGATGGCGGGGCCTGCGCTGCTGGCATCCAGTGTGATTTCCACTGGATCTGAGCTACCCAGGGCTAACCGGGAGACGCCTGGCCCTACCGATGTTGCGCTGACAAAGGTGCCTGATGGGTCAAGGGCATTCGCCAATTGACTGATAGCAGACACCACCAGGTTCGGCAATCGGGCGAGCAGAACGCTCGCCGGGTTACCGGCGAACACCTGTATTTTGGCGTCAGCGAACTGATCTGACTCAAGCAGGTCCAGTGCGCTGCCCAGTTCATAAATTGCTGCGGCCACATCTTTTGTTAACGACGGTGACGGATCACTACGCTCTGCGATCAGCGCGTTCAGGACCACAGGAATAGCCATGCCCGCGCCCGTGGAAAGAAGAGCGCCTATTCCCGGTCCCGCCGGATAGACAGGCATTGGCGCCGCAGGAGCCGCGCGAATCAGATCAATACGGACGTCCGGAGAAACAGCCAGTGATATACCCTTGTCGTCAAAAGTAACGGTCGTTGCCATCACTGGCATAACCGAACCGGACGTCGTAATCGATAATCCACCCGCAATGGCAATGTTTACCGGAGTCGGCCCCATCGCATGACTGGTTTCGATATTGACAGCCACCTCAAACCGGCCATCGTTGACACCATAGTTGACAGAGACGTCATTACTGATCTCGAACCCATCCCCTGCAAACCCGGGAATCAGCAATTGCCCCAGTGCATTCAGGGTCTGGACAGACTGGCCGAATGGGTCGAGTGCCCACTGCCGGGTTCCAAACTTCAACCAGCCCACTGGGTCGAGGAACAGCGCCCATGGCAACAGGATTCGTCGGGTCGCGAGTTCCGATACTGGCGCCAGCAAACCGAGGCCGTTGAGCAAGGTTTCAATCGCTTGCCGGGCGTCTTCGGACGCGTTGTCACGAAGGTGGTCAGTAAATCCGGCAAGAACTGTTGCGGGTATGAGAGAGGCGCCAAGCCTTGCGAGGTCGTCAAGCTGAGTTGGTTCGAGCAGATTGATGGTTTTAGTTGCAGGTGCACCCGGTAACCGCCATTCAACCCCCAGACTTGCGGGTGAAGGTCCGGTTTGTGCACCCCCTGATAACCGAAGCCCTCCTGCACCTTCCAGTATTTGTCCGAGGCTGGCAGATATAGTTGCGGAGGCGGCGGAGACCGACACGGCCAACGAGAAGGGCGATAGATCTACAGCAGTGTGTTCTACACCCACCTGGATGTTTCGGTTCGCGAGGTTTACGGTGATGCTGGCGGCATCAATGGTCCATGAAATTTCAGCACCGGTGCCGGAAAAATCCCCAAGCGCGCGCACGACACCGGCCATCGACTCGGCAGAACTGCCTAGCGCCGCAGACACCGCAGCACCCGCGTCTACAACAAGCTCATCCAGCCCCTCCGGATTATAACCCCCGGCCTGAACCAGCCCGATATTGGCCAACAGTTGTGCCAGTGAGGACGATGCTGACGCCAGACGCGAAACCACTTCGGCCATGATCAGGTGGATCTCTGGCGTTGGCAGGGTGGAATCTGCCAAATCCGCTCCGTTTTCAATCACCCACCGCTCCCGGCGAATACCGAAGCAGTTGGCCTCATGAAGTATTATCCGGGCGCCTGAAACGCGAGCGCTGCCCTGAAGCGGCAAATACAGTCGGGCGGAAATCCAGCGTACCTCAATATCAGTCTGTTCCGCTCCCGGGCCCCCAATCAACCAGCCGTCATGAACGCCAAAGTGCAGATCAACAATCAACTGGCGCTCTGTCTGTACCGCAAATCCGCTACCGCTTTCTCCCCTGTCACAAGTGGCAAGTTCCAAAATTGCGCCAACACCAACCAACACGCCGCCGAGGTCCGCATCAAAGACCGGAAGATCAATTCCAAGGTGAAGCTTTTGAGGCGGTGTCTCGGGTGTTTCAAACTGTTCGTACCGGTAATCAATAGCGTCGGCAACCAAGGCCGCCATTCCGGCTTCGAGCGTATCCGCATCCAGTGAGCCAAACACTGCGTGGACGGGCATTCCCGGGCGACGGGTTTGCTCATCAGCCCGCGGCAGCTCACCCAACCGCCTGGCTGCAAATCCCGCTGCCGCAACGGCACGGTCGACCACATACCCGAACTGCAACGTTGGCCCCGATTCGCCTGCGATTTCTTCTTCTGCGAGGGTTTCTTCATTGGGGCGACGAATAAGCTCGACCAGTCTGAGGGCATCGCCACTCAGCCCTGAGGTTAATCCATTCAATGATACCGGGTTCCAGGGCGTGCCGACGGTGATCACATGTTCTACGTTAGCTACGATGTTAGCAGCCTTGAGTGCTGCAGCCCCCGCAGCTCCGAATGCAACGACGGTAACGGGTGCGAGGCGGCCCTCCAGAACGGTAACCAGCCGTTGAGCCTGCTCCTCGACGGCGCCACGGTCGGGACGCACTGAAGCGGCGGCGGCTGGGCTGGGAAGACAAATCGACCAGCGACCCTGAGCTGAGGCAGGAATAGTCAGCTTCTCGCTGGTGGTGCGGATGTCGAAACTGTCCGCCCCAAAACAGTCAGCCCAGATTTCCTCGCAACCCACATAGAGCACCGAATCCGGAGCAATGCCAGCCGCTTCCTGGGGCAACAGGTTCAAAACACCGTAAGCCATCAGCTCCCGATAACTGAGCCCGGCCAGATCGACACCGTTGACGCCATCCGGCAGTGACGCCGGCCTGCCAAGCAGTCCATCGGTGCCTGTCAGGCGATCCAGTAACGCCTTGAAAGCATCGCCCAAACTAGCCCTGCCAGTCATCAAATCATCCAGTTCTGGCAACTCGGTCCCTGCGGATTTGAGAGCCGCTGCCAAGGTCGAGGGCTCCGGAGGCTCGCTGAGATCGAAGTGTCCGGCAGCGGGCTCATAACGCTCACGAGGGATGGCGCAGCCGGGATCCAACCATGCTGCAAGTCCCGGTGCCTGTACCTCGGCGGCTATTGCTGCCCGGAAGGGCGTGCGCTCGTTTCCTGTTCCCAGAGGAGCCCTTTGCCTGAAGCCACTCAGGAGGTAGGCCAGTGGGCTCATCGCATCGCGGACATGGTCGCAATCGAGGACAAGGTCCCCCACCCATGACTCCAGGGCGGATTTGGGATCAGAGAGTAATGCGGAAAGAGAGAGACGTGCGCCAGTGCCTGACCAGCCCGTCAGATCAAGACCAACATTGACTACGGGGGACTCCATGCGCTGGAGCAGCGCAGCGATGGCCTGTTCAATGGCCTCCCAGTCCGGTGCAAAGGTCATGCTTCCGTCGTTATGGAATTCGGGGAGCGGAACCGGTACAGAAACTGTCGAACTGCTGGAGTCCTGAACGGCTTCAAGTTCAACGTGAAGTCCCGGCGCTTCCACCACTGCACTCAGCCCCGTAGAGGCACTCCAGCCAATCGCTACGCCCACCGAGCGGGTGATGAGGTCCATAGGCCCGAGATCCAGCCTGAGGTTGTCTTCGCCCGGCCCCCGTAGCCGTGTACCTGCTTTAATCCGGCTAAAAAACTCAACCGCCGGACGACTGAAATTCATCTTGAGCAGGCGTGCTTCAACAAACACATCTGCGGTCTTTCCCTCAAATACGCCCTGCTCTACACTCGCCTGAAGGTCGAAATGAACCCAGTCACCATCCAGAGAGACAAGAATATTTACCGGATCAAGGTCGATTTCCCATGGGTTTTCCGATGTACCATCACCTGAAACTGAGGATGAAGAACCGGTTATAAGTTCTTGTATTGCAGTTAAAATTAGGGTCATCGATACCGGGGAAGTTCGCAGAGTATTCCAGTAGGCAGAAATCTGACCCAACGGATCGGTGAGCAAATTAATAGCAGATGGCCCGCTGATACCGGCTGGCGGATCAAGCCCTAAAACCAAGGCAGAAATTTCCCCGGGCCTTCCCAGACTATTCAGTGCGGCAACCAGAGCGCCATCAACTACGCCATCGGCGGCGGCCAGTGCCGCCTCAGGACTGGAGAGGTCCAGCACCTCGTGGTTCACCCCTCCCAACGTCACATCATGCGCCGTCAGCGCAAAAGCGGGTCTGCCATCTTTGAGAACCAGCCCCACTTTGACGGATCCCAGCCCCGGATCACCCGTGAGAAGCCCGGAACCCAGCCCCGCCTCCTGCCCAAAAACTGCTGAAAAGGAAAGGTTGGGCAACGCCGTGACGGATGAAGCCAGGGTCTGCAGGATCAACAGATCAACGTGAGCTTTTACCTCTGCTCCAGACTGAGGGCGTAATGCACCCTCCAGCCAGGGCGTGATAATCAAACCCCCGCCCGAGGAGGACTCGACTCGCAGACCCACAGACCCGGTTAGCTGGCCATCGCTGAACTCGATCGCACTGCGAGTGGTATTAACTGATCCGCCAAGCAACGCAGCCCATTGCCCGAGCCAGGCATTCCGGGAATCGGTATTCGCCAGGATGGATTCAAGCCAGTGTGTTACCGCTGGGATTCCCGTCGAAATCAGTTGTTCCAGAGGAAATGCCGGAATGTGATTTACGGCTCTGAGTCCGGCCAAAGCTGTCAGGGCAGCGAACGGAGCCGTGGCGGGGTTGGTTGTATCCAGTGCTTCAGCCTGGGCCTGAATAAGGCCAGTCATGAATTCGAGGAATTCGCCGCCGAGCTCGTCGATGGAATCAACGGTTAGATTGAAGTCTTTTGGTGCGCTGCTGCCAGGTAACTGGAGGCGCCTTAAACCAACACTGAAAGCCAGGTCATCGGAAGGGTCGGTTGGAAGGTGAAGCGCCAGGTACACACCACCGATGAACAGTTCGCCCGGGGTCGGTGCGTCGTTGGAGATACCAACTTCCAGGGAAACTTCGATGTGAGCGTCTGCCCGCCCAAGCACAAGCCAGTCTGGCTCGGAGCCAGAGGTATCGAGTGGACCAGCGCCTTCACGTTCAAACTGGAACACAGGAACGTGAGCTCGAACCGCTACAGAGGGCGTTTCGCTGACACTTTCGTATTCGATTCCGAAACCCGCTCGCACGCCATCACTGGCCTGTTGGACCACCAAAAAAATGGTGGCGCCAGAATCCTTGAAGAGTGGAACCCAGATGGCATCTCCTTCTGTGTCACGTTCCGCGGTGCCCAGCACGTCGTCAACGAAGGTAATCAGAGCCTCACGTTGATCCTCCAGGTACATCATGGAGCTCAGGCCACGCTTGCTTCCGTTTGGTGTGCCGAGCGGATCCTGGAACCACTGTCCCTGAAGCTCGCCGTCGCGGGTCAGCCCAACGGCCTCCGCCAGGGTCGCAAAAACATCGAGATTTTGTTCTGCACCCATGTCAGGCCCCCGGCATCAACGAAAAGCGGGAAACCGGTTGCAACAATAGCCGGTTCGGGGAGGCCCCCATTGATCCCGGGACTAACGGCAATCCCCGTTTATCGTTTCCTACCTCCGCACAGATCACGCGCGCAATCTCCAGCAACGCTTCCCACACAAACGCAATGATGGCATCGCTCCAGGCAGCAACGAGTTCAGCAGGGCCTTCCAGATCCTCAAAGGTGGCCATAACCAGCCCGGTGGGCGACTGTTTGGTGCCGACGCCTATGGGCACAGGGATGACCAGCTTGCCGTGTTCCTCACACTCAACGGTGATGCGCAGCGTAACCACGCCACTGGACAAACCAATGCGGGTTTGGTCACTGTGAACCAGAAGTTCACTGTCACCTTGGGTCCAGACCACTAGAGGCGTCGAATTCCGGGGAAGGTCCAAAACCAGCCGCACGGTTTCACTGAGGACCCGTTGGGCATCTTTGGTTGGAACGGAAAGCAGATCGGGAGACCGGTCGCCAACATCAAGAAGCAGGCTGGTATCCAGGGGTTTCAACCATTTGAAGCGGCTGAAATCGATCGATGGAGATCGAGCGAACGTTGCCATAGCCTTCCCTCGCGGCAAGTATGCGCAGGCTAATTGACCGGTGAAGGATCAACTTCCTTTCCTCCGATTGCCCGGACTGCACAATCAAAACCCTGTTGCGTGGATTCGGGCCAAGGGCCCATTAACAGCAAACAGCGTCATGACATCTTGCTATGACAGAAATTCAGTATAGGCAGAGACTGGCAGTGTGCAAAAAATTGTTATGATTTATTTACACACTGCAAAATCAATATCAAAAGCTTTTCAATGCCTTCACGCTATTAATGTAATTTTCCCTGAACATGTCCATAAAGTTGACACTTAGCATAATGCCGACATCTCCGCCATAACTGCTGACGCCAAACTGATAACTGTTGTTGATGGTAAATACCAGGCCCGCGCCTATATTATCTACACCTATTCGATCGGAGGCGACGGCAGCCAGAGATACGCCAGAAATGTGTTTTAATACAGGCAGATCTAACCGGTCTTTTTCGTTCCATACGTTAAACCCGATGGCTTCCAGGTAAATAACTATTTCATTTTTGGTGGAACTCTCAGCTCCACCCATTCAATGCCTACACCGGGGTGATTTCCGAGCGACGGGCCAGTTGACTAATCAGGGCTTGAAGTTGCTGCGCACCTTCTTGCGAAATTCTGTTTTCGCGCTCAGCAACCTCGAGGACAGATCCTATATCTTGCAGAGATTCCTGACGCAGACGATATACAGATTTAGCACGGGCATAATTCAGCTTTCCATCTTGCCATAGATTTACATTGCCGATTTCCGTGCGCAGACTTTCCCCCTCATTGGGGTCTGTCAGGTAGCATTCAGATTCGATATAGGCCGTGATGGCATCTTCGTAACTTCTTTTCGTTGAATTATCCTCAAGCTCAAATACACATGTCGTCTCTTCTCCATATGAATGCGACCATGGCAATAGAAGTAAAAAAATGAATAATGTGTGTAATGAAAAAGTACTGAAAGTAAAACCTTTAAGCCAACCCATAATCTGCTCCTCCTTATTTTTTGAATTCTCGAGCGTAATCACTTAAAGCTTTAACTTTCTCGTAAAATTCCTTCATTGAACGTGCATCAGTTACATCCAGCTCTTTCAGTGATTCCCGGGCAGATCTGAATTTCCCAAGAGGCGTGTCAGTTTCAAAGTCACTTCTTAGCTTAACCAGTACGGTTTTAGCAATGCTTCGGCCCCCTAATATTTCAAATAAAGGAAGATATACATTGGGATCCCGGAAGTAATGATTTATTGAATGAACCATGGGAGAGCTGAGGCGAGAAATCTCCAGGTTATGATAGTTATCCTGGTCTTCCGCCGGCAGCCAGTCGGGATTGTGTCGATAGGGGTCAAAAGGTTTGAAGTTTCCTACGGGGTCGAGCTTGTGGTTAGCGTTGAGCAAATGCTTCATGATGCGCATTTCATCGCCTCCCGGGCGAAAAATGCTGTCGTAAAAGGCATCTCGTTTCCGGGCCAGGGTATAGCTGACATTGGCAACCAGCATCACGGCTGCCAACTGCTCATTTCCCTGCAGTCGAAACTTCAGTCCATCCAGAGATACGCTCTCGCTGAAGAGTGCCTTCAAGGTTTTTTCCACAACGGAGGAACCCATGGAATGCCCGATTACGCATGCCTGGTCCCCTCTGTTGTAATCAACCTCATCCTTCAGAATTTGGCCAATTTGATTACCGACTTTTGTGATTATGCTGTCTTGTACGGAATACAGGCTTGCAAATACCAGTAGATCCAGGATGTGGGTCAGCAAAAAACTGCGCTGATCATCAGCTGGTTTGGCTTTCTCGATGAGCCCATCAAAGAAGTCTTTTTCTTTTTGGAAATTGGCGTTTTCGCTCATGCGATTTGAGAGGAGCTCGAGTTGCTCTACCCAGTTACCCAGAAGCCTCTCGATAGCATCGTTGTAATGGATGGAGTAGAGCTTGATGTCATGTCTGGGGCGGTAATCGTGGTTTGTCTGGAGATTGTTCCAACGATCCAGGAACAGGTCATTGAACGATATATCCCCATCATCTGGTGAGTTAATCCAGTCATCGGTGTGTGAACCGATACCGTGCACACAAAGCACGTGCCGAGTCGCCATAGCAAAGCCCTTTTCATTAATATGAAATTTGCTCTACAGCGAGACAACGCAAAGCGAAGTAGTTACAAGCAAGATGATAGAAGAGAGCCTGAATTTTCGCCACTAGCCCAACGCAAGCCAAACGCCCACCAACATCATCAAGCTCCCGGAGATCCGGTTCGCCAGGCGAACACTGCCGCCTTTTCTCAACGCACGACTCAGCGTTTTGCCGCCGTGGGCGTATATCTGCAGGCAGATAAACTCCAGCGTGAGAATAATAATAACCAGCGCGCCCAGTTGTGGCGCAACAGGCAGAGAGCTATCAATAAACGGCGGCAGCAGTACGACGAAAAACGCCCAGCCTTTAGGGTTGGCAATTGCCGTAATAAACCCCTGCGCCGCTAACTGCCAGCGCGATGCAGTATTGGGCGCCGCGTTTTGCTCGGGCATGGCCATTTTGCCTCGAGAACGCCACATCTGAACGCCTAGCCAGATCAAGTAAGCGCCGCCAGCATACTTGAACAGTTCAAATGCCGCCGGGTAACGCAGCATAAACGTTGCGACACCAATTGCGGATGCGGACGCAACTATTGCCACGCCTACCAACTCCCCTGCCATCATCCACATTGCCCGCCGCACGCCGATAGTGATACCCAGTGACAATGCCAGAGTCATACACATGCCGGGTGTGATCGAGACTAAAAAAAAGGTCGGGATAAAGGCTGATAACAACGACAGGTTCAAAAACGCCACATCAGAGCACTCATAAATAAATTAGGGCGGGTTCAGTAGAATCCATGGTAGTTCATCCATTCCTTCCATCCCAGTCAGTACTGGACTATCTTGCTCCCTGATCCGCATACGCTCTGACAGGAATCAAAAACCAATGCTTTCAATATCAGCAAACGAACGCTACGTTTCGACCTCTGCCGGTGAGCTCTATGTAAAGAGCTGGACGCCTTCAGCAGATTCCAATACTGAAACCACTGCGCCGATCGTGCTATTCCACGACTCGCTTGGAAGCGTGGAGCTTTGGCGGGGTTTTCCAGAACAACTGGCACGCACTCTCGGTCGACAGGTCATCGCCTATGACCGGCCCGGGTTCGGGCGTTCCTATCCCCGCACGGACATTCTGGAAGCGGACTTCATTATTAACGAAGCAACCGGACCCTTCACAGCCATACGCAGTGAACTTGGCATAGAAGATTTTATCGCCTTCGGGCATAGCGTAGGTGGCGCCATGGCAGCAGTGTGTGCCGCAACCTTCCCCGCTCACTGCGTTGCGCTGATTACAGAAGCGGCTCAGGCGTTCGTTGAAGATCTTACGGTTCAGGGTATCCGCGATGCAAAGCAGGTTTTCGCTCAAGAGGGCCAGATAGATCGACTTAAAAAATACCACGGTGAAAAAGCGGACTGGGTTCTGCGCGCCTGGACGGGGACATGGCTATCAGAGAACTTTCAGCACTGGACCCTGAACGAAACACTCTCCAGAGTAAGCTGCCCTGTTTTGGCCATTCATGGGGAGGACGACGAATTCGGCTCCGCAGAGCACCCGGAACTTTATACATCACTTCCGGCTGGTCCTTGTGTTTTGGAGATGCTCAAAGAATGTGGGCATGTTCCGCACAGGGAAAAACCGGATGTTGTTTTGCGCCTGGTGAATGATTTTATTGAGGAACACTTGAAGCCCTGTTAATCAGGGCGCCAAGTGTCTTGGCTAATCAGCCCCGAAGCTTGCTCAGTACCTCCTCAGCAATATCCACCCTCACCTTCCCCAGTTTGACCAGATCTCTTGCCACGGCTTCGATCTCCGTGCCAATAGCACCTGCCATCACCGCAATGTTCTTGGCGTGCAATGCCATGTGGCCTTTCTGGATTCCGGTGGTCGCCAGGGCTTTTAGGGCGGAAAAATTCTGTGCCAGGCCAACGGCCGCAATGGTGCGGGCTAATTGATCTGCACTTTTCACCGCCATTATATCCAGCGCAATGCGCGCGGTCGGGTGGGATTTGGTGGCGCCGCCTATAAGCCCTACCGGCATGGGTATTTCGATCATACCGGTCAGGTTGCCATCCCGATCGGCTTCCCAATGGGTCAAAGAGCGATAGCGACCGGTTTGTGCCGCGTACGCGTGCGCCCCGGCTTCGACAGCACGGGTGTCGTTACCTGTAGCCAGAACCACGGCGCTGACTCCGTTCATAACACCTTTGTTGTGTGTTGCTGCACGGTACGGGTCGATGTCTGCAAACTCATAAGCGGCAAGAATGCCGTCCCGGACCGACTCGCCGCCGATAGCATCGAGTGTCCAGGTTGCACGGGCTCTCGCTAGCCTGCGATCCGCGAGATTCGAGAGAATGCGCAGGTAAGTCCGCCCACCGGTCCATTTTGCAATCAGCGGCGCTACGGCCTCTGCCATGGAGTTCACGGCATTAGCGCCCATGGCATCGCGAGTGTCGACGATGAGGTGGGTGATCACCATGGTGCCTGTGTGGCTGCCTTCCAGAACGCGCACTTCCACGTCACGAAATCCGCCCCCATGCTTGAGCAGAACCGGATCGGTTTCGTCGCAAATCTGTTTGATATCCGCTTTGTGCTCAAGAATCTGCAGGCGCGCAAACTCCGGGTTTGGCACATCAACCAACTGCACTTGGGCGATCATCAGCGAGCCCGACATGGAGGTGATAAAACCTCCAGAATCCCGGCATTGGCGCGCAGCGTTGCAGACTGCGGCGACCACCGACGATTCCTCTGTGGCCATCGGAATCAATGTGTCCTGCTGATCCACCACCATGTTGGTGGCAACACCAATGGGAATGTTCATGGTGCCAATGGCGTTCTCGATCATCGAATCTGCGATCTCGCCGGTGAGGTTGCCGGTGTTGCCCATGTGATTGGCAACATCCGGGTTGAGGCCGGCCACTTCGATGACTTTCTCCAGGCGCTCGGCCATGGAGAGGTTATGAAATCCGGAAATACGGGAACTTGAGGTAGACATGGAATCAATCTCCGCGATTAAGGAATCAGGAAACCAGACGCTGGGACAGCTGATTTGGCAGCCAGGTCACCAGATCCGGGAACAACATGAACAGAATCAGCGCCAGTATCTGCAGTACGAGGAACGGCAGGATTGCGCGGTACACGGTCTCCATTCCTATACCAGGCGGCAGTACGCCTTTGATGTAGAAAAGGGTGTAGCCAAATGGCGGAGTTATGTACGCCATTTGTGCGGTAATCAGGAACAGCACGCCAAACCACACCGGATCAAAGCCGAAGGCAGCGATGATTGGCATGAACACAGGTACACACAGCAGAATGATGCCGATCTCATCCAGGAACAGGCCCAGCAGAACGAGAATGCCCATCATCGAAAGCAGCACCAGCCAGCGGTTAACCTCGAGGTTTTCGATAAACATCAACAGTGAATCGGCACCACCGGTTCCGGTGAATATCGAGACAAAGATCTTGGCACCGATGGTGATCCACATAATCATCGTTGTTACGCGGAGCGTATCCATGGCCGCATCGCTGAGATTTGCAGTGGTGAACTGGCCCTGC
>TARA_R110002096_G_scaffold67332_11_pt1 | contig 34612 bp, 34 predicted proteins | sample TARA_R110002096 | Tara Oceans TARA_R110002096 (sample SAMEA4397295) | marine metagenome | biome: Polar Biome; feature: [DCM] deep chlorophyll maximum layer (ENVO:01000326); material: water (ENVO:00002006), including particulate matter (ENVO:01000060) such as... | depth 35 m
GTCATGTGCGGTTGAAGTAGCTTCTGTACTTCGCGGGCTTTCTCGACCAATTCGGGCTTGTTCTTAACCAATGGGAAGATGCCGCACTTGATCGGTGCCACCCGAGGATGGAAGTGCATCACGATCCGGGTCTCTTCCTTCCCTTTCTCGTTCGTTATCGTTTCTTCGTCGTAAGCCTCGCAGATCAACGCGAGAACGGTTCGGTCGCATCCTGCACTTGGCTCTACCACGTGAGGTATGAACTTTTCCTTGGTCGCCTCATCGAAATACTCCATCGGCTTGCCTGAGTGTTCCGCATGCTTCTTGAGATCGTAATCTGTGCGATAGGCAATTCCCTCGAGTTCCTGAATCCCGAACGGGAATTCGTATTCGATGTCATAAGTTTTGCTCGAGTAATGAGCGCGCTCACCATCTGGAACGTCGAGCACATGTAGCTTCTCGCGCGGAATCCCGATGTCTTCATAAAAGCTCAAACGTTCTTCGAGCCACTCATCGGTAAGGCGGAGGCCGTCTTCTCCGCGGCAGAAGTACTCGATCTCCATCTGCTCGAATTCGCGCGACCGAAACGTGTAGTTTCGGGGATTGATCTCATTGCGAAAGGCTTTTCCAAGTTGGGCGATCCCAAACGGCAACTTCACCCGATTCGAATCCTGCACGTTCTTGTACTGGGTGAAAATGGTTTGAGCCGTTTCCGGGCGGAGATAGGCAACCGCGTTGGGATCATCTTGATCTGCAGATGCTCCCATGGTGGTCTTGAACATGAGGTTGAACGCGCGGGCCTCGGTCAACCGTGAGCCGGTTTCGGGGTTGTAAGCAATTGAATCGGTGACCTCTTCCGGCTTTTCACCAGTAAGCTCCAATTTCTTCGGGGAGATTTGTTTGTCGCTGAGAAACTGGGAGTAGTAGAGCTTGGCCGTCTTGCGGGCTTTGGCTCCTTCATCGTTCTCCCGGATCAGCACAGAGTAGTTTTTTTCCACCGACCAACCGGATTCTTCATGCGAAGCGCCCGTGAAGTGGAGGACCGTTCCGCTTTGAGGTTCAATTTGATCTGCTCGCAGACGCTCTTTCGTCAAGAGGTCGTCGCACATCGGATCATTGAAGGTGTCTACATGCCCCGATGCTTTGAGGACGGCATGATGAGTAAGGATCGAGCCATCCATCCCGACGACATCTTCGCGATTCTGCACATTTCGCCTCCACCAGTAATCCTTCAGATTGCGCTTCAATTCGGCTCCAAGCGGACCGTAGTCCCAACAACCGTTGAGTCCTCCGTAAATCTCGGCCGATTGAAAGATGAAGCTGCGTCGCTTGCAAAGGCTGACGATTTTCTCCATTGATTTGGCTGAATTGGCTGGTTGCGACATGTTAGAAGGTGGATGACTGTTGGGCGCGCAACTGAACAACTCCGCTGCCTTTCTGGCAACATGGAAATGAACTTTCCCGAAAACTGAACGTCTGCTAGCCTGATCTCGTCCGAGTCTTAACCTCCGCATTTGTATGCAAAGTTCCGAGTATAGTTGGCAATCGGCCAAAAATGCAGCCGGCTACAAGAGCCAGCCGATGAAGAATTACAGCGTTTGGGTTTCCCTTGCGGTTCTTCTTTCTGTTTTGGTTCATCTCGGGCTTTTTCTCATGTTTGAGCGGGTTCAGGTCATGATGAAGACGGCGGCAGAGGCGATCCAGATCAACACTTCCCCGCGGGATCGAACCGTGGTTGATGAAGCGGATTTGGAACGAATTTTTGCCGAGGAAGCCCCGATTGAGGAGACCGCTCCCACCAAGGATACCGACCTGACGTGGGATGAGGAGCCTCCGGAAATGCCGGAATCGTTTCCCGAAATCGTGAAACTGACCCCCGAGACCGACACGATTAAGAATCTGTTTACCTCGGAATCGCCCATTGTTCCCCAATCCGTGAACGTTCAGGCGCTCGATGCAAAGATCGATACGCAGGCCTCAGAAGCAGAATTGGGGGCCATGCGCCAAAAATTGGCCGAAGCGTCTCGTGTCTCGATCAATCAAAAGTCGTTGATCATTGAGGAACGGGATTTTGGAAATGATGGTGCGAATTCCGATGAGCTCATTGATGCGATGACCAAGGGAATGAGCAGCCAGGCCCGGGCCAACATTAAGGGGCGCTTCAGCACCCTGGAAGAACTGATGGGGAAAGGGGAGAATCTTCCGGAGCGGACTGAGGCGATGATTCCGACCGATCTCCTTTTTGAGTTTGGTCAGTGGGAGCTGAAGGAGGAGGCGAAACTGAGCCTGATGCGTCTGGGGATTATTATCACCAACAACAAGGAGTCTCAGTTCATCATCAAGGGCTTTACCGATTCCATTCCCTTCAAACCCAAAGTGGGGGTCGAGGATGGCCCGATCAACAACATTCAATTGAGCCAGCTGCGGGCAGAAGCCGTTCGCGACTATCTGGTCAAATCACTCTGGCTCAATCAGTATGATATCCGTGCAATTGGATATGGAGCTCGAAATCCGCTGGTGATGCCGACTGGCGATTATGCGCGCGACCGCGTTCTGGAAGCGGCAAATCGCCGGGTAGAAATCGAGATTCGCAGCGGCAGCCAGAAAATTCCGTAGGGCGTTTCAAATCAGTGAGCGGGCAGTGGCAAGGGGCCGGGCGAGGTCTTGTTTGACCAACGTGCGATAGGTTTGGGAGGTTGACGACGCAGTTCGCCCAGTTGGCGAAACTCATCCCAAACCATGCAAGGAACAACCTAAGCGCACTACGGGAAAATCAGGATGCCTGGTGACTTTGAGGTGGTTCTGGATTGTCGTTTTTATTAGAGTTTTGGTGATTTGAATCATGAAAATCGCGAACACTCTCGATCCCATGCTGAACCGTGGACGGGGAACGAAAAACTAAATTCCTCGGAAGAATATCATCGACATTTTCCCACCTGTGTTAATGTGGCGCCGATCTTCCGGCCCCGTGGGTCGATTCTTCGTGTCCTCCTATGAAAAAAGGTCCAGCAACATCGAATAAGAAAAAGGCAAACGCGTCAGAAGCAGACGAAGGACCATCTGACGCTGAACTGGTAACACGGAGCCAGGGAGGTGATATGGCAGCCTTCGATATGTTAGTTACTCGCTATCGCGGCAAAGTCTACGCCATGATCGTTAACATGATCCACAATGAAGCGGATGCTTGGGATCTAGCTCAAGATGCATTCGTAAAGGCATGGAAAGCCCTGCCTCGGTTCGAAGCACGATCAAACTTCTACACTTGGCTTTACCGGATTGCCCACAACGTGACCTACGACTGGCTACGCAAAAAGAAAGTGCGCGGAGATGGCACGGAGTTTGACGATAATGTCCGCTCCTCCATGGAACTCAGTGCACCGACTGCGCCGAAAGGCGAAAACCAGCCTGACGAGAACGCGCAAAAGGGTGAGCTTCGGGATCGGATTGAAGCTGCGATCGAGAAACTATCGCCGGATCATCGCGCGGTGATCCTTCTAAAAGAGGTCGATGGCCTGAAGTATCAGGAAATCGCGGATCATGTCGGTTGCTCCATCGGCACCGTGATGTCGCGCCTCTTCTACGCACGCAAGAAACTACAAGTCTTACTGAAAGACGCTTACACACCAAGTACACAATGAAGAACCTAACCGACGAAGATTTCCGCGTAATGCGGTGGATCGACGGCGAACTATCGGACGATGATGTTGCAGACCTACTCGAAGACCGTCCTGAACTCGTTGAAGAAAAAGAATCCATGCACCAGCTCGGTGCGATGATGGAAGATTCTCTCCCGAAGGAAGTTGAAGTCCCCTATGGAGACTTCTTCAACCATCGGATTATGAATCGCATTGAGGAAGAAGGGAAAGCTGCCGGGCAAAAGCTCGATTCAATCACTCTTGATACGGTGATTCCGACTCTCTCCCACTTCTTTAGCTCCTTTTTCAGCTCTCAGACTAAGATTCTGAGTGGTGCCGCCGCGATGGGCGTCGCCATGTTTTGTATCGGCCTTGTTACGGTTGCCAGCATGAATGGCGAGCGCACTCAGGTTACGAGCACCTATGTTCCCCATGAGTCGTTCACTGCGGATACGCATTTCGATCGCAATGCCAATGCGGCTGTGTTCGAGATTCAGGGAATGGAAGCCTTGTCTGCCCACCATGAAGTGAGCGGATATTTCCCCGGGCAGAGTGAGGTCGATCCGCTTTCCGGAACGACAACGGTCTTTTCTCCTGATGGAAAGCCCTTGCTGATGTTGACCACGGATGCAAATGGCACACCGACAATTCACGAACTAACGATTACTGCTGGATTGTGAATCGAAACCTCATTTTCTTGGGCGCATGGTTGGGGCTCTGTTTCAACCTTGCTGCTCAAACTGATGAATCTTCTGAGGCGCCCCAGCTATGGGGCGCCCTGATTCGTGCGACGGATAGCCCTTCGGCATCCGACCGTAAAGTCTCAGAGGATTTGGCTGGCCGGCTTGGAAAGTCATTCGACTTCTCCACGTTTGAAATCATTGGCGAGCACACCCAACCCATCGGCAAAGAGTATCATTCCTGGGTTGTGCCTTCGAGTGAACTCTTCCTTCGTGTGGATTATAAGGGGATTGTCGAAGGGGGGCGCAGTTTACACCTCCAGTTGTGGCAGCAGGAGAATGTGGTCGTGAAGACGGATGTCCTTTTAAAGTCCGATAGCCCTATTTTCTTCGCAGGCCCGGCTCAAGGCGATGATCAGCTGATTTTTGTGGTAGAAATGAAGCGGTAATTGGCTGGTTCATGCTTGCCCGAATCGATCAACTCTGCGCCCTTGCGGTGCAGCATGGAGCTGAAGACATTTTTCTGAAAGCGGGCGAGATTCCTCACTTTCGGGAACTTGGAAAGATTCGGCCTCTCTCTGAAGAACCGATAAGCTCTGAGGAGTTGGCGCTGTTCTGGCAAGCCTGTGGAGGTATTCCAGAATCTCTGCACGAGCATGATGCCAGTTGGCAAAGCTCCTCGGGATTGCGTTTTCGGGTTAATCTGCACCGGCAGCTTGGAATGCTCGCCGCGGCTATGCGTCCGATCAAAACGCAGATTCCCGATCTTGGCTCTTTGGGGCTTCCTGTCGAATTGCTTCAAGACTGGGGAGGCCGAAAAGGCGGGATTATTCTGGTGACTGGGGGAACGGGGTCCGGAAAATCAACGACCATTGCCGCGTTGCTCAATTGGATCAACCATCACCAGAGCAAGCATATCGTTACCATTGAAGATCCCATCGAGTATCTGATTCAGCCTTCCGGTTGTATTGTAACTCAGCGCGAAGTTGGCACCGACACGGAATCTTTTGCCTCGGGGTTGAAGGCTGCGCTGCGACAAAGCCCGGACGTCGTTCTTGTCGGAGAGATTCGCGATGTCGAAACGGCTCGGATCGCGATGCAGGCCAGTGAAACGGGGCACCTGGTGTTTGCCACGCTTCACGCTGCGGATGTTCCCGAAACGTTTGAGCGAATATTGGCCCTCTTCCCTGAAAGCGAAAGAAATAGCGCGTTGATGGTCTTGGGAAGTCAGCTTGTCGGGGCGCTGTGTCAGACATTGGTTCCCAATACGGGCAATGGTCTACATTTGTTAACGGAGCACTTGGAAATTTCAGGCGGCGTCCGTCGATGGCTGCTCAAGGGAGATTTTGGCCAAATTGGCGAGTTTATGGAACGGGAAAGCTCCCTCGGAACGCAACGATTCATCGATTCCGCGATCGCATCGTTTAAATCTGGGGTAATCAGTGAGGAGACCGCCCGACAGGCGTGTCGAAATCCCAACGAGTTTGATCAGCGCCAGTCCGGAATGCGGGGCGGGTCTCGCTAGCTTAGGCGGGAAGACCTACGGGCTCGTAGATTGCTTCGAGCCCGCTGCTGACAACATCGCGTGTTGTGAGGTAAAAGATGACCCGCGAGGTTTGCCGTTGGTTGAGGTGCTGGATGATCGCATCCTCATCAACAGGTTGATAAGAGGCAATATGAATTTCGCGAGAAGCCGGGTTGCGGAATTCTTCTGTTTTGAACGGCACAATTTGCCATTCTTCAGCGTTCTCTTTGCTAATCACGCTCGCCAATTCGCTGGACCAGTTCCAACCAATTTCAGGTTCCCACCAATGCATCATCAAGTTCTGGGAGAGCTGATAGAGAAAAGACTTCTCGTTGAGTTCTCCGGACTCCAGAAACATATCGATCACTGAGCGATTGCTGGTTTTTGCTGCCCTGACAAGCTGGGCAACTTTGGAGCTATCGTTCAAACCGCAACGTTGTGCGGTAATGAGGAGCATGTGATTCATCGGGGTATTGGTTAGCGGTGTAGGATAGTTAATTCTAACTAATAATTCTTTCAAGTCAAATATTGTAAAAACCTTATTGTTTGAGATTACTGAAAGCTCATTGTCAGGATGCATTGATTGCCTGCCCGCTTAGGATTCTGAGCATCCCGAAGCCCTCGCTTGACGCTCCCCGAAACCGGATTAAACTCGCCGCGATATGCCTATCGCCACACCAAAACAATTCGCAGATATGCTAGATGCCGCTCAGCAGGGTGGCTATGCCTATCCAGCGATCAACTGCTCGAGCATTCCAACTCTCAATGCTGCGTTGAAAGGGTTCGCTGATAAAAAGTCTGACGGAATCATCCAGTTCTCAACCGGCGCTGGTCAATTTATCTCGGGACTGAATCACAAGAACGCAACGCTCGGAACGATTGTTCTCGCGGAAGCCGCTCACGCCCTGGCTGAGCAATATGATGTCTTCATCGCGTTGAATACCGATCACTGTCAGCCCGAGATGGCGCCGAAGTTCTTGAAGCCGTTGATCGACGCAACGATCGCGCGCCGGAAAGAAGGGAAGAACAACCTCTTTCAGAACCACATGCTCGATGCGTCCATTCTTCCCTTGGAAGAGAACATGGCGATTTCAAAGGAGTACTTGGAAATCTGTGCCGAAGCGGAGATCATCCTCGAAGTGGAAGCTGGAGTTGTTGGCGGTGAAGAAGACGGTGCCGCTGGCACGGAGGACATGCCTGCCGAGAAGCTTTACACGACTCCGGAAGACATGCTCGCTGTTTACGAATCACTTCATTCGCTTGGTCGCTTCACGTTTGCTGCGACTTTCGGGAACGTTCACGGTTCTTACAAGCCCGGCGCCGTAAAGTTGAAGCCGGAGATTCTGAAGCAAGGTCAGGATGTCGTCATGTCCAAGTATGGGAAAGAGGCGGAGTTTGACCTGGTTTTCCACGGTGGATCCGGAAGTTCATTGGAGGAAATTCGCGAGACCCTCGACTATGGAGTGGTGAAGATGAATGTGGATACGGATACCCAGTATGCGTTTACCCGACCAATCGCGAGCCACATGTGCGAGAACATCGAAGGCGTCTTGAAGATCGACGGCGAAGTCGGCAACAAGAAGGCCTATGATCCTCGCGCCTATCTCAAGAAGGGAGAAGAGAGCATGGCAAACCGAATTGGAGTTGCCTGTGACGACCTGCTCTCGACTGGAAAGAGTATTTTCGGTCAGGCTTAGAGTTCTCCTCGAGTTCTCTTGATAGATTTCAGGGCTTGGTTCGGTGCTTTAAGCAGCGAACCAAGCCCTTTTCTTTTATGAGATCCTCATTCTTCTTGTTTTTCTCGGCACTGCTTTCGGTCGGCTCAATCATCGCAGGTCCAAACGTCTCCAACACCTCCGGCGCCATGAGTGCCCGCCAATTGGAGGGATTGACGCCCGAGCAGCGAATTGACTACCTGGTTGAGTCCAAGTTGAAGGAGCAGAAGATCGAGCCGAACGCAGCGGTTGATGATGCCGCATTTGTTCGACGCGCTTATCTCGACATCATCGGTCGAATTCCAACCATTGAGGAAGCTGAGAGTTTTCATGCCGAAAACTACGACAACAAGCGTGAGCGTTTGATTGAGCAGTTGCTGAGCGGCGAGGGGTATGTCGCTCACAATTACAATTTTTGGGCCGACGTTCTGCGGGTGAATCGCAACCTGACCAACAGCGGTGCCCAGGCTGAGGCGGCTTACCAACTGTGGATCAAGCAGGCGTTGCGGGAAAACATGCCTTATGACAAGTTCGTCTACGAGTTGGTTCGCGGGCGAGGTCACATTTGGGAGAATGGAGCTGCGGGCTACTACCAGCGTGATCGCGGAATGCCGCTCGACAACATGTCGAATACGGTTCGAATTTTCCTGGGGACTCGACTGGAGTGCGCCCAGTGCCACAACCATCCGTTCGATAAGTGGACGCAGATGGATTACTACAAAATGGCCGCGTTCAGCTATGGAATGAGCGCAAACGGCTACGGCGTGGAAAATCGGTCGGCGATGAGTTCCTACATTCGCGAGAAGCGCAATGAAACCTTCCGCAAGGCCGTTGCCAAACACGTCAATTCGGAGTGGGCACCCAAATTTCCGGTGTTTTACCGCGAGAGAGATGTGGATCGCTATGTGAAGGGCAAGAATTACCAGAAGTATCTCGACCGATACGAAATGACGGACAAGCAGTTCAAAAAAGCCGCCAAAATCGGGATGAAGGCAACGGAAAGCGTTGAGAAGGAATACCAGGCAATTCGCGATGCCGAGAGGCTCCTTTATCAACGCGTGCGATACACGACTACTTCAGTCAAAGACAACGCCGTGTTGAAGCTGCCTCACGACTATCAATACACGGATGCAAAACCCCATGATGTTGTCTCCGCCGATACGATGTTTGGGTATGATATCGATATCGAAAATGTTTCAGGGGAAACGATCGATGCCTACGCCGAGTGGTTGACGGCAGAGGACAATCCCACCTTTACCAAGGTGATCGCCAATCGGCTTTGGAAGAAGGTTTTCGGATTGGGTGTTTTTGAGCCTGTCGATGAGTTGACGGACCTGACGAAGGTATCCAATGAGCCGCTCATGGAGTATTTGGAACAGTTGATGCGGGAACTGGATTACGACATCAGAGGCTATCTGAAAATTCTATACAACACGAAGGCCTATCAGCGGACTGCAAATAATGAAGAGATCGTCATGGGGGCTCCCTACTACTTCCAGGGGCCAATTCTTCGCCGGATGACCGCAGAGCAAATGTGGGATTCGATCGTCGGTTTGGCACTTCCGGAAGCGGATAGCTATAGCCCGCGCTTGAAGACCCAGCTTTCCAGTATCGAGAAGCTGCGACTCATGTATTCAAGTCTCGCCGACATTTCTCCTGAAGAGTATTTGGCGATGACCCAGGAAATTGGAGAGGCGGTTAGCACGATCAATCCCAAGATCGATGAAGTTCGCAAAGAGCTCTACAAGGCCCGCGAAGAAGAGAATAATGAACTCTACAAGGAAAAACGGTCCGAGCTCAGCATCCTGTCAAGAGAACTGAACAAGATTGTATCGGACATTGGGTTCAAGAAACTCCACCAGGCCGTTGATGGTGAGAATCTCCTGGCTGCACTCGGAATGAGTGAAATGACGATGAGCAGCATGGGTGGGGAGATGAGTATGGCGGAAGGTGCGGCCGGGGGTGGTGCTGCGGTTCTCACAAAACTGCCAAAGCCAACGTTCCCCAAGCCTCCAGCTGATTTGCCCCGCGACATGCAGAAGAAGTGGGTTGCTGCCAAGAAAGCGGACTACAGCATGTATACCAAGCTGGTTGCCAATATGGCGCGGGCATCGGAGTTGACTTCACCGGCTCCTCGCGGGCACTTCTTGCGGGAGTTCGGACAATCCGATCGTGAAGTGATCGAAAATTCGTCCCAATACGCTTCGGTTCCCCAAGCCTTGAATTTGCTCAATGGAAACATTGTGGAAGCGCTGACCAATGAGTTTGCGGTGTTTGGCAACCGTGTTCATGCTGAAGGGAACTCGGAGGACAAAATCCGGATGATCTTTCAAGCGATGCTGACACGCCAGCCCACGGATTCTGAAATGAGCCTTGCCATGGCCGAGGTGGAAGCCAACGGCGATTCTGCGTATGAAGCGCTCGTTTGGGCGTTGCTGAACACCCAGCAGTTCATGTTCGTTCAGTAAACTTGGAAGTCCTCACAACTCCACGCAGAGAGAATCGGAAGCCATGTAGATCTTGGTCGGAAACCGGTCGGGCCCATCATGGTTCTGGATGTCTCGGTAGGTCAGCGAATCCTTGAGAAAGGTGTCGAGCCACTCGTCGGTCGCTTCCGGATCATGGTGGACCATGCAAAGGTTTTTCACTCTCGCACGTTGGCAGAGGTCGACTCCGACAACATTGCTGCTATGTCCCCAATCCTTTTTGAGGATGCAGGCTTCGGCGTAGCTGTATTGGGCGTCGAAAGCCACCAGATCCGCGTCTTTAAAAAACTCTACAAACGGATAATTCTCCTGGCTGGTTCCCTCCTGATGCTCGGAATCCGTTGAGAAAACGATCGCTTTTCCGTTTTTTTCAAACCGGTAGCCGTAGGCGATTCCCGGGTGCTGTTGCTCGATGGTGGAAATTTCAAAGCCTGCTGCCGAAAAGGCGGTTCCCGGCGGGCGAATGTCGAATTCCAGATCGGCTTCCATCGCATCGATTGGTATCGGAAAGAATGGAGGTTCCATCTGATATCTCAACACATCAGGCAGTGATGCATGATGGCCGTGAAAAACGATTCGGTTGCCGGGGATGAAGGCGGGAGCAAAGAAGGGGAACCCCTGAACGTGATCCCAATGAACGTGGGAGATGAAAATGTGGAAGATCGCTTTTTCGCCCTCTTTGCCCGCCGCCATGTAGCGCTTGCTGAACTCGTGAATTCCGGAACCGGCATCAAAGAGGACGTATTCCTGGGAAAGGTCGTCGTCTTGAATCTCGTAACACGTGGTGTTGCCTCCGTAGTCTCCAGCTACAGCGAAGGGCAATTCGTCAATAAAGCGGTCGAGATCGTCATCCGATTCCAAATTGCGTCCTCTTGCGGCAAGCAATGCCGCTCTTACTTTGTCGCGAATTTCATGAGCTGCGTGGGAAGTTGGCAGCGAGCCGCGAGTTCCCCAAAAGTATACTTTCATACGCTCGTGAAACGGGTTCGTTAGGGACCCTACAGAGTCCTAAGTTTCGATCAACGAGGAACCAGAATTTTTACCGAGGCAGGACCATCGAGGCATCATTCAAGGAGTGATTGAGGCGAAAAACCGGGAAGCAAGCGTTCCGGAACGAGGGACGGGCTGGCGGTTTTAGGGATGTCGTTAGGGGGCGACGGCGAGGCGCTGGGTTTCCAGCTCGGTCTCGATTTGGAACCCGTTTTGCTTGTAAACTTTCAGCTGGAAATGGGTCGCTGTGGAAAGGACTCCGTCCAGCGTGCTGAGTTTCTCTGAGATGAAGAGCGCGACATCACGCAGGTTCTCCGCTTCCACCGTGACCGCCAGGTCATAGCCTCCACTCATCAAAAAACAGCTGCTCACTCGGTCGAATTTTGCGATTCGGCGTGCAATGCGATCAAATCCGCCATCTCGTTCCGGAGTCAGTTTGATCTCGATCAAAGCGGTAACGTGGGTGGCGCCGGCACGGTCAGGATCGACGACCGCTTGATACCCCAAAATCGTGCCATCCTTTTCCCATTCCTTAATTTGGGCTTCCACCGCAGCCTCTTCCCGATTTAACATCTTAGCGAGCGAGCCGGAACTGGCTCGACTGTCGCGTTGCAGTTCTTGAAGCAAAGGATCGACCATAATCGGGAGTTTACTACAAAACCGACCGGGTGCATTGAGAATCCCATTGCCAAAAAAAACCTTTTCACTTGATTTGATCGAATTGATTTACGTCAAAGCTCCACACAAACCCAAACGTTCCTCCCAAACCGATGACCCGCTACTTTTTAGGCCTTGTCCTGCTCGTTACTCCAGCTCTTGGCCAGGATTTGTTCACCCCTGCTCTTAAGCAGTATGGAAAGACGATCAAAATCACCAGCCCGATCGTCGTCAAGTCAGGGGATTCCATCGACGGGCGACTTTCCAGCGGGAAATTCACTCGTTATGTGGCGGATCGGAAACTCATGGGAGATGGGTCTCAAAAGGAATCCCAGAAACCCATGTTCATCCTGGAGCCGGGCGCGACCTTGAGCAATATCATCCTCGACACCCCTTCTGCTGATGGAGTTCACATCATCGTGGCAAATGGCAAAACCACTCGATTGACGAATATCCAGGTTCGCGATGTCGGCGAAGATGCCTTGACGATCAAAAGCGGGAGTGGAGGAAACGTGATCATCTCACGGTGCTCGTTTTTGAAGGCGGCGGACAAGGTGGTTCAAATCAATGCGGTGACCAATTTGGTGATTGATGAGTGCTACGGCCAGAATTTTGGCCGGTTTGCCAGAACCACGGGAACCGGCCCAAATCTGGATTACCGGGTATCGATTTCGAATTCAGGCTTCCGCAACGGCAATTCCATCCTGAAGATGACCAATTCCAAGTCGCGAGGGGAACTCAAAAACGTCATCTACGAAGACATTGATACACCGGTGATTGCTGAAAATGGCGCAAAAGCCGATCTCGACAATGTAAGTGAGAATAGGCGGAGAAAGATCAGAGGCTTTGTCGATAAGATCCTTTCCGCGATCGAGGAGTAGGGCGGCACTTCGAAAACGAGCTGTTTGGCCGAAGTCAACTTCCCTCCCTGAGTGAAGTGATATTGATGGGGCTGCCTGTCCCAAAGAGAAAAATGCCAAAGAAAAAAATGGTGGAGCATAGCGGATTCGAACCGCTGACCTCCTGCATGCCATGCAGGCGCTCTACCAACTGAGCTAATGCCCCACATTAATGGGAGAAATCTGCTGAACGCAGACCGCAAACGGGTGCGAAAGCTAATGCGAGCCGACCACTCTTCAACCCATTTTTTTGTTCTCGGCAAAACGAAACGCTCTATCATGTGGAATGGGTTCACTCATTGCTCTTCTTATTATTGTTGTCGTTTCGCTCATTATGGTCCGTTTCGGATCCAATGCGCTGATGCTGACTGGGCTGAGTTGGGATACCGCAAGCTTTCAGGCATACTCCGCCTTTTTTGGGGTTGGGTTCACGACGAGTGAAGCGGAGATGGTTGTGAATCACCCGATTCGCCGCCGCATCATCAGGGATCTCATTCTTGCCGGAAACGTGGGGCTGACTTCAGCGGTTGCGACGTTGATCGTAACCTTTGTCGAAACCAAGGGAACGGAGCCGACGCTCATTAAGATCGGAATCATTCTGGGCGGTGTCGTGGCGTTGTTGCTGATTTTGAGGCTGCGATTGCTCAAGCGGGTGATGGATTGGTTGATTCATGCCACCTTGAAGCAGGTTGGTATGGTTCGAGCCTTGGACTATGAACTGCTCCTTCAGGTTGAAGCTGGCTATTGTATCAGTGAAGTCGACATCCTTCAGGGAAGCGCCTTGGAGGGGCGAAGCCTCCGCGAGAGCCGGCCTGCGGACCATGGGGTGATTGTTTTGGGCGTTACCGATACCAAAGGCAAATTTCGAGGAACGCCGAATGCGGACCAAGTTCTGAATTCAGGGGATGTGGCCATCATTTACGGAAAGGAAGCCGATATCCGCAAGGTTTCGAAGGAGCGGAAAGAATGAGGCATTTCCCGGTGAATGAATTCTCCACTGCTGCGTTGCGAGTGCCTGAGAACTTGGTAAGATTGCCGTCGTCTTCATAAATTCATGCTGCCAGATATCCAAACCCTTCTCCTGATTCAGGATCGCGATCAGAAAATTCTCTCTCTCAAACGCGAACTGGCGAATATCCCGAAATTGGCAGAGCAGGCGAGGGGACGGCTTAACGCGGATCTGGCAGCCCTCGATAAAGTAAAGGCGGAAAGGAAGAAGGTCGAGGTGGCGACGAAGCATTTGGAGTTGGATGTCGAGACGAGACAGGAAACGATTCGGAAGCTGCGCCACCAGCAATACGAGACGAAGAAAAACGAGGAGTTTCGGGCGCTCGGGTTCGAGGTGGAGCGCTACCAGAACGAAATCAAGAAGTTGGAGGATCAAGAGTTGGAGTTGATGGAGAGTGGCGAGGAAATTCGGGCAAAACTTGAGGAGGCCGAAGCGAACTTGGCCAAGACGCAGGAGATGGTGAATCATGAAGTCTCCCAGCTCACCGAACGGAAGAAGAATGACGAAGCGGCCGTCGCTGCGCTGGAAGAGGAAAAGCGGAACTTTGCCGGAAAGGTCGAGGACGATTTCCTCTTCAGTCTTTATGAGCGACTGCTCGTCAAAAAGGGGGATGCCGCATTGGTCCCGTTGGAGAACGGGAAGTGCAAAGGCTGTAATCTAAGGGTCACAAGCTCGACGGTGATCAAGGCGAAAGCCGAGAAAGAGGTCGCCAACTGTGAAAACTGCGGTCGCATTCTTTACTTCAGCGAATAGAGGGGATGGCTGCTCGGAAAGGACGCGTCCAGGTTAAGAAAAAAGTGGCTCGTCGCCGCAAGGAGCGTCACCCCACCAGCCAGACAACGGAAGAGGCCGGGAGTGAGGGGCGCATCGAACCGAGGCAGGTTCAACTAAGCAGTACGGCAACTGGTGTTCCCGAGGATTTGATTGATGAATTGGTTCGGACCCAGAAGTCGCTTTCGTTTGCCCGCATCATCCAGTTTTTCGCCGCATTTCTTTTTCTCGCGCTTGGCGCGACATGGCTGGTTCTAAACCTTCGATCCGATGCCGGTGGTCCCAGCGCAGAAGCCGCAACCTTGAGCGCTGGCGTGTTTGTATTGGCGGTCCAGCTTGCCGCATGTGCCATCGCCTTCACCATTTTGTGCGCCATTGGCTTTCGCATGGGGCGATTCATGAAGTCGATCGATTCCCTCGAATCCAGCCAGAATGAGACCGATCTGGAATTCGTCGTGGGCTATCTGCGCGGGATCTGGGTGCTGATTGGTGGCTCCTTTACCGCGGTTCTCGTGATCGGCGGAATCTTCAGCTTCTTTCTCGTCAAATGAAGTCGACCGCCTACATGCTCGAAGCGGTCCGGCAAATCCGGCCCTGGATCACGTTCCTGGCGTTCATGGGATTTGCGATCGTCTTGACGATGCTGGTCTCGGCGGGAATCCTGACGTATCAGGGCATCACCAGCGCTGAATCTCAATTGGGCGCGGCAATGCGTTTCACCATTGCAGGCACCTTCATCATCAATGCCTTGATGGCGGTGCATCCCACCTTGAAGCTCTGGTCCTTTGGCGAGGCCTGTAGCCAGTTTTTAGCCACCAAATCCGCAAGCGCCCTGGAATTCGGGTTTGCGGAACATCGCCGCTTTTGGGAATCTTGGACGTCCTTGACCCTGGTCGCGCTGATCCTCAATTCGACGGTCACTCTTTTGCTCATCTTTGTAATCGGAAAATAACCAATGTCAGACCAGTCAGGACTATCCAATATGGCCATTTTTTGCGATTTCGAGAACATCGCAATCGGGGTTCGTGAAGCCAAATATGCGCAATTCAGCATCGACAAGGTGCTTGAGCGTCTTCTGGTCAAAGGCAATATCGTCGTCAAGAAAGCCTACTGTGATTGGACGCGCTACCAGTCCTACAAACGCGGGATGCACGAAGCCGCGTTTGAGCTCATCGACATTCCGCACGTCAGCCAGAGTGGAAAGAACTCGGCGGATATCCGCATGGTGGTCGATGCTCTGGATCTTTGTTACACCAAATCGCACGTCGATGCGTTTGTCGTCGTCAGTGGCGATTCTGATTTTTCTCCCTTGGTAGGGAAACTCCGGGAGAACAATAAGTTGGTGATTGGGGTTGGCGTAAAGCACTCCACGTCCGAGCTTTTGGTGAGCAGTTGTGACCAATTTATCTTTTACGATGACCTGGTTCGCGAAGAGAAGCCGCGCAAATCGACAAAAACGGCTCAACGGAAGAACGCAAAGAACGGGGGACAGGAACGGACTGAGAAGATGGACAAGGCTGTGAATTTGGTGGCCGAAACCGTTGAGACCATGTTGGAGGAGCGGGGGACCGAAGATCGAATCTGGGGCTCGATGGTGAAGCAGGCCATCAAGCGTCGCAAACCCGGGTTCAACGAGCGCTATCACGGATTCCGATCCTTCAACGCGTTGTTGGAAGAGGCCGAAGATCGCGGACTACTTCGTCTGAAAGCCGATGAAAAAAGCGGCGGTTATTTGGTCAACTTGGGCAAAGGCGAAGACGACTCCGAAGAAAGCTGAATTTTTGCTCTGGATGTTGCTCGCGATTCGCGTTCGAATGTCGGGATGAATCAGGATTTTGAAGTGGTTGCCAAGGGGCCCTATTCGCTTGGCGAAGGCATCATGTGGGATGCGCGGGTTCAACGGTTGAGTTGGATTGACATCAACGAGAAGAAACTGGTCTGGCAACAGGATGGCAGGACGCAGGAAATTGAGCTTCAAGGAATGCCGGGAACCGCGGTTCTGACGAATGATCCCAATCGCATCCTTCTGTGTCTGGATTCGGGAGTCGTGAGTTTTGAGTTTGTTTCAGGAACGTTTGCGTCGCATCTCGATTTTCCGGAAGGGGCTGAGTTGCGTTTCAACGATGGGAAATGCGATCCGGCGGGACGGCTCTGGGTTGGCACGATGCATCGGGATGGAAAGGAGAATGCGGGAACGCTTTATCGCATCGATCCCGATTTCTCGATTCGTCCGATGCTCAGGGACGTCACGATTTCGAACGGCCTAGGTTGGAACGCGGCCGGTGATCAGCTGTATTTCATCGACAGTGCAACCCGCCGGATCGATGCCTTTGATTTTGACAACGCGAACGGTGAAATCTCGAATCGGCGCACCGTGAATCAGGTGCCTGAAGACTGGGGCTATCCTGACGGCATGACGATTGATGCGGAAGACAAACTGTGGGTTGCGCATTGGAATGGTGCCTGCGTCGCGCGCTACGATCCGGAGTCCGGCCAGGTTTTGACGCGTTTGGAGCTTCCGGCCCCCAAGGTCACCAGCTGCTGGTTCGGCGGTGAAGGGCTGCAAACGCTTTTCGTCACCACCGCTCTGGGGTCACAGGATGGTGGTTGGGCCGACACGGAGCAATTTCCACTGAGCGGAGCCGTCTTTGCGGCCCAGGTTGGAGTTTCAGGAGTTGCCGTGGCCCGCTTCGGTCAGGTTTGAAGCGAATTTCCCCTTTCCAAGGAGTGGTTTCTTGCTTAGATAGCCGACCGATCCAACCACAAGAAAAATGGCCGAAACTACCCTAATTTTGCTCAAGCCTGACTGCATCGAAAAAGGCAACTGCGGAGAAGTCCTTAAACGCTTTGAATCTGAAAGCTTTAAGATTCGCGGTGCCAAGATGCTGGCGCTCACTGATGAAATTCTTGCCGAGCACTACTCCCACATTGCCGACAAGCCTTTCTTCCCCGATGTCCGCAGCTTCATGCAGAAATCGCCGGTCATTGCCGTTGCGCTCGAAGCCGACAATGCGGTGCAACGCGTTCGCGATCTGTTGGGACCAACTGACTCGACCAAGGCTGAGAAGGGAACGATTCGCGGTGACTTCGGTGTCGACATGATGGTGAACGTGGTTCACGCGTCCGATTCTCCCGAGAATGCGCAAATCGAATTGAATCGCTTCTTCAACGACGGCGAATTGTTTGATTATTAATCGCGTCGAATTCCGCAGTGTCCTCCCCACTCATTCTTCGCCTCGTTGCGCTGCTCATTGGCGGTGCGTTCCTGACCAGCTGCAAAACCGTTGATTCCGATCAGCGAAGCTTTCTTTCCTCTTACGATGGATTCACCGCAGCCTCCAAAGGCGGTGCGTTGGTGTATGCGGGGGATCGTTCGAAGCTGAAAGGCTACGACAAGGTCCATGTCAGCGACGTCGAGGTGCTGGTTGATGTCGAGGATGACAACAAGACGAGCCGTGCGGAATTGAACCAACTGGCCGTGAGCTTTGAGTCCATTCTCAAGGAAGAGTTTGGGCAAAAATTCGAAATCACGCGTTCACGCGGACCCGGAGTTTTGGAAGTCCGGGCTGCGTTGGTTGATGTGGAGCCGAATTCTCCTGCCTGGTTTCTGGCTGGGTACGCTCCCGGAGTTTTTGTGGCAACGTCAGCGCTTTGGGCGGCGACGGGCGACAATCCCGGTTCCGGAGTCACGACCGTCCAGGTTGAGGTTCTCGATTCCGCCTCCAAGGAACGACTTTATGCGATCATCGACGAAGAGCGCGGCGGAAAGCACAAGGTTCGCGGCGGCCTGAGCCGATGGGGCCAGGCTGAAATCTCGTTCCGCAAGTGGAGTCAGAAAATCGTTGAGGCGGTCTCCCAGCCTTAATCGATTCCGCCGAAACCGTTTCTGATCGAGGCTTGCTCTAAACCTCGATTTCCCAGCCGGGCCGGTACTTGCGCCGGATCAGGGAACTCAATTCCGGGCGCCCCTTCACCTCCATCTTCTCGGCATTCCACTCCAGCTTTTGACCGGGATTGCGCTGGGCAACGCAGCCCAGCAGAACAACTTCCGTGAATGGTCCGGCAAGGCCAAAATACGATTGCCCGTGCTCGATCTTTCCGTGAATCGCATCGAGCCACTCCGTGTAGTTGTTTTCGCCGCGAGCTCGGGGAATGGAAGGCTCCGGCCAGTTGTTGAAGCCGTCCAGCGCCTTGCTCGGTTTGACGATCCAGGTGTCGTGGAACCGGTTGAAGAACAGTTTTCCTTCCTCGCCAATGAGGACGCTTCCATATTTTTTGTAGTCCATTCCTTCCAGAATGTCATCGCCCGGGCGGTTGAACTCCCCGGGGATCAACCGCCAGTTGTCGCGATCAAATTTCGCGCCCTTTTGACCATCGTACCAGGTATACTTCACGCCCTTCTTCCCGAAGTCGTAGGTCACGGTCGAATTGATGGGAGCTGAGAAACGGCTGTTTCCTTCCTCGATTGCCTCGATGCTGGTCGGGGCGCCAAGTTCCAAGGCCCAGTAGGCCATGTCCATGATATGACAGGCCATATCGCCCAAGGCGCCGGTTCCATAATTCCACCATCCCCGCCATGCAAACGGCGCGATCCTGGAGCTGTAATCCACATAGGGCGCAGGACCAATCCACTGTTCCCAATCGATTCCGGCTGGAACCGCTTCCGCAGCCGGCGGGGTCTGGAAACCCTGTGGCCAAATCGGCCGATTGGTCCAGGCGTGAACTTCCTTCACCTTGCCGATGATTCCGGCCCGGACCAGTTCCACCACGCGTCTCATGTGGCTATTGGCGTGCGCCTGGTTCCCCATTTGCGTCTGCACACCCATCTTGGCGGCGACTTCGGTCAGCATCCGCGCTTCCCAGATGCCGTGGGTCAACGGTTTTTGACAATACACATGTTTCCCGGCCTTCATGGCCAACATGGCGGCGTGAAAGTGGTGGTGGTCCGGCGTGGAAACGGTGACCGCATCGACCTTGTCGCCCAAATCATCGAGCATTTCGCGATAGTCGGTGTAGAACTTCGCGTCGGGATGGCTGTCGCGGGTTGAGCGCATCGAGCCAAGCCTGGATTTGAGTTTCTTGGCATTCGGATCCGCCTCCTGAATCCGCTTCACATCCACAATATCGACGAGAGCGACGACATCAAAGCCCGACTTTGCGGATTGCTCGATGTCCGTCTTCCCCTTTCCGCCCGACCCGATTCCAGCCAACGCCGGTCGCTCATTCGCGCCGAAAACGCGGCTGGGAACCACTTGGAAACCGAACGTTGTTGCCGCTGCCGCCGTCGAAAGCTTGGCAAATTTCCGGCGGGAAGGTTGGGAGGATGAGGGTGAAGGGGTTTTCATCCTCAAGAGGTTGGAGCGTTGAATCCGGTTGTCCAGTCCGGGTTCTTGGGGATTGGTCATCTATGTCAAAAATCTCACTCTTCCTTTGCTGTATGGTCGCTGGGGTTTCCGTTTGCCGGGCGGAAACCGAGAAATTGGTGGAGCATTTTGATGAGGCTCGACCGGCGAACTGGGGCGTGAATTTTGGCGTTTGGGAGGTTGCGGATGGCAATCTGGTTTGCCGCCAGGTTGCCGCGGACAAGCATGCGGCGGCGAGTCGATGGAAAATTCCAATGCAGGACGGAGTCATCGAGGTTCGGCTGAAATTGGATGGAGCCTCGGCGTTCCATGTCGGGTTTGATCCCAAACGCGGAACGTTGAAGAAGAAGGGCCATCTCTATTCGCTCATCATCAGCCCGGCGGGTGCCAGGATCATGAAACACCTCGACAAGGCCGACCCAAATTCAAAGAACGAGATCCTGGCCGAATCCAAGGTGGACCTGTCCAAAGCCGATTGGATCGAGGTTCGGTTGGAGGCGAAAGGAAACGAAGTTTTGGCTTCGGTAGGGGAGGGAATCAAGCTGACCGCGAGCGATCCGAGTTTTGGCGTTCCGAAGCCGGGAATCGTCTTTCGTTGTGTCGGAGAAACCGCGTATCTGGATCAAGTTGCCGTGATGGTAAAGAAGTGACATGATTTTTGGAGGAATCCCCGTCAAACGGGTTCCTCATGAGCGCACATGACACGAGTAGCAACGTCGCACCCTTGCCGACAGTGAATTGGAGGACCAAAGAACCGAGGCGAGGACGCTTTCGGGCCCTGATTTGGATCAGTGGAATTCTGCTGCTTCTCGTTGCCTTGTTGTTTGGTTATCGCACGTTGGGAACCGTGTTTATTGCTCCGGCAGAGCCAACGGGGGCGCCCCTCAGCAGCGTCACGGAATTGGTGCCTTCAACCTCGCGACTGGCGTTGGAGGCAAGCATTCCAGTTTCCGTTTTGCAGGAACTCCTCAACCAGGAGGCACCGACGCGATTCAAGGGCAAGCAGGATCAGAACCTGCTCAGGCAGATGAAAGATGGTTGGATTGAATTCGACATCGAGCGGGGAAACATCACGATGGCGAGCGACGGGAAAAAGCTCTTTGTCGGAACGCCGTTGGGTGGCCGGGTCAGTGCGGGGGGAGTGCTGAGCCTCCCCTTCATTGGTGATACGCCTGTTCGCGGGACGGTCGACCTCGATGCCAAGGTAACGGGCAATCTCGCGCCTGAGTTGGAAGAGGATTGGACGTTGGAGCCGAACATCGTCGCCAGACTCGACATTGAACGTGCGAATCTGAATCTGGCGAACATCGCCTCCGTCGACATTAGCAGCTCGCTGGAGAAAGCGATTGAGCCGGAGATCGCCAAAATTCTGGCAAAGCTGGGGCCGGAGTTGAACAAAGAGAGTGGTTGGAAGCGCAGTCTGACGAAAATTTGGGGCGATCTGCATCGCGTGGAGAAGATTGATCGAGAGCCGCCATTCTGGGTTTCGATTCGTCCGACCGGCGTTGTGATGAGTCCGCTCGACTACTCGGACAAGACACAGATCCAGGCCGTTTTTGGAATCGATGTGGAGGTGATCGCTCATTTGGCCGAGCCACCGGTGCCATTTTACGAGCCGCTCTCCAATCTGACGGTTCAAGAGGACCTTAGTCCGCGTTCCGATTTGCAGATTCCCGCCGTCATTCCATTGAACGTTGCGAACGAGCACATCAAGCAGGAAACCATCGAGATCGAAATGGGGGATTCCGATACGCTGAGGCTGTCGCAGATTGATCTCAAGGTGTTGGATTCCAACGAAGTGCTGGTTCACGCCGACTTTTCAGCAACACGCGGTTTGTTGAGGCGGAAGACTGAAGGCGTTTTGTTGTTCCGGGGAAAGCCGATGATTGATCTGGAAACCCAGCAATTGGCGTTCTCGAATCTGGACTTCACCTTGGAAACCCAGGGGATTCTGGAGAAATCCGCAGTTTGGTTGCTCAAACCGGGATTGCGCAACGAACTGGCGAAGGCGCTTCGCTTTGATTTTGCCAAGGAGCTGGGAAAGGTGACCGAAAGTGCGAACGAAGCGTTTCGGCAATTTGAGCGGCCAGAAGGACTGGAAGGCAACATCGAGCTCGAGAATCTCAAGGTTGAAGACGTGTACCTGATTCGGACGGGCGAAGCCACCGGTGAGGACGCGATCGTGGTGTTGCTCGGCGCGGAAGCCGCCGCCACGTTGAAGGTTGGAGTTCTGAAACTTTAACCTGGAATCACTTGGCTTTGCTCTCGCGGTAGAGACGATCCAGTGCGAGATAGAGTCCCTGCAGTTCGCGGAGTTGCTCGACCGATTTGCGACCGGCAATGTTTTCCAAAACCTGGATTCGGCCGCGCAACCGCTCGATTTCAGCAGCTTGTTCTTCCGAAGAAATGGCGGTTTCGGTCTGCAGATTCATGACAACCTCCAACGGTTCTCTCCAAAAGCTCGGTGGGCGAAAATCAGGAACCTTCTGAGCGATGAGTGTATTGGCCTGGTCGAGGAATCCTTGAGCTTCGGTAGTGGTCTTGATGTTGCGCGCCGCCATTGACGAACCGAGAAATGCCGTGATTCGCAATCTGACCGAGCTGTCTTCCTTCAGCATGGTTCGCGCCATCGAGAACGCTTCCCAAGCTTCCTGATGCATGTTCGAGTAACGATAGGCACAGCCAATTTTCAGGAGCACTTCGCCAAGTCGCGATTCGGAAGGAATGTATTCGAGTGCAAAGCTGTAGGCTTGGGCTGCCGTCTCAAACACATCTTCCGCGAGGTAAAGGTCGCCGCGCAAGGTCCAGGCGATGGCCAGATCGGGACCAAACCAGACCGTCCAGGTTTCATCCCTCATGCCGGCTTGGAGGGCTGGAAGTGCCGCGTCCAGTTCCTGAGCCAATGCGGAGGCATTCAGTTTTTCCTGAAATTGAATCTGGCGAATCCCCATCTGGGCAACGAGCGCCTGAAGGATGGGAGTCGGGCTCTCCGTTTTGGCCAATTGAATGCGACCGTCTTGAAGCTGTTTCCGCGCTTCGGTCAGTTTCCCGGCCTGCTCAGCCAGGCGGGATCGCAGAAGGATCAGTTGGCCGGCGAGCTCAAGCGGTTGTTCCGGAGCCGGTTCGACTCTTGAGTTGGCGCCGGAAAGCCAGGCATCGACGGGCTCGTAGAGGAAGGGAAACCGGGACGCGAACGCAATAAGGTTTTCGGCGCGAACCATCACGCGATTGGTGTCGCCCCGGAGCTTGGAAATCCAGATGACCAATCGCAAAGCGCTTTCCCGCCAGGCTTCGTTGGGCGAAACCGTTGCCAGGATTTCAAACGCCTCGCGTTCCTGGCCAACCGGGTTCTCCAACGGGATTGAGGTCCAATGTTCCACCGCCGTCAGCAGATGCTTCGCAGCCGCGTCCTTGTCGCCGCTGCTTTGCGCGATCGCCGCGCGAAGGGCATGGAAGCGATAGCGTTCGTGGCCGAGTTCTTGTGGCGCGAACAGCCCAAGCTTGGCTTCGCAGGTATCGAGCCAGAAATTAGCGTCACGAAGTTGATCGGGTAGATAGTTCTCCGCGCGATCGAGCCACGCTCTCAATGCGACTTGGGCTGCGTCGGCAGATTCCACGGGAACAGGGATCATCTCCGCTTTTGCCGAGGCTGCGGAGGTTGGAGTCAGGTTCTCGTCTGGAATGGAGACCGGGCCGGGTGGGGGCGATGGTGTCTCTACAGAGGTTTCGGTAACTTCCTCCGCGGAAACTGGCGGCGGTTCCGCCTCGAGCCATGGTTCCACCAGAGGCGAAAGGTTTTCTTCATACCCGGGCAAATTTGCCAAAGACCATTCGTGAACCGGCTGCCGCCATGTCCAGATGGCGGCGACGAGGGCGACAAGAACCGCCGCGACGGTTGCCAGCGTTCGCTGAATCCCCATGGATTTGGCGCGAAGGCTGATATGCTGGACCAGTTCTTCGATTCTTACGCCAAGCAACGCGGAAATCGCAGCCGCAGGGGCCGCGTATTCCCAATCGCAATCGCGAGCATCAACCCAGTATTCAGCATCGGTCCGGTTAAGATTCTCGGGAAGACAGGGCTTCGCATAAGCCTGAAGCGTCGCCTCGGGTTCGGGTTCGCCAGACATGACCAGCGGGATAATCCGGCCGCGTGGATGAGCCGTGTAAAACGCATCTACCTCAGCCCGAATCCAGCGGGAGACGGAAGTGTGAGGGCTGCAAACCACGATCATCGTTCCACTTTTTTGGATCTGATCGAGGATGTGGAGGGGAAGCTCAGATTTCCGGGGATTCTCTTCCTCGTGCCGAAAAAGCTTTCGAGAGCTCTTAAAATGCAGGTAGGGCCGGGGGACCTCCAGCATTCGGGGAACTTGAAACCCGCGAAGGCCGCGTTGCAGGGCTTTCGCCGCATCGGCGTCTGCCTGCGATGCACTGATGAAGATCTGGTTGGTTCGGCCCATTCAGAATTATAAAACTGGGCTGACTCTTTCAGAAAACCTTGCCGATTTCAAGCTCAGAGAACCGAAAATTTAAACAATGTTAGGAATCAGGGATTCCTGGATGTTCGCGAAGAATGCGGAGTTCCGCCCACCTCTTCCGGCCCAAAAGAATATCGGCCGGAAGCTTTCGTTTCCCGGATTTGAATCCGAAAGCTTCCAGACCGATTGTTTCCAGAAGATTAACCGTCAGGTAAAAACGGTTAAGTGTAGTTGTTTGTGCGTTAAATTGGCTCTTCAATTGGTCTCCAGCTCAGGGATTTTGCGAGCGGCTGAGATCGTGAAGATAACTTAGAAGTCTTATTAGGTATAATAATTATAATTTTTATAATAACAACTCTTTTTCTTCATGTCGGAGGCTTCCAGTGCTCAAGAAATTACCAAAAGTGCGAAATCGAACCTCGCGTTCGCCCTTGCCTGCCTGCCTCGCCAGCGCCAACTCGACATGAACGTGTTTTATGCGTTTTGCCGAATCGTTGATGACATCGCGGACGAGCCCAATCGACCGGTAGACGAAAAGCGTCGCGACCTGGCTCATTGGGATCAGCTCGTCACCGGCGAACTTTCCCCGGATTCAGAGTTGGAGCGCACCATTGTCGAGGTTTTTGAACGGTATGAAATCGACCGCGAAACGGTCCGCGAAATCATCCGGGGCATGGAAATGGATCTGGAGATTCATCGATACCAGACCTATTTGGATCTGGAGACCTACTGTTTCCGGGTCGCGAGCGCGGTGGGCTTGGTCAGCATTCGCATTTTTGGCTGCGAAGCACCGGAAAGCGACGTTTACGCCGAGGAACTGGGGCACGCCCTTCAGCTGACGAACATTCTGCGAGACGTGGGGGAAGATTTGCGGGAAGACGACCGGATCTACCTGCCATTGGAGGATTTGGCGCAGTTTGACGTGACGGAAGAGGATTTGAAGAACGGCACCAATCGGGAGGGGCTGTTGGCTCTGATGGAGTTCGAGGCTAACCGCGCCGAACTCCGGTACGAGAATGCGCGCAACGCACGATCGGCCCAGGACCGGTCCTGTCTCAAAGCCAGCGAACTCATGCGCTCCATCTACTTCGCCCTGCTTCAAAAGATGCGCCGGAGCGGATTTCAGGTGCTGGATCAGCGTTATCGCCTCTCCGGGTGGCAGAAAATGATGCTGCTGACGCGGACGATGGTTTTCGGGGCACCATGATTTCCTTCTTTTCCGGCCTCATGATCCGAGGTATGCAAGGGGAGTGAAAACCACGATTCTGATTCTATCTCTCGGTGCCGCGTTTCTTGTCGGGTGCCAGGAAGAAACGGCTGATCTGCCGGAACCGACACGCTACGGCGAATTCGATCAGGCACCCAAGGTGCTTTTTCGTCAGCCGACCGGGGATGTCGTGGCCTATCTCGACAACTTCAAGAGCCTTGCTGATGACCAGAGTGCTTCGAATCATCGTCGGATCCTTCAGGTTCGGGATCAGGATCGCATCTTAACCGCAGTGGTGACGGACGTGATGTGCGATGAAGTCCACGTTTCCGGCCGCATTGGAGACTCGATCTTTCCAAAATCGCCGATCGATTTCATCAAACTCCGCGATGCCTATGGCGGCGCGGGGCTGTATTGGACGTTGGTCAACGAGACTCCCCAATACGGGGAAGGAGGTTCTACGCTTGGTGGTTTCCAAACCTGGGAATCGCTGGATGGAACGGCGAATGCCGAGGTGACTTGGAGGTTTGATCAGCCCGATGGGCGAAATGGCGCTTACGAGATGGAGTTCCGAAACGCCGGCAAAGTCAGCGCGCCCGTAGCCGTGCGTTGACTTGAACGGCTGCCTGTTCGCCCTCGAAAGCGCTCAGGGTTGAGCCCGTTCCGAAGCCGCCATTGCTGATGTTGCCAAACTCCAGTTGGAGTTCGTAGCGAACGCCGTTCACGGTCGGAAGACTAAAGGTCTGGTCCGTAAAGATGACGCTGTCCGCACTGGCGAACGGGTCGTCGCTGTTGGGGGAGCTGACGAGGCTGAACGGGATGTCGATCGCCGCTGTCATGGCTGGCTCGTTGAAGGTAAGATCCAGCCGCAGGGTGACTTCGGATGCATCGCTCTGGTTGAACGTGGAGCCGTTGTAGTAGGTGAGCATTCCCATCTGAAACGTCTGTCCCAGGCTGACTCCGCCGAAGTTCGAGGGCTCAAAGCCAAGAGAGTTGGCCGTGCCGACCCGCTGCTCGACACCGTTGACGACGATCGTGGTATTTCCGTGGACGATGCTGCTGCTGCCGTCTCCCGGCGTCGTGATCTGGTGAACCAGGTTTGGTCCGCCGACGGGATTGTGCCAATATGTATTGGCCATTCCTTCGAAGTTCTCGACGAGCGGGCGGAACGTCCGGGAGCGCGTGGAACTGTCCAGCCAGTTGACCGAATCCGTTGTCTTGGCCTTCGCCTGGAGCCGCTGGTTTGGATGAATCTCGACCGGGGAGCCGTTGTAGGACTGCCAGCTTCCACCATCGACCCGATACTCAACGTAGGAAACGGTCGAGGAATTGGGATTGCTGATGGAGATGAACAACGGAAACGACGAGGCCGCGTGATAGGCACTGCCGGGGTTGAAGTTCGGCCGACTCAAGCGCTGTGGGGAGATTTCATCGTCAATATCACCGGATGGATCGTCCGAGCCGTTGGGGCCGCCATGGCCGTTCCCGGGATTGGAGACATCAACGCCATCTTCGTTGTTGCCATGGCCATTGTTGCTTCCTCCATTATTTCCAGAGCCTCCATCGCTGCCGCTCGAGCCCGAACCGCTGCCCGTTGATCCAGAACTGCCACTGGAACTGGATCCTGGATTTGCCAGCGTAATCGTTGTTGGAGCCGGTCCCGAAATCGGGTTGGAATCGCTGTAGGTCCAAACCCATCCATCATTGGGATTGAGATCGATGGGGGAAGCTTCCCGGTTTTCGGTTCCGTAATCGCCAAGCGCCAGGGCGTCGTCCAGCCGGAAGTAACTCACTCCGCTTGCCCCGGATTTCTTGACGACAAACCGTGACGTCGTCGCGTCCCAGATCGCTCTGGTGCGGGTGGTTGACGCTTCCGTGGACGACTGCATCACCACCGCGAGGCGCTTGTCGACCATCGATGAGCGAAGACCGGCGAATCGCTCTGCGGAACTGTCGCTCCTCCGCGTTTTGAGCTTGTCGATGATGGATTGAGGATCGGAAACTCCCGTGAGGTCGCCGCCGTTGGCAAGATAGATCTTGATGGCGGAATTCAGGCTGGAAACGTCCGATTCCAGCTTGGAGAGCTTGGCCGATTCATTGATTCCGCCGGTCGAAACGACCGCGATGGAAGAAAGGATTCCGATAATCGCAACAACAAGGAGCCCTTCCAGCAGGGAAAAGGCGTTGTTATTATTTTTGCGAAAGCTGAATCCAGAAAGTGAGATCAGGTTCATGATTGAGAGTGGTTTAGTGATTCTAACGACAACTTTATCCATAATTATTATAATATTCAAGATTTTGATTCTCGAATTTTGGAGAAATGTGCTTTTTGAGAATCAGGCGTCGGGCGTTATAGGAATGAAATGCTGCCAAATGTTGTGATCGAGCCATGAAGAACCCCCTGATTCAGGCCTGGAAGAAGGGCCAGCCGACTTTGAATGGTTGGCTCGCGATCCCGAATCCGTCTGCCGCGGAAGCAATGGCGCACCAAGGCTGGGATTCCCTGACCATCGACATGCAACACGGGTTGGCGGATTACCAAGTCGCGCTTCAAATGTTGATCGCCATCTCCACCGCGCCCAAACCGGTTGTCGCGATGGCGCGCGTTCCCTGGCTCGACGAAGGGATCGTCATGCGGATGCTGGATGCGGGATGTTTCGGGATCATTTGCCCGATGATCAACTCAAAGGACGAGGCGGCGCGCTTTGTGCGGTCCTGCAACTACGCGCCGGTTGGCACCCGCAGTTTCGGGCCGATTCGGGTCGGGCTTTACGAAGGGCCGGAGTATTACCAATCTGCAAATCAAGAGATCCTTTCCATCGCGATGATCGAAAGCCGGGAGGCGCTCGAAAATCTGGATGCGATTCTCGATGTGGATGAACTGAAGGCGGTTTACATCGGTCCGGCGGATTTGTCGCTCGCCCTGGGATGCACGCCCAAATTCGATCAGGAGGAAACGCCTGTCGTGGAAGCGATCGAACACATCGTGAAGACCGCGAGAGCGAAGGGGAAATGGGTTGGCGTTCACAACGCGACCGTGGCCTATGCGCAGCGGATGGGGAAATTGGGGGCCAATTTCGTTTCCGTAAGTTCGGACATGCGCCTGATGATGGCGGGAGCGGCGGGCGTGGTTTCTGAGTTTCGCGCTGGTGCTCCAGACTCGAATTCAGAATCCGCGTATTGATGCCGGTCTTCGAGACAGCGCAAAGGCGGCTCTTCTACGAGTGGAATGGGCGGGATTCGGGGCCGGTTTTGGTGCTCTCGCACTCTCTTGGGGCATCCCACAACCTGTGGAATCCTCAAATCGAGGAACTGGGCGAACGCTTTCGACTCCTCGTTTACGATCAACGGGGCCACGGCAATTCGAGCCATCCGGCGGGAGCCTGGTCGATTGCAGAGTTTGGCCGGGATGTGATCGAGTTGCTGGATTTTCTCGATTTGGAGCGAGTTTCGTTTTGTGGCTTGTCGTTGGGAGGAATGGTTGGACTTTGGCTTGGCCAGGAGACGCCGGACCGGATGGAGAAGCTGGTCTTGGCGAATTGCGCGGCCAGAATTGAGGATCCCGGCTTGCTGCGAAGCCGCGCTGACCTGATTCGAAAGCTGGGGCTTTCCTGCATCGCTGAAAATGTGCTGGATCGTTGGTTCACGAGCGGGTTTCGAGCTTCAAACCCGGGCCTTCTTGCAGAGATTCGCGAGATGCTGCTGGCGACGAAGGCGGAAGGCTACGCCGCCACTTGCGACGCGCTTTGCGCAATGGATTTGATGAAAGGGCTGGGCGAGATGCGAACCCCGAGCCTCGTCATTTATGGCAGGCACGATCGCGCGACGCCGCCGGAATGGACGCGTCAGTTCGCCGGGCTCATGCCCGATGCCCGAGTCATCGAGCTCGATTCCGCTCATTTGTCGAATCACGAAGCGAGCGCTGCGTTCAATGCGGCGGTTCTCGAATTTCTGCGTTAGGGCAGAATCGGATCCATGCCCAAACCCGGTCCGTCCGGAATCAGGATTTTTCCGTTCACCGGCAGCGGCATATCCGGGAAAAGCCACGTTTCCGGCTCAATGTAGAGATACTCAAATTGCGCAAACGCCGGTTCGAGGGCCGCCATTTGCAGCGTCGCGAGATAGCCGGGGCCAAAGTACGGTGAATGTGGCATGAGCGGAAGATTCGCCATCTTCCGATTCAACTCGGTAATCTTCAAAAACTCGCTCACGCCTCCAACTTTCGTGATGCTGGGCTGGAGATAGTCAGTCGCTTCCAGACGGAGCATCTCCTCAAACTGAAAAGCGGTGCAGGCGTTTTCACCCGTTGCGATCGCCATTCCGGATTCCGCGCGCAACTTGGCCAGGGTGCGGAAATCCTCCGGCGGGAAAATCGGTTCCTCGAGCCAACGGGAGCCGAGCGCTATCAGCTCGGGAATGACTTCGCGGGTAAAATCGAGCGTCCAGTTGCAATTCACATCAACGGTCATTCGCAAATCCGGCCCGATCGTTTCGCGACACTTCCGGATTTCGGGCATCGTAATTTCATGCAGCTTGATCTCTTCGTAGCCAGCCGAGGCTGCGCTCTCGCATTTTTGGGCGACGAGATCCAGGTCGGCGTAGCGCACGAGGCTGGCGTAGGCGGGAATCTCCTCGCGAACCCGGCCGCCGAGCAACTCCGCAAGCGAAACGCCTTCCGCCTTGGCCTTCAAATCCCACAACGCCAGATCGACGCCGGAAAGCGCGAAAATCGTGATCCCGTATCGCCCCTGCAGCACCAGCTTCCGTTGGATTTCGGCTCCGAGTTCGCGAGGATCACCCAGTTCGCGACCGATGAGAAGCGGTGCAATGGAGCGCTCGATGATCGCGGCGGTGCTTTGGCTGCAGAAATAGCCGAAACCTTCGCCCCAGCCGGTCAAACCGGAGTCGGTCTCGATTCGGACCAGACAGAAATCGAGCGTGCTCCACGTCGTTGGCATGATGCCTTCGCCCGAACCTCCGGCATCAAAGGGAATCGAGAGGACGATTGGTTCTACGGCTGTGATCTTCATGGTTAGGCGGCGAAATGGCCACCGATATAGATTCCCTCCGGTGAATTGGGATCGGGTTTCGCCTCAAGAATCGCCGGGTCTGCGAGGTGATCGACAGCCCGGTCGAGCGGCTGGTAGCCAAGGCGGGCCGCGTTCGTGTTGTCGAAAAACGGCTCTGTGATGTCGGAGACTCCGTAAACCAGCTCAAAACCGAGATTGGGCGTCGAAAGGCCGATGTGGACGAGTTGCGCCAGGTCGCGGGGGCTGATCCAGGTGTGAAGGCGGCGTTCGTCGATCACTTCGTCGCCGACAAACCCAATCCGGATCGCCATCACATTCAGCCCGTATTTGTCGGCAAAGAACGAACCGGCCGACTCTCCGTAGGCCTTGCTCAAGCCGTATTGGCTGTCCGGTCGCGGCGCAGTCTGGTGGTTGATGAACTCTCCCCGTTTAAGGAAGCCCACCGCGTGATGGCTGCTCGCGTAAACGACGTTCGGCACGTTCGCGAATCGTGCGGCGGTCAGAACGTTGTGCGTTCCGACGATGTTGGGTTCGAGGACTTCGTCAAACGTGTAGTCCGGGCCAACCATCCCCGCCAAGTGGACGATCCCATCCACGCCGTTCGCCAAATTCCGAATGAAATCCAGATCAGCGATGTCTCCGAGCGTTACCTCTTCATTTTCAGCGGGATTCGTGATCGGTGCGCGATCCGTGGAAATGAGCGTTTCATAGCGTTGGGCCAAGAGCGGACGCAAGGCGGTTCCCACGATTCCGGCGGCTCCGGTGAGCAAAACGCGTTTCATGGAGCGATGATTTACGAATCGGCGGGGATTTGCACGTTGGAATTCGGACTTCGTCGCTGTTTTTCCGGCTGAATAGATCAGCAGGGCTGAGCTTCCAAAGTTGCAGCTCCCGCGATTTTCCCGATTTACGTATTCGTTTGGCGAGTGTTAAATTGCGCGCTTCCCTCCCGATGTTTTTTGGAATTGATACGGTCTTCGCACTCTATTGCCTGCTCAGCGGCGGTCAGGCAGCAGTCGCCTCTTACGATCAAGCTCTGGACCGGCCAAGTTATGCCGCTTTGGATGCGGCCTGGGCTGCGATCGCGCAGGAGAAGATTCCCGTTTCATCCATCGAGACACTCGCCGTGATTGATTTCACGAAGCCGTCTTACCTGAAGCGGATGGACATTTACGAGCGGGGTGAATGCCGGGCAAAACGCTTCTTTTGCGCGCATGGCCGGAATACGGGGGGCATTTTCGCGACGGATTTCTCAAATCGCTCCGGATCCAAACAAACCAGCCTGGGGTTGTATCGCGTGGGTTCGCCCTATCGTGGCAGCTGGGGAAAAAGCCTGAAGCTCCACGGGCTCGAATCTGGGGTGAACGATCGTGCCTATCACCGCAAAATCGTGCTTCATTCCGCGTGGTATGTTTCCGAAGAAATCATCGGGCAAAACATCGCGGAAGGTCTCGGGCCGAGGATTGGCCGCAGCCTCGGTTGCCCGGCGGTTCGCCAAGAGGATCTGGAGTTGGTCACCGGATTGCTGAAAGACGGAACGTTTCTCTACATTCACGGAAACCCGTGATCGGTTGATTATGGTTGAGCGAGGATTTCCTTTTTGCGCTCTTCCAGTTTCTTGAGCTCCGCCACCTTGCGGATGATCTCATTCTTGACCGCTTTCCGCTGGGAATTCGGCATGTCGGGATGAAGGCGTTGTTGCACTTCCTCAATTCTCTCCTCCTGACGGGCGATTTCGAGATCCAGATTGCGCAATCGCACCTCGCGGGCACTTTCTGCCGTGGTGGGAGCCTCAGTGGTGTCGAGCGGTTGGGAAAAGGTTGTCGGAAGCCGGGCGAGAAATACCTGGTCCTCCACCGACAAATTCTTGATTGGGTAGGTGAAGATCTCTCGGGTCGATGTTCCCAACCGATAGAATCGGACATGCGAGTCAGAACGCCCAATCAGGTGAGCTTTGATCGTCCGGTCCTTGTTGTCCACCAGGGACCGGGTAATCGGGAAGCTCTCTGTTACCACGGGAGCAGGGGCGGGAGAGTCTGGAGCAGACGGGGATGCGTCGGGCTCGGGCTCTGAGAAACAGCCGACCAAGGCAGAAAGTGCGACGGTCATCGCGATTCCGAACCTAGCATTCATTCCTCCATGTTCCGGAGGAGTCTCGCCAAGCGCAAGCCGAATTTACTCAGCGGCGGCTTCGGTCGCGGGGGCCGCTTCCTCTGGCTTCACTTCCTCAGGCTCGGGCTTGGGCTTGGCTTCACCCAATGCGAGGCGATCATCTGTTTCCAGGAGATCGGAAAGCTCGGACCAGCCGCCGGATTGTTGAAGTTGGAAGACGTGAAGATAAAGGGCGACGTTTTCTCTCGGGTACTTTTTAAGGAGCCCATCGACTGCGGACTTGAGCTTCTTGGGTTCCAGTTCGTCCGGCAAATCTTCGGCGGTGCCTTCGTCATCGTGCTCGATTCCGAGATCGTCGAGAAACGACTTCAGCATTTCCTGCTGCGACTTGAGCAGCCAGATTTGGAGAAGATGTTCCGCAACGCTGTTGCAGGGGCGCAACTTGCAGCTGTCGCCCATCCACTTGATTTGCTGAACAACGGGTTTGCGCTGGACGAACACCGGACGCAGCCGTTTTTCCTGGGCGATGGAAACGAGGATGCTCTTGTAAACATCGCGGTGATTTTCCCGCAGATCCTCGAATATCGTGGTTCCGAGTTCTGGAGAAAGGGATTGGAAAATTTGGTAGGCTTTCACGCGGTATTGGTGATGCCGTTACTGGCCTACTTCACGCCGACCGTCAACCCGCCCGAGTGCGTATGCGGTAAAAACTTGGCGGATTTCGTCTCGAACCTGGCGAAATACCTGCATTTTCTCTTCGTCGGTGCCTTCCGCGTAGGCGGGATCAACAAAAGGCCAGTGATAGCGATTGATTTGGCCGGGAAACTCCGGGCATGCCTGATCGGCATTTCCACAAACCGTAATGATGGTTTCCACGTTTCGGTCGAGAAACTCGTTCATGTGCTTGGACGTGCCACTGGAGATGTCGATCCCAACTTCCTGCATCGCGACGACCGCCGAGGGGTGGACATAGCCACTGGGGGTCGACCCGGCGCTCGCAACTTCCAGACCATCACCGGCAGCTTCACGGAGGAAACCTTCAGCCATCTGGGAGCGGCAGGAATTCCCGGTGCAGAGAATGAGAACGAGTGGTTTTGACACGCGAAAAGCGTTAGGGTTAGTTGCGCGAGGGGGCAACTGTTTTGTGACGGCAAACTTGAATTTCGGTTTTCCTTTCGCACGAGATTGGCTCAACCTTGGGGCGTGGCGCAACCGACCATCCTCATCGTCGAAGACGAACCTTCCATTGCGGAAAATATCGAGTATTCGCTCCAAACCGAAGGCTTTTGCCCGATTCATTGCCCGACGGGACGGGAGGGGCTCGAGGCGTTTGAGAGTGAGAACCCCGCTCTGATTGTGCTCGATGTCGGATTACCGGATATCAGCGGGTTCGATGTGTGCCGCGAAGTCCGCAAGTCGTCTCAAATTCCGATCATCTTTCTGACGGCGCGGGAAGGCGAAATCGATCGCGTAGTCGGCCTGGAACTGGGCGCGGATGATTACGTCGTCAAACCGTTCAGCCCGCGGGAGCTGGTGGCGAGGGTTCGAGCCGTATTGCGGCGGTCGTCAGGAAATTCATCCAACAACGCAGACCCGGTCGATGACGAGGCCGCCTCAGCGGCGTTTGCGATTGATGAGAAGCGGCTTCAGATTCGATTTCGCGGTCAAGCCATCAGCCTGACACGTTATGAATTCGGCCTCCTGCGATTGCTCGCCGAGCATCCGGGCCGTGTCTACACCCGCGATCAGCTGATGGATCACGTTTGGGAGGAGCCGGAAGCGTCGCTGGATCGAACCGTCGATGCCCATATCAAAACCTTGCGGGCCAAGCTTCGCGAGATTGATGAATCGGTCGATCCAATCACGACGCATCGTGGGGTGGGTTACAGTTTGCGGGAAGATCTGGGGAGTTAGCGGCGAAAAAGCGTAAGATTCGGCCTGGTTGTGCAGTTATTAGTGCACATGCCCCTTCGTGCGTTCCAGTTTCTCCTTGTTTCCTGCCTGTTGGGAAACAGCTTTGCGGAGGTCGATTTCAATCAGGATGTCCGCCCGATTCTCTCGGACAAGTGCTTCAAA
>TARA_R110002096_G_scaffold54175_1_pt1 | contig 34397 bp, 18 predicted proteins | sample TARA_R110002096 | Tara Oceans TARA_R110002096 (sample SAMEA4397295) | marine metagenome | biome: Polar Biome; feature: [DCM] deep chlorophyll maximum layer (ENVO:01000326); material: water (ENVO:00002006), including particulate matter (ENVO:01000060) such as... | depth 35 m
TAATTTCTTTCTTAATCTATTCTCCCATATTGTTAAAGGACAAACTAATACTGGGGAAAATATTAAATGCATAATCCAGGTATTAACCGGGAACCACACCCAAAATGGTTCCTTTATTATTAACAAAGGAACTGAAACTAAAAACCCTATAGTACCTAAATGGTGTAATAGGACCAACAAGTATAAAAAAATCTTTGTCACTAGACTAGTGCTTTCTCTACCTTTTTATTTTTTATTTCAGATAAGGACTTAACCTTCTTTATTAGAAGGTTAAGTCTCTTGTCTATTTGTTTATAAGTTAGTTTCTTTTTTTCCATTTGTATTAATATGCTCCCTTTTATAACCTAGGTCTGTCGACATCACTATTCACCACAACCGTACCATCTAGAACATATCTAACAAAAGTGTTATTTAAGTAATATGTTAATGGTGATTCCTCATCTGTAGTATTTGGACCAACAACATTATATAATGGTACATAACTACCACCATGTCCCTTTTGTGATAAACACCATTTATTACATTCTTTGTAGTCTAGAGGTGTTTCTCTACTAAGTGCTGTATCCACCCATCCTTGACAACACATAGGTATTATTTGATACTCTTCAGTAGCAGTCAAACCAAAAGTTGATTTTGAGGACTCGATTCGTCTACCTGGGGAAACTTTCCAGGTACCACCTATACCACTATTTAAACACTCTTTTAGGGTACTAAATGTTCCGTAAACCTCAATAGTCTTAACACTATCCGAAACAAGAACACAACCTCTAACATATTCATGTGTTAAAGTGTTTAGTATTAATGCGGATATGTGTGGTGACGACTCACTTTTACTTGTCTCCACCACTTCATCTTCTTTTGGGTACGTACAAGTACCGTCATTTGTGTTAGCTAATGGATTATAGTTGGTGGCTGCTAAGTCGAGACAACCATAAATTATCTCCCCAGCTACAGCGTCACACTGACATGTAACACTATTCCACACATACCCGGAACCACAAGTTTGTGTAACACACCTACATATACAATCTACACTATCCCAAGAGTAATTTATCCCACACTCTACTTCTACACATGGTAAAGATTGAGATTCACACCTACACGTTACAAGATTCCAAGTTTTATCACTAGTACATTCTTGTGGTGGACACGTTACACATTCACACCTTAAGCTGTCCCAAATAAGACCTGAAGAACAATATTCTGTTATACATGGTAGTGTGGTGTCAGAAACACATTGTCTAAGTTCACTACTCCAAGTTTGACCTACTTTACAACTTTGTATTTGTGGAATACTAGAACATTGTACTTGGTATGTGTTTGGTGGACAAACACAATTTAACCCTAACTGTTGTACTATAAATTGTACACCCGATTGGTCTCTACAACAAATTGAACACACATCATTAGGACAACAACTTAATTGACATGTTTGTGATGTCGCGTATATCCCAGAAGAACCTAGTACTGGTGTACAACCACAACTTGTAGCACATTGACATTCTGTTGAGTTGTGTAGTGGCACACCATTTATAATTACGTCTCTACCAAAAATTATTGGTTGGTGGTTAGTACCAAACTGTATGTTTACTCCGTTAGATGCTACCCCACTTCCCCAAGAAGATACCCAATTATTTACTGGTGTTGTTACGTGTACCCCACCATAATGTGGTCTGAATAATCCAGCCTTCCACAAATCTTTTAATTTTAAATTTGTTCTAAGTCCATTTGACGCTGCCGGTTGTGATGAGTTACATGGTGCGGTATTAGGCCCTGGATTAAATAATGTAGCGAATTGTTTTGAGTTACCATTACAAGGTCCAGCTTTTAGTGTTTGGCCTAAAACATTGGTTTCTGGTTGTGAATACATCCACAATACAATATCTAGTATCTGTTGTGGTGTAGTATATTGTGTATTTACAATACTTGAAGTTATAGTTACACCACTGGAACTTGGATTTGGATTACATCTATCGTACGCACTTTGAGTGGAAGCTGTGGTTGACCACGGCATAAATGGTACCCCATTAACTCTCATTTCATATTCATAACAATAGTAAGTTGTTAAATCTTGTTGTAAAATATACTCTATACTTCCCAGTTTACGACCTCCACCGTTTGGATAATCACATTGTTGAGCTGCTGTTAAGTAGGTTTGTCCTCTCGCAAACCCAACATTGTTAAATGGTGTCCCATATCCAGAACCATTTACTTGGTCGAAGTGATAAATTAAAGCTTCAATATCACTATTTACACCACCAGGACCGTATGTTGAAGCTAGTGGTAATGTCCCAGAAGGTCCACCCATCATAAAGCCTGGGTCTTGGTTGGTGAAGTATGATTGTGTTAAATTAAACGGTATAAACTCATTAACGTTTAAACAATTATTTGTGTTAGCAGCTGGTAAACAATTCCAGGAAACAATACAGTCCGCATCACATAAGGCTTTTGTTGCGTACGCACCACTACCATCTAATGGGTCTATACAACCAGATATTGAAGCTGTAACAGCGTTAGTTGGACATGTCCAGGTTTTTAAACTAGCACAACAGTTATCCACACAGTCGTTATATGCTATTAGTTGGTTTGTTGGTGAGTAGTATGTTCCTGTTTGTCCTGTACCAACTAATTTTATACAGTCACAACTATGAGTACAAGGACATCCTTTTATATAAATTTTTATTTTAAATGGACGAATAGTATTGAATATACCTATTTGTATTAACTCATATAGTGTCATTCCTTGGTATGTCCCTGGAATTCCTGTTATTGGGAATCCTGGTATAAAAATAGGTCCAGTACTAGCCTGGTTACCCATCATAATAGCTATAAAATGTTCTAATGTGTTAGAGATTGTTTCGTAGAATACTAACCCTGATGTATCATCTATTAGTTCTATTTTATCTAACCTACATAACCTACCACCACTAGGTGTTTCACAATTACCTAGACCATCATCTTCCACTATTAGTCCTGTACCACCGGTTATACCATTACTTGAACCAAATAAAGTAGCTGGATATACGGTTGTTTGTACTCCACCAGTATTGTTTCCTGTATTATCGAATAAATTAATGAACCAATTTACATTACCAAATCCAGAATAACCAAAGTTATACCCATTAACCACACTGTCTAGATAATACGACAATGCGTCATAACCACTTCCTGTTAGTGGGACTCTTGTACCAACACCATTATAGAATTCTCGACAATAAGTACCCATTACTGCGGTACCCTCTTGTATTAGGCCAGATACTTTTGTTTCACATGTATAAGAATAACATTTTTTGTCACATTCTTTAAAAGTAAGGAATTGTCCATTAGGTTGTGAATAACATCCGTTTATTCCACAACTCCAACCATTATATGTACAATCTTGTTTATCACAAAGTGTTTGTGTTGCAAATGGGTAAGATGTGTTTAATGTGGTTTGAGCCGAAACACATTGTCCACTTATAGTGTACACTGAACTTGCATATGTTGTTGCTGAATTATATACTGTAGTTGTGATAGCATTTGTAGTTGTTATTGGGTATGACGTAATAAACTGTTGTATATCATTACCAAGTGATTGTTGTGTAAATGCCGCAACCCCTCTTCTATTATAAATCCCATAAACACCGTAACTACTTAATGGTGTATCATTTCTATACCCATTCTGAGTTGTAACAGCCCAATTTAAATCTATGAACTCATTAGTACCATACAATTGTGTTTGAGCTGGTCCACCAAATATTGATGTACCATTTGTGGTAATTGGGTTTTGTGTAATCGGGTCTAATGTCCAAGTACCGTTAGTTACATGTACGTTACTACCATTAATTGCTGCAAATAGGTGTCTTACAAAGTCTCCAAATGCATTATTCGCACCAGAAATATTTGTATTTTGCGATGCTGCGTAAACTAGAGTTTGTATCGTTCCTCCTGCTGCAACCCACTGATTATGTTTAGTTATAAATTGACTTTTATGTGTATACCAATGATTTGTCGGTGGTACCTTACCTTGACCACCTGGTTGTCCTGGTGTGTAAGACATATTGTCGGTACTAGGGAATACGTTATTAGACTCGTCTATTAGACATACAACTACAATATTTTTATAAGTTGTGTTAGACCACTGGTCCATAGAGTATGATGGCCATTTAATCCAGTCTTCAGCACTACTAGTAGAGTGAGTTATTAGACCCAACCAACCATCTAAGAATCCTCCCGGTTGTTGTGCGTTTGTTACCCAGTTATTTATAGCGTTCTGTGCTTGATTAAGTAGTGCTGTTCCCATGGATGATGTGTCATACCAAACATGTATTACTGTGTCAGCGGAACTCATTCCTGTTGTGGTTGTTGTAGATATTACGGTCTGAGGTGTTACTATTGTGTTTGCTGAAGTTATTGTTAGTTGTACATCCTGACATCCCCACGCTGTACAATCTTGTTGACATTCCCATAACGCGTAAGATGTGTTATATGTACCCACACCAACACCTATATGTTGTTGACAACCATTTATTGTACAATTATAAGAATTAACATCGGTATTACAACAAGGAACCTTACTAGCAGCTTCGTTACATAAAGTTAAATTAGGGTATGTCCCTGTTCCACCAGTACCAACTACAGAGATACAATGACATGGTTGCCCTGTACATTTACAGTATTTACTATCGATTTTAATTGTAAATTTTTGTGGTGATGAAAGTCCTATCTGAATTACACTATTGTATGACATTTCTTCTGTTACTGGATAACCAGACCTTCTTAATTCTGAAATAAATGTATGCCAAGTAGAGGTATTATTTATTATTGTTTTCCCACCCTCTAAATCAACAGCTTTTATAGTGGATATTGATGAGAATACGTTACCGTCAGTTGTTGGACAAGAATCTTTTAGTTCTTCACTAACCAATTGTTCATATTTAAATTTATTGAAGTTTTCTCCTTGGTATCCGTTCCTAATGTCAGCTATAAAAGATACCGCTGTACTTGGTTCTCCTTTTACATCTAATTTTATTAGTTCTTTACAATCGTCTGTTGTGTTACCAGGTACACAATTATAAGACATACAAGTGTCTTTACAATTATTCAATGCGTTAGTTCCATTAAATTGAGCTGGACTACCATCCCACACCAAATAACAACCGGTAGAGTGACAGTCATATGATGGTCCTGATGGTCCTGACGAATCAAACATCCAATTTAACCTACTAGTTCCTAACTCACCTAAATTAGTATAAGATAAACAACCGTCATATAAACAAACACCATCGTTGTTAAGACAATATCTACAGTCGTCACCAGTGCTACCTTCGTTACGTAGTTGGTTTAATTTTTTTACTGCGGCATTAACATTAGTAGTTATCACCTCTTTAGGTTCGTAAATTATTTTAGCTAGTTCGTCTATCATTCCCATTTCTTCATCGTCTATTACTATTGCGTTTGGACAACACTTATCATCACATGATGTTTGTTCCCAGTATGGATATGCTCCTGTGTAGCCCGTACCTATAACTTCCTGACAACCACAATTTGTGTATGAACATTTACAATAAGTGTCTGACCACGCAAATGAAACACCACAAACATCTTTCATTTCTGTTTGAGCTTGTTGGAAGTTCATTGTTAAACTTAGTGTTGGACAACCATTGTTTTGTGCGTATGTCACCACATCGTCCCAAGTATCTGCGTAGAAATTACCAGAAGAAACTGAAACTGTTGTGTTAAAAGGCCACCCAAGAGATACTTCTGTCATCCAAGTAAAGGTACCTGTATAGTGGAACCAGAATGCTTCAGTACCAACACCACTAGATTCACTAGTTAACATACTATTATCACAGTGTCCTGGGAGTGATGTTCCAACTGGAACGTCCTTAACCCATTTATAGTTAACAAAATTTGTTTTTTGGTTTGCGTTGGTTGGGTCAGCAAACCATGATAATACTGTGTAAAATGATGTATCATATGGTGCATATTTAAATGGTGGTGTCAGTTTCCCCACACAAGTATCTGTTATAACTTGTGAAGTCACACATAATAACTCCCTACACTCTTTTGTACACTTAGTTAGACTGTCAATACCTTTAAAAGTACCTTTACCATCTCCTGGGTCTACACAACCCAGTTTAGTACAATTATATGTTGGGCAACAACTATCAACACATAAACCTGAAGTTGGGTAGTACCCACCTGAACCAATAACTTCAACACATTCACAAGTAGCTGCAAAACAAGTTCTTGCTCTTGAGGTTTGTGTGAATGGTGACGTCATATCAAAGTACTTACTACTTAGTTCGTAAACTTCACGTCTTGTGGTGGATGTTGTAACATCTTTTACACCAGCAGATTTTAGATTTTTTATTAACCCACCCCAAGTATTTACAGAAACCTTTGATGATGTTATTACCATATCATCAAGACTATATTTCCACCCTTTTGAATATGTTGGCCAACAATTTTGATTTTTTAAGTCAGTGTTGGTTAAATTAGAACTAACTGTTGTAACCCCTAGGTTTTGGAAATATATTTGGTTAAGTGGTACATCGTGTAATGACTTTGTTACCGCTACATAATCATAAGCTGCTGTCTCATTAGTAATTGATTCTGGTAATTCGTACCCAGTTTCAATTGGAGCGTCTGTTTTTTCTGGTGTACTCTTACAATCCCAAGTATTACTTATACAAGCTGATTTACATTTGGCTAGAGCGTCTTCATCTGACTTAGCTCCATTAAATACTGAGTACTTTCCTGTTCCGTCTTTTGGGTCAACACATCCTCCACCAGAAATTTTACAATTCCATGATGGTGGTACTAGTAATGACACACAATTACTGGACGAATTCATTAGATTAGTTGCTCCATTTACAATAACACTATATGGTGCTGTTGTTGGGAAGTAATCTGGTATTTGTTGTATTGCTGGCATTATTTGGAGTGGTGACATTTTTATTGGGCAGACCACACCATCTCTAGATATTGCGTATTTTTTACCAGTAGGTGTGTCTTCAAATAAGGCAGTAAAGTAATCAAACGGTGCAAGTCCTCCTGTTATGTGGAACTGTTGTAATTGGTTTCCAGCAAAACTAAACTCACCTATCCACATGTCAACATAACTTCCTGAACCATATAACACTAACATTCTACCCGTACTTGAATTGTATAGAATATCACCGGTAACTCTGTATTGGTCACCAACCACAAGTTGTAAAATACTTCCTGGTGATGATATAGGACCACCCGCATACTGAGGTAGTTGGAACAATATTTGTACACCGGTACCACCACCAGCTATATTAATAACGGCTATAATACCATCACCACTGGTCTGTGTCCCAGTTACCTCGTTTATTTCAACGATTAACGATGTTTCGTCATAATTAGGTGACATTCCTTTACCTAAATTGTGAAATGTTTCTATTTCTCTAACGAATACGTGTTGGAAGGGACAAAGATTTATTATTTTATGTTCTTCTATTCTACAATTAGGTATACCACTTTCGTAAATCCAAATGTAACCATATCCAGCTGCTATATCGTTTATAGCGAAACCAGGGTGAATGGTAGAATGGAATAAGTGTATCGCTGTGTTTGTATCGAAATCGTATGTTGATACTCCGTGAGACCTACCAACCATTAATACACCACATGTATCCACACAAACACCACTACAACAATCATTTTGACAATCACTGTAATTTGTTATATGATATCCATTAGTATGTCCAGTACCATCAACATGATGACAGTCACAAGGTAATGTTTGACATGTGCACAAACTATTACCTGCTTTTATACCAACACCATTATTATTACTCATAATAGTATTATTAACATCATTAAAATTCATAGAACTGTTTACTGATAACCAAGGGTATGTTGTATTAAGGTATGTAATAAGACCAGACCATGATAGTAATGATGGTGTTGTAATTAATTGTCCTGAATTTATTAAAGGTACACTAACAAAGGTAACGTACTTCCATTGATACCCACTATTACCCACACACCCCACACCTTGTACGGTCTGTGTATCCTCATATCTATAATCACTAAATGGTGTGTTTTGTGATACATTATTAACTAACCATATTAACTGGTCAATTAAATTCCCGACAACCCCACTAGATATTTTTCCGTCTATGTGGTTTGGTGGTATGGACGCACCACATAACCATTCTTTACAATCATGTTCACAGTCTAATAATACTGTATAAACTCCAGTTCCATTTCCTGGGTCTTCACAACCATTTATTGTACAATTCCAACTATCTACACCACAACAAGTATCAAAACATAAACCAGATGTCTGAAACATACCTCCATTTCCAAACACTTCAACACAATGACAAGGTGCTTTATCACATATACAAGGTTCTATCAACACCTTGAAATCAAATGGTCCGTTTGGTGTTTGTAACATAGGTGCGTTTTGGGATGTTGATACCCCGTAACCAGCCAAATTAGCTGCCGCTATAAAACTACCCCAACTATGATACATTTGTCCTAGACCAACATTTGCAGTTGCTAGACCCATTAGTCTATATAATGGTTGATTGTTAGTACCATGACATATGTTAGGTACAAATGGTAGATTTGCGGTTAATTCCCATGTAACTGCTGAAAATGCCCAATTAGGGTTGTAGAAATTATTAGATGTTAGTACTTTTTCTACCGTACCTAGATTATTAAATGGGTTAGTTAACACACAAGTAGTAAATGGGTATGCTATCGTACTAGCTTGAAATGCTGGTGAGTTAGGTGGGTATTCACCATATTGTGAATCATCACAGGTCCCTGTAATTGACGCAGGAACACAGTCCCAAGTTGTGGTTCCACTACAATACCCTAAACAATCATTTTGTGCGTTTGGTCCAGTAAACCAACTTGTATAGACAGATGCGAACGGTATAGGACCAATACATGTCGAAACTAAATCACAGGTATACCCTGTTTGAATTGGGCAACATGTATTAATACAATCAATTTCCTCGATGAAAGTTCCACCTGAAGTGAATATTTCGTAACAGTAACAATCTTCCGAACTACAACATTCTTTAGTTATAACAGTACACTTGAAATGGTAAAATGGTGATAGTTGGTAGTCTATCTCCTTACAAACACTCATAAAAGGTGTATTAGAGTTTAGTCCAGTTACTCCAGCTGCTAGAACTGCGTCGTAAAATGTTTGCCATGTATAGAATGGTGTACCACCAGAAATCATTGCGTGTGATATACTCTCGAGGTATGTGGTTGGTACAAATACTGGGCCACCAACACCTCCAATAGGTTGTACCTTTTTGTAACAATATTGGTATGTTGATGCTCCTAACGCTATGGTATTAGCGTAAGCTGTCGCCCATGTTACCCATACTGGCGTTCCAAGTGTATTATAATATGGATAAAATTTATTTAAAGCGAATATCCCTGTTGGGTCGTTTACTCTATAGTGGTCCACTATTTGTGTTGGTGTACTAGTTACACCTAAAGATGGTCTAGTTTCACATATAGGTTTGTATGCTTCGTCAATACAATTCCAACTTGTTGACGCTGTACAACAGTGTGCCGTACAAGCTGTTTGTGAACTAAACTCTCCTGTAGGTCCTTGTATCTCAATACAACCACAATTTGCGTCATCACAAAAACAAGTTTCTTCGAATATAGTTATATTATCTGAGTAATGTACAAATAATAAATCGTTAACTGAGTCAAATGGTAATCCAGCTGTTATAAGTGGTACACTAGCTGAGATACAAGCTAAAACAAATGTATTCCAATTAGTGTAAAGTGCACCTCCATTTATATTTGGGTGTGCTAAACCATTTAGTTCGTACATAACACCACCATTAGGTCCTTGGCACTCATTTGGTGTTCCGTAGGTTTGGACTGTGCTCTCATATGAGAAGTTTGTGATGGTTTGTGATGGTAGGAACGTACTTAACCATACCATCGCTTCACCACCTGTTAAGTGTGTTCCTGGTATTAAGGTCCTACCCATACATGAATTTTGTAGTGTTACCCCAGTACAATCCCAGGTTGAGGTTGGAGAACAACATACTGTATCAGCGGCTCCAGAAGTACTATAGGGGCCATACACCAAACTCATTGGTATTGGTGTTACACCATCAGAATAATATCCTCCGTTACCACAAAACACATAACAAGGTGTTAGTATATTTCCTGAATTATCAACGGTTTGTGCACTACAGTACCAACTTGTTCCAGTACTACAAGTAGCTGTACATGATGTTAATGCCGAATATGTTCCTCCTGTATTTGATATGTTTGTACAAGCTGTCATAGCTGAAAGTGGTGTACTAATAGTACAATCACATTCACAATTCCATGATTGGCATGTCGCTGTACAACTAGAGTAGTTTACGAAGGTACCACCTGTACCTACTATCATTTCACATCCTTGGTCAGTAGGGTTTGACAACGTTAGTACATCCACACAATTATATGAGTTACAAAATGCCTGACAATCAGCTAAACCAAAAGTTCCGTCTGTAGCGTTGGAGAATGTACCACCAGTACCATATTGCCATACACAACCATTTATTTCACAATTATATGATTGACACGCTGCACTACAATTTTGACTACTAGTAAATTGGTCTACTGAACCTAACACACAACCATAATCTGAACAAGATAGTCCTGTACAACCACTACTACAACCACTAATAGACGCGTATGGGTATTGTAGTGACATTGCTGTTTCTGCTGACACACAACCAATAACAAAGTTTCCAACAGTAGTAGCTGTTAGGAAGTCGTTCATATCATCATAGAACATCTGTGAATAAAAACCAGCTAGAGATATGTTAATACCCCAACCAAATCTATCTAAATGACCAACACCACCTGTCATTGTATCTGAAGACCAAGCTATATTGTTTGGGTATCCCGGACATGATGAGTCAGAGTGGTTATAGGATGTACCAGTATACACTTTAGTGTATGGATTCTTTGTTTCTAACGATGTTAAATTCGCTCTAGAAAAGAATGGTGCTGATTGTGGTCCAGAATAGTTGTACCATGAACTGTTCTGCCTTGGTGCTGTTCCTGGTATCCACGTACCGTCTAGAACCCCAGTACCACCATTTAAAATATCATCTTGATTACCACTACTAATAGCAGCGAACGCATTTAACGCTAATTCACCTGTATATTCTTTTAATGTAGAACTATTCCCATCCTGTACTCTTGGGTACATGTAACTTCTCACGGAACCACTTGTGGTTGCTGTAACAGCATTCCAAATCTCCATGTATCGAGCGTAATCGTACCTCCACTTAGTTGTTGGTTGTGGTGCTGCATTCAACCATAAACATGGATTACTTGAACAACTTCCTGGCGACATATTAAAGTCAGTTGAGGTGCCGCCCATTGTATTAAGTGGCCAGAATGTAGGTTTATTAGAATGTGTATATTTGTGTGAGTGGTATGAAAAATTCGCTTCATCTAAGAAAACAAGATTTACAACATCGTCTTCTATTGATGCTACCGGTGGTAACCCTTGGTAACATTGTGTATGGTTAGTCATAGTTATTCCGTAAAGATTACTGGATGAACTCACATCACCAGGACCATACGTAAAGGTTTGTTGTGGTGAACAAGCCCCCGTAACCCCCATGTCCCAGAATTTACCATCAAGACCAGCTTGTGTCTGTGATGCCCAATATAAAATTTTCGAAACTTTTTCATTTGGTTGCATTTGCCAAGAACATAAGGTATTTGTAAATGGGAATTCAGCCATTGTACTCTGCATCGGGTCTGCTCCCACATTAGTAATCTTTGTATTATAAGCTAATGAACGCCCAGAATACGAAATTACAGGCCAAGATAACCACCTTTCTTCCGATTGTGACAATACATGATATGTAGAACCACTCCAACCAGGAATAGAACTAACCCAATCTACCACTCTATTATAAGCTTCTTCTAGTGTTAGCGTACCCATTGATGTTATGTCGTAGTAAACGTAAAGTTTAGCAAATTGTGTTATTGCTATGTTATTACAACCCCAACCTACACAGTCAGCAGAACATGCTGACATACTAGCATGTGTACCTCCAGTACCCCAGTAGTAGTTATTTGGTGTGAACCATGTAGGTGCTGGATTAAATGGTGTACACCCATCAAAATCATCACCATTATATGTTGCTTGACAGTCCAAACTTTGACACATTCCAGTTGCTTGTGGATAAGAACTAAATGTGTGTCCAGTTCCGTCATATCGGAATACACCCCAGTCTTCACATGACCAAGATTGACATACCCCAGTACAAGAATTTTCAGTAGCGTATGTAGAACCAGTACCAGCGAAACTAGTACAACCATTATCTAAACATTGCCAAGAAGTACAACCAGTAAGACAATTAGCTAAATTTTCAAATGTAGCTCCAGTTCCCGGTAGTACCTCACAACCATTATATTCACATTTGTATGACGTACAAACACTTTGACAATTACCGAGACTTTGGTATACTCCGGAATTATTTGTTAAAAGAATACACCCAGAATCTGTACAATTATATGATTGACAATCTGTGGTACATGCTGTTAGTTCTTGATAATAACCACCAGCCCCAGCTATTGGGATACAACCGGAAGGTGTACAGTCGTATGTGAAACAATCACATTGTGTAATTGACGAGTACGTACCTCCCGTACCATTCAGTTCTTGACACCCATAAGATGCACCTGGATTTGCAGCCGTTGCTCCTGTACATTGCCAAGACCTACACATTGTTTGACATACTGCGTCTGATGTGAATGTGTGTCCAGTTTCTGTGAAGGTTGTACATCCGGTATCACCACAATCATATGACATACAAAAATCTTGACATTGAATTAGTGTGTTAAAATGGAAATTACTGTAGTTACCACTTGATGGAAACGGGTTTCCTGGTAATCCATAACAACCTACTTCGTTAGGTGTTGGCCAGTACGCGTCAGTTGCTGGTGCGTCACCAACTCCACTACAGAAAAACACCATACATTGAGCTGAACATACAGCTGGGTCTGTTTGGAATCCTGTTAAACCAGGATTTGATGTACACCCTGTAGGGTATTCCTCACACGAATAACTACTACAAGAACCTGTACAATCCAATAGTGATGTATGTGTCCATCCAGTACCTGATAACTCACAACACCCTAATGCACCACCACAACCATAATTTGGCATCCAAGGCATACCACCATTACATTCAAAAGATGTACAAGCTGTGGAACATATAGCTTGTGTTTCGTGTGTAGCTCCAGTACCAACCTGTTGACTACATCCAAAGTCTTCACAATTCCATGATTGACAATCAACCGTACAAGCATTAAGACTAGTAAATGTTGACCCAGTACCATCTTGTTCGGTACAACTAATATTATCACAGAACCAAGAGTTACAAGTTAATTCACAACTTGATAATGTTAAATGTTGTCCACCTAGACCTGGTCTTTGTACACAACCATTATCTGTACAATCATAAGAAACACAATTAACTTCACAAGGTGGTTGTGAAGTTGTACCTGTATTACCCTCTAGTAGTTCACATCCTGTGTCTGTACATTGCCATGACATACAAGCATTTTCACAAACTTGTATATCATAATATTGCCCACTTCCCCCTACGGCTAAATAACAACCCTGTGCACCACAATCATAAGATGTACATGCTGTATAACAGTCAATAAAGTCTTCATTGGTATTTGTTGCTCCAGTACCTGGAATTTCTAAACATCCTGTTGGTTGTCCGGTAGGACCAAACAATCCACTCTGTGTTGTACAAGACCATTGTTGACAGTCTTCTGTACAAGCTGTTTCCGCTCTATAAACGTTATCGAAAGTTAAATCACCTGAATTAAGTACATAGAATGTTGACCCACTACCAGTTTCGTCTTGGCATCCCATGGTATCACACCAGTATGACCAACAGTGTATTGAACAGTTAGTTTGTGAAAGAGAAGGGTTATTTAAGTTGTACCACGTTCCTCCTGAACCAGCGGCGAACTCACATCCGGTATCACCACAATTCCAAGATTGGCAATTCGTAACACAATCTTGTTCTATCGTCCATGTACTTCCAGTACCTACTTGTTCTATACAAGCTGAATTGTTTGGTCCAGTTACAACACCACTAGGTCCACAAGCCCAAGACACACAAGATGCTGTACAAGCTGTTTGTGCATGCCATGGATATGATATGTTATAATGTGTTCCTCCACTACCAGTTACTTTATTACAACCACTATCACTACATTGGTATGAGTAACAGGACGCGGTACAAGCTGTTAAAGAGTCTTGTAGACTACTTGACCTATAATACGTTCCTCCGGTACCATTTTGTATGACACATCCGTTGTCTGAACAGTTATAAGATTGACACTGTGCTGTACATGTTCCTGTTGTCGAGAATGTCCCTCCAGTACCAGTTTGTTCTGTACACCCTACTGGTGTACAATAAAATGAAGAACATGATGCTGTACATGAAGCTGAAGTACTATACGTACCACCCGTCCCTATTTGTTCCGTACATCCACTGTCGGTACAAAAGAAAGAAGTACAAGCTGTAGTACAATGTGCTTGAGTTGAGTATGTCCCACCTGTACCTTGTTGTTCTGTACAACCGGAAGGTGTGCAGGACCAAGAAGTACATGATGCTGTACAAGTACCACTACTATTTACAGTCCCACCAGAACCTACTACTTGAGTACATCCAGTGTCCACACAATAATACGATACACAAGCTGCATCCGCAGCACATAAACCTGAATTAGCGTACGTTCCACCACTACCTTGTTGTTCTGTACAACCAGTGACAGTACAGAACCAAGAAGTACACGGTAGTTGACCCCAAGTAGTACCTGTTTGACAATATGTTAATGCTGAATACGTCCCCCCTGTCCCAGTTATTTCGGTACAACCACTATCGGTACAATTCCATGAGCGACAACTTGCTGTACAAGCTGTTAGAGCGTCTTGTGTGTTACCGGAATTAAAATGTGTTGCTCCACTACCTACTTGTTGAGAGCATCCATCGTCTGAACACCCATATGACACACATGATGCGGTACAAGCTGCTGATGTTGTATACGTACCTCCGGTACCAATTCTTTCTACACACCCCGAATCTGTACAATTATATGAAGTACAACCTGTAGTACAGTCTATTTCTCTTGTAAATGTTCCACCTGTCCCATTTAGTTGTGTACAACCTGTAGGTGAACAATTCCATGAAGAACATGATGCTGTACATGATGTTAATGCTGAATAGGTACCACCGGTACCTGTTTGTTCGGTACACCCTGTTGGTGTACAGAAGAATGAAGCACAACTTGCTGTACAAGCTGTTAAAGAATCTTGTAGACTGTTTGCGTTATAGAAGGTTCCTCCAGAACCTGTTACTGTGATACAACCAGTATCACTACAATTATAAGATTGACACTGTGCTGTACATGCGGATAAAGCGTTTGTGGAGCCTGTACCAACCACTTCAGTACACCCACTATCTCTACATTCAAAAGATGTACAAGCTGAACTACAATCATTTAAATCGGTAAATGTACCTCCGGTACCATATTGAAGTGTACATCCGGTAATCGTACAATAATATGAGGTACAAGCTGTAGCACATGCTACGTCTGTTGAGAAAGTACCTCCGGTACCTACTTGTGGGGTACATCCACTATCGGTACAATTATAAGATAGACAATTACTGGTACAGTCACTATATACTTGGTAGGTCCCTCCAGAACCAACAAGTTCTGTACAACCTGTAGGGGAACAATTCCACGATATACATATAGGAGTACAGTTAACTATGTTAGATGTGCCACCCGTACCAACTATCTGAGTACAGCCACTAGCTCTACATTCAAAAGACGAACAACCACTAATGTGGGTGACACTATCTCCTGTTAAACAATCTGCTAATGATGAAAAAGTACCACTAGTTCCAGAACGTACAACACAACCAGTATCTGTACAATTCCATGAGCGACAACTTGCTGTACAAGCTGTTAGAGCGTCTTGTGCTGTATTACCTGAATTATAATATGTCCCACCGGAACCTTGTTGTACTAAACACCCACTATCACTACATGTGTATGAAGAACAAACACCGGTACAAGCAGAATAATCTGTTCCTCCAGTACCCGCTACTTCAGTACATCCAGTAGCTCTACATTCGTAAGATGAACAACCACTAGTGCAATTGGTGTATATTGTGTGGGTTCCACCAGTCCCTGCTTGTTCTGTACAACCGTTACTAAGACAATCCCAAGATTTACAAGATGTTTGACATGCCCCTATTGTTAAGTATGTTGACCCAGTACCACCAGAAATTTGACATCCGGTAGCTGAACATTGGTATGAGTAACACGCCGCTGAACATGCGTTATATGTGGCATAATGACCACCAGTACCTGACTGCAGAATACACCCTGTAGGTGAACAGTTATATGATGTACAATTAACATTACAATTTGCTAATGCTGTTGCTGGACTAACACTACTCCAATACGTACCACCACTACCAACTTGTATACTACACCCTGTTGTTGTACAACTATAGGAAACACAATGAGCGGTACAAGCTGTGTAAGAATCTTGTGTTGCCGCTGAATTATAATACGTACCACCACTACCAGATTGTTGGGTACATCCAGTATCACTACACAAATATGATGTACATGACGCAGTACAAGCCGCTGACGTACTAAATGTACCTCCGGTACCTGTTTGTTCGGTACAACCACTATGTGTACAGTAATAAGAGGTACAAGCTGTGGTACAGTGTGCTAGCAAGACATAGGTACCTCCGGTACCAGCTCTTTCTACACATCCGGTTGGTGTGCAATTCCAAGACACACAGTTAGTGGTACAAGCTGTTTGTGCTGAATAAGGTGTGTTACCACTACCAGGGAAACTAGTACAACCACTATCTACACACGCATAGGAGATACATGATGCGGTACATGATTGGTTTGTTTGGAAGGTTCCTCCGGAACCAGTCAGTTCTGTACACCCTGTAGGTGAACAGTTATATGAAATACAACTTGCTGTACAAGCTGTTAAAGAATTTTGTGCGGTAACACCAGAAACATAATACGTACCACCACTACCAACAACAGAAGTACAACCACTGGCTCTACATTCGTAGGATTGACAAGCTGCGGTACAAGCATTAAGACTAGTAAATGGACCAGAACCCCAAGTTATACATCCGTCAGTAGAACAAGCGTAATTACCACAACCGTCTAATGTTTGGCACTCAACCTCACTATCGTATGGGTATGTTGGGGTATTAGAGGTATCTGCTGAGGTACATAAAGTTTGTGCTGTAAATCCTTGAGCTAGGAAAGAGTTAATCGCGGTAGTTAATCTTGGTCCGGAAAAAAGTACTGACTCTATATTATAACCCCAACCGTATTGGTCTAACCCACCATGATTAGTCTTTGGTCCGACAGGGTTTGGTGTGGTAAATAAGTTTATATCTACTCCATTAGCATCAACCCAGTATGGATTTTCCATTTCTAGATTTGGGTTGTTTAGGTCTTGAGCAATAACACCAAAACCCATATTGACTTGGGTACTTAGAAGTTGGTTTGGTATTGAGCCCCAGTTCGCGTTCGTGTCCTTCATTGGTGCTGTAGCTACTTGCCAAGTACCATTTATATTGGTTTTATTACCACTGTCGATAGACGCTACAACTTGTAGAGCATGGTTCTGGTGTTCGTACGTGAATGACGCAATCATACCCCCGTAATATGGAGGACCTAAGTTTCCAGGAGGTCCGGAAGGGTATACACCAAAGGACCAGTAGTCTGGACATGGATTTGGGTTTGTTGGTGTTGGTGTTACTATGTATGGTCCCGTACAACCAATTACTTGTCCACCAGCTGCGTTAGTAAACGTTGATGTAATTGCTGATGCTTCGAGTGGAGTGGAACTAGCAACCAGGCCTCCTGTTCCGGGTTGTGCATAATTGTAATACTGGTAATATAGTGGTCCTGAAGTACAAGGACTGGTCACACTACAATTCAGATTGGGCATCCCATTAGTAACCCCTGAAGCGGCTATATAGATAAATTGGTCTAACTTACCACCAGCACTTTGTACTTGATTCCATGTTTTAGCGGTATAACTATCATAGTCTGCTATCCATTGAGTAGTTGGTTGACCATCAAATCCAACACCAGAGGATTGTGGAGCATGGTACCCACTAGCTAGAGGGGCAGCTTCATCATTAAATGTAATAACTAAAACATTATCCGAGTGAAGTGATTGTGGTGGTAACCCTTGGGACGTTGCTACATTACCGAAAATATCTGTAAATGATGCACCAAATTGGTACATATCATACCAATTTGTAACACCAAGTGCAATTTGTTCATCTTTCCAATATTGGGCTTTTGAATTATTACCAGTTAGTACATAATCTGAAGCTGGTAGTCCACCATCCCATAGAGGTGTGATACCAGCAACATTACCACTATATATAATATTGTCATATTGTAGCCATTTTTCTCTATGGTCTAATGTGTGGTAAAGATTACCCGAGAATCCTGGTATTCCTGCTGCCACCCACTCATTTACAGCATTATAAGCGTTTTCTAACCATGAAGGTGCCATTGACGACGTATCGTAGAAAACATATATATTAGTGTCTTCTTGTAACACATTTAGGTTACACCCCCAACTAATACAACCTGTCTGGCAGGCTTGTAGTGTGGAGAATGAAGTTACTTGGGTTGTTGCTGAACATCCGATTGTGGTACATGAATAATAAGTGGTTGGCATATCTTGGACTTTATAATTTTATTTAATAGGCGCATAGCGTCTTATACATAAATACCCCAAACATTACGTTTAGGGTATTATAAAATCGACCAACTTTATATTTTATTTTTTATGGGTTACAAAACAACTTTTAAGTGTGAGTTCCATGTAATTCCAAGACCATCACCACCTTGTTCAATTGTTAGTGAAAATGAACCATCACTATATTCTTCAACTACCATACTTACTGTCCAAGTAATTACTGACCCGTTACATGCTAGTGCTCTTAAATCCATAGTTAATATACCTGATGTGTACGAATAATTGTCTATATCACAATATAAAACATTAGGTTCAAAGTTATAAGCGTGAGCTGGGTTGAAGTTTGAATTTCTTGGATATGTTGGTGTTGCAAATGTTCCCGTACCGTTTTGGTTGAATTCGACTATCCCGTTACCCCAAGGCCCTTGTTGGTTAATTGACACATACGAATAGGATGTGTCATTATTATATTGTGTTAATTCAGAACAGTCCATCTCAAACTCAGCTCTTTTAACGTTATAATTATTTCCAACACCTATAAATGTAGGTGATGGTGGGATTACTGTAACACTATTTCCATTTGTAGTCACAACATAATCATTTTCGAATACCTCTAATACTGGTGTAAGAACTATAGTATCACCATTAGTAGTTACAGTTACAATAGTATCACCATTAGTAGTTAACGTATCTGTGTTAGTGGTGGTTATAGTTTGTGTTGTTGGATTTTGTTGGATGGGTGTTATAATGTCGTCTTCTTTCTGACAAGAAGTTACAATCACTAACAAACTTAATAGAGGGATGATTAGTTTTTTCATAGTAGTATACTTTTATTTATTTATAATTGGTTATTTGTACTACAAAGATAACTAAAAAAAATTAAATATCAAAGTATTGTTAACATTATTATTTTTATTATATTTGCAATATGAAAACAATAGAAATAATAGTAGGTGGTAGTGGTCATGAAATAACACGTAGTAAGTTTACCTGTGAGGAATTAAATAAAATTAAGGATTACTGTATAAAAAATGATTACGATATGGAATCAGTACTAACCAATGAACTAGGTGATATATTTGAGGACCGAGGTGACTGGTATGATTGTGATGACCTAGGGCATTTCATGGGTGGAAATTTAAGCTGTAAGATTTACGTGACGGTCATATCCACGAAAAATATGATAATAGAAGAAGAGGAATTTGAATTTGAAACTAGTGACTCTCAAATTGAGGCTAGGTCCAAAGATTATCCCGAATTTAGTGGTGGTACCATGGTAAGTTTTATAACATGGGAAAAAGGACAAATGTATAGTTGTGAGTTTGAGATTGGTGACGATGAGGAGTTTGATATCAAGAAATTAAAGTTGGTGGTGAATCAGATTGAAACTACAGATAGTGTTTTCGACCTCATACAAGAATTAAGTTATGATGGAGAACCACTAAACGGAGATGGGTTCGGAGATACTACCGGAAAAGCTTTTGATGTAGAAATAGATGAGTGTGATGAAGATTAAGACCTATTTGTCTTTTTTATTTATTATATAATTTTCTTCTTGGGTCTTTCTGATTCTTTCCTCTTGTTCTTCTTCTGATAACCCTAGTAATTCACTTATTTCATCAAAATCAATAGTAATTTCTTCAGAACCATCAACTATATTGTCCCCACCGTCACATGTTGGTTCAATTGTAACCTCTTCTGTTTCTGACCAAGCCATTGGCTGTTCAAAAGCTCCACTTGCACTCGCTGAAGTAGCTTCGTAAAGTTTTCTTATTCTTTCTTTCTCCCCTTCTAGTAAAATAAATGAATTTCTCATGTTTTTATTATAAATATCTGTTATAGTATGAACATACCTCTAAATATGTGAAAACTTTCCACAATATTCCCTGAATCACGAACTAATAAGCGTTCTGGGAAGATATAGGTACTATAATTCCCCGCAACCTCAGATGTATTATTGATTAATAGGAAATTTCCCTGGTTTTCTGCCTGACCTACTAGTATTAGGTAGTCTACTTTGTATTCTTTTGCGTTTCCAATACCTGAAACTGTAACAAGACCAGAGTCTTTGGCTACATCTCTAAATGGTTTGACTTGAAATGTCAATTCTGTACCATTATCAAGTATTTTAATTAAATCTATACCTTTAAATACGTCTCTTTCATCTCCAGGACACATCCTTAACCATTTTCCTGGTCTAGTTTCTATATTTTTTAAATATTCTAACGCGTTTTCCTCATTTCTATCTCCAGGACCAGAACTTCTTTCTATTAGAGATAAAACTTCTTTATGAAATTGTCCGTTTTCACTTAAATAGTCATTTTTTATGGTATAAGCTGATTGTGCTAGTACACTCATATCTATTTTACCACCTTTTACAGGTTCTAAACCATCTTTTTCTAAGTTATTTAAAATTAAAGATAAGACAAAGATGTGTGCGTCTACTTTATTAAGTGGTGACCATATAATTTCATCACCTTCGTAATTTACAACCCCAGCTCTATAGGTTTTACAGGCTTCTGTTTCTATTTTTGTCCATCTATTTAGTGGTTCGTATACAGATTTTAATAATGAAATCATAAACTTAGCGAATTCACTACGGTTAGAATCCTTATAAACCTTCATTGTGTTGTTAAAATTCCACATTTTAATTTTTCTCTATGGAGCAACTACACTTACAAGCACCTTTTAAGAGAATATAAGTTCCAACAAAATCTGTAACACAACCACAAGGTCCACCTATTTTTTTACCTTGCTTTTCACAAGCATCTTTTCTGTTCCAATCAACAGACTTCTTTTTCCTTATTGGTTTTGTTGTGGTTTTTCTATTTATTAATTTACAGGTTACACCGTCTAATGTTTCCATAGTCATAAACCAATTAAATATAACCCCGTCAATGGTGGGTATTGACAAGTAGAATTCATTTTTTGTTTTACTGTTAGGTATTCCGTTTACCATTAGTTTATCTTGGTTTAACACTCTGAACGCAAAACTACCACTCTCCACTTCATTGTAGGTGTTAAAGATATCGAAATCTGTTTTTATTACCGTACCTTTTGAGTCTTTAACTTCATATATATTATATTCGTTGGTTTCTTTAACCGCTTTTGACTTTCTACAATTAGATATGTTATCACAATGTGGTTTTGGTGTGTTTGGTACTTGGGGAATGCAATCATTCCAGTTCAGTGTTTTCTGGAATGGCCACCCAATCTCTAGTGTGAACTCTTGACATGTTTTTACGTATAATGGTTTTGTCCCCGACTCTATTATACTTGTCGTTACATTATTAAAGTTAGGTACCATTGTTGTCCCTGTTGGTATCAGGCATTTCTTATTGTACTCTACTTTTGTATGTCCCCATATAAACTGTTCGTTAAGTTGTGAAAGTGTTACGTCACTAACAACCGTACTATTATATTCTTTTAGGTCAGATTTAATGGTTTCGAATTCATTTTCACAATCACAAAAACACCCCTCTAATGGTCCACAGTTAATATAATTATTCCAGTGACAATAATTTCCCTTATTACCTCCCCTACCATCCTTATTGTCAGAACATTTCTCACCAAACCACTCTTTACAATAATTTGTGGTTGTTTGGTTTTCTGTACTATTTGTGAGTCTTATATATTGCGTCATAATATCTTTTTAAATAAATATCTACAGTTAAAGAAAAAAAGGCCCGTCATAGCGGGCCTTGAATAATAATTATATTTTTGATTTCTTACTAGTAATTTCCTGAATATTTATCACTTCTAATTTTACTAGGTTTGCCTTCCGCGACACTACAGCTAACTTTATCAAACCATGCTTGTACCTTATCAATGTGTGCCTTAAAATCTTCACCTCTTTTTGCTGCTGTTTGTAACCAGATATGTTGTATGTTTCTATAACCAGCGTCATTAATTTCTTTTTTAGAAACTGTATCTCTTTGTATTTGTGTTAATACTGCTTCCGCACTTTTAACAAACTTTGTTGTAATCATTTTTAAACTAGGGTGTTGTATTTCGGACCCTAAATTTTCTATGTTACCCAACACTTGTTCCATATTAGGTACCGCATTTAGTTTAAGTACGTCTATTTTATTAATTTTTCTATTCTCACAATTTTTTGGGTCACTCTTTACCCAACTTATTAATCCTTTTATTAGAGTTTGTAAAGCTAACATATTATCAAATACTTCCTGTACCGATTCAACGGTACCTCCTGAAGCTGAGTCAAATACAGCTGAGTCCAGAACTGGATGTTCAGTATCACTTATCGCTGCTTTAGTAACAGCTTGGATAAAGTCGTTAGTTAAAGCAACTCCAGCTATACGATATTTCTTTTCTGATTTTGTCTTAAGTTTATCACTCTGCCCTTTTGGTCTAATCCATGATTCCTTTTTACATTTAGCGTTTCTAATTATTGTCCTTTCGAATCCTTTAGGTTTTCCTTCTTCTTCTTCAGCTTTTCTCCAACCATCCTTCGTTAGTTTTGCTGATGTTGCTATGTATTTTTTTGCACAAGCCTTAGCCTTTAAAATTCTTTTAATTTTCTTTTTGTCACTTTGTTCAGTAACTTCTTGTTCTTTAACTATTGATTTAATCATTGTTATTAAATCCCCCTCCGTTATCGTTATTTTTTTCTTCATATTAGTTTTTTTATATAAATACATTAATTCTTATTTTATAAATATTTATAAGTGATGAAAAAGTTAATTATAGACATAATAAAAGATGAATTGCTTAAAGAAGATAAGATGATTAACTTCGGTAACCCATCAAATAATTTTGTGGTTATAGCTGGTGGTCCTGGTGCTGGTAAAAGTTTTATCACTAAGAATTTAATTAACCTAAACAATGTTAAGGAATTTAATGTGGACCAAGTTAGGGTTATTACAGCGAAAAAATTATGGGGTGGTGATTGGGAGGAAATGATATCAACTCCTGAAGGTTATCAAAAAATTCTTGATATGACTTATACGACTTCGGACCCACGTAATTTAACAGTTAAAAATTTAAAAAGCTTTTTATCACAAGATAGGGGTCAACCAGTTAATGTAGTTTATGACGCTGGTGGTGGTCAGGAACAGGTAATGAAAGATGTTCATAAAATAGCAAAAGAAAGTGGTATGGTTACAAATTTAGTATATGTAAGAACACCTTTAGAGTTAGCCCAAATAAGGAATGATAAACGGCCTAGAAGTTTACCTAATGATATGGTAGCACAATACCACCAAAAAGTTAGAGATAATATGAGAAATATGATTCCTGTTTTTGATAATGTTTGGATTGTAGATAATAAGGAGTTGATAGATTTGTCTGATAGACCATCTGATAATATAGAAAAGATAAAATAACAAAGTATTTATATAAAAACATTATACCATGAATAAATTATTTAATATAACAGAAGAAGAAAAAAATAGAATTAGGGGGTTACACTTAACTGAGTCTAAAGATGATAGAATTACATCTGAAATTAATGACCTTAATAGTAAGATTGAAGAGCAGTTGAAATTAATTACTGGTGAGTACGCGTCTGTCTCTGATAGGGGTGAATCAATGAGAGCTAAATTCACATACGTTAGGCGAGACTTTGATGATGAGGTTTGGGGTGGTGTATTAAACTTTATTAGTGGTATGGGCTTTGAAATATTGGATGGGACACGTAACTACTACGAAAAAAATTGGGAACCTGAAGAACCAGCTGAATCAGTTCCAACCATAAACTTTAGATAACTACATACCAGTTTTAACTATTTCTAGTTTAATTTCCGGATAACCCTCCATGGTTTCAATCACAGAATTAATGTGTTTGTCTTTATCTTCCCAATATTTAATAGAAGTGCAGTTAGGGTATTTTTCTAAAATCTTTCTTACACGATTTCCTTTATTGCGGTCACCGTTGTCTATCAAATAATAATCTTCAAAATCATAACCTAGATTACTAAGTATTTTGGTTAGGGAACCTCTTACACCAGATATCCTATTAGATAATATTAGGAATAACCCATCTGGGTCATAATCTAATGACTTAAGATAATCTTGTTTAGTTTTTTTAATTAATTTAAAATTTAGTTTTGGGTCCAGACTTTCGTCTTGGTCTAAGTATTCTATTGTCTCTTGGTAGGGTAGTTTAACAATTGTATTGTCGAAGTCAAAAAGGTATATATTCATAGCACAAAGATATGAAATTTATTTTACTTAACCTAGTTATCGTTGGGTTAGTTTATGTTACCTGCACACCCTACAACTATTTCTTTCTTCTTTAGCTCCACACCAGTTTCCTATAGTATAAAAACCTTCCATATATTTCTTGTAAGCTGTTCCATTACAGATATAATCTTTTCGTTCCCAACTATTAAACCCTACTGTGTATTCATAAAGTTCTTCATCGGACCAACCATTGTACCCCATGTCTTTAAGATATCTCGCGACCATAAAACCAGTTCTATCTTTTCCAGCTGTACAGTGAATTAATGTATTACCTTCTTCTAAGTATGGTAGTACTTTATTCATAGATTGTACATATCCTTCATCTGGCCTATAACCTTCATGAGCGTTAACCCAAACAAATTTTCTACCACTAGATTCGACACAATCCTTTTCACCCGATATACTAACACCAGTTCCCTCTTCAGCATTCATCCTAACAACAGTTTGTATTTCTGGGTGCTTTTCAAAAATATAAGCTAGCTGACCTAGTGAGGGTTGGTTGGTTCTAAAGTTATTCCCACCACCAGGAACCACCTCAAATTTACGAGGTAATTTTTTACTAATGGTACCACACCCATCAACAGGTTTGGTGGTCGTTGTTTTTTCTTTATGTTTACTGTATTGTTTGTTTTTACAATTCCCATGTTTTTCACATTTCTTTTCATTACATTTACCAGTTAAACAACAATATTCAGGTTCTCCGGTTATTAATGTTCCTAACGTACACGAACCAACAATACCATCTTGTGTTAGGTTGTATTGTTTTTGAAATTCTGTGACCCCCTTTTTTGTTGAGTTACCAAATCTGCCGTCTACACCGTTAGCTTTTATTCCGTACTTACCTATATAGATTTGGTATTTGTCTACTAGTAACGATTGGATAAACTCGACCATTCTATTTTCATCACCTTTCCTGATTATTTCTTTTCTATTTAAAACACTATCTATATTAGCTTTTAAAGAGATTTTGGTGTCTTCTAGTGGTTCTTCATTACCCCCACAACCATTAAAAATTCTAACTAACCCTGATGTTCCTTGTTGCCAAGAAAGATATAATAGATATTGATTTTCTGGTTGGTACACGTCTACCCCTATTCTACTACTTACCGCATTTCCTTTAATTTCTAAATGCTTGGCTGCTTGTCTAGTAGCGATACTAGGTGTCTCAGCCTCACTTCTATTCTTTATACCGTAAGATGAAAAATACTTACCACAAAATTGAAATAACCCAAAACAATTTGGGTTACCAGTTGGTTTTGCTTTTCCTCCTGACTCTAAAAAAGCAATAGTAGATAAAATATCACTACCTATAATTTGTGTTTTATTTTCTGCGATAGCGTCCTGTACGTCTTCAGTGTAATTATCTAAGTGGTGTTGGTAGTGTTTATTGTACCTTGTTTTCCAATATTCTAAAAAATTACAATAATCTAAAACTTCGTAGTCAGTATAAAAATCACTAGACACATTATTTTTCATATTTCTATAAGTTCCAGATGGTATTGCTGTTTCTGAAATTATAGTCTTATACTGTGATTCTTTAATTATTATATCCATACTAATAAATACCTTGTATAATATTAAATGTACCTTATCTAGTTTTTAGATATTTTTTTCTGTTCTTTATGTAGATTGTGTTAAGTGGGATTGAATTATAGTTGTAAAACTCTCTACCCAATAAGTCATATAGTCTATCGTCGGACACATTACTATTCTGAATTTCTGTAATTGCTGTTGGGTTTCCATTACTACTAATAGTGGGTCCCTCCCATTGGTTTGTTACTGTATTGAAGGTTAGGGTGTCAGTTGCTATGCATGCGTATGGTAGAACCCATACACCAGTATCGTTTAAAAAAACAGTTATTGTATATGTCGCTGATTGATTTAATGAAGTTATTGTGTCTACCCCAACAGATTTTACACCCCAACTTACTAAAGTGTCATCATAACTATTGGGTGTAATTATGTGTTCATAGACCATCCACATATATTGTAACTGTGCTAATGGTGCAAGAGATGGTATATTTGTACCTAATATAACTTCTGTCGGTGTGGAGCTTACAATTGTAACATCTAACGAATCACAATTAAAACTGGAAAGTTGTGCTTGTGTTTGTATTTGTAGGCCAAACATAACCAATAGGGTTAATAGTATTTTTTTCATTTATTTTTATTTATTAGATTAGACATTAGGTTCTTATTAATATACGTAAATTTATCTTTGTAGTTACATTTTATACTAATTATAATACAAAGATAAATAAAATATATTAGACTAACAAATATTTTACTATTGATTTACCAAGGACACCCCACTTGGTGATACCCTGATGGACATGTACAAATAAAAGATGTTGCTGTATTTAAACACCCAACTATTAGTGGCATTGGTGTGGGTGGGGTGTTATTTGATTGACAACATATCTCATAATACTGGTCAGGGCAACAATTACCAAGACATTGAGTCTCTACTAGGTGGTCACCAAGTAGCCCGTTAATAGGTACACAATGACACGGTAAACTACATTGACACTCAAACACCCCCCCCATATTTACTTCTTTAGGCTGGGTATTCTGTTGATATTGATAGGTGTTGGTTTGGAGATTCAAGGCTCCAGTTGGTTCTATACGTCTAGCTTGTAAAATTGCAACAGTTGACATATATCCCTGATTGGGACTATAGACGGCTGGTGCAAGTTGGGTGTTCGTTTTGCTTAGCGTACTAAAATTAGTGCCGACAACCTTAGATTTTCTGAAGGGGTTGTACCCATTAGGTGGTTGTGCGTATTTTGGTCCATATGGTGTCCAAGGAACGTAAGATTGTCCAAGATGATTATGTATATTATAAAACATACCAATACGATGAAAATCTTTTAATTTTAAATCGTCTCTAAGTCCGTTTGATGGGTGTGGAACATGACAATTATTACATTGTGGTGGAGTTAAATTATGGCATTTAATTTGTTTTGGTCCTGGATTAAATAATGGTGCTAATGCACGACCAAACTTATTACAACAACCAACGCCAATATGTACTTTATTTTTAGATACAGGATTAGTCCAGGTAGTTGTTATATGGTGCTGGTCCCAACCATAGGTTTCAACGAATGCTGGTTGTGAGTAAACCCATTCTATTTTATCTGTTAATTCTTTCACACTTTTAAAGATTGGGTTGTGGGGATTTGTATACTGTACATAACCATTATAACTTCCTGTAGGTAGACCTAAGTCCCAATCCCAATCTGAATGGGTGGTTATATGCTCCGTGTCTAGGGGTCCTCCGTACATAAACATAGCTCCATCTGGTCTACGTCCACACGTTGTTGATGCTCCCACAACATAACCGCCAGAATCAGCAAATGGGTGTGGCACACCACCTAACATTGGGTCTTTGGTTGTTAACCATGGTCTTTTATTTACTCTTATCTGATAGTCAATACAGTACATGTTTGAAAATTCTCCTTGTTTAAAGCCGCCTATCATTCCAAGGGTTTTGTCTCCTGTATTTGGGTACTCACACCAAATACCAGTATTTGTATACTCTGAACCAGGCCAGAACCCTATATTTTCAAATGGCTTATTATATAAACCATTTTGTTTGTCAAATATGTATATGAATGCTTCAAAAGGGTTACTAACCCCAACAAGTTGACCAACACTATTAAGTGACCCATAACTATACCCACTACCACCCCACTCCCATCCTGGGTCTTGGTTGGTGAAGTATGATTGTGTTACGCCAAGTGGTAGATAATAGTTAATATCTGGACACGTACTCTGTGTGCTCCAGTTACTTAGTACTGATAATGGTTCACTTGCGTTACAGTCCCAAGATACTTCACAAGTATCTTCACAATCTTGTCTTGTGTTATGAATACCACTACCGTCCGCTGGGTCATAACAGCCACCACCATTAGGACAATTATTACACAGATTGTGTCTATTCTGAGCGGTTTGGGGGCAGGTATAGGTTGTTATCTTTTCACAGCACGGAATTGAACAATTTTGATGTGAGTTGGGGTCGTTATGGTCCCATGTGTCAGGTAGACCTATACCCGGTATTTTTTTACACCAACATGAATGTTTACATGGACACCCATATACCCACACCTCAACAGTAAATTGTTTTACTGGGTTGGTTTGACCGTATAAGATTAAATCATCTAATGTCTTTCCTTGTTCAACGTAATTAGGGTCCATACCGGTAGGCCAATCTAATGATGTGTTCCAAGCCCCATTATTACCTACCCAACCACCACCTTGACCACTAGCTAGTTGTCTTATGACTCCTAACATGGGTCTTCTAAACTCATTTGTCGACCCTACATTACCGGTAAACCCAACATTAAATAGTATGTTCCCAGATATATCAATTAGTTTGAATTGTGTTAAGGAGGTTACTAAACTCATCACCATTGGTGTGCCTATGTGCCATGTTTCACAATTACCCCCCGGACCATCATGTACCACTAACCCATTTACTATGGTGGTAGTTGTATACCCCGGTGTAAGTGTCCCACCAGTATTATGCCAAAGTCCTCCAAGTAGTATCCCGGTTGGGAATATAGGAATTCCTAAAGGACTATTTGGCATTCCCCATGGTGTGGGTGGGTAAGTAACATTTGGTAGGTATTCATCAAAACAATATGAAACAAAATCATAAGTACTCCCTGTAACCTCCATATATAACGTTATATTAGTATTTCCCATAGTATGTGGAAAGACTTCATGACAGTGATGGCCACCAATTTCTAGTTCATAAAAATCCTGAACTTGCCCTTCATGGATTATACCAAGATTTTTAGTTTCACAAGACCAGGATTGACAATGTGCCACACAATCTAACTTATTAAACCACGTACCATTTGGCTGGGCGTAGCACCCGTTTACCCCACAATTCCAACCAGGCCATACACATTTAGCTTCAATACATTCACCTAATGAATCATATGGATAATCTATATATGGTATTGTTTCGGCTGATAGACATTGGCCAGTTAAAGTATAGTTAACTGTAACGGTATTACTAGTTACAGCGGAGTATGTTGATGCTGTTGTTAAGGTTACTGTTGTCGAACTTACCGACGGACCCAAATTTGTTATAGTTACACCGTATGAGTTAGTTGTACCAGTCATTACATTTGCCGCCATAAACAAATTTAAATCTGCACCTATAGTCTCTACACTCCAAACACCAGGTGTTTGTGGACATGTCTGTCTCCTGTCATATTGAGCCCAAACATTATAATTTTCTAATGGTTCCAAATAGAGGTAAGCATTATAACTGGGGTTATCCATAGGTGTATATGGTACTGATGGTGAACCAGGTGCACAACTTGTATGTGGATTATTAGTAGTAGAATATGATGGTCCTGGGGGTGGACAACCCAGATTAACAAATGAATTACATCCATTTCCTTGAGTTGGTGTAGCTGGTGGTGGTGGTAATGTTGGAGGCCATATGCCGAGTAGTCCAAATTGGCCAGGATTACCGTATATTGGTGTGGTATTACCCGCATAGTCGGTAATCTCGTATATGTTACCGTTTATGGGTGACGGTCCAGAGAAAGGTCCCCATACTGGTCCATTGGCATATGTTAATATATTGTTACCAGATTCGGGGATTGCTAGATTAGCTGGTGTACCTGTATTTAGTTTCCATCCTTGATTTGCTTCGAATATTTGTTTAATGTGAGCTGTGTGGTGTGGTGCAGCAGTGCTACATCCCCCTCCATTTCCGTTAGGACATCTCAAAGCGGGATAAATTAAATATTGTAATGTTCCTCCATTTGCAGCACTAGTCCATTGGTTATGTTTGTTGATATAGTTTTGTCTGTCACCCATATGTTGGTTATTAAGATTTGTGGTAGTGACGTTGTAGAAATTGGTGGCATAATAATCACTGTTTGACTCATCTACGAATGCAATCACTAGTACATTTCTACATTGCGAATTAGGATTGTCAGTTCCTGGTTGATTACCATTAGCTACATCAATAGCGTCCAATGTAAACTTAGGCCACCTTAAATATTTCTCTCCAAGAGTATTATTTTGGGTATTGAATTGAACCAGTCGGTGATTTAAAAACGTCCCTGTCCAAAACTCTAGCATACCGCCGGCTAGTTGTTCATTAATCATCCATTGGTCTATAGCGTCTTCTGCCCACGCTTGGGTTTGGCCACCCATTGATGTTGTGTCGTACCAGGCCTCTATACAGATATCTGTTTCTTCTGCAGATAATGTAGTTGCTGTTGAAGAAGTAAATTCATACCTTATTTCGTCTGCTGTCAAACCCGTTATCGTATATGTGTGTGCTGTACTGTCATTGCTTAATGAATATCCAGTAGTGGTGTGTGCGGAGGTTCCGTGTACATCGTAGCATCCCCAAGATATACACTCTTGTTGACACTCATAAAGTGCGTATGGTGATTGACTATAGGTACCAACACCAGGTCCAGTGTGTATTTCACAACCATTAAGTGTACAATTATATGAATTATAATCCCATGCACAGCAAGGGTTTGAACTTGCTGCTACCTGACACAAAGCTGCTGTCGGGTAAGTTTGTGTTACTCCAGTACCCCTAACTTCTATACACTTACATAATGGCTTGCATGTATAGCACGGTACGTAACTATCACACCTCCATGATTTACATTCTGCCACACAGTCCAACCAAGCATTTGGTCCGGTAAACTGTCCTTGTGGCCACCATGGTGGTTGTAGCCAACAACCACCATGACCACAGTTATATGATTTATATTCAGGATGTGCTATTTCAGGTTCACATAACTGATATGGTCCGTCATATGCTAAGTCTGATTCTGACGCTTCCAGTTTTGATAATATTTCACTTTTAGCATCAAGACCACTTCCCCATACATTACGTTCCTTACCAGACATTATTGTCCCTAACATACTTTGGTGCATATCTCCACACCATTGTTTACCAGATGGTGTTAGATAAACTGTATAAATTTCGGTTAATATTTCACTTCTTCCTTCAGAGCCACTACCATCTATATCATGTGGGTTACCAGACATTAACATTCCACCTGGCATTCCGTGTGTTGGTCCTGACCATTCTTCACCTGATGGTGTAAAATAAACTACGTCCCTAGTATCCTCACTTATTTTTTTATTGTATTCGATAGTTTTTTCTGGTGGTTGGGATTGTGGTTGTGATTGGGATTGTGGTTGGGATTGGGATTGTGGTTTGGATTGTGGTTTGGGTTGTACTATAGCCTTATATGCTTGAGTTGATATTTCAGCACCAAATGATATATCACCCAAGAAATCAGTACCACCATCAACTGTTAGGTTAGGTCCCTCGTAACCCCATAGTGCTTCTTGCTCCCCCGCATCATTTGTCGTTGGTACTACAATACCCAAACAGTTAGTGGTCGCGAAATAGGCACAATCATTACCGTTACACATTGAGCTCATCCCACCACCAGCGGACCCACCTGGACAACATTCAGATGAATGTATGGTGTGCCATGAAATATTTGATGTTCCCAGTCCGGAACCTGTTGAGCAGTATATATCGGCACCTCCGTGAGTCTTACATTGACACTTTATAGTTGGCATAAATTTGTAGTTTAGTAATAAATACTTGAATGCCGCATAAAAAAAGGTCCCGTTTGGGACCTTTAATTAGATTACGTTAATAAATCCTTATTTGGATTAAGTGTTTTGTCTAATTTGTGTATTTCGGACCACACATTATCCAATCTTTTGTCTAGAGTTCGGTTATGATTATTATTGTCAGTACTCATTTCCCTATGAATATGCTCAATGTCATCTTCTAGTTCTTTTCTAAGTCCAATAATGTCATCATCAATATCCATCCTAGCAACTTCCAAGTCATTTACCCTTCCGTTCAACCTTATTACACCCACAACCGTACCTATTAAAGACACGACCCCAAGAGTAATTAAAACTGTTAAAATTATTTCCATGATATTTTATTTTTTATATCGTTTATGCCTCAAGGACACTGTAAATATAAGTAAAAAATAGCATAAAAAAAGACCCAAAGGTCCTTTTTATTACTTTATATAATTTAATAAGGTTTTTTCTTCATAGCTGAAGGTTTACTACCTCTTTGTTTTGGTAACCCTCCCTTTGTTTCGTCTCCCCCACCTAAATTTCTGTTATTTTCTGGTAATTCTTCCTCATAGTCGTCACCCTCCTCCATTTCTATAACATCATCTTCCTCCATTTCAAGTAAATCTTCGTTTTTACTATCCATCAAAAACGATATTTCATCCTCAACTTGGTCTAATCTCTCTTCTGGTGCTAACTCTTCACCATAACTCTCACCACACTCATCAAGTATACTGTAGTTTTCGTGTAATTTTCTAATTCTATCTTTCTCTGCTTTGGTAACCTCAAATATATTTTTCATAGTTTTTGTTTTTAAAATATTTTATTCATCTTTTTTGTAAATTCTGAAGAATTTCTAGTAACATTTGCACTTGGGTTTAATTTTATCGTATCTCTGTCAATCTGTTCCTGTTTAACCTCCTCCTCAAGTTGTTTATTAAGTTTTTTTATGTGTTCTCGTTTAAGTTTTTCTACTCTTCCCATTATTCTACCTTGTTAATTACAATATTTTTTATACCACTAGATAATTTCTCCCAATAAGGGCCTTTTGAGTATTCTTGAGAAAATGGTGGGTTGTCTGGTGACATCCAACTAGCAAAAGTTTGACCTATATAAGTCATGACTTCATCGTTAACTGATTGTTGGGTTGGGGATAACTCCTTTTCTGGGGCATAGTCACTATCATACCCTCGTCCTGAAACAAAGTCTTCTTCCTTAATATTGTGTAACCCCCTAATTCTATTTTTTTCTTCTTCAGATAAAATCATATATTGTTTTATTATAAATACTTCGAAATTGTATAAATTTTACTAATGCTAATTTGTCTGATATGTGTTTATAGAGATTTAACTAAAAACCGTTAAGGTTATGGGAAAAGCTGATAAACTAATAAATAAGATATCCGAATGTAGACTTGAATTGAATCAGATTCAGGATAGTTGTAATCACGTACAAAAAGAAGTTAAGTTTGTTAACCCTAAAGAAGGTGTTCGTTGGGTTTGTAAAGAATGTAGGTGTTTGCTTGGTTGGCCTACCAAATTACATTTGGCTAAGTGGTCTAATAAATAAATTATATTGAGTGGTCTGGGAACCATTCGTCATCACCCCACCCATCTGGTTCTATTCCCATTTTCTTTCGTATTTTTCCCTTTGGTCTATTAGAACGTATTCTAGATTGTCTTTTTTACCACAATGTGGACAATGTAATACTTCTAATTTGTCAGCCTCATTAACTTTCCACTCTTCCTTACATTTTTTATTAGAACATTTA
>TARA_R110002096_G_scaffold26825_2_pt1 | contig 34384 bp, 37 predicted proteins | sample TARA_R110002096 | Tara Oceans TARA_R110002096 (sample SAMEA4397295) | marine metagenome | biome: Polar Biome; feature: [DCM] deep chlorophyll maximum layer (ENVO:01000326); material: water (ENVO:00002006), including particulate matter (ENVO:01000060) such as... | depth 35 m
TGCTCCCCTGAAACCCCGTTCGATCTATTTGATGATTGTGCGGGGTTATGCTTTGCGCTACTCCCCAATTGTTGGACAGATTGTGCTGTAAAATTTGCGCGCGACGTCTGGTCTTGATGTTGCTGCCGCAGCAGAATTCCAGCCTGATGACACGAAATCACGGATGTATTCATGACTTCATTGCCAAAAACACCCTCTTTTCGGCTGAATGGCCGGCGCGCGCTTGTAACCGGAGCATCCCGCGGCATCGGACTGGGTGCTGCGGTGGCACTGGCGGAAGCGGGGGCGCATGTGGTTCTGGCAGCGCGTGGCGCACAGCAATTGCAGGATGTGCTTACGGCGCTGCAGGCAGACGGCCATTCGGTCAGCAGCCTTATCCTTGATGTCGCTGATGCAGCGGGGGCGCAAGCGGCGATTGAGGCGGAAATTGCCGCCAATGGAGCGTTCCATGTGCTGGTCAACAATGCTGGCCTTGCCAGGCATTCGCCGTTTCTGGAGACGAAAGCCGAGGACTTCGATGCCGTGTTCGATGTGAATGTGCGCGGTGCCTATTTTGTCGCTCAGACCATTGCCAGCGCCATGGTTGCGCATGGCATTGCCGGCTCGATCATCCAGACCTCGTCACAGATGGGGCTTGTCGGCGGTCAGGACCGGGCGGTTTATGCCGCCACCAAACACGCCATCGAAGGACTGACCAAATCCATGGCGATTGAACTGGGTCCGCACAATATCCGCGTCAACACTCTGGCGCCGACCTTCATCAAGACGCCGCTGACCGAGCAGACATTTTCCAATCCGGAACGTGTCGCCTGGATCAAATCCAAGATCAAGCTCGACCGCATCGGCGAAATCGAAGACATTATGGGCGCTGTGCTGTTTCTCGCCAGTGACGCCTCTGCCATGGTCACCGGAATCCCGCTGCTGGTGGATGGCGGATGGACTGCGGACTGACCGCGCTTTGCGCTGCAGCAAAAGCAAGCTATACCAGCGCTCTCGATTTATGTTTCGCTGACCAGGTAACAGGTGCTTCATGAATGCTCCATTGTCCAAAAAGGACGCGCCTTCGCAGGCCGGGTTCAACTGGGAGGATCCCTTCCTGCTCAGCGAGCAACTGACTGAAGATGAACGGCTTATCAGCGAGGCGGCGCGTGCCTTTGCCGCCGAAAAGCTTCAACCGCGCATTGTCGATGCCTATGCGCGCGAAGAGAGTGATCCGGCGATTTTTACCGAAATGGGCGCCATGGGGCTGCTTGGCCCGACGCTTCCAGAGGCTTATGGCGGCTCCGATGCTGGTTATGTCAGCTACGGGCTGATCGCCCGCGAGGTGGAGCGGGTCGACAGCGGCTACCGCTCGATGATGAGCGTGCAGTCCTCTTTGGTAATGTATCCGATCTTTGCTTATGGCTCGGAGGAGCAGCGCCGGAAATTTCTGCCAAAGCTGGCCAGCGGCGACTGGATCGGCTGCTTCGGCCTTACTGAACCGGATGCCGGATCAGACCCGGGGGCGATGAAAAGCCGGGCCGTTCGCACCGCCGATGGCTATCGCCTCAACGGATCCAAGATGTGGATTTCCAATTCCCCGATTGCCGATGTGTTTGTGGTCTGGGCAAAGTCGGAAGCCCATGACAATGCGGTCCGCGGATTTGTACTGGAAAAGGGCATGGCCGGGCTGACCGCGCCCAGAATCGGCAATAAATTGTCGCTGCGCGCCTCTGTTACCGGTGAAATCGTCATGGATAATGTTGAAGTGACGGAGGCGGCACTGCTGCCCAATGTATCGGGTCTGAAAGGGCCGTTCGGCTGTCTCAACCGGGCGCGTTACGGCATTGCCTGGGGTGTCATGGGGGCCGCAGAGGATTGCTGGCACCGTGCCCGCAATTACGGGCTTGAGCGCAAGCAGTTCAACCGGCCTTTGGCGGCAACCCAATTGTTCCAGAAAAAACTGGCAGACATGCAGACCGAAATCGCCCTGGGACTGCAGGCCGCTCTGCGCGTCGGACGACTGATGGATGAGGGCAAAAGCGCTCCGGAAATGATCTCCCTGATCAAGCGCAACAATTGCGGCAAGGCTCTGGACATTGCCCGCCAGGCGCGGGACATGCATGGCGGCAACGGAATTTCTGGCGAATATCATGTCATGCGTCATGCCCAGAATCTGGAAACCGTCAACACCTATGAAGGCACTCATGATGTCCATGCCCTGATTCTGGGGCGCGCCCAGACAGGATTGCAGGCGTTTTTCTGAAGCCTGTTGAATCTCATTGCGAAAAGGCCTGTGCATGTCTGAAAAACCGCTTTCCGGCCTGAAGGTTCTGGATTTGTCGCGTGTGCTGGCCGGGCCGTTTGCCGGGCAGCTGCTGGCCGATCTTGGCGCCAGGGTCATCAAGGTGGAGAGCCCTCAGGGCGATGATACGCGCGGCTGGGGACCGCCCTTCATCGACCGTCAGGACGGCAGCCGGGATGCGGCCTATTTCCATAGCTGCAACCGCGGCAAACACTCAATGATAGCCGATCTGCGCAACAGCGATGATCTTGCCAATGTGCGGGCGCTGGCAGCAAAAGCCGATGTTGTCATTGAAAATTTCAAAGTCGGCGGGCTGAAGAAATTCGGTCTTGACCATGCGACGCTCTGTCAACGCCATCCGGCTTTGATTTACTGTTCGATTACCGGGTTCGGCCATAGCGGACCGAAATGCCATCAGGCCGGTTATGACATCATGATTCAAGGCCTTTCCGGGATCATGTCAATTACCGGTGAAGCCTCCGGCCCGCCGCAGAAAATGGGTATGGCCTTTGCCGATATTTTCACCGGGCTTTATTCGGTGATCGCCATCCAGGCCGCACTGGCGGCACGGGCGCGGTCCGGCAAGGGTGCCTTCATCGATATGGCGCTGTTGGATTGCATGACCGGTGTGCTGGCCAATCAGGCGATGAATTATCTGGCCTCCGGCATTGTCCCGGCGCGCATGGGCAATGCGCATCCCAATATCGTGCCGTATCAGGCATTTGCAGTGGCCGATGGTTATGTCATTGTCGCCGTTGGCAATGATGGCCAGTTCAAGCGTTTTTGCCGGGTTCTGGGGCGGGACGAGCTTGCACAGGATACCAGGTTTGCCACCAATCCGGATCGTGTCCGAAACCGTGTTGATCTGATCGCGATGCTGGAAACGGACCTGCAACAATGGCCGCGCGATGAATTGCTGGCGGCGCTTGAAGCGGCGACAGTGCCGGCCGGTCCGATCCAAGATATCGGTGAGGCGCTGAATGATCCGCAGCTGTTGCACCGGGGCATGGTGGTGGAGCGGGAAGGCATTCCCGGTCTTGCCAGTCCGATTCATCTGGGCGGTCAGGCAATGGCGGCTGATCTGGCGTCACCGACCCTTGGCAATATCAGCTTTGAAGAGGCCGGCAAACTGTTCGCTGCGGTTTGAAAAACCCTCTCGACGTGTGGCGCCGGACTGCGCTAGAAGAAGCCCATGACACAAAATATTGATCTCCTGCGCCCGGTTTTGACCCGCGCTCCCGTCGTCCCGGTTCTCATTATTGAAGATGCGAACACGGCTGTTTCCCTTGCGCGTGCGCTTGTTGCCGGCGGCCTTACCGCGCTGGAAGTGACCCTGCGCACGCCAGCAGCGCTGGATGCGATTCGCGCCATTGCTGATGAAGTTGAAGGCGCTGATATTGGCGCAGGCACGGTTCTGACGCCAAAGCAGCTGGAGGCTTGCGTCAAAGCCGGTGCCAGATTTCTGGTCAGCCCGGGTTGTGCACCCAACCTGCTGGATGCGGCGAAAGGCAGTCCTGCACCGCTGTTGCCAGGTGTGGCAACTGCCAGCGAGGCGATGCAGATCATGGAACGCGGCTATACCTATATGAAATTTTTCCCGGCAGAGCAGGCGGGCGGCGCGCCTTATCTGAAAGCCCTGTCCTCACCATTGGCGGATCTGCGGTTTTGCCCGACCGGTGGTGTGTCGCTCAAGAACGCCAGCGAATATCTGGCCTTGCCGAACGTGATTTGTGTCGGCGGATCATGGGTTGCACCAAAGCAGTCTGTTGTCGATGGTGACTGGCAGACTATTGAGAATCTGGCGCGGGAAGCAGCCAAGCTCGGACAATAAGCGGTGCGGGGCAGAACACATGGTAAAGAGCTGGCAATCCGTGCTGCAAGCTGGTGTAAAAACCTTGCTACCAGTGATATTTGCCGTCTTTGCAGCCAATGCCAGCGCTGCGATTGAGCCGCCTGCTCCGTTTACTGTTTTTGCCGCCTCCAGTCTGACCAATGTCCTGGAAGAGATTATTTCCGATTATCACAAAGAGTATCAGCCGGGCCTCGCGACCTTGTCTGTTGCAGGAACCGGTACTCTGGCCAGGCAGATCGAGGCCGGTGCCCCGGCGGATGTGTTTGTGTCCGCAGACCGGGAGTGGATCGATTATCTGATCAGCAAACAGCTGATCGAAAAGAGTGCGGCCACCCTCGTTGCCAGCAACCGGCTGGTTCTGGTTACCAAGTCCGACAGGCAACTGAGCGGAACGCTGGATGAGCGGCTTGTGCAACTGGCTCAAACCGGGCGTATTGCCATCGGCGATCCTGAGGGTGTGCCGGTGGGGCGCTATGCAAAGGCGGCGCTTCAATCGCTGCAGATATGGACAGATCTGGAGCCGGTTCTTGTGCCCACCGAGAATGTACGGGTGGCGCTGGCGCTTGTGCTGCGGGGGGAAGTCGAAGGCGCGATTGTCTATGCGACCGATGCCGCCCTTGTTCCTGAACTGGCTGTTCAGGCAGTGTTTCTTCCAGGCCTGCACCCACCGATCAGTTACTGGGCAGTGGTGATTGGAAATGCGCCCTGGACCGCCTTTGATTTTGTCGCCAGCCTGCACAGTGCCAAGACTGCCGGTATCTGGACAGCTCACGGGTTTATTGTGCCGTGAGCACTGCAGAACTCAGTGCTCTGTTTCTGTCCCTCAAAGTAGCGACGCTGGCGCTGGCCGTGATGCTGCCGATTGCGATTCTGGTGGCCTATGTGCTGTCGCGCAAGCGGTTCCGGGGACACGGTCTGCTGAATGTGCTGGTATTCCTGCCTCTGGTCATGCCTCCGGTTGTGACGGGTTATATTCTGCTGCTGAGCTTCGGCCGCAATGGCCCGGTTGGCATCGTGCTGGAAAATCTGTTCGGGGTCCGGCTGGCTTTCACCTGGATTGGCGCCGCAATCGCCGCCGGAGTCATGGCGTTTCCGCTGATGGTGCGGCCACTGAGGCAGGCCTTCGATGCGGTCGATCCGGGACTTGAAGTGGCTGCCATGACGCTGGGCGCAAAGCCGTTCCGGCGCTGGCTGACTGTCACCCTGCCGCTGGCGGCCCCCGGTCTTGTGGCGGGTGCAGTGCTGGGATTTGCCAAGGCACTAGGCGAATTTGGCGCAACGATTACCTTTGCCGCCAATATTCCTGGCGAAACGCGCACACTGGCACTGGCGATTTTTACAGAATTGCAACGGCCTGGCGGTGAGGCGGCAGCCTTTCGCCTCACGCTGATTTCCCTTTCGATCGCGATTGCAGCCGTTGTGCTGTCGGAAATTTTCGTTGCACGCATGGCCCGCCGTGCGCGGCCTGCAGCGGAGGACCGGCATGACTGACGCTGCCGCTCAACCCGTTCTTGATGTGCAGATACATGGCGTGATCGGCACCTTCCAATTGCGCGCGAAATTTCGCTCGCAGGGTCTGGCCACCGCTGTGTTCGGTCATTCGGGGGCGGGCAAGTCGTCTCTGATCCAGATGATGGCCGGATTGAAAACTCCTCAATCGGGCCATATCCGTATTGCCGATACCATTGTATTTGACAGCAATCAGCGGATCAATCTGCCGGTTGAGGAGCGCCGTGTTGGAATGGTGTTTCAGAACAGCCGCCTGTTTCCGCATCTGTCGGTTGAGCGCAATCTGAGCTATAGCCGGTGGGCGGGAGGACGCAAGCCGGGACTCAAATTTGAAGATGTCGTCAAGCTGCTTTCGCTTGAGGCTTTTCTCAACCGCAACCCGCTGACCCTGTCAGGCGGCGAACAGCAGCGGGTCGCCATTGGCCGGGCGTTGTTGTCGGATCCGCGCATCCTGCTGCTCGACGAACCGCTGGCTTCGCTCGATAATGCCAGAAAACAGGACATTCTGCCCTTCATCGAACGAGTGGCTCAGGAAAGCCGGATTCCGGTGTGTTACGTCAGTCACTCGATGGATGAAGTCACCCGTATTGCCGACGATCTTGTGGTGCTGTCCCGTGGCAAGACGATTGCCTTCGGGCCTTTGTCAGATATTCTGACCCGTGTGGATCTGGGTGGCGCGACCGGCCGTCATGAGGCTGGAGCTGTTGTGCCGGCGCAAGTGGCGCATCATGACAAAGCCGAAGGCCTGACGCGACTGTTGCTGCAGACCACACCGCCGCTGCGGTTTGAAATTGCTCTCAGCGAGCTGCCGGTGGGCGCTGATCTGAGGTTGCGAATCCGGGCCAGAGACGTGTCGATTGCCCGCCAACCTGTGACCGGACTGTCGATCCGCAATCAGTTGCCGGCGCGTATCGAAACGGTCAGGACCGATGACAAGGGCTATGCAGAACTGGTGCTGCGGCTTGGGGAAGATGGTGCAGGTGCCGGCCTGCGTTCGCGTATCACTGCGGCGTCCGTGAGGGATCTGCAGTTGAGCCCGGGCGATCTGGTATTTGCCCTGGTGAAATCCATCGCCATCGAACGCCGCCTGCTGCAGCCGATGAGTGATGTGTCCATCGCCGCCAGTCAGCCCCAGCCAATCAGCCCGGATAAAAGTCCCGAAACCAACACCGGCACGCAGGAAAACAGTAAAACAGTGCCGTCTCTCGAAGTTGCTGCCGCGCCGGTTGAACAGCTTGCTGAATCTTTGGAGCCGGATGCAGCACCGGATAGCGGGGATGCAAAACCGGCGGCGGCACCGTCACAGGCTGACTCCCCACCATCCTCTGGTTCGGCTGAACCGGCAGCTTTGCCGGACGAGGATGACAAGATTGAAACCGAGGCTGAAAGCGATCCGGACATAAAAACTGCGCCAGATCAGACGTCCGCGCCTTCGCCGGGGAGCGAAGCGGACACTGCCGAACCGGAAGCAAAGCCAGAACCAGAACCGAACCCGTTCCTGATGAAGTCGCCGACCATCAAACCGGATTGACCCTTTTGACAGGGTGGCAAACAATCAGGAAGAAGCGGCGCTCGCCATGAACTCCGCCATGCGGTCGATCGCCCGTTCAATATTCTCTGCCGAATTGGCATAGGACAGCCGGATGTAACCTTCGCCAAGAATACCGAAATCTGGACCACCGATGGTGGCGACGCCAGCTTCTTCCAGCAAGGCACTTGCCAGCTTCTTGGCCAGCCAGCCGGTCTGTTTGATATTGGGGAAGGCATAGAACGCGCCTTTGGGGACAGCGCAACTGACACCGGGCAGCTGGTTCAGCTGGTCCACGACGATGCGGCGGCGGTGATCGAACGCCGCCATCATTTCGGCAACTGCATCCTGCGGGCCGGTGAGGGCGGCAATTCCGGCATATTGCGAGGGAGCATTGACGCAGGACCAGGCGTTTACGGCGAGCTTGCGCACCTTGTCATACAGCGCTTCCGGCCAGACTGACCAGCCCATGCGCCAACCTGTCATGGCATAGGTTTTAGACCAGCCATTGAGCACGATCAGCCTGTCGGCAATCTCGGGGTAACTCATCAGGGATACATGCTGCTCGCCATCATAGATCATGCGGTCGTAGATTTCATCGGACATGATGGCAATGTCGGGTCGGTCCGCCAGCCCGGCGACGAGGGCGTCAATTTCAGCTTTGGGCGTCACGCCGCCGGTCGGATTGGCAGGCGAATTGATGATGATCAGCCGTGTGTCGGCGGTGATCAGCGAAAGGGTTTCTTCGGCTGAAAAGGCAAAGTTGTTTTCCTCGCGAATTGGCACCGGGACCGGCTTTGCACCGGTGAATTCGATCATCGAGCGGTAAATCGGAAAGCCAGGATCGGGATACAGAATTTCCGCTCCGGGCTGGCCGAACATCAAGATGGCCGCATACATTGTGACCTTGCCGCCAGGCATAATCATGATCCGGTCCGGCGATATGTCCGCGCCGTAGCGCTGGTGAATGTCAGCCGCGACGGCTTCGCGCAGGGGCAGAATGCCGGTGGCCGGCGTATAACCGTGATGACCATCTTTCAGCGCGCGGATCGCGGCTTCGACAATATGCGGCGGGGTGGCAAAATCCGGCTGACCAATGCCCAGATTGATAATATCCTTGCCGCTGGCTGCCAGGTCTGTGGCGCGGGCCAGCACGGCAAAGGCATTTTCTTCGCCGATCCTGTCAAAGCCGGAAATTGTTGTCAACGCAGTCATTGTTGAGGCGTCTCCCCTGTTGATTTTGGTGTGCATTTAGGCGCATGTATTGCTCATAAGCAAATTCAAAAATAAAGTCGGCCAATTGTCGACCCGCTTGAACCTCTGCCACAAGCGGATGTCAATTCAGATGCCGGTACGGGCGCAAATACGGACGGAGATTCCATGAGTTCTGGCAATGAAATGAAGCCACCAAAACTGCGGTCACAACTGTGGTTCGACAATCCAGACAATCCCGGCATGACGGCGCTGTATCTGGAACGCTATCTGAATTTCGGGCTGACGCGCGAAGAGCTGCAGTCAGGCAAGCCGATTATCGGGATTGCGCAGACCGGGTCTGATCTGTCGCCCTGCAACCGGCACCATATTGAACTGGCCAAACGGGTGCGCTCCGGCATTGAATCCTCCGGCGCGATTGCCTTTGAATTTCCGGTGCATCCGATTCAGGAAACCGGAAAACGGCCTACGGCGACGCTTGACCGCAATCTGGCCTATCTGGGGCTGGTGGAACTGCTGTTCGGCTATCCGCTGGACGGCGTGGTGCTGACGATTGGCTGCGACAAGACAACGCCGGCCTGCCTGATGGCTGCGGCTACGGTCAACATTCCGGCCATCGCGCTATCGGTTGGTCCAATGCTGAATGGCTGGCACAAGGGTGAACGTACCGGGTCAGGCACCATTGTCTGGAAGGCCCGGGAGCAGCTTGCCACCAAGGAAATCGATTATGAGGAATTCATGGAAATCGTGTCTTCCTCGGCACCATCCGTCGGCTATTGCAACACGATGGGCACTGCAACAACGATGAATTCGCTGGCAGAGGCGCTGGGCATGCAATTGCCCGGCTCAGCGGCAATTCCCGCGCCCTACCGGGAACGCGGCCAGATCTCATATCGCACCGGCCAGCGGATTGTGGAAATGGTGGCAGAAGATCTGAAGCCTTCCGATATCATGACACGGGAAGCCTTTGAAAACGCCATCGTCGTCAATTCGGCCATAGGCGGCTCCACCAATGCGCCAATCCACCTCAATGCAATCGCCAGACATCTGGGTGTTCCGCTCGACAATAATGACTGGCAGAGCATCGGTCATGCTGTGCCGCTTCTGGTCAATCTGCAGCCAGCCGGGACCTATCTGGGCGAAGATTATCACCGCGCCGGCGGCGTGCCTGCTGTGATTGGCGAGTTGATGCGGGCCGATGCGCTGCCGCATCCGCACGCGGTCACGGCCAATGGCCGCAGCATCGGCGACAATTGCAGGTCGGCCAAAATTGAAAATGAGGACGTCATCTGGCGCTTCGACAAACCGATGGTCCGTGAAGCCGGGTTCATCAATCTGAAAGGCAATCTGTTCAATTCGGCAATCATGAAAACCAGCGTTATCTCAAAAGAATTCCGTGATCGCTATCTGTCCAACCCGGATGATCTGGAAGCCTTTGAAGGCCGCGCCTTTGTGTTTGAAGGGCCGGAGGATTATCATGACCGGATTGAAGATCCAGCCAACAAAATCGATGAGAACTGCGTGCTGTTCATTCGCGGCACGGGACCGATCGGCTATCCAGGCGGCGCCGAAGTGGTCAATATGCAGCCGCCGGCCTATCTCATCAAAAAAGGCATTCATGCACTGCCATGTATTGGCGACGGGCGACAGTCGGGTACGTCCGGTTCGCCGTCGATCCTGAACGCCTCACCGGAAGCGGCGGCAGGCGGTGGTCTGGCAATTATCAAAACCGGCGACAAAGTGCGCGTGGATCTTCGAAAGGCTGAAGCCAATATTCTGATCAGCGAAGAAGAGCTGGCCAAGCGTTTTGCCGATCTGGAAGCGGCAGGCGGATTCCGATATCCTGAAAGCCAGACGCCGTGGCAGGAAATACAACGCGCCATTGTGGCGCAATTCGATGAAGGCATGGTGTTGAAGCCGGCTGTCAAATACCGCTCGGTGGCCGATCAGGTGCCGCGCGACAATCACTAAGGAGAAGACTATGGGCCGGCTTGCAGGCAAACGCGCGATCATTACGGCAGCAGCAAATGGGATTGGCAGGGCAACAGCTCTGGCCTATGCCCGTGAGGGAGCTGAAATCATAGCGACCGATCTGAATGAAGCCGCTCTGGACGGACTGACCAAGGAGGGCATTGCCCGCGCTGTGGCGCTGGATGTGCGTGACAGTGCTGCGGTCAAGAAACTGGCGGCAGAGATCGGTGCAGTGGATATTCTGTTCAACTGCGCCGGATTTGTGCATCATGGTTCGGTGCTGGAGTGTTCCGAGGACGACTGGGATTTCTCGTTTGATCTGAATGTCAAATCCATGCACCGGATGATATCCGCCTTCCTGCCGGCGATGCTGGAAAATGGCGGTGGCTCGATCATCAATATGTCTTCCGGCGCATCATCGCTGAAAGGCGCGCCGAACCGCTATGTCTACGGGGCTTCCAAGGCAGCGGTGATCGGGCTGACCAAAGCTGTTGCGATCGATTTCATTAAGCAGGGCATTCGCTGCAATGCGATCTGTCCCGGCACTGTTCACTCGCCGTCCTGGGAGGCCCGTGTCGCGGCTTTGGGAGAGCAATTGGGATCTTATGACAAGGCACTGGAACAATTCGTTTCACGCCAGCCCATGGGCCGTGTGGCGAAGGCAGAGGAAATTGCCGCACTGGCGGTTTATCTGGGTGCCGATGAAAGCGGATTCACAACGGGCACAACCCATGTCATCGACGGCGGTTGGACATTGTGATCCGGCCCTGTGAGCAAAACCGGAAAAGGCGATTATGACTTTCTCAAGAAGATGCCGAAAAACCTTAGCTGCAACACTTGTTGTTGCAGTGGGTTCGCAGCTCCTGGCTTTGGCCGGTTTTGCCCAGGAACCCGCAGATCTGCGCGCGGAGTGCCGCTCGCAGGCGCTGACCCGCTTTGATCCTGGAAATGTCGACCGCCCGCTGACATGGCGAGATAAAACCACGGAAACCTACGTGCTTCGCATGCAACCGAACGAGGCCGGCGATTTTGCAGGCCGCGCCACGTTCATACCGTCGAATGGCGAGGCCAGCGAGTACGCGGCAAGATTCAACTGGCGGGCAGCCAGCCTGTTCCTGGATGATCCGGAAACCGGCTTTCCGCATTTGCTGATGCGGCTGGTCAATACCGGGGCAGGCCCGGTGTTTGATGCTCTGGCAATGAAACCGGCGCGCTCCGGCCCGCAGATCATCCGCTACAGCTGTTCATTCACCTGCAATGACAGGCCATTGCGCAATCTGCTGGATACATCCTGCCCGGTGACCCGGCCCTAGAGATCAATTCAAACGCCGTCTTTCATGTCTTTGGAAACGGTGTTTCGGCAACCGGCGAAATGGGCTTGCCGTTTTCGAACCAGTTGGTCAGATTGTCGACCAGCAACTGTCCCATGGCATTTCGTGTGTAGACCGAGCCGGAACCGACATGAGGCAGCAGCACTGCATTTGGCAGGGCGAGCAGAGCGTCGGGAACGTGCGGTTCCTTGGCAAATACATCCAGTCCGGCTGAGCGGATCGTGCCGTTTTCAAGGGCGGCGATCAGGGCGGCTTCATCGACAGCGGAACCGCGGCCAATATTAATGAAAGTGCCGTGCGGGCCGAGCGCGGAAAAAACCTCCGCATTGAAGGCCTTGTCGGTGGCGGCACCACCCGGCAGCACGCTGATCAGTATGTCGACGTTCTCTGCAAGGCCCTTCAGTGTGTCATGATACTGATAGGCAATGTTCTGATTTGTCCTGCCGTAATAGGCAATGCTGAGGCCAAAGCTCTCGGCCCGCTCTGCAATGGCCTTGCCAATGCGTCCAAGGCCGGCAATGCCGAGCCGCTTTTTCCGTAACGTATTCTGAGTCAGCGGATAATTGTCGGACTTCCATTTTCCGGCGCGCAGAAATTGTTCTGCCTGCGGCAGTTCACGAACGGCATTGATCATCAGACCGATTGCGGTATCCGCAACTTCGTCGGACAGCACATCCGGCGTGTTGGTGACGATGATGCCTCTGGTGCCGGCGGATTTCGCATCGACATTGTCATAGCCGACGCCGAAATTGGAGACGATTTCCAGATTTGGCAGTTTTTCCATCAGCGCAACATCGACATACTTATGGGCGCCGGTGGCGATAGCCCTTATGTTGGGAGCAATCCGGGCAAGCATCTCATCGGGGTCCGATGCTTCATACAATTTGTGGGCGCGGAATCTGGCTTCCAGCTGCTCCAGCACGTATTCGCGCATTTGCGTCATTACCAGAAGATCTACATCAAGTTTCGTCATAAGGCCTCTCGTTTCGCCGGTCGGGGTGTCATGCTGCCATGGTTGTCACGGACAAGTCCTATTGCCGCAGCCATCCTGTGTCCAGTTGTATGGAGCGTTCCAGCCGACCGCAAGCATGCCGGGCAATCGATTTGAGATCGGTCAGATGTCGTCTTCGATATCATCTTCCAGATCATCGGGTTCTGCGACCTGGTCCGTCCGCAGATTGCTCTCGATCTGTTTTAGCAATTTGTTCAACCGCTTGCGGTCCTTGTCGTCAATATTCTTGAGCGACGCCCTGTCCAGTGCTTTCCATGCCTTGTCGACCTCGCTGAGCAGGGCAAGGCCGGAGGTGGACAGATAGACATGGGACTGCCTGCCGTCGGTGGCAGAGGGGCGGCGTTCCACATGGCCCTGTGTCGTCAGACGGTTGATCATCTTGGTAACGGTGGGCGGGCGCACACCAAGTTCGGTGGCGAGTTTGCCCATGGTCTGGCCGTCTTCCCGGTTGAGAGACTTCAGGACGGCTTCCTGGCCGGGGTGAAGTCCCAGCTTGGCCAGTTTTCTGGCAGAGAAGCTGCGCTGCGCGCGTGCTGCCTTGGTAATCCGCAATGTAATGGATTTCTTGTGGTTGAATGCCATGAGGTCGCCCGCCGTGAAAGCCTGTTCAGTTCAATCCGGCTGGAATGATACACCCGGATTGTTACCCGCCTTAACTCTTTCCATAAAGTATATGCATGACAGTCCCGTGACACTGCAAATCGTTGATAGGAAACGCCTCTGCCGGTTAGCAGCGACTTGCCATTCCAGGCAAATGACTGGCGGCCCGTTCACCCGCTGTATCAACCGGCAGCGAATTTGCAGATCTTGCGCTCAATTCTGGACAGATAGGATTTCAGAGCGGTTTCGCTGGCTGTATCCATTTTGTAGTGAGCCAGATAAAGCGTTTTGCAGCCGGGCGCGCACAGGGCCCGAATTCCGCGTAAAATGGTTTTCTTACCCGGCTCACCAATGAGTTTGGAAACACTCCAGGGCGCGCCGCAGGTGGTCACAGCAGCCAGACGGTGAATGTGCTGCATGTTGGGGCGAATGGATGAGGTTGCAGTGGGCATGACAAAGGTCACATGCGGCACCCAGACGCGGTCAAGCCAGCCTTTCAGCATAGCCGGCAATCCGTACCACCAGGTCGGATAGACAAACACCAGTGTGTCGCACCAGCAGATTGCGGCGATGTGTTCCCTGACCGGTTGCTCGTTAATTCCAGCATCGTGGTACCGGCGGCGCTCCGGCGCGCTCATCACTGGATCGAATCCTTCGTCATAGAGATCAATCAACCGCACTTCATGCCCGCAGGTCGTCAGGGCTGACATCACAGTCTGTTTCATAGCCGCCGAAAAACTGTCGGGGCAGGGATGACAATAGACCACCAGTGATTTCATAGTGCATGCCGGATGAATGGGTGTCGGGGTTTCAAAGCAGTGACCAGGGCGGATACTCTAACCCATCAGCTTGCTTTGGAAAATACCGACATGTAGCGCTCGCGCAGAACATTCTTCTGGACCTTGCCCATCGTGTTGCGGGGCAGTTCTTGTTCGATGAAGAGTTGTTTGGGCTGTTTGAACCGGGCTATCTTGCCCTTGATGTCGGCCATGATGGCGGCGGTGTCCAGCACCGTATCGCTGTGCGCAACAATGACGCCGACCACTGCTTCGCCAAAATCCGGGTGAGGCACGCCGAAAACGGCGGATTCCTTGACGCCGGCCTGTTCGTCGAGGAGCAATTCCACCTCTTTTGGATAAATATTGTAGCCGCCGGAAATAATCAAATCCCTGGCGCGTCCGACGATCTGCAGATAGCCGGCTTCGTCAATCACCGCCAGATCGCCGGTGATGAAATAGCCGTCGTCGCGGAATTCCGCCCGGGTTTTCTCCGGCATCTGCCAATAGCCCTGAAACACGTTCGGGCCTTTCAATTCGATCACACCGATTTCGCCGTCGGGCAGGGGTTTGCCGCTTTCAGGATCGGCAATGCGCAGGTCAATTCCCGGCAGGGCAAAGCCGACAGTTCCGGCGCGGCGTTCGCCATGCAGGGGATTTGACGAAATCATATTGGTTTCCGTCATGCCGTACCGTTCCAGAATGCGGTGGCCTGTGCGCGCTTCAAATTCCTTATGGGTGTCTGCCAGCAATGGCGCAGACCCGGAGATAAACACCCGCATATGGGCAACCAGAGCCTTGTTGAAACGCGGATCACCGAGCAATCGTGTATAAAAAGTGGGGACGCCCATCATCGCGGTGCATTGCGGCAGAGCGGCAATGACATCATCTGCTCCGAAAGAAGGCAGAAACACCATGCTGCTGCTGGCCAGCAGGGCGACATTGGTAGCGACGAACAGGCCATGGGTGTGAAAAATCGGAAGCGCATGCAGCAGCCGGTCCTGATCGGTGAATTCCCAGGTGTCTTTGAGAACCTGCGCGTTCGACAGCAGGTTATCGTGGCTCAGCATCGCGCCCTTCGAGCGGCCTGTGGTGCCTGAGGTGTAGAGGAAAGCGGCAAGATCAGTGCCGTCACGCGGGAGCGTGGCGAAAGTTTCCGGGGCACTGGATGCAGCATCGGCAAACGAACCGGTGCCATCTGCATTGAGGGTCAGAAGACGGGCACCTGCCACGGCGGCAATCGGACGCAGATCATCGTAGGATGCGTCATCACACAGAATCAGGTGTGGCGCGGCGTCCTCGACAAAATAGGCAAGTTCCGTTGGCGTGTACGCAACATTCAGGGGCAGATAGATCGCGCCGCATTGAACGCAGGCGGCATACAGCGCCAGAGCCTCGGGTGATTTGGCTATCTGAAGAGCGACACGGTCGCCGGGGCGCACGCCCTGTGCCACCAGTGTGTGGGCAAAGCCCGCGGCCAGCTTCAGAAAGGCGTCATAGGTGACACTGTGTCCGGTCGGGCTTACCAGAAACGGGGTGTTCCGGCCCAGATGCGGAGCAAACAGACCATCATAGAGCACATTACCCATTGGCCGGTTTCTTTTCGCTGGCGTCGTCTTCATCCAAGGATACCGGTTCGGATTGCGCGATCAGCTTTTCTCCCTTCTGGGCCAGGCCTGATACGGACGAACTCAGCGCAACGGTTGCGTTTTCAGCAAACGCCTGGTGATTGGCTTCGACGCGGCTGAGCCGGTAGAGATAATTGACCATCACACCAAGACTTTGCTGCTTGCCTTTGGGAGACTGGTCGGCAGAGGCCAGAATGGCATGAAGCTGAGCACCGTTGCCAAGGTGAAACCGTGCCACCGGATCGACCGGCGAGGCGTCGTCTCGTTTGACTTTAGCGAGATAATAGGCAGCCAATTGTTCGGCCAGTTCCTGATCAGGTTTTGGGCCAAACAACTGCCTTCCCGGATGATCCGGATTGTCGAGCGTTGCCTGCTTCAGCCACTTTGCAAAACCGGGAACAGGCGACAGGGTGACAAAGGTCTTCAGATTGGGAAGCTCTACGGACAGATCATCCACCACCTGCTTGATGAGCGAGTTGCCGAATGAAATGCCGCGCAGGCCGGCCTGGCAATTCGAGATCGAATAAAACACTGCGGTATTGGCATCTTCGCCGGGCTGGGCTGGGCGCGTCTTTGACAGCACCGACTGGATGGAATCCGGGATTCCCTTGGTCAAAGCGACTTCCACGAACACCAGAGGTTCATCCGCCATGGAGGGATGAAAAAAGGCAAAGCAGCGGCGGTCCTCCGGTTCCAGCCGCCCGCGCAGATCAGACCAGTCATTGATGGCGTGCACGGCTTCATATTCGATGATCTTCTCCAGAATATTGGCCGGCGTCTCCCATGAAATCTGCCTCAGAACCAGAAATCCGCGGTTGAACCAGGATGACAGAAGATGCTCAAAATCAAGATCAGACCGGCGCAGAACCGGTTTGTCACGCAGCATTGCCAGCAGGTCCCGGCGCATGTTGACAATGCGGCCGGTCGCGTCCGAGACTTGGTTGAGCCGCCGCAGCAATACCTGACGTTTGGGTTCCGCTGCCCGCAACAGAGTTTGAAGATTGGCCGGGCTCTGATCCTCACCATAGGCTTGGGCGGCCACTTGGATGGTTGTTACATCGACATCCAGATTGTCATTGAGATAGGTGAAGAATGCAGCCTTCTGATCGGCATCCAGGCGCTCATAGCGGGCCAGCAATGCCGTGCCTATCTTGCGGGCTGAGACTTCGCCGCGGTTAGAGAGCAGGGCAGCGCAAAGCTCATCAATCGGACGGTTGTCATTGATGGAGCGCAACACCTTGCTGCGCTCGAACACCGAGCCGAGCAGATCCTGGAAAAAACCGGAACGGGGCATTAATTATCCTTTCCTGGGGCGATGGCGTTGCTTCCCGGCTCGGCAGACACTGGTTGGCTGCTTTGATCGGTTGCTTTAAAGCGAAGCGAAAGTTTGGCGGCAGGATATCGCTTAGGCATGCGAAGTCAATATTTTTGTATACAACAATAATCTTGTTGCATAATTGGGAAGCTGCTAAGATCGCCGGATGTCAGTACGCGCAGCAGACCATGTTCGGGAGGAGTTGGAGCAGGCCATTCTCACCGGTGCCTATGACGATGGCGCGCGCCTTGATGAAAACAGCCTCTCGACCCGGTTCGCAGTATCGCGCACGCCGATCCGCGAAGCGCTTCAGATGCTGGCAGCTTCCGGTCTGGTGGAACTCATTGCGCGCCGCGGTGCATTTGTCCGGCATCCCGGCTTTGTTGAACTTCTGGAAATGTTTGAAGTCATGGCAGAGCTTGAAGCGCTGTGCGGCCGTCTGGCGGCACGGCGTTTGACTGATACAGCGCTGGACAGTTTGAAACAGGCCGAGCAATTTTGTTCCGACGCTCTGAAAACCGGCGATACAGATGCCTATTACAGAGCCAATGAGGGATTTCATCATTTGCTCTATGAGGCCAGCGGCAACAGTTTTCTCATCAGTGAAGCCAAGCGGCTGCATCGGCGGCTGCAACCGTTCCGCAGGCTGCAATTACGGGTTCGCGGGCGGATGCGCCAGTCGATGGACGAGCACCGCCAAATCCTGGCGGCGCTGGAGGCCGGCGATGCGGACACTGCCGGCCGCGTGCTGCGCGACCACGTCGCCATTCAGGGTGAAAAATTCCACGATCTGATGGCCAGCTACCAGACGCAGCCGGAGAGCCGTGCCGGATAGCCGGGTTCAGAATCTTTGACTGTGATTTAAATCGTTGGAATGATGAAATCGGGGACGATGCCGCTCTGGCGGATATAGGCTCCGGCATCCTCGCCAGCAAACAGGCCGTGATCGGTGACCAGAACCGTTTTCCAGCCTAACGCTGCCGCGCCTAAAATATCGGTATGTAAAGTGTCGCCCATCATGGCAATCCGCGAGGGGTCAATGCTCTCGGGCAGCCGTTCCATGACAATTTCAAACACCGATCGGAACGGTTTGCCGTGAAATTCCGGGGTAATGCCCAACTCATCGGCGAGCGTGTGGGAAAAGAATCCAGGCTCCAGAGAAAAGAAACCGGATTGCGGTGCCACAACATCCGGGTTGGCGACAATCAAAGGCCGTGCCTTTTTCATCATGGTCTTGCGCAAATATCCGAATTTATCCGGCGTGTAGCCGACGGCGCTGAGAAACAGGAACCCGTCGACAGCATCATAGAGATCCGGATTCTCGCTCAGCTTGCTGAAGCGCACCGGCAACTCGTCCTCAGCCACGGGAAACTCAGAAATCACGCCCCAGTGGGAGACTTCTGTGTGGGCCAGCAGCGCGCGTTCCGCAGCCAGCCGGCTCGGCACGATCTCGTCAAGCTGAAACGGCATCTGCAGGCCCTGGAATTTCTGTCGTGCCTTCGGCGCTGTCAGGCTGGCCCCATTGGTCAGCACAAAGGTCTTTTTGCCGGCCTCCTGCAGGGCGCTTATGCGCTCAGCCGCGCCGGGCACGGCGTCAGTTCCCTTGTTGAGAACGCCATAGGCATCAAATACGAACACATCGAATTTATCCGCCAACTCATCCAGATTGCCGGCAAATTCCGATCTGTCCGGAAAGTCGGCCTGCGGCAGACGATGGCGAACACTCTGGTAAAAGCTGAAGGCCTGAGCAGTTGTAAGGTCCGGGAACGCATCTTCGCGGGTGGAAATAATCTGGGTCATGGCAAGCTGCTTTACAGGAGGGTCAGCGTTTTTCATAGGGCGGCAGAATTGAAAATTCAATTCATTCCGGTTCATCGCTGCAGATATGACAGCTTATTGCCAAGACCAGCGGTATGCCTCATACATTTCCTGTACAGGCTAGCAGCTGGAATTTTTGTGACCGCTTTTTCAGTCCTTATACCAAAATGAACGGTTCGGCCGAAATGAACAGTCCGGCCGAAATGAACAGTCCGGACGGGGTGTGCTGACACCAGGGAGTTTTGACCGTGGCACTTTGGATCCGAAATCCTCTGGCAATTCTCGCAGATCAGGCCGCAGCTGGAATCGTCGTTGATGGCGGCAGAATAACCGAGCTGGTGCCGGCAGGTGGCACACCGGCCGATCCTGATGTGACAGTGTTCGACGCCTCGCGGCATGTGGTCATTCCGGGCCTGATCAACACCCATCATCATTTCTTCCAGACACTGACCCGCGCCCATCCTGCGGCCATCAACAAGGAATTGTTTCCTTGGCTGCAGGCGCTCTATCCGATCTGGGCGAAAAACGTGAAGCCCGATGCCTTTCGTCTGGCAACGCGGCTTGCGCTGACAGAGTTGATGATGTCCGGATGCAGTTGCGCGTCGGATCATCAGTATCTCTATCCGGACGGGCTTGAAGACGCCATGGATATCCAGGTGGAAGAGGCGGAAAAGCTGGGTATCCGGATGACGCTGACACGCGGCTCGATGAATCTGAGTGTCAAGGATGGTGGTCTGCCGCCCGACAGTGTGGTGCAGGATGAAGATACCATTCTGAGCGATTGCGAGCGGGTCATCAATCGCTATCACGACACATCGCACGGGTCGCAGTTTCGCGTGGCCCTGGCGCCCTGCGCACCTTTTACCGTGTCACGGCGGCTGATGACGGAAAGCGCTGCACTGGCCGAGCGGCATGATTGCAGACTTCACACACATCTGGCAGAAACCCTGGATGAAGACGCCTATTGCGTGGCCAATTACGGCATGCGGCCAGTTGACTATCTGGAAGATGTCGGCTGGCTCAATCATCGTGTCTGGCTGGCCCACGGAATTCATTTCAATGATGAGGAAGTGCAGCGCCTCGGCAGGCACCAGGTGGGCGTATGTCACTGCCCGACCTCAAATATGACGCTTGCATCCGGTCAATGCCGGACAAAGGAACTGGAGGCCGCCGGATCGCCGGTGGGTCTTGGGGTTGACGGCTCGGCATCGAATGATAATTCCAATTTGATGGAAAGCCTGCGCCATGCGCTGATGATCAACCGCCTGACCTATGATGCGGCGTCGGTGACGCATCAGGATTGCTATCGCTGGGCAACTGAAGGCTCAGCCAGATGTCTGGGCCGTGACGATATCGGCAAGATCGCTGTTGGCATGCAGGCCGATCTGGCGTTTTACAGCCTGGACGAATTGCGCTTTTCCGGAGCGGGCGACCCAATGGCTGGTCTGGTGCTGTGCGGCGCTCATGCAGCGGAGCGTGTCATGATCGGCGGGCGCTGGACTGTCGAGGATGGTCTTCCGGTATCGATTGACATTGACCGTTTGCGCCATGAGCACGGAGCGGCCGCCAAGGCATTTCTGGCAACAATCTGAAACGCGCCTCAACTGCCCGCATTCCCGATGCAAAAAAGTATGCAGACTGCATACATACTCATTTAATATTTGAATCGTTGTATTCGAGACCCCCGCTATTTATAAATTCAAGACAGCAGAATTAGAATAGGTGGGGCTTTCACATGTTGCTTACAAATGTCGAGACAAGAGCGGACAGCCTTGGCGAATTGATAGAAGCATTTCGGAACTACCGGGTTTCGTTGCAGAACATGCTGAACTCAGACACCACCGAAAATAAAATGGGAGAGGCCGACAAGGCCGTCGGAAAGCTGTTTGACAAGATTGTCGGCTTTCAGGCGAAGAATGAGGATGACAGGTCAGCGATGATCAAATTCTCGCTCAACATGATTGAAGAATTGTCTGAGGATGACAGCATGGTCAATGTTCACACCGGCCTGATCAGGCAGTATATCTAGGAGGCAGGACCGGTCCGGCGCTGCAGCCGCCGACCGGTCAAACGATTCAACGGAGCCAGGAAACGGTCTAGTTTACAACGGCAATTTTACAGGGACGATTGCGTTTGAACGGTTCGGGAGGAAGCTCATAAAACTGCGGATGCGCGAGGTTGACAGGACATTTCTCCTGCGGGCACACCTCCAGATCGCAGAGTCGGCAGACATAATGCTGATCATCGCCGCCAACGACAACCGCCGGCATCATTTTTCCGATCAGTTTAAGCATGACACGCTGTTCATCAGCGTCGAGTCGGCCGACAGCTTTTTTCAGGATGCGGCCACGGGCCTCGAGAATTTTGGTGAAACAGGTTTCACCTTCCTCTGTCAGAACGACGCTGACTTCACGACGGTCATGGGCCGTGCCTCTGACGCGCTGAAGAAGGCCCTTTTTTTCCAGCCCGGAAACGAGACGCACCACCGAAGAATGCTCCAGCGCAAGCATTCGCCGCAGAGTTTCAATCGAACAATTGGGTTCCGATCCGACCTGTACAATTGAATAACAGGCGGAACTGCTGAGCTTGACAGCGCCCTGGACAGCAGCATCCATCTTGTCGCAGAGCGCACGGGCAAAGACGCCGAAAACATTTTCGACGAATTTATCGGATGACTCCGAAATTACCCTTTTTTCTGCGATCGACATTATACCCTGCTAGCAGTTGCTCTGACGGCCCGGATTTTGCCGCCTGTGGGAGTTCAAGTAAAGAGCAGGGGTAGCAGAAATGCATGTACAGGTAGTGAGAAACCGGTAAAACCACGTAATATGGTTATCAAATTGGTTCCCCGTCACGGGCCAGTCCACTGGCCATAAAGTCCATATCACCCTTGAAAAATTGAAGCCAGCGGTCGGTTATTCTGGTGCCATAGCCTATTGGCAGTTCATGGCGGTGGATTTCTTTCTTCTGCTCGGCAAAGGCCGGATCCTTGTGAAAGGCGACCCAGTATTTCTCATCATCCGTGACATGAACGGGGCATATAGCCGTGTCGGTCAGGGCTTCATAATTGCGGATGGTTGTGGTTGCCACTCTTTGCCAGCGGGCGACGCACTGGGAAAATAATTTTGCAACCCGGCCAAGATCAGTCTCCTGATAAACCGGCTTGCCCCAGGCGCTGATGGCACTGTCGGCGACGAATTTCGAAAAGGCGTAAACATCCGACGACATATTGACACTGGGATAGGGTGAATACATCAGCGGATCATACAGCATGTCTGCCTTGACCCCGGACTGGGGACAGAAGGCGATGCTTTCGAAATCATCATAAAGCGTACGCTGATTGGTCACCGGACAGCGCAACTCGATGGAATTCGTCAGGGCCGCGCCATGGGCCAGATCGTCGGCTGCCACATTGGTGATGCCCTGCATCTGATCGGCCAGAAAATGAAATACATCGGCCGTCTGGGAGCGGCCATCATAAAAACGCTCATCGTTGAACACATAAAGACAGGCAACCGCGCTGCCCTGTTCCAGTTGCGTCCTGAAATCCGCAAAGATGCTGGGAACGCTGGCTCGGGTCGCGGCGCGAACCATGTAGCGACCACGGTTCAATTCACGCCGGCCGGCGACGCATGGCAATTGCCGCGTCATCCAGGCCTTGGTCTCTTCGACAATCTGAGCGTCAGTCTTGAGGCCGTCAAGCGGCGCTTTATGATGATGAGGGCAGGTTTTGGGCCGGTCCGGGACCGGTGAGTAGGCCACTTCAGCTGCGGTACTCAACTCAACTAACGGCAGCGACATGGTGGTCCCTTTATGAACAATTTACACATAATTTACTAAACTGTTGCGCAGTACACGCACAATATGGCAATCTGTAGTTGCACTAGTTTCGATGTATTTAATATAAAGTTGACTCAATTTGTACATAAATGCACCGAAAAGCCAAGCATTTCCGAAATTTCAACCAATGATTTTGCGCGGAAATGCCCGTTTTCAGCAGTTTTCAGCGCAAATTTTTTTAGATACAAAGCGGGTCACAAGCGTAAACCTGCTAGAAATGCGGCCAGCAATGGCAAATCCCAATGCGGATTTGCGAATTTGCGCGCTCTAGTTGAGATCAGAAAAGCCATATGATGCAAGCCAGAGGAACAAAACCGCAAACCATCGCCCTGTTCTCCGGTTCACTGCTGTTTCAGATCATTCAGGTCGGGACCTATCCAATCCTGATCTCGCAATTCCTGTCACGAGGCTCTGTCAGCAATTTTGCCATCGGAATTTTCGTCTCCGTTGCCTGGATCGTGGTGTTTGCTGCTGGCCCCTTTGTGCCGCGCCTGCTCGCCAGCGTCGGCACAGGACGGGCGAACACCATTGCCTTCGGTTTTACCTTGATCAGTCTGCTGCTTCTGGTTCTGTCGTCAGCGCCGGGTATTATACTGGTGTCCTCGGTCGCCATGGGTCTTGGTCTGATCATCCGCTGGATCGTGTGTGACACTTTGGTCGTGCATGTCAGTGAACCGAACATACGCGGCCGCATGATCGGACTGCATGAAGCGCTGATGGGACTGGGAATTGGTCTCGGGCCGCTGTTGTTTGTCGGCTGGCAACTGGAAACCGTTACATGGATCTGCATCGGGATTGCGATTGCCGGTCAGCTGGCTTTCCTGAATACAGTTTCCGGCCCTGGTGTGGAGGAGGAGGCGACGGACGCAAAGCCTCAAGCGCAGCAGCGTTTTCTGATCCAGGTCATTCTGACAGCGCTGGTGGCCGCATTCTTTGCCGGATTCATCGAAAATTCCGCAATTGCGCTGCTGCCACTCTATTTCGAAAACGTGCAGTTTTCGTTGAATACAAGTGCTATTCTGGTCAGTTCTTTCGGGTTCGGCGGCACCTTGCTGCAACCGGGACTGGGCTATATCGCAGACCGCTGGAGCTATTATCTGGCTCAGATGATTTGTATCGCATCGATTATTTTGAGTTGCGTGGCGATCTTCCTGTTTACGGATCTGATGGTTGTCTCGCTGATTGCTCTTTTCTTTCTTGGCGGCGCGGCAGGCGGGCTCAATACACTGGCGGTGATTGAAGCGGGGCGCAGTCAAAGCGCGCGACAAATTCCCGCTGCCATGACGGCCATCGCGATGCTGTACACGCTGGGCGGCATTGCCGGCCCGGTTGCATCGGGGGCAACGCTCGATCTGTTCCAAAATCAGGGCATGATGCTGCTATTCACGGCGTCAGGTGTGGTGCTTGCCGTGTTTCTGTTTCTGTACCGCTACCGCATTTCCCTGCGCAGAGGCAGCGGCCGCCGGTAAACTGGCAGCCGGGGGCGCAGCGCAGCCGAGCATATGGCGATAGAAACGGGCTCTAGAAAATCCCCTGAATGAGTATCATCACAACGCCCATTGCCAGGATGAAGCCGCCATCAACCATCACCGCAAAACCTGATTTGCGGACAAACAGGCCGCCGGAGACGACGAACCCTGCCAGCGTCAGCAAAATCAGGATGATTGTCAAAAGAGCGTTTTGCGCCGCTGTTACGCCGACCAGCAGCGCCAGGAAAAAGGTCGCAACAAGTTGCACAGCCATGGCAGCCGCCGGCATTGAGGACGCGTCGCCAAGTTGCACTCCGGATCCTTCCGCCCATTTTCTGCCGAACAGAAACGGGGAATACCACAACCAGCCGAGCGCAAACCCGGCGATGGTTCCGACCAGCACGGCCAGCCAATTAATATTGTCGGTCAGTTCATTCATGATTGCCTCCTCAAGCCTTCATTGTGGTTGTTTAACCGGTGTCCGCCGCGCATATTTGCCTTGCAGCCACAAGTGGCAGAATAGCCAATTTCAGCGGTTTTCGAAAAAGGCGCGAAGCGGCGTCCAGTAGCGCGTCTCCCAACCCTCGGCCAGATGCGCTGTCATATCTTCAGGGCATCCGGTCTGATCAAGAACGATCTGGGTGCCATCATTTTCCGCCGACAGCATGATGCGCAACAAGGTGTAACTGCCCTCTTCCCAAGGGGCAACGCGCCAAGCCTGAACGATCTTGCGGCCCGGTTCCAGTTCAATGTTTCGTGCCAGAATCTGGCCGTCATGCATACTGGCTTCACCGCCAATCTGCGTGCTGATATGAGACTCACCACCTGTCATGGAAGAATGCTGCTTTTCATCCATGAAGGCGGCGTAGACTGCGGCCGGCTCTGCGGCGATGAATACCTCCTGGTGAATATGGCTGGTCATGGTGCACTCCTGACTGTTGATCCTGGTTCTGTGATGGGTTATCGTTATATTCAACCAAATGGTTGAGGATATTGCAAGATGAAAATGAAGGCATCGGTGTCAACTGAGGACGAGGATGATCATCTGAACCGGGTATTCCACGCCCTGTCAGACTCCACGCGGCGTGCGATTGTGCGGCGGCTATCGCGGTCCAGCGGCACTGTTACGGCGCTTGCCGAACCGTTCGACATGTCGCTGAACGCGGTGTCGAAACATTTGAAAACCCTGGAAAATGCGCAACTCATCACACGAGAAAAAATCGGCCGCACCAGTGTATGCTCACTGAATTCAGAGGCTCTGCAAAATGCCACTGAGTGGATCTGTCAATATACCGACTTCTGGAATGAAGTTCTGGATTCGTTGGAAACTCATCTCGACATTGAGATCGAGGCAGATGCAAAGTCTGCCGCCAATGACAAGGACAGGACATCATGACCACGAGCCGGAAACCGAACTCGTCATCCCTGTCGCTGCTGGTGCGCAGACTGGTCAATGGCGATGCAGAGCGGGTCTTCAAGGCCTGGACTTCGGCCGCGCAGATTCTGCAATGGTGGGGCCCGTCCCATGTCACATGTCCGCAATGCGACATCGATCTGCGTGTCGGCGGGCGCTACAGGATCGCCAATCTTCTGCCGGACGGTTCAATCATCTGGATCATCGGGCAGTTTCTGCAGATAGACCGTCCCCATCTTGTGCAATATTCCTGGCAGGCGGGCCCCGATCCTGAATTCGATCCGGATGCGGCTGAACGCGTGACCGTGCGGTTCGTGCCAAAAGGAGCAAAAACCGAAATCATTGTCGAGCACAGCCATATGCCCGACCGGCGGACCCGTGACGATCATTATAAAGGCTGGCTGGGATGTCTCGACGGGCTGGAATTGTTTCTGGCTGACGCGACTGATCCAGAATGAAACAAGAGCGTTCCAACGGCCACAAAAAAACCGCCACCCTTTTGAAGGAGCGGCGGTTTAAATATATCAGAACAGGCCTCGGGAGGCCGGCGTCTGATTATGCAGCTTCGATGGTGCTGACAGCAGTTTTACCGTTGCGCGCATCAATATCTGTTTCAAAACGTACTTTCTGACCTTCGGTCAGACCGGACATGCCGGAACGCTCTACAGCGGTGACATGTACGAATACGTCTTTGGAACCATCTTCTGGCTCGATGAAGCCGAAGCCCTTTTGGTCGTTGAAGAATTTTACGGTGCCTGTGATCATAGTTTTGTCCTTTTCACTAACAGTTAGCACGTGGACTTTGGATTAAAATAGTCAACCCATTGTCCGGTTTGTCGAATTTGAAGAAGTTCTGAAACGTGCGCTTCCGTCAGTGGCGGAGCGGTAACCCAGTTGATCGGCAAATTTCGATGACGCTCAGATAGGCCGCAAATGTGGAAATAGCAAGGCACAATTGCAAAAGCAGGTGATTCGAAGCAGTCTGGTTTATAGAAGCTGAACACCGGGATTGAGCCAGATAATCCTATTTTCTGCCGGTAACGCCTCGTGATTCAATCGTTTTATGGCAGGCGTTGAACGCGGAAGACAGTTGTCGACAGAGGGTGGGGAGAGTTGAAATTTTCAGTTCTGGCTGCTGGAGAGATCGGCGTATATAGCGGTGGAAGTCTCGCGGAAAGCGGTCATAAAGTCCTACTTGTCGCGCGGGGCCGGCATCTTGGGGCGCGCGCTGCCGCTTCCTCAAGCATCTAAAGGCCCGCGGCGGAGGCACTCTGTCTGGCCGCCGACCCAAGCAGATGCGGACGCCGTCCCGCAGAATTGACGTGAGCACATTTTATGAATACCGAGTCATGAGTCCGGGTTTAAGAATACGCGACTGCAGATCAGCAATGCTGAGAGCGGAAACAGATATAAAGAGAAAAGGATAAATTATGTTGCGCTGGGGTATTTTATCGACCGCAAAAATCGGGAGGGAACATGTCATTCCCGCACTTCTGGATGCTGACAATGGAGTTGTCGCAGCTATCGCCAGTCGCGATGAAGGCCGCGCCAGATCCGTGGCGGAGCGGTTCGCCATTCCCAATGTGTTCGGCAGCTATGAAGCCATGCTGGCGAGCGATCTGATCGATGCGGTCTATATCCCCCTGCCGACCTCGCAGCATGTGGAGTGGGCGATCAAGTCTGCCAATGCGGGCAAGCACGTGCTGTGCGAGAAACCGATTTCACTGCATGCCGATGAAATCGACGACATCATCAAGGCGCGTGACGCCAATGGCGTGCTGGTGTCCGAAGCCTTCATGGTGACCTACCATCCGCAATGGCACAAGGTGCGCTCGCTGATCGCAGAAGGCGCAATCGGGACCTTGCGCCATGTCCAGGCGGCTTTCACCTATTTCAACATGGATTCAGGAAATATGCGCAATATCGCCGCGCTTGGCGGCGGTGCTCTTCCCGATATCGGCGTCTATCCCACGGTCGCTACCCGTTTTGCCACTGGTGCGGAACCGCAGCGGGTGTCGGCAAAAGTGGAACGTGACCCGACTTTCGGCACCGATATCTTCACAACATGCCGGGCCGATTTCGGCAGTTTCGAAATGACCATGTATGTCTCGACACAATTGGCCCTGCGCCAGGAAATTTCTTTCCATGGCGATAAGGGCTGGATTGAAGTTGCGGCACCTTTCAATGCCGGGCTTTACAATGCCGATGTGGTGACATGGCACAATGCGGATCACAGCGAAGAGCGCAAATACCGCTTTGCCGGAGTGAACCAATACCGCATGGAGGTGGAAGCCTTTGCACGGGCCGTGGCCAGTGATGATCTGAAGGGCAAGGAAGAGATTTTCACCCTCGAAAGTTCGAAAGATAATCAGAAGCTGATCGACGCGATTTTCCGGGCCGGTGAAAGCGGCAACTGGGAAGACGTCTGACCCGTTGGTTGACTCACAGGAACTTGTTCCGGACGGCGCCGTTTTGACGCGGGCGCAGTGTTGCTCGGTGCCGCTCTGAATGTCCGGGCTGGCAGCGGGATTTGGGCTGTTTCTTAGCGCCTTTGTGGCGGCCACGATCATTCCGGCGCAATCGGAAAGTGTTCTGACCGGGCTGATCCTTGCCGATCAATGGTCCATTGTCCTGCTGGTCGCCATTGCCAGTGTCGGCAATGTCGCCGGCTCTGTTGTCAATTGGGTCCTTGGCCGTGGTGTTGAACGTTTCAGGGAGAAACGCTGGTTTCCGGTCAAAAAGCCGATGCTGGACCGCGCCACAAGATGGTATCATCGCTATGGAAGATGGTCGCTGCTGCTCAGCTGGGCACCGATCATCGGTGATCCTTTGACGGTGGTGGCCGGTGTGCTGCGCGAACCGTTCTGGCGGTTCCTGCTGTTGGTCAGCATCGCCAAGACCGGCCGCTACATCTTTCTGGCCTATGTGGTTTCGGTATGGGCGGATACAATCTGACTTCCGGGGCTGAAATCGGCAGACCTTGAGAGCATAGCGGGAAAGATGCCGACCGAGATGAAAAGACAGTGATGTGATGGCCCAGCAGACCGCCCCCGTGACCGACCAGCCAGGCCGGCCCGTGGAGCCACCCGTCAGGCCGCCCGCTTTGGGTCTGGCCTTCACGGTTTTCCTGAAAATCGGCCTGCTGTCATTTGGCGGGCCCGCCGCACAGATCGCGCTGATGCACCGGTTTCTGGTGGATGAACAGCGCTGGCTCAGTGAACGGCAATTTCTCAATGCGCTGAGCTTCTGCATGCTGCTGCCGGGGTCGGAGGCGATGCAATTGGCAACTTATGCCGGTTGGCGGTTGCACGGGTTGAAAGGCGGGCTGATGGCGGGCCTGCTGTTTGTCCTGCCCGGTGCCGTAGTGATATTCTTACTAGCGGCGCTGTATGCCTAATTCGGCAATGTGCCGCTGGTCAGCAGCCTGTTTCTGGGTATCAAAGCAGCGGTTCTGATTGTAGTCGTCGAGGCACTGCTGCGGGTTTCAAAGTGCGCGTTGAAAGGCCGGTCCCACTGGCTGATCGCCAGCCTTTCCTTTATCGGCATTTTCTTTCTGGCGCTGCCCTATCCGCTGATCGTGTTTGCCGCCGCCCTGTTCGGGTTTTTTACCAGTGGGCCAATCGCCGGGCACCAACAGGACCCGGCGCCTGTTACGGTTTCGTGGCGCAGCAGCGTGCTGAAAATATTTGTCTGGCTGGCAGTCTGGTGGCTGCCGGTGCTGATCGTCGGGGGCGTTTCCGGCGAGCCTGTCCTGTTGCAGATCGGCACATTCTTTTCCAAACTGGCTGTGGTGACCTTTGGCGGTGCCTATGCGGTGCTGGCCTATATGGTGCAGGATGTGGTCTCGCAGTATGGCTGGCTGACAGCCGGCGAAATGCTGGACGGGCTGGGGCTTGCGGAAACCACACCCGGACCGCTGATCCTGGTAACCGAATTTGTCGGTTATATTGCCGCCTACCGGGAAGGCGGCGCAGGCCTTGGTGCCGCCGGGGCACTGATGACCCTGTGGGTGACCTTTGTGCCCTGCTTTCTATGGATATTTGTCGGAGCGCCTTATATTGACTGGATTTCCGCGCAACCAAGGCTGAACGGGGCGTTGTCTGCCATCACGGCGGCTGTTGTCGGCGTGATTTTGAATCTGTCGCTGTGGTTCGGATTGCATGTCATGTTTGCAACCGTCACCATGCAAACCTATGGTCCGGTGATTGTCTGGCAACCGGAGCTCGGTTCGATTGACTGGCGGGTGGTTGCGCTTGCGGTTCTGTGCGGCGTTGCTCTGCTGAAGCTGCATTGGAATCTGATCTGGGTGCTGCTCGGTGCGGCGCTCGGCGGCTGGGGGCTCGCTGCCCTCTTCTGAGCCTGTCTGGTCTGGGACGTGACTGAGTGCGTAAGAAAAGGAGGCTTTATGGCCAAAAACGGACTTCCGGCAGCTTACTGGCAGGATATGCCGACTACCGATTTTGACGCGGCCGTGACCGGTAACTGGATCGCGGTTCTGCCGGTGGCGGCCATTGAACAGCATGGCCCGCATCTGCCGGTGGCAACCGACACGGCGATTGCCGAGGGCATGATAGAGGCGTCGATTGCCCGCTTGCCGGAGGATCTGCCGGCGACGTTTCTGCCGTTGCAACAGATCGGCAAATCCAATGAACATATCTCCTCGCCCGGAACGCTGACCCATTCCTGGGAGACGGTGACCAGAAGCTGGATCGAACTGGGCGAAAGCGTGCACCGGGCCGGGATCAGAAAGCTGGTTCTGATCAATTCCCATGGCGGCAATGTGCCGATCATCGATATTGTCGCGCGTGAATTGCGGGTGCGGTTTGATATGTTGTGTGTTGCCACAGGGTGGATGCGCTTTGGCCTGCCGGATGGGAGTTACGATCCGCAAGAACGGATTTACGGGATTCATGGCTGCGATGTCGAAACCTCCATTATGCTGCATTTGAGGCCGGATCTGGTGCGCATGGATGAGGCGCAGGATTTCCGCTCAACTCAACTGGATTATATCGACGAATTCAAGCATTTGCGCGCCCATGGGCCGGCGCAGTTTGGCTGGAAGGCGCAGGATCTGAACCTGGCAGGAACGGTCGGCAATGCGGCTGCTGCAACAGCGGAAAAAGGCAAGGCCATTGTCGCCCATCAGGCCGAGCGGTTTGTGGAACTGCTGGATGATGTGAACCGCTTTGATCCGGACCGGTTGTGGAGGCCGCAATGAGAGTAGTTGTACTATCCCTGATCTTAACATGGTTCGGGCTCAGCGCAGCGGCCGGGCAATCGCTTGCTCCGTTCAAGGATAATTTGTTTGGCTATCCGGCGGTTCTGGAAAACAGTCAGGGCGGTGCTTTTCTGCGGCTCGATTACCGGGTCGAGCGCGATATTGACGAGCGCGATAAAATTCGCGGTGCCAAGGTCAAAGGATATTTTATCTCGATGCGCGGGCGCAAGGGGCAGGAGGATCTGTCGCTCAACGTTGGAAATCGGCGGATTGAATATGCCCGGACCGGCCAGGTGCGCGGCGCGCGCTGGATTGTGGTCTATCTGCATGGCCGTGGCGGCGACCGCAGCCAGGGCATCAGCGATTATAATTTCGGCGGCAATTTCAACCGGCTGAAAAATCTGGCAGTGCGCAATAACGGGCTCTATGTGGCGCCCAGTATCACCGATTTCGGCGAGCAGGGTGCGCGCGATGTGGCCGCACTGATCAGCCACTATGCCAATCAGGCACCGGGCGCAAAGCTGGTTCTTGCCTGTGGCTCGATGGGCGGGCAGATCTGCTGGCAATATCTCAAAGGGCAGGTTGCCGTGCCGCGCCTGTCCGGCGTGCTGATGCTGGCGACCTATGCGGACAGCGGCTTTCTTGGCAGTGCATATGTGTCGCAGAATGCCAGACCGTTACCGGTGGTGTTTGGCCATGGCACACTTGATGGTGCGTTTGCCTGGGAAAAAACCAGAGCGCTGTTCGATGGTATCAAAGCCGCACGGCCGGATTACCCGGTGCGGATGCGACTGTTCAATACCGGCAAGCACGGCACACCCATCCGGATGATCGACTGGCGCCAGGAACTCAACTGGATTTTTTCCAAAAGCTAGATTGCTTCACGGTTACATGGAACCATTTGATGCTCCAGATCAGTTCATCGGCGAGGCAGTCAACGCAGCGCGATGCGGTGCATCGGGCAAGTTGGCTAACGCTGTCCGGTGGGCTGATCTGGCGCACCGAAAGCCGGATTTGCACGCCCGCCGGACATCGTTACACTCCGCTTGTGGTCATGAAGACCACGGCGCGAAGTGCGCCTAGCCGGCAAACGAGCAAAACCGGTCAAATGGTTCCATGTAACCGTGAAGCGATCTAGAGATTCGCTCAGGCTATTTCAAACTCGACATATAATGAAAATTATCGGTCAGACAGTAGGAAATGCGCCATTCAACCGGACGGCCTGACAGCGCATAGGCAATGCGGTCGATGCGCAGCACCGGAGTGCCGGCGGCACAGCCAAGCCGTTTTGCATGGCTTTCTTCGGCTGCGACCGCTTTGAGTTTTTCTTCAGCTCTGACAATGGACTGACCGAATTTCTGATCGAACAGACCATAGACATTGTTTGGCAGAGGCTTGATTTCGTCGAGACCTTCAAACAGCGGGCGGGGAAGCACGATCTTTTCGGCGATCAGCGGCGCGGTTTGCAAGGAACGGTTGCGCTCCAGCCTCCAGACCTGCTCATTGGCCGGCAGATCGAGCGCTGCTCTTTCGCGATGGGTTGCCGAGCCGCTCTCAAGGCTGAGAAGCTGGCTTTGAGGAAAATGGTTCCCGTTCTTTTTGCCTTCGTCCGGCGACAGCATGAAATACTGGAACAGGGCGCGTTCTTCTGTGTGTTCAGCAACAAAGGTGCCGCGCCCCTGGCGGCGAACAACGATGTTTTCGTCTGTCAGTTCATCAAGCGCCTTGCGCACGGTGCCCTGACTGACACCCAACTCGCCAGCCAATTGCTGTTCGCTTGGCAACACATCGCCTGGCATCCAGGTTTTGTCGAGAAGCCGCTGCAGCAGTTGATGCTTGACCTGCGCATAGAGCGGGCGAAAGCCAAGCGGCCGTGTGTTCGGCTCGCTGTTTTGCCGGTTGGGGTCTGCCTTGGCCATAAAATCCTGCCGGAAAAATCGATGTTTGTGAAATAAGGTTAGCATCCACCGTTGACAGTGTCATCTGTCTTATGTCTTATATAAGACCTCGCTGCGCTGATCCGGGGTCGCGCAGGAAAACAAATTTTAAACAGGGGGCGTCGGGTACTCCGGCGCAATGATTATGGGTATTCCGCATCTGCTGGTGCATGATAAAAAAGACAATGTCGGCGTGGTCGTGGTTGAAGGCCTGTCAGCCGGAACCGAAATGCTGTGCGTGGTAACGGAAGATAATTCGTCTTTCACGCTCAAAGCAAAGGCTGACGTTCCAATCGGACACAAGGTTGCTCTGGCGGATCTGAGCGCCGGTGACACCGCCGTGAAATACGGTCAAGACATTGGTAAAATCGTCGGCCCTGCTGAAAAGGGCGGCCATGTTCACACCCACAATCTAAAAACAAAGCGCTGGTAGGAGAGCCCCATGAACACGGACACATTTTTTGGTTATCGGCGCGAAAACGGCCGGGTCGGCGTTCGCAATCAGGTTGTTATCCTGCCGGTCGATGACATTTCAAATGCAGCCTGCGAAGCGGTTGCCAATAATATCAAGGGCTCCCAGGCTCTGCCGCATGCTTATGGACGGCTGCAATTCGGTGAAGATCTGGATCTGCATTTCCGCACCATTATCGGGACCGGCGCAAACCCCAATGTGGCGGCATGTGTGGTCATCGGTATCGAGCCGGGCTGGACCAAGAAAATTGCTGACGGAATTGCCGCAACCGGCAAACCGGTGGCTGCATTTTCAATTGAGCAGAATGGCGATCTGAAGACCATCATGGACGCCTCCCGCAAAGCCAAGGAGTTCGTTCACTGGGCGACCGAGCTGCAGCGTGAGGAATGCGATATTTCCGAGCTGTGGATTTCCACAAAATGCGGCGAGTCCGATACAACAACCGGCCTTGGGTCCTGCCCGACGGTTGGCAACATGTATGATAAATTGCTGCCAAAGGGCATTTACGGCGTGTTCGGAGAAACCTCCGAAATCACTGGTGCGGAGCATCTGTGCAAGGCACGGGCTGCCGATGATGATGTCGCCGAGCGCTGGTATGCGATGTGGAAGGCCTATCAGGATGATGTGATTTTTGCCCATCAGACCGATGATCTGTCTGACAGTCAGCCGACCAAGGGCAATATTGAAGGTGGCCTGACCACAATTGAGGAAAAGGCCCTCGGCAATCTGGAGAAAATCGGCCGGACGTCAAAATTCATCGATATTCTCGAGCCGGCCGAAGCGCCGCAAAAAGGCGCAGGCCTGTATTTCATGGATTCCTCCTCTGCTGCAGCTGAATGCGTGACGCTGATGGCGGCGGCGGGCTATGTCATCCACACCTTCCCGACCGGGCAGGGCAATGTGGTTGGCAACGCCATTGTTCCGGTCATCAAGATCACGGCCAATCCGCGCACGGTCCGGACCATGTCGGAACATGTCGATGTGGATGTCAGCGGCATTCTGCGCCGTGAAATGACCATTGACCAGGCAGGCGATTCTCTGATTGAAATGATCGCCCGCACTGCCAATGGCCGCAACACGGCGGCAGAGACTCTCGGCCACCGCGAGTTCGTCATGACCAAACTGTATCGCAGCGCCTGATTTTGGAGTTCGCCTATGGCTGACATTATCGTCAGCGAATTTATGGACGAGGCCGCCC
>TARA_R110002096_G_scaffold119038_8_pt1 | contig 34350 bp, 32 predicted proteins | sample TARA_R110002096 | Tara Oceans TARA_R110002096 (sample SAMEA4397295) | marine metagenome | biome: Polar Biome; feature: [DCM] deep chlorophyll maximum layer (ENVO:01000326); material: water (ENVO:00002006), including particulate matter (ENVO:01000060) such as... | depth 35 m
AACCCAAATCAGCCCCCCAATGCATTCCAATCGGTCGATAGATCCGGCCGACCCGTGATCGCGTTTAATTCAAACATGTTGCGCGCGGTGAAAAATGATGACGAGATTGGTTTTATCTTGGCACATGAAACAGGGCATCAGATTGCAGGACATTTAAGCAAGAAACGCACAAATGCCACAGCGGGTGGGATTTTTGGTGCGATTTTGGCGGGGGTTATTGGCGCCGATGCTCAGTTGGGTGCCGATTTGGGCTCATCCATTGGCGTGTTACAATACTCCAAATCCTTTGAATTAGAGGCCGATAGGTTGGCTACACATATTGCATATCGTGCGGGCTATAATCCCTTGGTCGGGGCGCAATCGTTTCAGCGTTTTGGCAAGGAGAAATCACAGCCCCTTGGCACCCATCCAGGATCAATAGAGCGCGTGGCCACTGTGAAAGCGACGTATAATCGTATCCTAAGTGGCGACAGGACAATTCGCTGGTAGTCAGCGGCGTTGGTTCCAAATTTGAAAGGCGCGTGCATGTCCATGAAAGCGCGGTTTTTTCACGTTTTGGACGTCCAAGTTTTCCGCTTGTGACATTACACGTCGCGCCAAAATCAGGCTGATAATCGCGACGATTGCGCCGCCCGCCATTTGGCCAATTAACACGCCTTGGGCGCCCCAAAATTGTGCGCCGAAATACACGAATGGGAATATGCCCAATGTGTTGCGCCCCCAGTTGATCCATGTGGAATAAAACGGGTGGCCAAGGTTATTAAACGATGCGTTACCCACGAACAGGATGCCGTTGAAAATCCATGCCAACGACAAGGGGCCGCAGAACAGGAATATCAATTCGCGCCCAATCCCAACCGCGCCAAACAAATCAGCGATAGGTTCGCGTATCGCGAACAAGATGGCCACCACGATCACCACGTAAACCGTGATAAAAATCAGGCTATCACGGTATGCGGTTGCCACGCGGTCAAATTGTTTCGCGCCAAAGTTTTGCCCAATGATTGGGCCAATGGCACCTGACATGGCGAAGATTAGGGCAAAAGATATGGGTGTTAGACGGCCAATGATCGCCATGCCTGCCACCGCCTCTTGGCCGAATTCGGATGCGGCGCGGGTGACATAGGCCGATCCCACGGGTGCCGCGATATTGGCCAGAATTGCAGGAACTGCGATGGCGATGATCGGGCCGACATCCACAGCAATCGAGGACAGCGATAACCGCCCTAACCCGCCATAGCGCGACATAATCGGCCACAATGCGGCCGCAGCCATGGCAAGGCGTGCAATGACGGATGCCCATGCTGCACCTTCCAGCCCCATGCCCAAGGTGAAGATGAAAATTGGATCAAGGATCGCGTTTACAATCCCCGCCGCCAATGTGGCCATGGTCGACAGTTTCGCAGCACCATGACTGCGCAAAGCGGCCGCAGCGACCATGCCACACATCAACAAAGGCATCGATGGGATAATGATTTGCAGATAACTGACAGCAAAATCCTGTGCCTCGCCCGTTGCACCGACCAATGCCGTCAGGGGGCGCAGATTAAGCCAGATCAAACCCGCGAAAACAATCGAAAACAACAGGCCGATGATCATAACATGGGTCATATATTCACGAGCGCGATCGGCGTCATTTGCACCCAGGGCGCGTGCAATCAGCGACCCCGCCGCAATCGACAGGCCGATGCCCGCGGAAGTGGTGAAAAACAAGATGGAACCCGCATAACCAATGGCGGCCGCCAATTGAGCGTTGCCCAACATCGAAATGAACAGCATGTCCACCAAATCGACAATAAACAATGCCAACAGTCCCACCGATGCGGTCAGAGACATGACCGTGATGTGACGAAGGAGGCTACCCTGAAGGAAAACTGCGTTTTGAGCCATCAAGTCAGACTGACCTAGAGGCTTACCTTTTGCAAGAGCGGTAAAAGTTTCGACATGTCTGGACCGTGTTCCATACCTGTAAGTGCTTTGCGCAGTGGCATGAACAAGGTTTTCCCCTTGCGATCTGTGGCCTCTTTGACCGCAGTCGTCCATGATTTCCAGCTGGTGTCGTCCCACGGTGTTGCCGGTAATAATGTTTTGGCGGTCGCAATGAAATCCGCATCCTCATCCGCGATCAGCGGTGTTACACCGTTTTGGCACAGGTTCCACCACGTGGCCACATCGGCGCGGGTGTCAATGTTTTCACGCGCCATTTCCCAAAATGCAGGGGCGATGTCGTCGGAGACACCGATGTCAGCAAGGGCGTCGGCCATGACAGCGAAATCCAAGCCAGCAACGTATTTTTTGGTTAGTGGTTTCAGATCCTCGACGTCGAATTTTGTTGGCGCAGGACCAAAATTGGACAAATCGAAACCAGCAATCAATTCGTCGATAGAGTTGCAAATTTCAATGGGTTCGGATGAACCAAGACGTGCCATATGGGACAGGATTGCCATGGGTTCCAATCCAGCGGCGCGCAGATCGCGCAGGGACAAAGTGCCCAAGCGTTTTGACAATGCTTCGCCCTTGGGCCCCGTCAACAATGAGTGGTGCGCGAAGGCGGGAACAGTGCCCCCCAGTGCCGCGATAATTTGGATTTGAGTGGCGGTGTTTGTGACGTGATCTGATCCGCGCACCACATGCGTGATACCGTAATCAACGTCGTCGCAAACCGATGCCATTGTGTACAGAAATTGACCATCGCCACGGATCAAAACGGGATCGGAAACCGATGCCGCGTCGATGGATAAATCGCCCAAAATACCGTCCGTCCAATTGATGCGTTCGTGATCCAATTTGAACCGCCAGTGACCGTCGCGTTCGGCAGATAAGGCCGCGCGTTTTTCGTCCGTCAAAGCCAATGCAGAGCGGTCGTAAACAGGTGGTTTGCCCATGTTTAACTGCTTTTTGCGCTTCAAGTCCAACTCGACCGGGGTTTCGAAACATTCGTACAAGCGGCCATTGTCGCGTAATTCTTGGGCGGCTGAATTGTAGCGATCCAAGCGGTCAGATTGTTTTTCAACACGATCCCAGTGCAGGCCAAGCCATGCCAAATCCTCTTTGATTGCATCCGCGTATTCATCGGTAGAACGCACAGGGTCTGTATCGTCCAAACGCAGGATGAACTGGCCACCTGATTTGCGCGCAATCATGTAATTGAACAACGCCGTGCGCAGGTTGCCGACGTGAATAAAGCCTGTGGGGCTGGGAGCGAAGCGCGTGGTGGTGGTCATGGGATTCTCATCTGTGATTTAAGTGGCTTTTAGCCTGATTAACCCTGAACGCCAAGAGGGGTAGATTTTTATCCCAACCGCCCCTACGTATAAAACAGAACAAAGCGAGAATGCGGGTGACTATGGGGCGAATATTAGGCGTGATTGCCGTGCTGTTGGCGTGGGCAAATGTTGGGACTGCGGGTCAATATGTAATTGACGGTGATACCTTAATTGTGGATGAAAAAACATTTCGGATCAATGGGATAGACGCACCCGAAGTGGGGCAAAAATGCACGTCCGAACGGGGCAAACAATGGGATTGTGGTGACGCGGCGACCAATGCGCTGTATGAAATGACGCGCAAAGGCGATGTGCGGTGCCAGTGGATCGAAACCGATAAATATGGCCGCTTTGTTGGACGGTGTTTTGTGGGTGATTTGGATTTGGGACGCGCCATGGTGGAACGTGGCATGGCATGGGCCTTTGTGCGGTATTCGGATGTTTATGCGCCCGAAGAACGGGTTGCGAAACGTGCAAAAATCGGAATTTGGCGCGGCCCATCTGTGCCCGCGTGGGAGTACCGCGCGAACCGATGGAAAACGGCATCAAATACCGCGCCAGAGGGCTGTGCGATCAAGGGGAATATCTCGTCTGGGGGTAAAATTTATCATACGCCGTGGTCCAAATGGTATGGAAAAACGCGGATCAATGTAACCAAGGGCGAACGCTGGTTTTGTAGTGAAGCGGAGGCGGTTGCGGCGGGGTGGCGTGCGGCGCGTTAAGGTTTATCGAAACGCCATAAAAACATATGCGGCAATCGCACGGTATTTAAACGGTAAACGCACGGTATCTGTGTGGCGCTTGATAGGTCAACACCGTTCGCGGGTGATTTTTTATTGGTGACCAAAATTGGCAAACCCGCACGGATCAGAATTTAAAAAATTAAGGCGGAGAGTTTGCAACTTTTAACGCCATATCGCGCCCCAATAATGCTTCGAAAGAGCGCTCTAAAGAGGCATGGCGATTAAGTGCATTTTTCAAATCCACCTTAAGCCATCGAATACATGTTTCGCCCTTGGGTAAAAAAACCGAGGCCGTTGCGGTACACCCCAACAGAAAGCTGACTTCGCCGATGAATGTATTGGCGGGAACCCGAAAATATTCATTTTTCTTTTGGCCATACGCTCCGCCGCTGACCACGAAATAGAGATGCTCTGTCGTTTCGCCGCGTTGCGTTAATATCATGTCTGCGCTTGCCGTTATTGCGGTGCCGGAGCGTATTAATCTGCGAAATTCACCAGGCTCCAACCCTTTCATCGCCGAGTAAATGGCCAATTGCGTCGCGGGTATATTGAAGCTGAAGCGACTGTGGATCAGGCGGAAAAATCCGATGATATTTGCCAGAATTATCATCGAAGAAGAGAAGACACCGCCCCAAAGCGGTTCAGCAGGATACAGGTAGTAGTAGCCGATGTAAGATGAGGACCCAATCAGCAATAGAATTCGAAGGCAAATTTGATTCTTCATCAAGAGGCCTGCCATATAGCTGAACATGGCCAGATAAACCAAGATACCGTACCCGTTTAGATCTGCCCAAAGGGCATCCATTAAAACAGTTGTCATTTCACTTATATTGGTAAATTCCATGCCATTCGTCTCTCGCTGAATTGTAACCGAATGCAGTTACATTTACCGACGTTAGATGGTGGGCGCGTTGTGAAGAATGACAATGATCACTGTCTTGCGAAGTCAATTTAGATGCTTAAAACCCATGCCAGTTATGATTTATCCCGCCAGCGATTTGCAATCGGGTAGCGGCGATCCAACCAGAAGGCGCGCAGCGATAGGCGTGGGCCCGGGGCGGATTGGAAGCGTTTGTATTCGGAAATATAGAGCAGGTGTTCAACCCGTTTGACGGTGTCACGATCGTACCCAGCGGCCACGCATTCGGCGACGGATTGGTCGTGATCCATCAACATTTCCAAGATACCATCGAGGACGGCGTAATCGGGCAAGCTGTCGCTGTCTTTCTGATCGTCGCGCAGTTCGGCTGTTGGGGGTTTTTCGATGATGTTTGTGGGGATCACCATGCCAGCGGGCGCCATCATCCATGGGCGGTGGTTTTCATTGCGCCAGCGGCATGTTTCGAAGACGCGCATTTTATATAGGTCTTTGATCGGGTTATAGCCGCCTGCCATGTCGCCATAGATTGTGGCGTAGCCGACCGCCACCTCGGACTTGTTGCCTGTGGTCAGGAGCATTTCGCCGAATTTGTTGGACATCGCCATTAACAGCAATCCGCGCAGGCGGGATTGGATGTTTTCCTCGGTCGTGTCGGATTCCAACCCGTCGAAGATTGGGGCGAGTGTGTTTGTGATTGCCTCGCGACCCTGTGCAATTGATATCGTTTGGATTTGTGCGCCCAAGAGGGCGGCGCATTCAGAGGCATCGTCGAGGCTGTTTTGCGAGGTGTATTCGGATGGCAGCATCACAAGGCGGACGTTTTGCGGGCCCAGCGCATCGGCGGCGATGGTGGCAACGATGGCGGAATCGATACCGCCTGACATGCCAAGCAGTACCTTTTCAAATCCCGTTTTACGCATGTAGTCGCGTAGGGCCAGAACCATGACGTGGTAATCCTGTTCCCACGCATCGGGGAAGCGAGCCTTGGTGCCTGCCTGTGCGACCCAGCCTTTGGCGGTGCGATTAAAGGTGACGGTTTCAATGTGTTCCTGAAACAGGGGCATTTGCATCGCCAACGCACCGCCGGTGTTGATCACGAAGGACCCGCCATCGAACACTTGGTCATCTTGGCCGCCAATGAGGTTGATATAGGCCATTGGCAGATCATTTTCGATAACGCGCGACACCATGTGCGAAATGCGTTTGTCGAATTTACCACGGTAATATGGTGATCCGTTGGGGCTGACGAAGATTTCCGCGCCGGTTTCGGCGAGGGTTTCACAGACGTCGGGGAACCATGCATCCTCGCATATGGGCGATCCGATGCGCACGCCGTTGACGACATAGGGGCCGTGGATGTCGCCGTGGTTGTATGTGCGTTCTTCGTCGAACACCTTGTAATTTGGCAGGTGGTGTTTGCGGATTTGGGTGGCGATTTTTCCGTCTTGGAGGATGGCGTAACAGTTGAAGACCTGATCGCCATCACGTAGTGGGACGCCGATGCCAATGGTTGGGCCGTCTGCGCATTCAGCCGCGAAAGCGGCCAATTTGGCCTGTGCTTCGGCGATGAAGGCAGGTTTTTGCACCAAATCTTGGACTTGGTAGCCTGTCAGGAACATTTCAGGCAGAGCCAACATATCGGCGCCGTCGGCGCGTGCGTGTTCAAATGCAATGCGTGCTTTGGCCAAATTGGCGTCGAAATCGCCAACCGTTGGATTTAATTGCGCCATTGTTAACTTGAATTTATCGCTCATCTGCCATTTCCATATTACTTGCCTTGTATTTAGCGTGAGTTAGGAGTGTTTAAAAGTGCGCAATCAAAATTGATTGCGAGTATATAAAAGTGTGCAATCAAAATGATTGCCCAAGGGCGCACTTGGTTTTAGGGTTGGGTGAATGTGCCCGAACCATAACTGATGAATAGGAATATCAATGCCACGACTGATTGCTTTATTGCTGTGTACCGCCATGTCATTGGGCAGTTTGCCCGCCTTTGCGCAGGGTCAAATCCAAACCAAGCAATACGAAGAAGGCGGGGTTTACGAGGGCATGTTTGTTGATGGTGTCCGCCAAGGGCGTGGGACATACACCCTGCCCGACGGGTTTAAATACACAGGTCAATGGGTTAACGGCGAAATCCAAGGTCAAGGAATTGCACAATATCCCAATGGATCCTTGTTTGAGGGGCAATTCACCGACGGCAAGCCAAATGGTCAGGGGACGATTACGTTTGCCGATGGCGGCAGTTATCAAGGCGATTGGGTGGCGGGAAAAATCACCGGCCAAGGCACGGCGAAATATGCCAACGGGTCGATTTATACCGGTGGTTTCAAAGAAGCCGCGCATCATGGCAAGGGCAAGCTGACGACTGTGTCTGGTTTTATTTATGACGGCGATTGGTTGGATGGCGCGCAAACGGGACGTGCCAAGATTATATATGCGAACGAGAGCAGTTATTTGGGTGGCATGTTAGATGGCAAACGCCAAGGCCAAGGGGTGATTAAATTGAAGGACGGCATGACCTATGATGGGGAATGGGTTGCGGATCAAATTTCAGGTGCAGGCAAGTTGATTGATGCCAATAAAGAGGTTTATCAGGGCGCGTTTCAAAATGGTGAACGCAATGGTCAGGGTTTTGTCACATACGTGAATGGCGACACATATCAGGGCGCGTTTGTACAAAACGAGCGCCACGGCAAGGGTGTGTTCACCAGCAAGGAAGGCCACATCATCGATGGCGATTGGGTCAAAGGTGTTGTGCAAGGACGTGCCAAGGCAACGTATCCCGATGGATCAGTCTATCACGGTGATTATGCGGCGGGTAAACCGCATGGCTTGGGTGTTTTAACATATGCTGATGGTGGAAATTATTCTGGTGATTGGGTCAATGGGACGATTGCAGGACAAGGCAGTGCAACGTTTGCGGATGGTACAATTTACGTTGGTGCCTTTAAGGATGCACGCAATCATGGCGCAGGCAAGATCACCTATCCCGATGGCACCATGTATGACGGGCAATGGGTTGAAGGTGTGAAGCAAGGCAAGGGTGTCGAAACTCAGTTGGATGGATCGATTTATGACGGGTTGTTCATGGATGGCCGCCCCAATGGTGCGGGGACGCTGACCCTGACAAATGGGTTCAAATATGTAGGCAATTGGTCGGCAGGTAAAATCGACGGGATGGGCGAAGCGACGTTTGATAATGGCGATGTTTATACCGGTGAGTTCAAGACCGGGAAACCTGACGGCACGGGGCGAATGGTTTATGCATCCGGTCGTGTATTTTATGGCATTTGGGAAGATGGGGCCGAGAAGGAACCATTGGAAGATCCCGAGGCGGATGCGCCGGTCGTTAAAGTCGAGTAGTCGCGTGTTGCACGTAATCCCATTTACAAAGCATTTGAATTATAAACGTGGGTTTTAACGCATCGAAAAATGGCGCATTCGAAAAGGATGGTCGGGTTTGGTTCAGAGGCGCCATCCACGAGAATGATCTTTTACACTTTGATGCCGCTGCTGTTCTGAATGCGAAAGCGGGTGCGCGGGTTAAAAATTCCAAGGCGATGCGTACCGCATTGGCCAAAAACAGCGCATTGATGCAAACTATCACCAGCCTTGACCCCGATGCTAAGCCCGTAAGAGTTGTGGCATTTAACAAAACATCAGATACAAATTGGGGGATGCCTTGGCATCAGGATCGCGTGATTGCGGTTACGGATCGTGCAGGCGTTCAAGGTTTTCACAATTGGACGAAGAAATCCAGCGTTTGGCATTGTGAGCCGCCACAATCGGTGTTGGATGGGATGTTGTTTGTTCGCGTACATCTTGATGATACAGATGCCACCAACGGGGCGATGGAAATTGCGGTAGGAAGTCATAAAGAGGGCATCATTCCAGCGGCGACGGCCGAGATGGTTGCGGGTCGCTATCCTATTGAGAGTTGTGATGCCAAGCGCGGTGATGTTCTTGTTTTGAAAATGCTGACTTTGCATGGTTCACGGGTGTCAAAGACGGCAAAAAATCGGCGGGTTTTTCGCATTGATTTTGCGCCGTTTGATTTATCTGCCCCGCTGAAATGGGCGCTATGATTGATGCTGGAGTCAATATTTAAAGTTTTTCGACCTCGACCGCGCCGTAGATATCCGCCAGTGAGCCACCATTTTTAAGGGTTTCAAGGATTGCGGCCTCTTTGCGAAGCACCTCTTGCGCACCTGCCAAACAGGTTTCGATTTGGGCGTATGGAACGACTGTGATGCCGTCTGCGTCGCCGATGATCAGATCACCCGGCGAGACGGAAACGCCGCCAACGGCGACGATGCCGTCAACAGTGCCATGGCCATTTTTTTGGGGGCCGCGTGGGCATGTGGCGCGCGCGAACATCGGCAAGTTCGCCGTGATGATTTCGGCGGCGTCGCGCACCGCGCCGTCGATCACCAAACCTGCAACGCCGCGTTCACGGGCATACAATGTCATCAGGCCACCAAAAACGGCAGTGTTTTCGTACCCTTGGGCGTTGGCGACGATAACCTGCCCCGTTTCACACAGACCGATGGCGGCGCGGATGGCGGAATTGTCACCCACAGGGCATTCGGCGGTGCGTGCTTGGCCCAGTAATTTCATGGATGGGGATAGTGGGGTGATGCCGCCCTGCATGGTTTGGCCGCGTGACAATGTGTCGGATGCCACGGCGGCGGGGATTTTGGCGAAAGCTTTCAGCGTTGCGGGTGAAATTGGTTTGAAATGTGTGGGGTGTTGTTTGACGGGCATGGCAAAACCTTTTTGGCGAAATGTATCATTGGTGATTTCTGTTGTCTTGGAAAATTCACTAGATTTTAAATTTCCCCTTTCCATCGCCGCGAATCTGCGTATTAATTCGATGTATGAGTAAAGCGACAACCAAAACACAGACTGTTTCACACGCGCACATGCTGAATGCATTGTTGGCGTTGTCTGCGTTTGTATCTGCGCTTCTACTTCTTAGCTACCTCTGAGCGTGCCTGTCTGGGCGCGACGCTCGGGGGATGGACAACGCGCCTATTAATCTTAAAAGACAGCTAAGCAAAAGAGTTACATCATGACAAAACAAGATCACGTATTAATTTTCGACACGACATTGCGTGACGGAGAACAATCCCCCGGCGCCACAATGAGCCACGGCGAAAAGCTAGAAATCGCACAGATGCTGGATGAAATGGGCGTCGATATTATCGAAGCCGGTTTTCCCATCGCATCCGAGGGCGATTTCAAGGCCGTATCCGAGATTGCCGCCAATACCAAAAACGCCCAAGTGTGCGGTTTAAGCCGTGCAATTTTCAAAGATATTGATCGGTGTTGGGAAGCGGTAAAACACGGGGTGAACCCGCGTATTCACACGTTTATTGGCACATCACCGCAACACCGCGCCATTCCGAACCTGAGTATGGACGAGATGATTGAGCGGATCCACGACACCGTCACTCATGCGCGCAATCTGTGCCCGAATGTGCAGTGGTCGCCCATGGATGCCACCCGCACAGAGGATGATTACCTGTGCCGCACGGTGGAAACCGCGATCAAGGCGGGTGCCACAACGATCAATATTCCCGACACAGTTGGTTTTACCGCGCCAGAAGAATCTGCCGGTTTGATCCGCATGCTGTTGGAGCGCGTACCGGGTGCCGACGAGATTATTTTCGCGACCCATTGTCATAATGATTTAGGCATGGCGACGGCAAATGCATTGGCCGCAGTGGCTGGTGGTGCACGTCAAATTGAATGTACAATCAATGGTTTGGGCGAGCGCGCAGGCAATACCGCGTTAGAAGAGGTGGTGATGGCCTTGCGTGTGCGCAACGACATTATGCCCTATGAAACGCGCGTGGATTCAACGAAATTGATGAACATCAGCCGCCGCGTGGCGACGGTTTCGGGATTTCAAGTACAATACAATAAGGCGATTGTCGGCAAGAATGCGTTTGCGCACGAAAGTGGTATTCATCAGGATGGCATGTTGAAATCCGCCGACACATTCGAAATCATGCGCCCCGAGGATATTGGCCTGTCTGAAACCAATTTGGTGATGGGCAAACATTCGGGTCGTGCGGCGTTGCGTTCCAAGTTGAGAGATTTGGGATATGATTTGGGTGATAATCAACTGAAAGACGTTTTCGTGCGGTTCAAAGCATTGGCCGATCGCAAGAAAGAGGTTTTCGACGACGATTTGTTGGCATTGGTTTCTGATGAAAATACCAATTCCGCGAATGACCATATTCAAGTCGAATCCTTGCACGTTGTTTGTGGCACCAAAGGCCCCCAAACGGCGGATTTAACCCTGAGCATTGATGGCGTGGATGCACAAACCACCGCCACCGGTGATGGCCCTGTGGATGCGGTTTTCAATGCAGTTAAAGAACTGTTTCCCCATGCTGCGCATTTGCAATTGTACCAAGTTCACGCCGTGACCGAAGGCACCGATGCGCAGGCAACGGTTTCTGTGCGGATGGAAGAGAATGGTAAGATTGTCACCGGACAATCAGCGGATACAGACACGGTTGTGGCCAGCGCCAAAGCCTATGTTAATGCGCTGAACAAGTTGTTGGTGCGACGCGAAAAAACCGCGCCAGCGTAAAATTTTAGGCCTTTCGTAACGTGCGAGAGGCCTTTTTGATCGCAACGGTCGGAAAAGTCAGCATTAATTGGCCTAAAGCGGTGAAAATGGGCGTGCTTAAGAAGTCTTGGCTTTCAAAATGTGTGATCAATACTTATAACACTGAGAAATCTTCCAATGGCGGAATCTTAGGGGTAAGAGGCGAATATGTTTGGCGCACTAACAAGTTTATTTACAGCAGATATGGCAATCGATTTGGGCACGGCGAATACGCTGGTTTATGTCAAAGGTAAGGGCGTTATTTTGAACGAACCTTCGGTTGTTGCCTATACCATCAAGGATGGTCGCAAAGAGGTTTTGGCCGTTGGTGAAGATGCCAAATTGATGTTAGGCCGCACGCCCGGTTCGATCGAGGCCATTCGCCCGATGCGCGACGGTGTGATTGCCGATTTCGTGGCCGCCGAAGAGATGATTAAACATTTCATCCGCAAGGCCAACAAACGATCCAAGATTTCAAAGCCGCGCATAATTGTTTGTGTGCCATACGGTGCGACGCCCGTTGAAAAACGCGCAATCCGCGACAGTGTTTTACGTGCAGGCGCGCGCAAAGCGGGATTGATTGCAGAGCCGATTGCAGCAGCGATTGGTGCGGGCATGCCAATCCAAGATCCGACAGGTTCGATGGTTGTAGATATTGGTGGTGGTACCACCGAGGTGGCGGTATTGTCATTAGGCGACATTGTTTATGCACGGTCTGTACGTGTGGGTGGCGACCGCATGGATGAGGCCATTATCGCGTATCTGCGGCGTCAACAAAACCTGCTGGCGGGGGAATCGACCGCCGAGCGTATTAAAACCGAGATAGGCACAGCACGTATGCCGTCCGATGGCCGTGGTCGTTCTATGAAAATTCGCGGTCGTGATTTGTTGAATGGCGTTCCCAAAGAAATCGAAATCACACAGGCGCAGATTGCCGATGCACTGACCGAGCCTGTGCAACAAATTTGCGAGGCTGTGATGTCCGCATTGGAAAGCACGCCACCTGATTTGGCGGCTGATATTGTGGATCGTGGTGTGATGTTGACCGGTGGTGGCGCCCTGTTGGGCAGTTTGGATTTGGCGCTGCGCGAGCAAACTGGCCTGTCAATTACCGTCGCCGAAGATCCATTGAACTGTGTCGCGTTGGGCACGGGTAAATCGTTGGAATTCGAAAAACAATTGGCGCATATTATTGATTTTGACGCCTAAACCACGCTACCTTAGGCGTTTTTACGTTCGTAGAAGCGCAATAGGAGAGGTTACTTGGCAACACATAACGTTGATGATGTAAATTTCAGTAGATCGCTGGCCCGTATTGGGGTGGCGATCTTTCTGGTGTTTACGTTGGCGTTATTTTTGCTGTGGCGCATTGATAATCCGCGTGCAGAGCGCATTCGCACGGCAATGGTCAATCGGGTTGTGCCCAATATGGACTGGGCGATGGCACCTGTATCCAAGGCCGCACAGATGGTGCAAGATTTTCAAAGCTATGAGCGTATTTACAGCCAAAACCAAGAGTTGCGCCGCGAATTACAGCGGATGAAAGCGTGGCGCGAGGCCGCGTTGCAGTTGGAACAAGAAAACGCGCGTTTGCTGGATTTAAACAAGGTGAAATTGAATCCCAAACTGAGCTTTATTTCGGGTAAGGTTTTGATCGACAGCGGTAGCCGTTTTCGTCAATCCGCAATCATCAATTTGGGTCGTTTAGATGGCGTCATTGAAGGATGGGCGGCCATGGACGGATTGGGTTTGGTTGGCCGTATTGCGGGTGTCGGAGATTCATCATCGCGGGTTTTGTTTGTCACAGACACCTCCAGCAATATTCCCGTTTTAATCAGACCCTCGAACCAGCGTGCCATCCTGTCGGGAGATAACAGCGACCAACCGCCCCTGTTGTTCATTGAGAACGATCAACAAATCAAACCCGGTGATCGCATCGTGACATCCGGTGATGGTGGCGTATTCCCAGCGGATTTATTGGTTGGTCAAGTGACCTTGGGAGCAAATAGTAAATATCGCACGCAATTGGCCGCTGATTTTCGTCGTTTGGGTTTTTTGCGCGTTATTCGATACGCCCCAAGTGCCCCAATCAATGAGCCTGACCGCTTGATCGGGCCGACCTTGCCGTCGGATATACCACTGGAGGATGTCGATGGATAAGGTCACTCCTTCGCGCATTGCGGGCAATCGATTATTATTTTTCGCCTTGGCTATGATTGGTGTTTTCATATTGCTTGTGCCCGTTTCCTTGACACCAGGTATCTTCGTTTGGCCTGAAATTATGCTGTTGATTTCATGTGCCTTGGTCATCAGACGTCCGGAATATGCGCCGTATTGGTTGATTGGTTTCGTGTTTTTAATCAGTGATTTTTTATTGGTTCGCCCCATTGGGTTGGGTGCGTTTATTGCGCTGTTGGCCACAGAGTTTTTGCGCCGGAACCGCCCCGCATTTGTGGAAATGATGTTTTTAAGCGAATGGCTCGGCATTTTCCTTTTGCTACTGAGCGCGGGTGTTTTGCGATCCGTTATACTGTTCTTAACCTTGGCAGAGCGTATCCCGCTGTGGGCATTTGGCGCGCAAATTGGCCTGTCTGTGGTGATCTATCCCTTGGTCGTTGCCTTTGTTGGTTTGGTGTTTAAAGTTACAAAAATAGAGGAAACAATCAGCCATCCCGTCAGGCGGACAGTATGAGCAAAAGTCAAAAAAAGCGCCTTGGGCGGCGCGCGTTATTGCTGGGTGGTGTACAGTTGGGTGTTACCGGCCTTTTGGGTTGGCGCATGCATCAATTGGGCGTGGTTCAGGGCGATCAATTTCGTCTGTTGGCCGAAGAAAATCGCATCAACATTCGTCTGGACCCGCCCGCGCGTGGCTTGATTTATGATCGCAACGGAAACACGGTGGCACAGAACCGCCAAGCATACACAATCGAGATGGTACGCGAGCAAGCCAACGATCCTGAGGCCGTTTTACGCCGCTTGGCGCAATTGATTCCATTGTCAGAAGATCAAATTTTGGATGCTTTGGCCGAGATGGAGCGCAGACAAGCGTTCGTTCCTGTAACCGTGACGACGGGGTTGGAATGGGAACACATTGCGGCCGTATCGGCCAATGCGCCATCCTTGCCCGGTGTGACACCGCGATTGGGTTTGTATCGCAATTACCCTGTTGGGTCCGATTTCGCCCATATTGTCGGATATGTTGGCCCCGTCAGTGATTACGATTTAAGCCAAAGAGAAGACAAAGACCCATTATTGCTTATTCCTCGGTTTCAGATTGGCAAAAATGGCATTGAATCCAAAGCGGATAAAACGTTGCGCGGCAAGGCAGGATTAAAGCGAATTGAAGTGAATTCAGTGGGCCGCGTGATGCGCGAATTAAAGGGCGAGGCCAGTACCACCGGTGGGGATTTACAATTAACCATCGAACCAGAGGTGCAACGTTACGCATTGGAACGGATGGAGGGCGTAAGTGCGGCGACCGTCGTATTGGATGTGAACAATGGCGATGTCATGGCGATGGCATCGGCACCAACGTTCGACCCCAACAAATTCGTCGACGGAATTTCGTCCACCGATTGGAACGAATTGTTGAACAACGAATACCGTCCATTGGCCAATAAAGCGGTCCAAGGATTATATTCCCCTGCGTCTACGTTCAAAATGGTGGTAGCATTGACGGCCTTGGGTTTAGGCGTGGTCAACGACCGCGAGGAAGTTAATTGCCCCGGCTACAAGATCATAAACGGGCGCAGGTTCCACTGTTGGCGTCGTGGTGGGCATGGCAATGTTAACATGCGTGAAGCGTTGCGGTATTCCTGTGATGTTTATTTTTATGAAATGGCCTTGCGTGTTGGGATTGATGAAATCAGCAAAACTGGACGCCAATTTAGTTTGGGGATCAAGCCTGACCTGCCTCTGCCCGCGATCCGTAAAGGATTGATGCCAACGAAGGCGTGGAAATTAGCGAAACGAAAACAACAGTGGTTTGACGGCGACACCGCCAACGCAGGGATTGGGCAAGGTGATGTTTTAACCTCGCCTTTGCAATTGGCGACGATGACGGCGCGACTGGCGACTGGTTTGCAAATTGAGCCACGATTATTGAATATGTTTGATAACAAATTGTCGCCCGTAAAAGAAGCGCGTTCCATGGGTTTGAACCCCCAATTCCTGAGCTTGGTTCAAGCGGGAATGTATGACGTTTCCAATCATCCCCGTGGCACCGCGTATAGTTCGCGTTTGCAGACTGATGACAAAATAGCGGGCAAAACGGGCACCAGTCAGGTGCGCGCGATTACCAAAGCCGAACGCGATAGCGGTGTCATCAAGAACAAAGATTTGCCGTGGAACCGTCGTGATCACGCGCTGTTTGTGGCATATGCCCCATTCGACAATCCGCGTTATGCAATTTCTGTGATTGTGGAACATGGTGGTGGTGGTTCTACTGTCGCGGCGCCGATTGCGCGTGATATTATGACCAAAGCATTGTCGTTAGGGCAAAGTAATTATGGCCCATTGCCAAACCAAAAGAGATCACAATCCCAGACCCCCAAAAGGACACGCACATGAGTGTTTTGATGCGGTCACGCAAAAACGTGCCCACGGGGTTTCGCAAGATTTTATATTTCCATTGGCCCTTGGCATTGTTGTTGACCGCAGTCAGTAGTGCCGGATTTTTGATGCTATTTTCCGTATCGGGGGGTATTTTTTCACAGTGGGCAGAGCCGCAAATGATGCGGTTCGGCATTGGATTTATTGCCATGATTTTGATCGGCTTTACGCCTATTTCCGTGTGGCGTAATCTGTCTGTGCCAGCATATGTTTTTGGGTTAGCATTATTGATTTTCGTTGAATATTTCGGCGCGTCGAGCAAAGGCGCGCAGCGTTGGATCGATTTGGGGTTTATGAAATTACAGCCCAGCGAGTTGATGAAAATTTCCTTGGTTATGGTAATTGCGCTGTATTATGATTGGCTGGATGAGGAGCGCGTTTCCAAGCTGTTGTGGTTAATGCCCCCCTTGTTATTGACGGCGTTACCAATGGCGTTGGTGTTGGCTCAACCCGATTTGGGAACCGCAATTTTGTTGGCAGGTGGATCGGGTGTTGTAATGTTATTGGCGGGTGTCAGCCTGTGGTATTTTGGTGGCGCATTAGCCAGTATTGGGGCGCTTGTTTGGGCGGTGATTTGGTCCAAGGGCACCGAATTTCAATTATTAAAAGACTATCAATATCGCCGCATCGAAACATATCTGGATCCATCAAGTGACCCATTGGGATCAGGGTACAACATTACACAATCCAAAATCGCGTTAGGATCAGGTGGGTATTCCGGCCGTGGATTTATGGAAGGCACGCAAAGCCGATTGAATTTTTTGCCTGAAAAACAAACCGATTTCATCTTCACAACACTGGCCGAGGAATTCGGGTTTGTTGGTGGCATTACGTTATTGATTTTGTATGTTTTGATTGTTGTGTGTTGCTTTGTCAGTGCGGTGCAAAATCCCAATCGATATGCGTCATTATTAACCTTGGGAGTAGCCGCGACATTCTTCTTTTACTTCAGTGTAAACATGCTGATGGTCATGGGATTAGCCCCTGTTGTGGGCGTGCCATTACCATTGGTGAGTTACGGCGGATCGGCGATGTTGGTGTTGTTGGGCGCATTTGGATTGGTGCAAAGCGCACATATACATAGGCCACGATGATGATCAATATTTTCTATGCTGGAAACCCTGATGCCTGGGATGAATATGAGCCAAATTTAAGAGGGTCTTTTGATGCGGTTGGGTTGGATTTTCACCTGAGCAACAATGCACAAGTGCCTGAAGAAGTTGATTATATCGTCTATGCCCCCAATGGCGCGCTGACGGATTTCACGCCCTATACGAATATAAAATTGGTGCAAAACCTGTGGGCGGGTGTCGAGGTGCCGACAGCGAATAAAACCTTGACGCAGCCCTTGGCGCGGATGGTGGAGCCTGGGTTGACGTTGGGCATGGCGGATTATGTTGTAGGGCATGTGTTGCGCCACCATTTAGGCACGGATATGTTTGCCGCTGCCAAGCCCGGAGAATGGCACGAAGATTTGGTGCCGCCATTGGCGATGGACCGTGTTGTCGGTGTATTGGGTTTGGGTGCCTTGGGGATGTATAGCGCGGGCAAATTGGCGGAATTTGGGTTCAAAACATGTGGCTGGAGCCGTAGTCAAAAATCCCATCCAAGTGTCGATTGTCACTGTGGTGATGATGGGTTGGATGCGGTCTTGCAGGGTTCAGATATTTTGGTTTTGTTGTTGCCAAATACGGCACAGACAACGGGGCTGATCAACGCGGAAACGATTGCAAAAATGCGCGATGGTGTGACGATTGTGAACCCAGGGCGTGGGCCGTTGATTGATGATGATGCGTTGTTGGCCGCATTGGATACGGGCAAAGTGTCGGGTGCCACGTTGGATGTTTTCAACGTCGAGCCCCTGCCCGCCGATCATCGTTATTGGACGCATCCATCAGTTTTGGTGACGCCCCATATCGCATCAGCGACGCGCACCAAAACCGCCTGTGATGTGGTAGCGCAAAATATTTTGCGCGGCGAAAAAGGACAACCATTTTTACATCTTGTGGATATGGCCGCGGGCTATTAGCGCAGTTTGGGGGGCTTGTCTGGATCCATGCCGGGCGCGGATGGCGCGGTGGGGGTTTCCAATTTTGGCAAATCAAACCGCAATCCCATTTTAGCAAATTTTGCACAGATTGCATCGGATGCGTTAAGGAACATAACGTCCAAACTGCCTGCCTCTATCCCCGAAAAAATCAGGGTTTCAGAAATGGCACGGGCGATGGCGCTTTGCGCATCTGGGCGCGCGTTGACAAATGCGATGACGCTGGCGCGGATGCCTGTTTCATATGACGCTTGCGCCAAATATGCGATGTCTGCCAGACCCGCCATGGTGGATAGTTTTGCATCCAACGCCGTCAGGAATGTTTCTGGCAGTTTGGCGGGGGCGAAGATTTCGGATGGTTTTGCTTCGGCTTGGGTCGGGGCGGTCGCCACGGTTTGCGCCATCCATGTTATCGCGCTGGGAGGCAATAATGTGGATGATGATGACACGGCCAGATTGATGCCAAGGCCGATGTTTTGGCCATCCAACATGGCCACGACTGTGCGCCCTGAAAAGGCGGCGAAAGGGACAATTTTTTCAGCGAATTCGGCCAAGCGTTCCTCGCGGTCAAAGATCAGCGCGTAGGTTTGGTCGTCCACGGTGAACAGATCGGGTTTAATGTTCTGGCCATCGGATTCGGTTTCCAACAGCATGAACATTTCGCCGTCCATCAGGCGTTCATAAAACCCAAGGCGCGCGTTGTCGTCGTTTGGGTTTGCTTCCATATGGGCGTGGGCGGTGTCGATTGGGGTCATGGTGTGTTGGTATTGCGGTGATGAATGTGAGGCAAGGGCAAAATGGTTTGTAATGGGGAATGCCATGGGTGATAATTTGCACATGGATGCATTTGAAACCCTTGTCACCGATATGCGCGCATGCCAGATTTGCAAAGGCTTGCCTTTGGGCCCGCGCCCGTTGTTTAAGATGGACAAGGCCGTCAAGATTTTAATCGCTGGCCAAGCACCGGGTCGGATTACCCATGCCAAAGGAATTCCCTTTGATGATCCATCGGGCGATCGGTTGCGCAAATGGCTGGGTGTTGATCGGGATGTTTTTTACGATGACCCACGGATTGGCATTTTGCCGATGGGGTTTTGTTTCCCTGGGTCGGGCACATCGGGGGATTTACCGCCGCGTGAGGAATGTGCGCCAACATGGCGCGAACAGGCGTTGGCGCAGATGCCCGCATTGGAGTTGGTTCTGATTATCGGACGCTATGCGATTGATTGGCACATGCCCGATGCCAAGGGGCAGAGCATTACGGCGTTAGCATCAAATTGGCAGGCGTTTTGGCCCAATCAGTTGGTCATGCCACATCCCAGCCCGCGCAATAATCGGTGGTTAAAGGTAAACCCGTGGTTTGAGGTGGATGTGATCCCTGCCCTACAATCGCGTGTGGCAGGGATGTTATCTAGCTAAAGAAAATCACAAACAGCGCCAATCCCAACAGAGCGGCGATGGACATCACCATTGCGCCTGCGGGCCAACTGGCGGCGCGTGATCCATCGGGGCCATGGCTGTGATGAAGGCGCGTGATCATCCGTGCGACGAAGGCGTTGAGGTATTGCGTAACAGCCCTAAATAAGGCCGCAACGAAGAATGCGACATAGGCCAGCACCGAGGGCAATATCTTGCGGTAGGTCACGTCCGTATCCAGATTGACGGCGCGAACTTCGGGGGGATGCAAGCCTGCGCGATAGATCACGGCGAAGGCCAACAATGCAAAGAACAACAGCTGCAATTGGTTTGCAACATGTTCCATCGTGTAGGGTTTATAATCCACATCATATGGCAATAGCGCATACAGAAGGTTGGGAAATAAGCCGATGATGATCGACAGTAATGCGGTAATACCCATGGCCCATAACATATGTTTTGGTGCCTCGGCCGGACGTTTGCCGCTGTCGTGTGCGAAGAATGTGAAGAACGGGATTTTGATGCCAGAGTGGGATAAAACGCCCGCCGATGCAAACACCAGCGCCAGCCAGATATAGGTGTATTGACCCTCTGACACAGCCGACAGAGTCAATGATTTCGTAACAAAGCCAGAGAATAGTGGGAAGCCCGAAATGGCCAGTGCGCCAACCAAGCAGAAAATCGCGGTTTTTGGCATTGTTCGATAGAGCCCCCCTAATTCAGAGGCTTTGGAGGTGCCAGTGCGGTACATGACGGCCCCCACAGACATAAACAACAATGATTTGTATAAGATATGCGCGACGGCGTGGCTGACGGTGCCGTTCAGTGCCATTTCCGTACCGATGCCAACGCCCACGACCATAAAGCCAACTTGGTTGTTCAATGAATAGGCCAAAACGCGGCGGAGATCATTTTCGATTTCGGCAAAGAAAATCGGAAACACCGCCATGATGGTACCGATATAGATCAACAACTCTGTACCCGCAAAACCACGTGCCAGCGCGTAAACCGCCAATTTGGTGGTGAAGGTTGACAGGATAACCGTGCCCGTAACTGTGGCCGCTGGATAGCTGTCTTGGAGCCAGTTGTGCAATAATGGAAAGGCGCATTTGATACCGAAGGATAGAAAAATCAGCCAAGTAGCCAATGAACCCAATTCCATGTTTTCAAACGCGATTGAGCCTGTGTCGACGTAAAATAATGCAACGCCCGCGATCAGCACAACGCCTGATGCGATTTGGACAATCAGGTAACGCATGCCTGTGTAGAACGAACCTTCGGTGCCGCGTGCCCAAATCAGGAATACCGATGCGATTGCGGTGCCTTCCCAATAGAAGAACAACGTGATCATATCACCCGCCAGAACCGCACCGATGGCGGAACCAGCATAGGCCAATCCAGCCACTTGTTGGACGCGATCGCGCAAATGCCACGCAAATATATTGCCCAAGAAGGCCGCCAAACAAAAGACCAGCACAAAAACGCGCGACAGTTTGTCGATGCGCATCAATTCAAGGTCGAAGCCAAAGAATGGGACGGTGGCAAATTCGCCCATCCCCATTGTCCAAACCTGAATGCCCGCCACGATGGGCGTGCCCAGCATGAAGATATTACGCATGATGCCGTGGGGCAGGAATACGATAATACCAGCGGCGGCAAAGAACAGGAATGCCGTCGGGATTTGCTGAAGAAGGTCAAGCATTATGATCGCGCCTTTGAATTTGGTCTTCTGGATACTCTTCGATGTCGATGGATTTATTACCGTAGAAATCCTCGCGAACTTTGATCAACACGCGCAGGCAAGTCGCCACAAATATCAAACCCGCAAACATCACAAAACCATAGAGCGCATAGAAGCCTGTGACGCTGTCATATTCAAAATATGCGTATTTTTTATAAGTCCATTCAAGCGCGAATACGGCGATACAAACAACAACAAGTGCCCAAAAAATCTTGCGGTCATTGCCGGGTTGATCGACCCAATTCATCCAGCGTCCAAGTGTTGGGTAGGATTCGGGCGTCTCTTTGTGTTTGGTGGCCATTGTTACGCTCCTATTTCTGAATGAGTGGGTTTAGGAATTCGAGGATATTGCCGGCGAAGAAGAACAGCGCGATGGTACCAAGTGCGGTCATTGCAGGGGGTAACCAGACCAGAAAAGGTGCTTCTGCGAATTTGGTTGGGGTGCCTTCGGGCGCGGGCAAGAAAAATGCGCGGCCAACAATCGGCAGCATATAGGCCACATTCAACAGGGATGATAAAATCAGGACACCGATCAGAATTAATTGATCAGTTTCGAACGCGCCGACCATCAACAAGAATTTTGGCCATGAACCACCCAGTGGTGGCAGGCCGATAATCGACAGTGATCCAATCAGGAATGCGCCAAACGTGATGGGCATGGCACGACCCAATCCCTGCATCTGTGACACCTCTGTTTTGTGGTATTTGACGTAAATCGCGCCTGCGCACATGAACAATGTGATTTTTCCCATAGCGTGCATCGCAATTTGCATACTGCCGCCTAATACGCCCATGGAGGTCGCCATCGCCATTCCAAGGGTGATGTAGGACAGTTGTGAAATCGTTGAATAGGCCAATCGTTTTTTGAGGTTATCCTGAAACAGCGCGACCACGGATGCCGCGATGATCGTATAGGCGGCCAGCCACATTAGCCATTCGGACGCACCTGTTTGCGCCAGAAAATCGATACCAAAGACATAAACCCCGACTTTCATCATGGTGAACACGCCCGCCTTTACCACAGCCACCGCGTGTAGAAGGGCAGAAACCGGTGTAGGCGCGACCATGGCGGCCGGCAGCCATTTGTGGAACGGCATCAACGCCGCCTTGCCGATGCCAAATGCGTAAAGCCCCAAAAGAACGGGAACGATCCAACCTGCAACTTTGCCCTCTAAGATGCCGCCTTGGGTGAAATCCAATGTGCCACTCAGAACGTAAGTCCAGATAATCGCCGTTAATTGGAATGCAATCGATGTGCCGATGAGGATCGACATGTATATCCGCGCGCCGCGAATTGCCTCTGGTGTGCCTTTGTGCGCGACCAAGGGATATGTTGATATGGTTAGGATTTCATAAAACAAAAACAGGGTGAACATGTTGGACGCGAACGCGATGCCGATGACCGATGAAATCGCAATACAGAAAAACCCAAAGAAACGGGCATGGTGTTTCTCGTTATTGCCGCGCATGTAACCGATGCCGTAGATATGCGTTATAATCCACAACCCCGAGCCAATCAGCGCAAACAACAGACCCAGTGGTTCAACATTGAATGCGACGTCGATACCAGGGAAGACGTTAAACAGGCTGACGGCCTCGGTGATGCCATTCCCCTCGTTTGACAGCACGATCAAGATGGCGCCAAAAGTCAGCGTGGCGATAATCAGTGTGAATATGTCACGGATATTTGGCAAATTCGCGAAGGCCATGTTTCCTGCCATCGCAACCATGGGCAACAACATTGCGCTGTAAATTGCGGTCATCGTGTCCAATTGAAAACTTCCGATCATTGCGCACCGCCCAAAATCGCGGCGGGCAACATGCCTTTTGATCCATCCAACAGTCCAAGCGCCGCTTGGTTAGCAGTGTCGTACAAGAAATCAGTCGAGAACCCGAACCAGATCACAGCCGCGGCCAAAATCCACATCGGGATCAGCATCATTAACGGTGCTTCGGTTGCAGTGCTGTTGGGATCGGGTTCTTGCAAAAACAAAACTTCGATTGCGCGCCAAACGTACACAACAGACAAAAGCGATGACAAAACGATGGCCACAGCCACGGCCAGATACATGGCATTATCCGCCGCTTTTTCCAGCGCGGCCTGAACCAGCAGGAATTTCGACAGGAAACCAGCCGTGCCAGGGACACCGATAAGCGACAAGCCACCAATCACAAATGCGCCACAGGTAATGGGCATTTTTCGCCCCAATCCCGCAGCTTGGGTATAAAATGATCCCCCTGTGCGCAAAACCAGCGCACCCGCACCCATGAATAACAATGCTTTGGTAATCCCGTGGTTAAAGATATGTAAAATCGCCGCCGTCAGACCAGTTTCGGATAAAAACGCAATCCCCAGCAATATATATCCGACCTGTGCGATCGAAGAATACGCCAGCATGCGTTTAAAGTTGGTTTGGAAAACCGCCACGAACGAGGCCGAAAACATTGCGATAATCGCCAAAGGCGCAAAAATGATTTCCAATGTGTTGGTGGTGAAAGAAAAGTTCGGGTTATAAACCGAGAAGGTAAACCGCAACACCACATATATGGCCGCCTTGGTCGCGGTGGCGGACAACAGAACCGACACGGCAGAGGGGGCGAATGTGTAGGCCTTGGGTAACCACAAATGCAGTGGGAACATCGCCACCTTTAGTCCCATGCCGACAATGATAAACGCAAAGCCAGAGCGTACAGTGCGATTGGCACCTTGATCCGCAATACGATCCGCCAGATCAGCCAAATTAAGCGTCCCCGTAGCCATATAAAGCATGCCCAAACCAATAACGAAGAATGTCGCACCAATCGTACCCATAATCAGATAATCATAAGCCGCCGTCAGCGCACGGCGATCACGTGCGGCACCCTGTGCCACCAAAACATATGTCGACAGTGACGAAATTTCCAAGAACACAAAGACGTTAAACGCATCGCCCGTCACAACCATGCCCAACAGCCCCGTTAAACACAGCATCCAAGCGGCATAGAACAAGGTGTGATCGCGTTTGCGCACCTCGTCTTTGACCGAGACATAGGCGAAGGGCAGCGTGATCGCGCCAATCCCGCTGATTAACAACAAAACAAACGCATTGGCCGCATCAACGCGGTATTCGATGCCCAAAGGTGGTGCCCAACCGCCCAAAGTATAAGAGACAAAGTTTCCTTCGCGGACGGTCAGTAACAGCAAAAATGCAATCACAAACGCCGCCAGTGATGCGATGAATGCCAACGGCCATGCCAAACGGCGCGATCCGAATAGAACGATCAGGGGTGCCGTACAAAACGGTACCAGAACCAGCAGGATGGGCAAATGATCAGCCAAGGTGCGGGCAGTCGTTTCAGCAACATGTGCAGTCACGGCCATTACGACAACCCTCCCATTGCATCGCCGTATTTGCGATTGTCATCGTAGGTCATTTGAAGTTCGATACTTAAAATATCCTCTTCGTCGATGGTGTCAAAACTCTCGCGGATACGTACAATTAGCGCCAATCCCAGCGACGTTGTCGCAATGCCGACAACAATTGCGGTCAGGATCAGAACGTGGGGCAATGGGTTGGAATAAGCGACGCCAATCATGGCCTCTTTGTCCACGTGGTATTTTGCGTCCATGGGGAAAATTGGTGCGGTGCCGCCGTTCACTTTGCCGATGGATACGTAAAACATGAAAACCGAAACTTGGAATATATTCAATCCCACAATCTTTTTCACCAGGTTGGTTTTATCCACAACAATGAACAGGCCCGTCATCATCAACAAGATGAACAACAAATAATGCGCATGTCCCGCAAGGAATTGAAAGTTCAGAAATTGAGACATTACCAATCCTTATCCGAAATCGAAGGGTTACGCCCTGCAAAGGCATAATAAATTGCCACCATCACGCCCGTGACGGTCACACCGACGCCAAACTCGATGATCAACAGCCCCAAATGTTGACCCGCAACCGGATCATCAGGCGAAAGCGCATCGTAATCCAAAAAGTCATACCCCATAATCATCGACGCGATACCAGTTCCTGCGAAAATCAGAACGCCCAGCGCCATTGTTTTATGAACCAGCCATTCTGGATAAACTTTCTTAACCGTCCTAAGCCCAAAAACGATGCCGTAAATGATAAAGGCCACGGACATAATCACCCCTGCTTGGAATCCACCGCCAGGTGAAAAATCACCGTGGAATTGCACATAAAGAGCGAACAAGATGATGGTACCCACCAGCATTTTGGTTACCACGCGCAAAATCAAATGTTGATAGATCATGCTTGGTCCTCTTCTTCTTCGTCTTCGCGACGACGGCGCAATCCAGACAACAATAACAAAACACCAATACCTGCGGTAAACACCACCGCAGTTTCACCCAATGTGTCATATCCACGATAGCTGCCCAAAATTGCGGTCACAACGTTTGGAATATCGATGTCGTCCGGTGTGCGTGCCAAATAATCGGATCCAACATGTAACTGTGCAGGTGCATTGGGATCACCAAATGCGGGCATATCAAGTGTGCCATAAACCAATGCGGCACCGGTGACACAAACCACAATGAATGGGATTAACGCGGTATGACGGGGGCGTTTTTCGACCGGTTTGGTCAGGGCAATAGTACCCAGCAATAAAACGGTTGAAATACCAGCGCCCACCGCCGCCTCGGTAAAGGCGACATCAACAGCGTCCAGCGTCACAAACAACAAGGCGGACAACAGGCTGAAAACGCCAGACAACATCACAACGGCAAATAGGCGATCCATACGCACAATTGCCAGCGCGGTCACAGTCAACATGCTGAGCAGGATAATATTAATGAAAGTATCAGTCATTTAAATCACTTTCATCTTCTGGGTCATGCCCCACGGATTTCAAACCTGAAACCCAAGCAGCATTCGCAACCGCATGTGTCGAAGTAGGTCCCGTGATGAACAAAAATACGCCAATCAGAAACAATTTAAACGTAACCGGCGTAGCGCCTTCATGTAATGCCATGCCGATCAACAATAAAATCACGCCAGCACTGTCAGTGACCGATGCCGCATGCAACCGCGACCAGAAATCGGGGAAACGCAATGCGCCCAATGCGCCAATGACCGCGAAAATTCCGCCCGCAACGATCAAAATCCACGCAATCACGTCGATCACTTGAAAGACAATGCTCATTTTTTTGCCTCGCGTTTTTCCAATACATCGCCAATGGCGCGGTACCGAAAGAATTTCAATATGGCGATGGTGCCAACGAAATTAATCAAGGCGTAAAGCAAGGCAATATCCAAGAAATCGGGCCGCCCCGACAGGAACCCCAAAACGCCGATAAATAAAACGGTGTGGGTGCCAAATGAATTGGCGGACAACACACGATCATAAACCGTAGGACCCTTATATAGCCGGATCAAAACCAATGTCATCGCCACGAACAAACAGATCATTGCAATGAAAAATGCAAAATGTGGAAGTGGATCCAACATTAAGACACCTGCCCTTCTGTTTGGGTGACGCGCGCATCCATGTCCGCAATCGCCGCATTATCATCAGGCGTGTAAGACAGGGCGTGAACCAAAAAATGATCCGCCTCCACCTCGACCGAGATTGTGCCGGGTGTCAGGGTGATAGAGTTAGCGAAGACCGTTTGCCCAAGGTCAGATTTTTGGGTGAATGGCACCTCAAACATATTCTGTTTGATATTCATTTTTGGTGACATAATTATTTTGGTAACAGCCCAATTCGATTTGGCAATTTCACCCATCAACCACGCCAAATATTTGATGAATGCGAACGGAAGCAGCCGCACAGCAAGACGTTCCGCGTCAGCGGCATTGTCCATACGTCGCACAATAAATACCGCAAACAGAGCCGATCCAGCGCCCAAACTCAGTGTCAGAGGTTTGGTTATCCCCGACATCAGAAACCATAGTGCGAACAATAAAATCGCTGTAATCAATGAACGCAACACATGAATCCCTTTCGCTTGGGGTAATGTAATGGATTCGACCACAGGGGCAAGACTGAATGGATAGGATTGTTCAAAATTTGTTTGATTATTTTTCAAATTGAAATTGTTAAACTTGTGCGTAAAAACTGTCATGCAGGCTTGCTTGCTTAAACATAGTTAACACCCTATCTGATAAGGTGTATCAAGTTACAAGCTCATACGGATGAAAAATGATTGAATTCCAAAACGTCAGCAAATCTTTTTGGACAGGCTCATCGCGCAAGGTGATCCTGGACAACTGCTCGTTCAAAATCGAACTGGGCAAAAGTTTGGGTATTTTGGCACCAAATGGGACTGGTAAAACCACGCTGATTAACATGATGGCAGGTATCGAAAAACCAAACGAGGGGCGTATTTTACGCAGCTCGCGCATTTCATTCCCATTGGGGTTTGCAGGGGGCTTGGTTCCCAAGCATACCGCGCAGGAAAATGTACGCTATATTGCGCGTTTGTATGGATTAGACCCCGATTATGTAGAAGCATTCTGTCGTTATATTTGTGACTTGGACGAATATTTTCAAATGCCTTTGATGACCTATTCGCGAGGCATGAAATCGCGTTTAACCTTGGCGCTGATGTTGTCATTGGATTTTGATATTTATTTGATCGACGAAGGCATGCCAAACTTTACCGACCAAGAGTTTAACCGCAAGGCGGGCGATGTTTTGAAAGAGAAGTTTGAAAAAGCAACGGTTGTGATTGTTTCGCACCAGGAAAAGGTGCTTGAAGCCTATGCTGAAAAGGCGGCTGTCATGCGTGATGGATCGTTAACAATGTTCGACACGTTGGCCGAAGCCAAGGCGTTATACGACTATGAAGATGCGCAAGCCAATCCTTTATTTAACACACAGGAATAAAGCGTTAACTTAACATCAAAGTCCTGCCAGTAGGTAGGCAATAAAAGCATTGAAAGAGACCATGGCCAAAGCGAAAGACAAAAAACCCGACGTTGCAAAATCTGCCAAGGCAGTGAATGCAGCCGCGCGCAAAGAGATTGACGCCATCAAGCAAGAAAACTTGTCCGGGCAACAATTACGTTTGGCGCGAAAATTGGCCTCGAAACATGGGTTGGACCCGTCCTCGGATCTGGATGCGGTACGGTTATTACGCCAAGAAGGTATGGATCCATTTTCAACGACGTCAATGGCCGAAACCCATAATACCGAAGCGCGCATTGGAACGATGGAAGATCAGGATCGACACCTGCCTGCGCCACGCGATTCCACCGATGTCGGGGCGACGGCAACGATTTCAGATGGGCAACGCGCCCGTGCCGTGATGCGCATTCAACGCGATTTGGCACGGCGGCGTAAACGACGCATGATGCAATTGATTGTGCGGTTATGCTTCTTCGTGACCATTCCAACATTGATTGCAGGCTATTATTTCTACTTCGTTTCGACGCCGATGTATTCGGTCAAAAGCGAATTCATGGTGCAATCATCAGAAAACCCTGTGATGCCGGCATCGTCCAGTTTATTCGGTGGCGGGTCGATTTTCGGCGCCGAGGATTCAATTGGTGTCCAAGGTTACCTCACCTCGCCCGAGGCGATGGTAAAGCTGAGCGAAGATCACAATTTTACCGCAGTTTTTCAAGGTGACAACATTGACGCAATCCAGCGTTTGGACGCGGATGTCAGCACCGAGCGCGCTTATAAAACATATCGCAAGAAGGTTTTGGTCGGATTTGACCCAACCGAGGGCATTTTGCGTATGGAAGTGATCGCGCCCACACCGGACGCGGCGATGACGTTTTCAGAAGCTTTACTTGGCTATGCCGAGCAACGGGTGGATGATCAAACAATTCGCCTACGCACAGGTCAATTGAAGGGCGCGCGCCAATTACGTGAAGAGGCAGAAGCCAAATTGGAGGGTGCGCGTCAGCGGGTTTTGCAGTTGCAAGAAAAAGTTGGCGTATTCAGTGGCGCCGCTGAATTAAGTGTCATCATGGGTCAAATTTCGACCCTTGAAGCGACGGTTCAACAACGCCGATTGTCATTGGCGGAATTGGAAAATAATACCCGACCGAACAAAGCCAAAGTTAGCTCGTTGAGAAATCAAATTAATGAGTTGGAAAAGGCGTTGAACGACTTGCGATCAAACATGACTGCCAGCAATGAAACAGGTAAGTCATTGGCGCGCATTACCAGCGAATTAACACAAGCAGAGGCCGAGGTGTTGCTGCGCCAAACATTGTTGGCACAATCCGTGCAAACCATGGAAGCCGCCGTCATCGAAGCCAGCCGTCAAACCAAATACTTGGCGCTGAATGTGCGGCCCATTACACCACAGGATGCCGCCTATCCACGCAAGTTTGAAAATACGTTCTTATCATTTCTGATATTTGCAGGTATCTATTTGTTAATCTCCCTAACGGGGTCCATCCTTCGTGAACAAGTGAGCAATTGATATGCGCAGAATAAAACTGGCTGATTTCGAGATCGCCAACGATCGCCCGTTAACCATCATTACCGGCCCTTGCCAGCTGGAAAGTTTGGATCATTCGTTGATGTTGGCCGAAAGCCTGGCCAAGGCATGTGCCGATAATGGTGCCAATTTCATCTTTAAGGGATCGTTCGACAAGGCAAACCGCACATCCCTGTCGGGCATGCGCGGTTTAGGCATCGAGGAAGGTTTGCGGGTGATGCAAGAGGTGAAATCGCAACTGGGCTGTCCCGTGATCACCGATATTCACACCGCAGAACAATGCGCAACCGTGGCGCAAGTTGTGGACGTCTTGCAAATTCCCGCGTTTTTATGCCGTCAGACTGATTTATTGGTGGCTGCGGCAAACACGGGCGCAATTTTGAACATTAAGAAGGGTCAATTTTTGGCACCGTGGGACATGCATAATGTTTTGGCCAAAGCCACATCCACCGGCAATGAAAACGTTATGGCATGCGAGCGCGGCACCAGTTTTGGATACAACACATTGGTCGCTGATATGCGCGGGCTGCCCGAAATGGGCCGCGATGGATTCCCTGTGATCATGGACGCGACACATTCCGTACAACAACCAGGTGGCAATGGCGGATCATCCGGAGGGCAACGTGAATTTGCGCCCGTTATGGCACGTTGCGCGGTCAGTTTAGGCATTGCCGGCGTTTTCATCGAAAGCCACGAAGACCCTGATAACGCACCAAGTGATGGTCCTAACATGATTTATTTAGATAAGATGCCCGCACTTATTCGTTCGTTAATGAAGTTTGATGAAATTGCGAAAGAAGACCCCATTCGCCTTTGATCCAAAAAGAGAAATTTAATATGTCCAAGCCCCAATCCAATGTCACACAAAACACTTGGGAATTTTTGCGCGACCCGATGATCACACCAACGGGGTTTCGCGAATATGACGCACGTTGGAAGTATCCAGAAGACATCAACCTGCCCGGGATTACCGCGTTGGGGTTGGGATTAGGCACGCAAATGCATACACGTGGGATCACCCCAGTGATTGCCGTTGGTAACGATTACCGCGAATATTCACTGACCATTAAAAACGCCCTGATGTTGGGTTTGATGCAGGCGGGTATCCATGTGCGTGATATTGGCCCTGCCCTGTCGCCGATGGCTTATTTCAGCCAATTCCATCTGAATGCGCCCGCTGTTGCCATGGTCACGGCCAGCCATAATCCAAATGGGTGGACAGGTGTGAAAATGGGATTTGAACGCCCGTTGACGCATGGCCCTGATGAGATGGACGAGCTGCGCGGTATCGTGTTAGAGGGTCGCGGCGTTACCCGTGAGGGTGGCAAATATGAACGGGTTGATGGTGTACGCGACGCCTATATCGACGATCTGGTTGGCGATTTCAAAATGACCCGCAAATTGCGCGTGGTCTGTGCGACGGGAAACGGCACTGCGTCGGCATTCGCGCCGGATGTCTTGGAACGTATCGGCGTCGAAGTGATCCCAAGTCACAATGAATTGGATTATAATTTTCCGCATTACAACCCTAACCCAGAAGCCATGGAAATGCTGCACGATATGGCATCATCCGTGAAACAATCCGGTGCGGATTTAGCATTAGGGTTTGACGGCGACGGTGATCGGTGCGGCGTTGTCGATAATGAAGGCGAAGAGATTTTTGCAGACAAGGTTGGCGTGATCATGGCGCGTGATCTGTCCAAAATTTATCCAAATTCCACCTTCGTAGCGGATGTAAAATCGACGGGGTTATTCGCATCCGATCCAAAATTATTGGCACATGGAGCCAAGGCAGATTACTGGAAAACTGGGCACAGCCACATGAAACGCCGCGTCAAAGAATTGGGCGCATTGGCAGGGTTTGAAAAATCTGGTCATTACTTTTTGGCTGAACCTGTGGGGCGTGGATATGATTGCGGCATGCGCGTGGCTGTGGAATTATGCAAATTGTTGGATCGTAATCCAGATATGACCATGGCCGATTTACGCCGTGCCTTGCCACAAACATGGGCAACGCCCACCCTGTCCCCATTTTGCCCTGATACCGAAAAATATGATGTATTGGATCGTATTGTTCAAAAAATAACTACGCTGGCGGATGCGGGCGGTTCGATTGCCGGACGCAAAATCGCCAACATCGTGACCGTTAACGGAGCCCGGGTGATTTTGGATAATGGTGCATGGGGATTAGTGCGCGCATCCAGCAATACGCCAAATCTGGTTGTTGTGTGTGAAAGCCCTGAAAGCGACGTCGAAATGCGCGCCATTTTTGCGGACATCAACAAGATTGTGCAAACGGAACCGTCCGTTGGCGCCTATGATCAAACACTATAGTTGCGCATGCACCCGGTGGTGGCATCCCATTAGGCGACTTGGCCCGCGGCCCATCCCGATGACCACGCCCATTGAAAATTATAACCGCCCAGCCAGCCGGTGACATCCACGACTTCGCCAATAAAAAACAATCCATTCACGTTTTTCACCTGCATTGTACGCGCATCCAGCACATCTGTATCAACCCCACCCAGGGTCACTTCGGCGGTGCGATATCCCTCGGATCCGACAGGTTTTACAGACCACGCATGAACCGCATCCGACAGCCGTTCCAGCGCCACGTCGGACTGATCTGCCAGATTACCCGACACGCCTGCGTTTGTGGTGGCAAAATTGGCAACGGCCGCAGGGATCAACTTGGCCAATGCATTGTGCACCGCTTGCTTGCCCCTTTTTTGGCGCTGATCACGTAGGGCACCAAGCACATTTTTGGATCGTTCAAGGTTCACCGTCACCGCATCACCTTGTTGCCAATAACTACTGATTTGCAAAATCGACGGGCCGGATAATCCGCGATGGGTAAACAATAACCCCTCTTCGAAGCTGACGTTGTTACAGGTCACCCGCGCCTGAACCGACGTGCCCGCCATCCCTTTGATCGGTTCCAATTCTTGATGCGCAAAGGTTAAGGGAACCAAGCCCGGTCTGGTTTCGATCAGAGGCAAACCAAATTGTTCCGCTACTTGGTACCCGAAACCCGTCGCGCCCATTTTCGGGATCGATTTCCCACCCGTTGCCACTACTAAGGATTCGCATCGCGTTAACCCCGTGTTCAATTGCACATCGAACGCCGCGCCATGTATGATCCCAAGAACCGACGTATCCAATTCCAGCGTCACATCAACGTCCAACATCGCACCGTGCAACATTGCTAAAATCTGTTTAGATGACTCATCGCAAAACAGCTGTCCCAGCGTTTTTTCGTGGAAAGAAATTCCGCTTTGGGTCACCCATTCGATAAAATCCCACTGCGTGTATCGCGAGAGGCATGAGGCCGCAAACCGCTGATTTTGCGAAATGAATTTTTCGTATGTTACATCCAAATTCGTGAAGTTACACTTACCACCACCTGAAATACGGATTTTCTCGCCTGCGCGCTTGGCATGATCAATCAGTAAAACACGGCGTCCGCGGCGCCCAGCCTGGATCGCACACATCATACCAGCGGCGCCTGCGCCAATGACGATAACATCGAATTTTCTCATGTGGCTCGACCTAGGGCGATGCCAACAACAAAACAAGTAAAAACTGCTTTTTATGACTTGCAGGTTTCGCGATCTCGGCGTAAATAGCCCCCACGTTGGGTCGTAGCATAATGGTAATGCACCGCTTTTTGGTAGCGTAGAGTACAGGTTCGAGTCCTGTCGACCCAGCCACACAGTCCTCTAAAAACTGACACACTACACCGCACACGGAATAACTGCGTGTTATCAAAGCGTTGTAGATAATGGTTTGGGATGGAGACGTTTTATAGGTCTCGTATTTGGCATCATTTTAGTAAAAATCTCCACTCGGCATTCCCGTACGCCATTTTGGATATTTGCGATGGGTATGTTTGGTTAAAGAGTCGCTATTAGCGACGTTTCGTCTTGCCAATATTGTGGCAATGCATTTCGGGCAAAGCATGTACTTGCATGTGTAATCGGTGAAGACCTTCAACAATCATCTCCACGTTTCATGTTCAAGTATCCAAGCTGGAGTATTTGTTGGATGCGGCGATGTGAAGTTTGGAGCTGATCTTTTATGAATCTATAGTTTTAATTTGAAACTGCGTCTTTCAAAGCGATGGCGTCACAGACAAATGAACGTGACTTGAACGCTGGCTTAACCTTTGGAAACCATTATGTCCTCAGATTAAATTACATTTATTTGAATATATTTTATGCATCAAAATGATGGTTTGGAAACGATCTTATGTCGTGAAGGTTTTGCATGCCCTGATTTGATGTTGATAACTTCGAAGCCAAATTTCCTAAGTGTAGAAATCGCAGACCGCGTGCTATCTGCCGTCCATCCCAATCTCTTACAAATCTCAGTTGAAGCGCACCCATCTTCTTGCGAGAGCATACCAATGAGTAGCGAATGCTTCGTAGGTTTCGTAGCCGTTCCTGAAGCCTTTGATTGCTCAAAAGCAGGTGTCGAACTTTCAGTAGTTTCGCGGGGTTTTAGAATATTTTGGTTCACAGGTTGTCCTTTTACGGTCCTGTCAGACCAATTCTAACTCGTCTCAAAATACCGCAATTACGTAAACCTAGAAAGCACAAATTTGGGACCACTCAAC
>TARA_R110002096_G_scaffold57509_2_pt1 | contig 34298 bp, 33 predicted proteins | sample TARA_R110002096 | Tara Oceans TARA_R110002096 (sample SAMEA4397295) | marine metagenome | biome: Polar Biome; feature: [DCM] deep chlorophyll maximum layer (ENVO:01000326); material: water (ENVO:00002006), including particulate matter (ENVO:01000060) such as... | depth 35 m
TCTGATCGGCGCGTGCATGTGGTGGACATGCGCAATCATGGCGAAAGTTGTTGGGATGATAGCCAAACCTACCCCGATATGGCGGTTGATTTGGCGCAGGTCATTGAACACATCGATGAGGAAATGGATGTGTTGGGGCATTCGATGGGTGGTAAAGCTGGTATGGTTTTGGCGCTGTCGCGACCAGAATTGGTCAACCGATTAGTGGTCATCGATATTGCGCCCAAGGCATATCATCATGACCAAACGTCTAATGTCGCGCTGATGCAGTCCCTTGATTTAAATAGTTTCAGCCGTCGATCTGAGGCAGACGAAAAATTAGCCCAAACGGTCAATGATGCGGCTTTGCGTGCGTTTTTTCTGCAAAGTATGGTCATCACTGACCAGGGCAATCGCTGGCAACTTAACCTGCAAGCCTTGCATGACAACATGGACCACATTGTCGGATTTCCGTTGTTATCGGGGCAGTTTGAAAAACCTAGTTTGTTTTTACGCGGCAGTCAGTCGGATTATATTTCTGACGCAGATATGCAGAAAATTACAGCTCTTTTCCCACGCGCATCACTGCGCACCATTGCTGATGCGGGGCATTGGGTACAGGCCGAGGCAACTCGCGAATTCCTGACGGAGGTAAAAACCTTTCTAGGTTAAGGTATCATTCCGGCACAAACGCCGTGTGTTTTGACACGTCTCCAAGAAACAGTGCCTTGGATTGATCGTACATCGTGACAACTGTCGACAGATTTACCTGCGCGCTTTCACCGCTTTGGGCTTTCTTCTCGCTATCCGAACAGTAGCCGGCAAAATCATTGAAACCCAAATTTGCCGCACTTCCCTTAAGGAAATGCATCGCCGCCGCGAGGTCATCATCACTTAACTGTGGCTCGGTACGTAGGTTGTCCACAGCTTCGTCCACTTCTTCGATGAACATCACGACCACGTCGCCAAAATCCTCGGCGCCGATGTCTTCTTCTAGTTGTTTGACTTGATCCCAGTTTATCATCAGCTTTCCTTTCGCTTGAAACGCGCAGTCAGTAGTGGACCGTTTGCCTTGTACTGTAGTGTTTCCAATATGATTGCGTTGGTATTAGCGGTGGTCACGTTGTTTATGCGCCCGTCACTTTCATAAACGCCGGATGCAAAACCCATTTTTTCGGTTTGTGTTTGCGCCACATGTTTCATCAAACGTGCAGTATAATCTGTGGCGTATAATGCATCCCAACCAAACGCTGCTTTGGTGCTGACCGTGCGTTTATCGGGATGTTGCGTTCCGTCTTCGGCCAGTGCATTCCACGGCGTTCCGTTGGCATAAACAGTATTATAAAGGAAGTAGGGCTCTTGATCGATGTTGTCTTCGGAAACCGCTGTTAAAATTCCGCTGCGCTTAAAGCGTTCGTTCTGTGCGCGGTAAATGCGATGCGCCAATTCTTGAGATTCAGCATCAAAACCAAATTCGATTGCCGTTAAAATATAGGGCTCGGAAACGACGTAGTTATGCGCGTTGAATTCAGAATAGCTGCGGCTGTCGATTGCGATTTTTTGACCCGAGACGGTCGCATAATCCAAATAGTCATCGTATTTTACGGCCGTCATCGCATCAAGTCCCAACAAATTGATTGCCCGTGCGCCGTATTCTTCGTAGCCAAGGCGTCCCTCTTGGACACGTTCGGTCAATCCATTTTCATCCACTCGCGCACCAAACATGGTTCCATTATTCAACATGGCCGAGAAATCCCAATTCGACAGAATTTGCCCCGCTGCACCAGCATGTTGTGGGTAATCGTACAGCAACACATTCAATGGGACGGTAATTCGCGCAACGTCCAAGGCTGACCAACCGATTCCGCGCGCATTTGGCGTGTTGTCATAGTTCGCCATGGTTAATGTGCGGGTGTCATACACCTTGTTTGGAAGGCGGCCATCGAACAATGGCAATTTTGCCAATGATTGTAGATTTTGAGACATACGTTGATCAAAAACGTCTTGGTCTATCAACCCGATTCGTTGCGCCGAAATAAGCCCTAATAGGTACGACGCTTGATCCCAGATGGTGGTGGACGGAAAATTATTGGCAGAATTGACCAGCCCTGTATCGGGTTGATAGTTTGCTTCGAAATAATTCCATGCCGCACGTGCGTATTTCATGTCTTGGTCAGTTAGGTTTGTTGCGCGGGCAAGGTTGGTTTGGTCAATCGATTTAACAATTAGGCGCGTGCCGTTGCCGCCAAGGCTTCTGGCGATTCCTGTTTCCATACTGAGCGCGAAACTGGCCGCAAGGATAAGCCCAATGCAAAAGGCGATATGGCTGCGTGCCTTTACGATATTGTTGCGTATATTCATGCGACCCTCTTGAATTTCATGCGGTTTTTGACGTCTATTGATTTGGTTGATTGATTGTCCGGTTTCCACAGTGCGGCAGCGATTAAAACCGTCATCGCATAGCCGTTCAGCCCAGCCCAAAACCCATTGACGATTAAGGCGGTCAGTTTTTGCGGATCGGGATCCATCACATGGTTTGCAACAGCAAATCCAATTGCAAAAACACACAGGAATAAAACAGTGATTTGGGGCAAAACCAAGTGCAGAAAATTGCCCGTTGCGCGGGTTTTTGGTGTCACTTTGAATCGAATTTCTCGTCCGCGCAGAATGGCCCAAATCGCTTGGAGGTTGAACGAGAAGAAAGCCAAGTTCAGCATCTTTCCCTTTTTATTGTTTACGCCCCAAGTCCCCAATACTGATGCCAATTCGTGCACCAGAAGAAACGGGAGCAGGTGGCCAAAAAATTCCCAGCTGTATGCGTCAATAGGCGCGACCCCCGTCAGCAAGGCAATAATTGGTGCCGCGATAAAAACAACACCCCACAGCGGTGCCAAATATGACCAAAAGGTCATAGCATACATCAGTTTTTGCCGCAGACTCATCCCGCGCGAAAACAAGGGGTTGCCGTTGGCCATGATGTCCAACGTGCCGCCTGCGTATTTAAACCGCTGCATCGCCCATGATTGCATATCCAAGGGCGACAGCATTTTCGTTTCAACACCTGGGTGTAAAACCGATTTCCAATTGCGTTCGGTGTCAGATTGTAAAATGATCGATGTATAGATGTCTTCGGAAACGTGAAATTTATAGGGTGTCAATTCGGTTGTGACCGCAAATTCACGCAATAACGCCGCTTGCATCGCACCTCTGCGATCTGTGTGTTCCTCGTACCGTGTCATGTTCAAAACCGCGCGATCGATTTGTTCCGAATAGGCGCGCAATGCCGCCTCCATCACGGCTTCGCGGCGGTGAACGGAACCCGCCCCGCAACAAAAAGAGGCATTTGCACCGTTTCGGCGGCGTAAAATTACATCATAAAATAGCGTAGCATCGGAAACAAAGGGATCTTGATTAAATCGTATTTCGCCAAAAAGCGCTTGAATGCAATTGCCTACACCCTGCCCAAATTGGCCAAAATAACGCTGTCCTAGTTCAGGTAAATTCGTCCCCTCTGGAATGTCATAAAACCATTGCGGTGTTTGTACCCAAGCCACATCGGGATCACGAAAATAACCCAATGTGTTTTCCAACAAGGTCGGAAACACGCGAGTATCGGAATCGAGAATGACCAAGAAGTCGCCGTCGGTTTGTTCCATGCCATTACGTAAATTACCGGCCTTGTAGCCGATATTGGTAGCCCTGGTGAGGTAATTTGCCCCCTCTTGCAACGCGACTACTTTCATCTCGGAACGATTTCCGTCGTCTAAAACATGAACTTTAATATCAATCGGATGCGGATAGCGCAGCGCCATCGCATCGCGGATCGAATAGCGGGTCAATTCGGGATCTTCGGTATAAGTTGGCAAGAAGACATCCACACTCAGAACACGATCTGAACCATCGCTAATAACCTGAGATCTTAGGGATGGCGCGGGTTGTTTTGGTTTATCATTCACAGACCAAAGATTGTGAAAATACAATAACATGCCGACAAAAGATAATGTCTCAGCCATCACAACGGGTATCGAAAACCACAAAGCATCCAAATTCAACGAATACAACCACCGCCACGACAAATACCAAAATCCAAGCGCGGCGGCACAGATCGCCGTCAGTTGCCAAAGAAATTCAATAAAAGGTGAATGCGGCAAAGGTACAGGTGGCACACGGTTTTCATATTTCGAAAAGTAAAAATCTTTTAACGGCGGCATCGGTTTCCCATCAACATCTTTTTCGCAACATCACGCAACTCCGCTAATTTTTGGTTACCGCCGTCGTTATTTTTACCCACAAATTTTTATCCTTTGTAAACCTGGATCGGGGATACAGCGGTAATTGAATTTGATGGGATTGATCGTGGTGCAGACGTATATTGAAAATAGGCCTAGATTAAATCACGATGGCGCACTGCGTGTGCTGTTGGTTGATGACAGTCGCATGCAGCGAAAACTGGTTTCCGTGCATTTGAAAAAATGGGGCTTTGAAGTTTTCGAGGCCGACTCGGGCGCGCGGGCATTGGAAATTTGTAAATCCCAAGAGATTGACATGGTATTATCCGATTGGGTTATGCCGGAAATGTCTGGGGTCGAGTTCTGTGAAAAATTTCGCGCACTCACCCGTGAACGTTATGGTTATTTCATTTTGCTGACGTCCAAGTCGGACAAAGGGGACATCGCCCAAGGGTTGGATAAGGGAGCCGATGATTTCCTGTCTAAACCGGTGAATCCTGTGGAATTACGTGCCCGCATCAAGGCAGGGCAACGAGTTCTGGACATGGAAACAAAGTTGCAATTCGAGAATGAACGCACGAACGCTGCGCTGGAAGAGCTTCGTTTAGTGCATGAAGAAATGAACAAAGATTTGGCGCAGGCGGAATTATTGCAGCGATCATTGTTGCCGCCATCGCATCTGGTTACCGACACACACAATATCTCTAATGTTTTTAAATCAAGCGGCCACGTCGGCGGCGATATGGTAGGAACGTTCAAATTGAATGGTGAACGCATTGCCGTGTATTCTTTGGATGTTTCGGGTCATGGCGTTTCGTCCGCATTGCTGACGGTGCAATTGTTCGGTTTATTGTCACCCTTCTCCAAAAGCAATAATATCGCGTTTGAACCCCAAAATGACGGTAGTTTCAAGATTTTGGAACCGCATGAAATAGCCACAGAATTCAACCGTCGCATGATCGAAGAGATGAATACGGAATTATATTTTACATTGGCTTTTGCTGACATAAATTTGGTAACTGGTGATGTAAAAATGGTCCAAGCGGGGCATCCGTATCCAGTTATATTTAATGAAAAACGTGGTGTCACATTAGAGGGTGCGGGTGGGCCACCCATTGGGTTGATCCCAGACATCCCATTCGAAACATTTTCCTTCTCCATGCAGCGTGACGACAAGTTGTTATTGTATTCTGATGGCCTAACCGAGTGCCAAAATTTGAGCGGTGAATTGTTGGATGATGAAGGTTTGGAAGCAATCCTTTTGCGCAATGCTACATTGCATGGGCCAGAGTTGTTAAACGATATTGTTTGGGAGTTGACCGCCTTCGCGCAAGGGGATGATTTTGGGGATGATTTATCTGCAATTTTATTCGAATTTCCCAGAAAATCATTGTGAGTTTTACCATTTGAAAACCTCGTGGGAATAGGCTGTAGTAAACCAATTGAGTATTTCAATGTACCTTGCCCACCTTATTTTTCGCTTCCGGTTACTTGTTTCTGTGATTTTTGGCGTCGCGGCAGTGGCGGCGTGCACGCCCTTGTCCCCCAATACAGCACAACGCGCCGCGCAACCCAAAGTACCAGCGGCGCGAAATTTTACTTCGTTCAGCGCATCATTGCGATGTATGGATAATCTGTTGGCGAGTGCGAACTTACCGCAAACATTGATTTCGTCCACAGGCATTCCGGATCTAACGAAAAAGTTGGCGGTCGGCGCTGATGACATGCTGTTGAATGCGGTGAATCAAATGAATCGCAAAAGCAAAAGCTATCTTTTTGTAGATCAATCATTGGAACGCGAAGTTGGACAAATTTCGATTTTTACGACAAAGGAATCCGATGTCAGCCCCAAATTATATATTCGTGGCGCCATTTCCCAAATCGATTCCAATACGGCATCATCCAAATTGAAATTGGATGCCGATTACCAAGGCATCGTCGATGGTGATTTGGTGCGCAGTGGTGACAAAACCATCGGGCGTGGGTTGACAGTTGTAACCGTTGACATGCATTTGGTGTCCCTGCCTAGCAAAACTGTTGTTCCAGGCTCGTCAGTGGCCAATTCGATGGTGGTTACATCGCGTAGTTTTGGATTCGGCGCATCAGGGTTGATCGACGTCACGGCGCTGGATGCGTCATTAACCATCGATCGAGTCGAGAGTTTGGGGCAGGCTGTACGCAATTTAGTCGAGCTGGGAGCGATCGAATTGATCGGGCGACATGCCAATGTACCCTATTGGGAGTGTTTAAATATTCCGGCCGTCAAACAACGCCTTACAAATCGCAAAGAGATCGTTTTCAGCTCTGTGGACAAGCCATTTCGCATTCCAGAAGTCCAAAGAATGTTGGTGCAGTTAGGGTATTTTAGTGGTGAAATTACAGGGGTTGTTGATCAACGTACCCGTAGCTCTATCAGCCGCTTTCAAGCCAGCAACGGGCTGATCGCGACGGGTGATTTGAATTACGACACGTATCAGCAATTGTCGGAAAAGACCCAAGGGTTTGCCCCGCGTAGACGCATCACCCCCGCCACAGTGAGCGCACCAAAACCCGTTAAGGTTATCGCGACCACTGATGAAATCATTGCGCCCAAAAGTGTCAGAAAAAGCCCACGGGAAATACCGCGCGCCAGTATGTTCGGCGGACTGTTTTTCAAAAAACCTATTAAAGGATTAAACCTGAAATCAACCAAGCAACAATATCAGGTCGGGGATATTTGGCAGGCTTATGTCATTCTGCCACGCAGTGGTTTTTTGAGTTGCTTTTACCAAACAAATACCGGTCCAATTGTGCAGATTTTACCAAGCAAGCCCAATAGCGCATTCCAAGGTCGCGAAGGCCAAGAAATTATGATCCCTGATCCCCGAGATGCCTTTGACATCAAATTTGAAAAACGCGGTGCACGCGAGAAAATTCTATGCTTGCTTGAAACCTCTCAGGGTTCTGAAAAACCTTCAGCCATTGCTGCAAAAACTGATTTGGCGCCCGTCAGCGCCAAAAGTTTCGAACAGATCATTTCCGTATATCGTACGCGCAGTCCAACCCTGTTATGGGGTCAAATTCAGGAAAGTGGCTAAGTATTGATCAACATCCGAAGAAAGGCCGCATCACCTTCGGAGGCCAAACAATCGACCGCTTGATCCAATGAAACCCAATGTGCAGTGTGATGTGGCTCGCTTGGCTCTGCCACCTTGCGACCGGTACGAGCAAGGTAAATATGGCAAACTTTGCGCGCATACAGATCATAATCCGGCATGTAAGTATAACGCTGGTACACACCCACACGCCGTGTTACCGCAACCCGCCAACCGGTTTCCTCCATGACTTCACGGTGGAACGCTTGTTGCGGGCTCTCGCCGGGATCAATACCGCCACCAGGCAGTTGCATTTCCGAACACGGGCTTGATTGGTGGGTTAGCAAAACACCTCGATTGGACAAAATAATCCCATAGGCACCAGGGCGATCTACATAAGAATTTTTTGTGTTAATAGGGTTGCCGTATCTTCTCATGGGAATTGCATATCAACAAAATGTGTACAAAAACAGCATTGAATTGCGCTTTGGCCAAAACAAGCTTATTGGGGGCTAAATTCAAAATGGATCGTGTTATGACACCTACGACAATGGCAAAAGGCTGGGACGAAAATGTCCTGCCGTTTCAATTAGACAATGCAAATATACGCGGCCGCATTGCGCGTTTGGACAGTGTGTTGGACGACGTTTTACGCCAACATGACTATCCCCTTGAGGTTGCTTCACTTGTCGCAGAAGCGGCGATGCTGACCGCATTGATCGGGCAAACAATCAAATTGCGCTGGAAATTGAGCCTGCAAATTCGCGGCGATGGGCCAATTCGCATTATCGCGACGGATTATTATGGCCCATCCGAGGACGGCAAACCCGCACGCATTCGCGCCTACGCCAGCTATGACGCAGAGCGTTTGGCAGAGGCCAAGGGTAAGGGATTCGCAAACATCGGCGCGGGCATGTTTGCGGTGCTTATGGATCAAGGCAAACACATGAAACCCTACCAAGGGATCACCCCATTGGCGGGCGGTTCTTTGTCGCGCTGTGCTGAAACCTATTTTGCACAGTCCGAACAATTACCCACCCGTTTCCAAGTGATCGTTGGACAATCCAGCGAAGGCGGTGGTGATTTGTCGTGGCGTGCGGGCGGGGTGATGTTGCAACATATGCCCAAGGCATCCCCCTTGATGGCCACGGATTTACCAAGCGGAAAGGATGGATTGTTGAATGTGGATGATCTGTTGGAAGGCGGCGATGATCAAGAAGATTGGAACCGCGTGAATATCCTGTTGGATACGGTCGAGGAAATCGAATTGATTGGCCCAAACGTGTCGCCGCCGCAATTGTTGCACCGTTTGTTCCACGAAGAAAACCCACGGGTTTTTGATGCTCAAGTTGTCAAATTTGGCTGCTCGTGTAGCGCCGACAAAGTGCGCAATACCATGTCGATTTATTCGCAGAAAGACATCAAACACATGACCGCAGAAAACGGTATGGTGACGGCAGATTGCCAATTTTGTGGCGCGCATTACGAACTGGATCCCAAGACACTGGGTTTTGAGGGCATCCGCGAATAACCTTGCCTTGGTTCCTACGCTGGGCCATGGATAGGGTATGGTTTTGAGCAGTATCACAACGGAAAAAATTGCGAACGCATTGGTGCAGTATCAAAGCAATGCAGGAACATCAGATTTTGATCTGAACAAAGGCTTACGCCCTGTTGCTCCACGTTTGCGCGACGCGGCAGTTTTGATACCATTGATCGAACGCGCCGGCATTCTGCATGTTATCCTAACCGTGCGTTCCAGTCATTTGAAACACCACGCCGGCCAAGTTGCGTTTCCAGGTGGCAAGGTCGACAGCACAGACGCCGACGCATTGGATACAGCATTGCGCGAGGCTCATGAGGAAATCGGTTTGGCCCCAAATATGGTTCAGGTTTTGGGGAAACTACCACATCATGAAACGGTGACGTCATTTCATGTGACACCTTATGTTGGTCTTGTGGCAAAAAATTACCATCCAACCCTAGAACCCGGCGAAGTAGACGAGATTTTCGAAGTGCCCGTTAGTTTGTTTTTAGCGGCGGAAAATTTTCAAATTCATTCCCGCGTATGGTTCGGGATCGAGCGCCGATATTTCGCCGTGCCATATGGCCCGTATTATACATGGGGTGCGACGGCGCGGATATTGCGGATGTTTTGCAATGTGATTGGGGAGTATGATGAAACTATCCGCTGATTGGTTACATGCGCCCGCCGTTATTCAGGTCATGAATGCCCTGAAAGCACAGGGAAACCAAGCGTTGTTCGTGGGCGGCAGTGTCCGCAATGGGTTGCTGGGCGTGCCCTGTACCGACATTGATATTTCAACCGATGCTCGACCTGAAAAAGTCATCGCCTTGGCCAAGGCGGCGGATTTAAAATCCGTTCCAACAGGTATAGAACATGGCACCATTACAATTGTTGTCGACAAACAGCCGTTCGAGGTGACGACCTTTCGCAAGGATGTGGAAACCGATGGGCGGCGTGCTGTGGTGGCTTTTTCGGATGACATTAAGGACGATGCACGACGGCGCGATTTCACGATGAATGCAATTTATGCACGCGCGGATGGCACGGTGGTTGATCCGCTGAATGGGTTGCCTGATCTGCTAGCACGCCACTTGCGGTTTATAGAGGATCCCGATCAGCGCATTGCCGAGGATTATTTGCGCATCCTGCGATTTTTCAGATTCACCGCCCAATATGGTGATCCTGCGTTGGGTATTGATGCGGATGGTTTGGCGGCCTGTGCCGCAGGATTGGATGGTTTGGATACCTTGGCCAAGGAACGCATTGGCGCAGAGATGCGCAAAATTTTGGCGGCGGATGATCCCGCGCCCGCGTTGGCCGCCATGGAAATGTCTGGTGTTTTGTCACGTGTTTTGGTGGGTGCAACTGCGAAGTATATCCCGTTTCTGACCCATATTGAGCAACAAGAATTTGTTGACTGGATGACACGATTGGTTGTTTTGGGCGGCTCTGGTCAAGTTGATACGTTGCGGTTAACAAACGCTGAGGGCGCGAAATTGCGTGCGATATTGCGGGTTATCGAAACCGGTATGCGCCCCAGTGCGGCAGCGTTTGAATACGGCGCACGAACTGCAAGGGCAGGCATAACGGCCTTGGCCGCGTTGACACAGAACCCAACGCCCGTAGATGTCGAAAACAGCATCGCACGGGGTGTCGCGGCCAAATTTCCAATTGCGGCCGCCGACCTGCCCAACAAAACGGGTAAGGAATTGGGCGATGCATTACGTGAAATGCAGACACGCTGGATCGCATCCGAATTTACATTAAGCAAGGACGCATTATTATCATGACGCTGACCACCATTTTATCATTATTGGGCTTTGCAATGGTTGCAGGTTGGACGCCCGGCCCCAACAACGCATTAGTTGCAACCAGTGGCGCACAATTCGGATTTCGCCGCACGTTTCCGCATGTGGCGGGGATTGGTGTTGGCTTTCCGTTCATGGTGTTTTGTGTGTCGCTAGGGCTGGGTGCGATATTTCAACAAAGTGCGTTGATCCGCGAGAGTTTACGCATTTTGGGCATTGTCGTTTTATTGTGGTTCGCATGGAAGGTCGCCACAACGGGCAAGCCAAGTGCGCAATCAGGGCGCAGGCGGCCATTTACATTTTTGGAATCAGCATCGTTTCAATGGATTAATCCCAAAGGGTGGATCATGGCGATCAGTATTTCCAGCCAGTTCGCAGACCCGGAACGACCAATTTATTCATCAGCAATTATCGCATTCATTTTCATTCTGGTCGGGTTCTCATCCGCATCTGGATGGACATTATTCGGCACGGCGATGCAACGCTGGTTAACAACAGACGCGCGGGCGAATGCATTTAATTGGACGATGGCGATCATGTTGTTACTGTCGGTTTTTCTGATCGCAACCAGCCGATTGGCAACATGACTCCCGCCCTTCAAATATTCATTTTTGCGGGTCTGTTTTCACCAGGGCCAAATGTTATTTTGCTGCTTGCCTCGGGCGCGCGATTTGGATTGCGGGCAACTTTGGCACATCTGTTTGGCGTGGTGATCGGTGTTGGGGTGATTGGCGGGGTGGTCGGATTGGGATTGGGAACATTATTGATGGCCGTCCCAATTCTAGAAACCATTCTGTTGGCCGTTTCTGTTGCATGGATTTTTTGGATGGCCTGGGGTTTGTGGCGTTCAAGTGTGGCGCTTGTGCGTGATACAGATCGCCCGATGACATTTTTTGAGGCTATTTTGTTTCAATGGGTAAACCCTAAAATCTGGGCCGTGGCCGTGGCCGCAGCGGCGTATTTAATTGGTGCCGCACCGATCCGGCAGGCCGCAGAAATCGGTATCAGCATGCTGGTGATCAATTTGTTTGTCTGCTTTTTCTGGACAAGTTTCGGGCATCTGTTATCTGGCGTGTTAAGCGGGCCACGTGCACGCAAAGTGTTTTTCCGCGTTATGTCAGGTTTGTTGGCATTGTCCGCGGTTTTATTGGTGGTGACATGATGGCGGAATATACGGTTCAACGGTTGGGACAATTGGGCGATGGGGTTATCGACGACCCCATGGGCGAGATTTTTGCACCTTTCGCCTTGCCAAACGAGCGTATCGAAGGTGTGGTTGAAAAGGGGCGCATTCAGATGCCCAACATCATCGAACCTGTCGCGGATCGTGTAAAACCTGCGTGCAAACATTTCAAAACTTGTGGTGGATGTTCGATGCAACATGCCTCTGATGCATTGTTGGCCAAATGGAAGGTCGCCAAAACCGCAGAAGCGTTATCACAGGCTGGATTGGCGCCCGAATTTCGCCCAATCATTACATCACCTACAGGATCGCGCCGCCGTGCGACATTCGCCGCAAAGCGCACCAAAAAGGGTGCAATGGTTGGGTTTCATGGGCGCGCATCGGACACCATTGTTGAAATAACTGAATGCCCTGTTTCCGATCCTGCGCTGTTGGCGGGGATGGATGCATTTAATCAATTCGCGCGTTTGGGTGCATCGCGTAAATCAGTATTACGGATCTCGGCAACGACAACCGAGCACGGATTAGATGTCGCCATTGAAAACGGCAAGGAATTATCACCCACCGAAATCGCACAGTTCGCACAGATTGCCAGCGCCCATAAAATCCTGCGTCTGAAATGGAATGACGACATAATTGCGCAATCTCACCCACCCAGCCAACCCATGGGCGCGGCCAATGTGGTACCGCCAAGCGGCGCGTTTTTGCAAGCCACAGCAACTGGCGAGGCCGCGTTGGTAAAGACGGTTTTGGAAATTGTTGGCAGCGCAAAACGTGTCACGGATTTATTTGCAGGGTGTGGAACATTCACGTTGCCGATTGCCAGTCGCGCCGCTGTTCATGCGCTGGAAAGTGAGCGCGCCATGATGGATGCGTTGGATCATGGTTGGCGCAATGCCGGTGGATTACATGATGTTCGGGTTGAAACCCGCGATCTTTACCGCCGCCCATTAATGCCAGATGAGTTTAAGAAAGTTGATGCCGCCGTCATCGATCCACCCCGCGCAGGTGCCGCCGCACAGGTTGCGGAATTGGTAAAATCGGATGTGAAACGCATCGCCTTCGTATCTTGTAATCCTGCAACATTTGCACGGGATGCACGTGTTTTGGTTGACGGTGGATATTCGTTGGATTGGGTGCAGGTTGTGGATCAGTTTTTGTGGAATCCGCATGTGGAACTGGTCGCACAGTTCACCAGGTCGAAATAGATTTAGCCACGTTTCGCAAGCGTTGCGATCCCAAGTGTTTCCAAAACTTTCGCTTCGATTTCTGGCGCGTTCATTGCCGCACTTTGATACATTTGTTCAGGGGTGTCGTGATCCAAAAATGTGTCGGGGAACACCATCGAGCGGAATTTTAAGCCGTGATCAAACACGCCCTCGTCCGATAATAATTGCATGACGTGACTGCCAAAACCGCCGACTGAACCCTCTTCCACTGTGATCAAGGCCTCGTGGTTTTTAGCCAAGTCCAAAATCATCTCGTGATCCAATGGTTTGGCGAAACGTGCATCGGCAACAGTGGGCGTAATCCCCCTGGCCGTCAATTTTTCAGCGGCTTTTTCGACTTCCTGCAGGCGTGCGCCAAAGGAAAGGATTGCCACTTTTGATCCTGTTTGAATAATGCGACCTTTGCCGATTTCCAAAACGGAACCGCGTTCAGGCAGGTCAACGCCCACAGCTGCACCACGGGGGAATCGAAACGCGCTGGGACGGTCATTGATGGATGTAGCGGTGGCAACCATGTGCATTAATTCCGCTTCGTCAGCGGCGGCCATGACCACAAAATCGGGCAGGTTCGCAAGGAATGCAATGTCAAAACTGCCTGCATGTGTTGCGCCGTCTGCCCCAACCAGCCCAGCGCGATCAATCGCGAAGCGCACGGGCAAGCGTTGCAAGGCCACATCGTGCACGATCTGATCGTATCCACGTTGCAGGAATGTCGAATACAATGCGCAGAATGGTTTCATACCACCCGCCGCCATACCCGCACAGAATGTTACCGCGTGTTGTTCGGCAATACCCACATCGAATGTGCGGCTGGGATATTGTTGTGCAAACAGGTCAAGGCCTGTGCCATCGGGCATCGCCGCGGTGACGGCGGTGATTTTGTCATCTACGGCGGCTTCGGCGATTAATGCTTGGGCGAAAACTTTGGTGTAGCTGGGCGTGTTTGATGCAGATTTATGTTGTTTTCCAGACACCACGTCGAATTTGGCAACCCCGTGATATTTGTCTGTAGAGGCTTCGGCGGGGGCATAACCCTTGCCTTTTTGGGTGATCGCATGGATCAGAATTGGGCCTGATGCGCGTGATTTTACGGTACGTAGAACATTCAACAATTGTTCCATATCGTGGCCATCAATTGGTCCGATATAGGAAAAGCCGAGCTGTTCGAACAACGTGCCACCGACAGTCATGTGTTTTAACATATCGCGTGCGCGTTTTGCGCCGTCTTGAAATGGTGAAGGCAATAAAGACACCGCACCCTTGGCAGCAGCTTTCAATTCCTGATATGGCTCGCCCGCGTACAGGCGCGACAGGTATGTCGACATAGCACCCACAGGCGGAGCGATGGACATTTCATTGTCGTTTAAAATCACGATTAAACGTTTGCCCAAATGACCCGCATTATTCATCGCCTCGTACGCCATACCAGCGGACATTGCGCCGTCACCGATCACGGCAATTGCATCGCCCAAACCATGTTCAGGTGCGCCACCCAAATCGCGCGCGACAGCAAAGCCAAGACCCGCTGAAATTGATGTAGAACTGTGCGCCGCGCCAAATGGATCGAATGCGCTTTCGGTGCGTTTCGTGAAACCAGACAGACCACCACCTTTGCGAATTGTGCGCATACGATCGCGCCGCCCTGTTAGGATTTTATGAGGGTAACATTGATGGCTGACGTCCCAGATCAGGCGATCCTTGGGGGTGTCAAAAACCGCATGAATGGCAGTGGTCAATTCGACCACACCCAGACCTGCACCCAAATGACCACCTGTTTCAGACACCACAGAAATCGTTTCCGCACGCAGCTCGTCAGCCAACGCATACAGTTCGGCGTCTGACAGATTTTTCATGTCTTCGGGCGTGTTCACGCGATCCAAGATCGGTGTATGGGGGCGATTGGTGGTCATATTGGTTGGCTTGCTACCCTTGTTTCAATCTGTCTATCACATATTGCGGTTGATAATAAACTGCGCAACGCAGCGCAATGGGTCAGCGCGGTCACCATATGGTTCTAATGCGACAATTGCATCGTCGACCAAGGATTGAGCACGCGATTTCGCGTCGGCCATCCCCAACAATGAAACGAACGTCGCTTTGCCCGCATCCGCATCTTTTTGTAATCGCTTACCGGCCACTGCGGCGTCGCCCTCTATGTCCAAAATGTCATCTTGGATTTGAAACGCCAGCCCGATGGCGGATGCGTAGGCATGCAACGGTGCAGTTTCTTGGCCTGCTAAAACTGCACCTGCGATGGCTGACCATTCAATCAACGCGCCTGTTTTATTTTCCTGCAAAGATGTGATTTGCGCCAATGTTAACGGCGCGGCGGCGGTTTCGGCGGCAATGTCTTGGGCTTGTCCCAAAACCATACCCGCGCCACCTGATGCACGCGCCAATCCGTGGATCATTTTCAACACACGTTCGGGTGCGGTTTGGGGCAAAGTGGCCAACAATTCGAATGCCAATGTTTGCAGTGCGTCGCCAGTCAGAACGGCGGTTGCCTGATCCCATTTCACGTGCACGGTGGGTTCGCCACGGCGCAAATCATCATCATCCATGCAGGGTAAATCGTCATGTACCAAGGAATAAGCATGCAGGCATTCAATCGCCGCCGCCGCCTGTAATGCCGCCGCGTGCGACACATCAAATATCGCGGCAGAATGCACAACCAGAAATGCCCGCAAGCGTTTACCGCCGTTTAAAACGGCGTGGTGCATGGGTTCGGCCATGGGGCCGTGACCATGTGACAGCATCGTGTCGGCCAAGACCTGTTCAACAGCTTGCGTGCTCTGATGCAACGTGGTTTTAAAATCTATGGGCATAAATCAACCCTCGAAGGGGGTTAATCCAGCGGGTTGGCCATCTGTGCCAAAGGTGATTTTGGCAACCTTTTCTTCGGCTGCTTTCAACTTCGCTTCGCAATGCGCCTTCAGCGCCGCGCCGCGTTCGTACATCGCAATACTGTCATCCAGCGCAACTTGGCTGCCTTCTAGTTTTGTCACAACGGTTTCAAGTTCCGCCATTGCTTGCTCAAAGCTCATCTTTGCAATTGGTGTTTCGCTCATTTCGCATGGCTCCTTAATACGTTCACGTGGGCGGCGACACTATCCGCCAAGGCAGGTAAATCATATCCACCTTCCAGAGTCGAGACAACGCGACCGCCACAGTTAATATCAGCAAATTCGCACAGCATTTGTGTGATGTCCGCGAAATCCTGTGTGCTGAAATTCAAATTCGCCAGCGGATCATTCACATGGGCATCAAAGCCTGCAGAAATCAATAACATGTCGGGCTTGTGTGCGGTCAAACGCGGAAAAATATCGCGCGCGTAGGCATCCATCAAATCCGCGCCATTGGAATGTGGTTTCAGCGGCAGATTAATCACGTTGTTATGCGCACCCGTTTCGGACGCATAACCCGACCCCGGCCACAGTGGCATTTGTTGGGATGTCACAAACATAATGCGGGGGTCGTTCCAAACCAAATCTTGGGTTCCGTTGCCGTGGTGCACATCAAAATCGACAATTGCCACGCGGGACAGGCCGCGCATTTCCATCGCGTATTTCGCGCCGATTGTAATGGTACCAAACAGACAAAACCCCATCGGGGTTCGCGTTTCGGCGTGATGACCGGGTGGGCGTGTTGCGCAAAATGCATTCACCGCGTCACCATCCAAAACCATATCCACCGCCCCGCAGATTCCACCAACACCGCGCATGGCAGCGTTATAACTATCCGCGCAAACATGGGTGTCGCCATCCAGCGTTGAGTAACCGCTTTCTGGGCACGCAGCTTGAATTTTTGAAACGTAGTCGGCAGGATGGGTCAGCGTGACCTGCTCAGGTGTTCCCATAGGCGCGTCGCGCCGTATCAGGTTGGAAAATTCATCCTGTACCAAACGTGCATTGATCGCCTTTAGGCGCGCGACCTGTTCGGGGTGTCCATCGGGAGTGATGTGGTTGAGGCAATCCGCGTGCGTGATGAATGCCGTTCCCATTAATCAGGCGCCAACATATATCCCGCACCACGCACGGTTTGCAAATAGCGCGGTGATTTTGGATCGGTTTCCAATTTGCGGCGCAGGCGGGTGATTTGTACATCCACCGCGCGCTCTTGGCTTTGGACGCCGTTGCGCGCCAAATCTTCGACCAGTTTTGCGCGGCTGACGGGACTGTGCGTCATGGCCGAAAATATGCGCATCAGCGCCGCTTCGGTTGCGGTCAGTTTGACCAGACTTTCACCCTGCCACAGCTCGCCACGTGTCACATCGTAACGGATTTCGCCCATTTGCAATGTTTTGGGTGGGGTAATCGTTGGTTCCTCTTTGGGAACACGGCGCAAAATTGAATTGATACGTAATACCAATTCCTTAGGCTCGAATGGTTTGGTCAGATAATCATCTGCCCCCGCCTCTAGCCCATTGATGCGTTCATCTGCTTCGGCCTTGGCCGTCAGCAACAGGATTGGGGTCGTCAAAGTTTTGCGCAGGTCGCGGGTTAATGTCAGACCATCCTCGCCCGGCATCATTACGTCCAACACGATCATGTCGAATTCCAATCCCGCCAACAAACGCCGTGCGTGGGCGGCATCGCGTGCGGCTGACACAAAAAATCCATTTCGTGCCAAAAATTTTTGTAACAATCCGCGAATGCGTTCGTCGTCATCAACAATTAAAATATGGGCATCATTTAAGTCTGGCGTCAAATTCATTGTTGTTTAATCCCCTGTAGTCGTTGGCGCGTTTCACCATCCATAATTTTTTCTAGCACCAAACGAAACCCTTGGACAGCGTCAGGACCAGCGGCGCGGTACGCCGCACGCATACGTTTGCGTTGCGCATCGGATAATTCGCGTTCCAACGTCACACCTTTTTCTGTCAAAAACAAATTACGTTCACGTTTATCTTGGCGCCCGACCCTGCTCTCGACCAGACCATCATTGATGAGTTGGCGCAATACACGGTTTAGCGATTGTTTGGTAATTCCAAGAATGTCCAACAGGTCATTCACCCTTAACCCTTTGTGACGGTTGATAAAGTGGATGGCGCGGTGATGCGCGCGGCCATAGGTATAGTTTTGCAAAATGCGATCTGGATCGGATGTAAATCCCTTGTATGCGAAATACATCAGCTCGATCCCTTGCAATAATTGATCGTCCGTCAGGAACAACATTACATCCATAGTATTGGGGGTGGGATGGTTTCGATTTGCCATAATAACATGCGCCCTTCGCCAACTTTGCGTTATGTCAGTATTATTGACTTTATCAGAATCAAATGATACCCCTTTCCAACTTTGACGCAATAATATGTCCGCATCGGGACTATTGGCGCAAGAAAGTAAATAATTTCATACGGAGAATGAAGATGGCTGGTGCATATGATGATCGCGATGGCAAAATTTGGTACGATGGTACGCTGATTGATTGGCGTGATGCCAATGTGCATTTGCTGACCCATGCCATGCATTATGCATCATCTGTTTTTGAGGGCGAGCGTGCCTATAACGGTAAGATTTTCAAATCTGTTCAGCATTCCGTACGCTTATTGAAATCAGGCGAGTATATCGATGTTCCTGTGCCACACACAGTCGAACAAATCGAAGAAGCAAAATACGCCGTGATGAAGGCCAATGATTTAACCGACGCATATGTGCGGGTTTTGGCGTGGCGTGGATCAGGCGATGACATGGGCGTTGCATCACAGGCAAACCCTGTGCGTATGGCCGTGGCCGCGTGGGAATGGGGTGCCTATTATGGTGACGCCAAAATGAAGGGGGCAAAGTTGGATATTTCCAAATGGAAACGCCCATCACCCGAAACGATCCCCTGTTTTGCCAAAGCATCCGGCCTGTATATGATCTGTACCATGGCCAAACATGCCGCCGAGGCAAAAGGTTGTTCGGACGCAATGATGTTGGATTATCGTGGTTATGTTGCCGAAGCGACGGGCGCGAATTTGTTTTTCGTCAAGGACGGCGAAGTGCATACACCCAAGCCCGATTGCTTCCTGAACGGGATTACGCGCCAAACAGTTCTGCAAATGTTGGCTCAAAAGGGCATTACGGTGCATGAACGTCACATTATGCCAGAAGAATTAGCCGGATTCGAGCAATGCTGGTTGACAGGCACCGCCGCAGAAGTGACACCCGTAAATCAGATTGGCGATTATACCTTCGAAGTTGGTGCCATGGCGCGTGACATCGCACAAAGCTATGAGAAGCTGGTTCGCGCGTAAATTAATCACACTAATGAGAGGCACTTGTCCGTTTTGCGGGCAAATGCTATTATAATGACACCTTAGCACCAAGGATCGGTGCGTTATTCGGAGGATACGGTTCTGACTGGAACTGTTGATGCAGAAGAACCTGCAAACACTGCAAATATCCCAAGCATGAGCTTGTTGGATTTGGTATTAAACTCGCTTCAAACTGACAAAGCAGAAGACATCGTGACGATTGATCTGGCTGGTAAATCGACAATCGCGGATCATATGGTTGTGGCGTCTGGTCGATCATCGCGTCAAGTGGCGGCGATCACTGAAAAACTACATGCGCGGATCAAAGACGACACTGGTTATATTTCCAAGATCGAAGGCAAGGGTGCCGGCGATTGGGTGTTGTTGGATGCGGGCGATATAATCGTTCATGTCTTCCGCCCCGAAGTGCGCGAATTTTATCAGCTGGAAAAAATGTGGCTGACAGATGCCCCAGAAACCGCATCAGAGCCTGAAGAGGCTTAATGCGTGTTCATCTGTGCGTTGTTGGACGATTGCGCAAAGGTCCCGAAAAAGACCTGATTGATGACTATCTGAACAGATTTGAAAAATCAGGCCGCGCCTTTGGGTTGGGGCCTGTTTCTGTTTTAGAAGTCGAAGATAAAAAGGGCGGCGGCATGGCATCTGAGGCCGACCTGTTACGCCGCGCCATTCCCAAGGGTGCATTGATCGCCATTTTGGACGAACGTGGTGATGTGATCAGCAGCCCCGATTTTGCCAAGAAGCTGAGCAAGTGGGCCGATCAGGGTACGGGTGATTTGGCGATTGTGATTGGCGGCGCTGATGGCATTGATCCCAGCCTGCGCGACGCGGCGGATTTCGCCCTGTCTTTTGGAAAAATGGTCTGGCCACATATGTTGGTGCGCGTGATGATAGCAGAACAGCTGTATCGCAGCGCATCCATTTTGGCGGGCGGCCCGTATCATCGAGCTTGAGCATAGATATTTAGACAAAGTAAAGTTCAGGTGTGGTGGTTGAACTGACCCCGTTGTGGCAGTATGCAAGTTATACGTTATTATGGATAGTGATATGAACGCGAAGAAGCCTGTAGTTTTATGCATTTTGGACGGATGGGGTCTGTCTGATGTGACTGCTGGTAACGCGGTTGCCTTGGCGGACACACCCTGTTTCGATGGCTTGATGTCGGATTGTCCGGCGGCGACGTTAATCACACATGGTCCCGACGTTGGATTGCCCATAGGCCAAATGGGAAATTCCGAAGTCGGGCATACAAACATCGGCGCTGGGCGTGTTGTGGAAATGGGTCTACGAAAAATTGAGGGCGCGATTGAGCGTGGCGAATTGGCAGGCCTGCCCGGGATCGTACGGTTTGGTGATGCAGTTTTGGCGGGAACGGGCGTCGCGCATTTATGTGGGATCCTGTCCGATGGCGGCGTGCACAGTCATGTGGATCACATGATCCAAACCGCCAAAGCATTAGAGGCGCGCGGCATACAGGTGCGTTTGCATCTGTTTGGCGATGGCCGTGACGTTGCACCCAAATCCGCGTTGTCATTTTTGACGCACCTTACAGGGGCGATTGGCGCGAATACACAAATTGCCAGTTTGACGGGGCGATATTTTTCGTTGGATCGCGACAATCGTTGGGAACGTGTGGCACAGGGTTATGGTGCCATAGTGAATGGCGTAGGTGCACGATTTGATACACCGGTGGCCGCGATCAACGCCGCCTACGATGCGAATGTGACGGACGAATTCATTCCCGCGTCCGTGTTTGGCGATTATGCTGGTGTGAAGGATGGTGATGGGCTGATGTTCCTAAATTATCGCGCCGATCGTGCGCGCGAAATTTTGACGGCAATTGCGGATCCTGAATTTACCAATTTTGAAACGGGGCCACAGCCCAAATTGTCCGCGCTGACAGGTTTTGCACAATATTCGGATCGCCATGACACCTATATGGATTGCGTGTTTCCAAGCGAGAAAATAAAAAACACCTTGGGTGAATGGGTTTCCGCCAAAAGTTTGAAACAGTTTCGCATCGCCGAAACTGAAAAATATCCCCATGTCACATTTTTCCTGAATGGTGGCGTCGAGGTGCCCGCCGCGCAAGAGGAGCGATATTTAGCGCCCAGCCCCAAAGTGGCCACCTATGATTTGCAACCTGAAATGTCATCTGGCGAAGTAACCGAACATTTGGTTGACGCGATCAATAGTGGTGAATTCGATTTGATCGTCGTGAATTATGCCAACCCTGACATGGTTGGCCACACGGGTGATTTGGATGCAGCTATGGCCGCCTGTGCATCCGTGGACGCAGGCTTGGCACAAGTTGTTGCCGCGCTGAAATCCGCAGATGGTGCCATGATCGTTTGCGCCGATCACGGCAATTGCGAAACGATGATTGATCCGATTACCGGTGGGCCACATACCGCACATACTATGAACCCCGTGCCCGTGATTTTAGTTGGGTCGGATTGCGGTTTGCGCGGTGGAGGTCGCTTGGCCGATTTGGCGCCGACGTTGTTGGCTTTGATGGATTTGGAACAACCAGCAGAAATGACCGGACAAAGCCTGTTGATATGTTAAGGTGCCGTGGCATAAATTTCATGGTCGGGTTTTTCGTCTGTGTGGCCAGCAGTGTCGTGGCACAGGACGCCGCATTGGCGCCTGCGCAAAACGCATCCAAGGCATTGCGCGCAGCCACCCAATCCATGGCCAGCGCGACAAAATCCACCGACCGCGTGACCGCGTTGACCCAAACCATTCGCGCCCTCGAGAACGGATTGCAAGCCATGCGCGAAGGGATGCGCGGGGTGACTATTCGCGAACGCGAAGTGCGGTTGAAATTTGACAGTCAGCGCGATCAAATCAGTCGGTTGCTGGGCGTTTTGCAAACATTAGAACGCGCCACAACCCCGTTATTGTTGATCCACCCAACAGGACCTGTCGGCACCGCACGTTCTGGTATGATGCTGTCAGAAATAACACCTGGATTGCAAAAACAAGCCGAGGCGTTGCGCATACAATTAGAAGAATTATCAGCGATCCAAGTCACTCAACAGATCGCCCAAGATGATTTAACCCAAGGTTTGAAGAGCCTGAACCAAGCGCGCACGGAATTATCGCAAGCAGTGGCATCACGCACCGCCCTGCCTAAACGGGTCGTAGATGATCCCCAACGCCTGTTGCAATTGGCACGAACCAGTGAAACCTTGGATTACTTCGCACAGGCCTTGGCGCAGAATAACATAGACGTGCAAAACGGCTCCATATTGCGGTTTGGCGATGCATTTGGACGTGTTGATTTACCCACTAGCGGTTCCATTTTTCGAAAATTCAATCAACGCGATGCGGCAGGGATTGAACGCCCAGGAGTTTTGCTGTCAACGTCGACATTGTCACTGATCACGGCGCCCTGGGCGTCGACTGTCCGCTACTCTGGGCCATTCTTGGATTACGGGAATGTGATCATACTTGAACCCGATCCCGACTATTTGATTGTACTGGCAGGGATGAGCAGTGTTTATGTAAGCGAGGGCGATATTGTGCCCAAAGGCGGCCCCGTCGGGTTAATGGGCGGAAAAGAGCTGGTACTTGGGGATTTATTAGTAGAAGTTTCAAATGCAAGCGGGACTTTGGCACAAGAAACGTTGTACATAGAGATCAGAAAAAGTGGAACTGCAGTCGACCCGCTCGATTGGTTCCAAGTGAACAAAGGTTAGGAATACGATGAACAAATTTATCACAGCAGCAATTGGCGGCACGATTGCGGGCGTTTTATTAACCAGCCAGTTCACTGGCCCTTTGATTGCCCAAGAAACCGCCAAGGCAAAATCGACCTACGAAAATCTGGATTTGTTTTCAAATATTTTTGAACAGATCAGCTCGTCTTATGTCGAAGAAGTGGATGAAGAGAAATTGATTGAAAGCGCAATCAGTGGCATGTTGTCGTCGCTTGATCCCCATTCCAGCTATATGCCACCCGAAGATTTTAGCGCGATGCAAGTGCAAACGCGCGGTGAATTTGGCGGGCTAGGTATCGAAGTGACCCAAGAAAACGGATTTGTCAAAGTTGTGTCGCCGATTGATGATACCCCTGCCGCAATCGCAGGTGTGCAAGCGGGCGACTTCATCACCAAGGTCGATGGCGAGAGCACATTGGGTCAAACGTTGGACGACGCCGTTGAATTGATGCGTGGGCCTGTTGGGTCTGAAATCATCATTACAATCGCACGCGAAGGCGTTGATGAACCATTTGATATTGCCATCGTACGTGACACCATCGAAATTAAGGCCGTACGCGCCCGCACAGAAGGCGAAACAGTTGTTTTGCGTGTGTCGTCGTTTACGGATAAAACCTTTCCCAATTTACTACAGAGCTTCGAAAAAGAAGTGGCCAACGCGGGCGGTATGGACGCCGTGAATGGCGTGGTGATTGATTTGCGCAATAATCCAGGCGGTTTGTTAACCCAAGCAATTCGCGTATCGGATGCATTTTTGGAAAGCGGCGAAATTGTTTCGACCCGTGGACGCGGCGCAAGCAATGCACAACGTTACAACGCAACACCGGGCGATGTGACAAATGGCAAACCGATTGTGGTTTTGATCAATGGCGGGTCCGCATCTGCATCTGAAATCGTCGCCGGCGCATTACAAGATCATCGTCGCGCCATCGTTGTGGGCACAAAATCATTCGGCAAAGGGTCGGTGCAAACCATCATGCCATTGTCATCAGAAGGCGCAATTCGCCTGACTACGGCGCGGTATTACACACCGTCGGGACGTTCGATCCAATCGCTGGGCGTGTCGCCCGACATTTTGGTTGAACAGCGCCCCAAAGCGGAAATTGATCCCGATGCACCCAAAAACCAGCGCTTCGAAGCGGACTTGCGTGGGTCACTGTCAAACGACAGCCTGACCGAAGACGAGCGTAAATTGCTAGAGGCTGAACGCGCCGAACAGGCCGAAACGGCCAAGTTGCGCGATGACGATTACCAACTGGCCTATGCTTTGGATATTCTGAAGGGTCTGTCGGCATTGTCGCAGAAATGATCATGACCGAAGAAGAGATTTACAACCTACCGTATCGCCCCTGCGTTGGAATCATGTTGTGCAACCCAAATGGAGGCGTTTTCGCAGGCCAACGTTTGGACAGCGCCCAAGATGCATGGCAAATGCCCCAAGGTGGCGTGGAAAAGGGCGAAGACCCGCGCATTGCTGCCCTGCGCGAATTGGAAGAGGAAACAGGCATTCCCGCCAGCGCGGTCAATGTCGTGGCCGAAACCGAGGATTGGATTCCATACGATTTACCGCATTATTTGGTGCCACGCTTGTGGCGTGGTCGGTATCGCGGGCAGAAACAACGTTGGTTCCTGATGCAGTTTACAGGCGACGATTCCATGGTGAATATACAAACCAAGGAACCCGAATTTTCCCGCTGGTGTTGGCTAAAGCCAGAAGAGTTGTTGGACAAGATCGTACCGTTCAAGCGGAATACATATGAACAGGTGATCCGCGAGTTTAAGGCACAAGTCGGCTAGCCACCTGCGCCATTATCGGATAAAGACGGGCAGGTTTTGAACGGATAGCCCATGGAACAGATCAAACAATACGTCACTCAAGCTCTTGACGTCAGCCTATCTTGGCTGACCAGTCCCGCCGCTTGGGGGCAGGCAGCGTTCATCACCGCAGCCTTCATAATCGCGTTGATGATGCGCAAATATCTGATCAAGGTTTTGGAACCACTGCTATCACCAGAGCCGCAAAATCAATCACTTTTCGCAACAATTCGACGGTTCATACATCAATTTTTACCGCTACTGTTACCTATTCTGGCATATATATTCCTAGGTTTATCGGAACAAATTGCCCAAAGTTCTTTCGGTGCAAGCGAAGTTATTGGATTTGGCAAACGCATTTTCATGCTTTGGGGCGCGTGGATTTTTGTTCAAAAAATCATCTACTCGCCATTCCTAAAGTTACTGGGAAAATATGCAATTTTGCCAATCGCCGCAGTTTATACTCTTGGGCTTTTGGATCCGGCGATGGCGTGGTTGGGATCGAACGGCGTCAGCCTTGGTAATATCAATTTTACATTTTTGGCGATCATTCGCGGCGTTGTTTTTGGGGGGCTATTGTTTTGGCTTGGGCGCTGGTCGCATGATCAATCCGCCACCTATATTCGCGCCCAAGACGATATGCGCGCACCAACGCGCGAGTTAGCATCCAAAGCTGTCGAGCTGTCGATCTATGCCACATGTTTTCTGTTGTTGATGAACATCATGGGCATCAACCTGTCCGCCTTTGCCATATTCGGCGGTGCTATTGGTGTTGGATTGGGTTTTGGTTTGCAAAAAATCGCATCCAATTTTATTTCTGGCATCATCTTGTTATTAGAAGGCCAAGCAACCGTTGGTGATTTTGTCGAACTGGATGGCGGTGAAGCAGGTAAAATCGTGAAAATGATGTCTCGCGCCACGATTTTGGAAACATTCGACGGCAAATGGATCGTAGTCCCAAACGAGGATTTCATCACCACGCGCGTGACAAATTGGTCAGACAGCGGATCAGGCAATCGTTACGAAGCAGCATTTTCCGTATCCTATGACACCGACATCAACAAAGTCCCCACATTGGTCCAGGCCGCAGTGGCCAAACACCCCGGTGTGATTTCTGTACCAGAAGCACCCGATTGCGAATTGCGGGGATTTGGTGACAGCGGCATTGATTTCGCAGTCGAGTTTTGGGTCGAGGGCATTGATGACGGCAAAAACAAATACACATCCGATGTGTTGTTCATCATCTGGAACACCCTAAAAGATAACGGCATTGAGATTCCATATCCGCACCGCGTTGTGGAAATCAAAGGCAGCTTGCCCAGCGCATGATTGATTTATGCGTCATCGGCGCGGGGCCTGCGGGATTGATGGCCGCACAAACCGCTGCCGCCCGTGGGCTGTCAGTGATGGTGGTCGATGCAAAGCCATCGTTCGGGCGCAAATTTTTGATGGCAGGAAAATCGGGCTTGAACCTGACCAAAGACGAGCCGTTTTCGAAATTCATGGATACTTTTGGTGATCGCATCGATTGGTTGCGCCCGATGATTTCCGAATTTGATAATCAGGCCGTGATGCAATGGGCGCGTGATCTGGGTCAGCCCGTGTTTACTGGCTCATCTGGGCGGGTCTTTCCCAATGCGATGAAAGCCTCGCCATTGTTGCGGGCATGGTTGGTGCAATTGGATGGATTAGGTGTAACATTTCAACGCGGTTGGCGTTGGATCGGTTGGGCGGATGACGATTTGGCTTTTCAAACCGCTGAAGGTGTCAAAACAGCCAATGCCAAAACCACTGTTTTGGCATTGGGCGGTGGCAGTTGGGCGCGACTTGGATCGGATGGGCATTGGGTCAAAACCCTGTCTGATAGAGGCATCGTTTTGGCGCCATTTCAGCCGGCGAATATGGGGTTCGTTGTGAAATGGTCGCCTTACATGCGCGATCATTTCGGTGCGCCAATCAAGAGTGCGCGATTTACGGCGGGGTCGTTTTCCACGATTGGGGAATGCGTGATTTCAGCCAAGGGTCTGGAAGGCAGTGCGATTTATGCGGCCAGTCGGGAAATGCGGAACGGTCATCCCTTGGTTTTGGATTTACTGCCGGATCATTCCGATCATGATTTGAACGCACGTCTCGCGGCGTTATCAGGCAAGGCATCGCGTGCAACGTTGATCCGCAAAGGCCTGCGATTGGATGGGGTTAAGGCGGCGTTGTTGAATGAGTTTGGTAAGGGCGTGGCGCGCGCTGATTTGGCGCGGTTGGCGAAATCTTTGCCGATTGTTCATGCGGGGCCGCGTCCCTTGGACGAAGCGATTTCAACGGCGGGGGGTGTCATGCAATCCGCGTTGAATGATCGCTTGATGTTGCGCGATATTCCATCTGTTTTCTGTGCTGGCGAGATGCTGGATTGGGAGGCGCCCACAGGGGGTTATTTGATCACGGGATGTCTGGCGACGGGACGATGGGCGGGGAATGGGGCGGCTGATTTAATAATGTCCCCATGGGGACACTAGGTTAAGTAATTGATATAAATCACTTTCCTAAAATTCGACGCCACAACAGCGCCCATAAATCCGTGTAGCCGCGTGTTCCATCCATCACATCCAAATATCCACGGCTTAGGGTTCCCGTACCACCAAAAAGCCGTTTGAAAATCGGTTTGAACAAACGTGGAAAAATTAGGTATCGCCAAAACCTTGCGCGTTTCAAATCACTGTGAATTGGGGCGATTTCGCGTTGGTAAATAGCGGCTGTTACATTGGGCGTTGATTGTGCGATCACGGCGCGGGCGGCGGATGCACCGCTTTGGATGGCATAGCCAATACCCTCGCCCGTGATCGGGTCAACCAAACCTGCGGCGTCGCCACACAAGATGACATGATCGCGCCCAGCAATGCGTCGATAATCGCCGAAGGGAATATATTGGCCTTTGACCTTGCACGCTTTGGGGTCAACGCCCTGTTTTGCAAGGAATTCATTCAGGCGCATTTTTAAATCTGGGTTTTTGGCGTGAATGCCACCCACACCAATGGTCACCGATTTGTGTTTTGGAAATACCCAAGCATAGCCCCATTCAGCCACACCAAAATCGATATCGACAGATTGATTTTGACGCAGTGGTGCCTCTATCTCGAGCCCGAAACCGATGGTTTTGGAGTTAAATGCGCGGCCAAACAGGTGGCGTGCAACAAGGCTGTTAACACCGTCACAGCCGATCAAAATATCGAATGTTATTGTCGTACCATCGGCCAGCGTGACCGCATTGTCAGTGATGTCGATTATCGCGACACCCAATTGCGTTTTCGCGCCCAGCGCGATCGCGCGGCTTAGCAACCAATGATCAAATTCGCACCGCATTGTGAAATGCAGTGTCGTATGGTCAGTGACATGAGACAGCACCATCCCATTCATCATCAGCCGAATGTCCTTGGACGATCGCAGAATTGTTGCGTCATAAGGCAGATCAAATACATCGTTAATCAGCGAAAGGCATCGCCCTGTCACCAAACCACCACACAGTTTTTCACGTGGGAACGTGGCCTTATCAATCAGCAAACAATCCACACCCGCGCGCGCCAATGTTGCCGCCGCACCCGTACCTGAGGGGCCTGCGCCAACAATCAGGACGTGGGTGTGTTTCATATCAGCTGTTGCTGGCCGCGATATAAGCCGGACGTTTGATTTGGCGGCGGAAATATTCACGCAATTTGCCATCGGGCACGTCGAAATTGGACACCCGTGCCCAGCCCCCGATATGAGTGAGGATAATATCCGGGATGGTGAATTTTTCACCCATCAAGTTGGGGCCATCACCCATACGACCCTGTAGCAAATCAATCGAGCGTGCAAATTCCCAACGCAACGTATCCTTGATACCTTTGATGCGTTTATCCTGAGGTAACACAAATGTATGGCGCGCTGCCGTCCACAAAATCGCGTCAAGTTCGTCCAAAATGAAATGGGTAAAGCTGTCTTGTTGCGCGCGCTCGACGGTGCCTGCAGGATATGTCAATTGGCCGTGTTTATCGGCCAGATATGTGATGATCGCGGTGGAATCGATGATCGGCGTCCCGTCAACAATCAGCGCGGGAAGTTTGCCAGATGGGTTTACGGCCAGGATTTCAGGAGATCGCGACGGCGCGATAATCCGTTCAAATTCAAGCCCCATTTCATGCAGCGCCCACAACACGCGAACGGTGCGGGTTTTGGTAATTCCGACAACTTGGTACATGAAACTCTCCTATTTGGGGCGCATCATTGAAATGCGGATGAATGCGCGTTCAACCATCGCCTGATCGGGGGCTTTGGCGGCGGAACGCAATGACAAATCAGTGTCCATCAAAACGCCCAATGCTTTTTCCAAACGTGCCACGCCCCAACCACGTGCTTGGCGTACCATGCGATCTTTGCGAGGGCCAAAAACGGGGGGGCGGGCGCGCGATAATGCGGTGTCCGCGCCCGATGGATGCGCCGCCGCCGCGTGCAGGTTGCGAAAATGGCGGGTGGCGGAAATGCACAGGGTTGTGGGATTAATGCCCTGACCGAACAGACGGTTCAAGATTGGGGCAACATCTGCGGATCGGGCTTCGGCAACGATGTGAATTGCCTCGTCGATGCCTGCCTCGATTGCCATTGGAGCACAGGCGATGATGTCGTCGGATGTGACGGGCGTATCGTCATTAAATTTATAAAGGCTGAGCTTTTCCAAGGTTTGTTGCAAATCGCCCGGGTCAAGATCGCGGCCAAGTGCCAGCAAGTCGGATTTTGCATCGCCGGCGAAATCACTTAGGTTCACCTTGGCCGCTAATGACATGATTTCATCAGGACTGGGCGGGTCATTATAGATGCCGATGGCAACGGCGTTGCGCGGGTCTTCGAATGCTTTGCGTAATTTGGATCGTGCATTTAATTGACCTGCGGTGACAACCAATGTTGCATCGCCCGTGCGCCATTCGGACAGTGCGGATGCCAATACGGGGGCAGCTGTGTCCGTGACTTCCTCGACAAAAACCACGCGCGGACCGGGGAAAAAACCAGCCGCCTTGATCCCGTCCAAAACCAATGCCGGTTCTTTGCGGATGTCCCCGCCCGACATCCGGGTCAGGCGCATTTCTTCGTCAGCGTTTTCGCCGACCAATGCTTTGATTAATTCCTGCCGGCGCAGGGCAACACGCATGTTGTCGCCGCCATAAATCAGGACGGCGGCGTGTGTGGGGTCGGGTTTTGCGAAATATCCAACGGCCTTAGCCCCTGCCAGTTTCATTTCAACCAATCCTTGGCCGTGATCGACAAAAGCGTCACGATTTTATCCGCCATATCACGGTTCAAGCGCACGTTGGCATCGCGTTCGGCGATGGCCGTGGGATATGTGCCCGATGTCGCGCTGTAGGCGGTGTTGGATGTGACGGTGCTGTCATACACAATGGTTTCGCTGTCTTTGTTGATGACGCGAAACTGTGTGGTGCCTTGTAATGTAAACCGTGTGACGTCGTCGTCGTCCGATATGGTCAAATCTTCGCTGACGATCGTGGTTGTGAATGACAGGGCGTATGGTGCGTTGACGCCAGCGCCGGCAAGGCGCTCGATTAAGCGGTCGCGCAACTCAAACCCATTACGCCCCTTAACAACTTGCACCTCGATTTGACCCTGCATTTTGCTGGCGGCGGTGCCTGTGCCATAAACAGGTTCAAACCCGCATGCGGCCAAAGGCAACAGCGCGAGTAGCAACCATCTGCGACTAAAGTACGACATTCACAATCCGTCCTGGCACGACGATCAGTTTTTTGGGTGCCTTACCATCCAGAATGCGGATCACCGACGCGCGGTCAAGAACCAATTTTTCAATTTCATCTTTGGACAGGTCGACGCCGACCTCGATTTCATCGCGACGTTTACCGTTCACTTGGATCGGCAGGATGACCGTATCGTTGACCAAAGCGGATGCATCAACTGTTGGCCACGGTGCACCTGTGACCAATCCCTGACCGCCCAATGTTGACCAAATTTCCTCGGCCAGGTGTGGTGTCATGGGTTGCATCAATTGCGCCATCGTCATCATCGCGGCAGTTTTGGCGGGTTTTGTGGCCTTGGATTTGGCGATTGTGTTGGTGAATTGGTACAACGCGGCCACGGATTTGTTGAATGCGAATCCCTCGACCCCTGTTGTTACCGCATCGATTGCCACATTGCGTGCCTTTTCCAATGCGGCGTCTTGAGATGCATCACCTGCATCCATTTCGTCCAATTCTGCGGTTAAGCGCCAGACACGTTGTAGGTGTTTCCACGCCGCTTCGGCACCTGATGCGGTCCATTCAACGTCGCGTTCGGGGGGGCTGTCGGACATTACGAACCAACGGGCGGTGTCGGCGCCGTATTGATCAATGATGTCATCGGGATCGACCACGTTCTTTTTCGATTTGGACATTTTGATGATTTGGCCAACGGTAACGGGTTTGTCGTCTGCAATCAGGATGGCATTTTCGGAATCGCGGCGCACTTGGTCAGGGGTGTACCATGTTGTGCGTTCGCCAGCCGTTTCGCGGGAATAGGTTTCATGCGTCACCATGCCTTGGGTAAACAGTGCGTTGAACGGTTCGATTGCGCGTTTTGGCAGATGACCCGTTGCATGCATCGCACGGGCAAAGAAACGCGCATAAAGCAGGTGCAAAATCGCATGTTCAACGCCACCGATGTATTGATCGACGTTCATCCAATAATCGGCCTCGGCCAAATCGGTGGGTGTTTTGGCGTGTGGTGCGGTGAAACGGGCGTAGTACCACGACGAATCCACGAAGGTATCCATGGTGTCGGTTTCGCGCAGCGCTGGTTTGCCACATGATGGGCAGTCTGTGTTTCGCCATGTTTCGTGACGATCCAGCGGGTTGCCCGGTTTGTCGAATGTGACATCCTTGGGCAACTCAATCGGCAGGTTCTCTTTCTTCTCGGGAACCACGCCGCAGGTATCACAATGCACCACAGGAATAGGACAGCCCCAATAGCGTTGACGCGAAACGCCCCAATCGCGCAGGCGATAATTTGTCGTCGCTTCGCCCATGCCACGTTCTGCGATGCGCTTGGTGACCTCGGCCTTGCCATCTTTGATCGACATCCCGTCCAAGAAACGTGAATTAATCAGGTTGCCGGTGCCTGTATACGCATCCGCACCGATGGTGAATGTATCGGGGTCCTGATCCACGGGGCATACGACAGGTGTGACCACCAAATCGTATTTACGGGCGAATTCCAGATCACGTTGATCATGTGCAGGACAGCCAAAAATCGCGCCTGTGCCATAACCCATCAGGATAAAGTTGGCGATGAATACTGGCATTTCCCATGCGTCGTTGAAGGGGTGTGTGACGGTGATACCTGTATCAAAACCCTTCTTCTGAGCTGTTTCCAATGCTTCTTCGGTTGTGCCCATTTGGCGGCATTCGGCATTAAACGCGGCGATGTCAGCGTTGGATTTTTCCAACTCTTTCGCCAACGGATGATCGCATGAAATGGCCGCGAAGGATGCACCAAACAGGGTGTCGGGGCGGGTTGTGTACACGTCCAACATCTCGAACCCTGCGGGCGCGCCAGTGGCGTTGAATTTAAATTGCAAACCCTGTGATTTGCCGATCCAGTTTTTCTGCATCGTGCGAACCTTTTCAGGCCAATTTTCCAGTGTGTCCAAAGCAGACAGCAATTCATCGGAATATTGTGATATTTTGAAAAACCACTGTGTCAATTCTTTGCGTTCGACCAATGCGCCCGAACGCCAGCCACGGCCATTTTCGACCTGTTCGTTGGCCAAAACGGTCATGTCCACAGGGTCCCAATTGACGACCGCGTTTTTGCGATACACCAAACCCTTGGCCATCATATCGATAAACATCGCCTGTTGTTGGCCGTAATATTCGGGATCACAGGTGGCGAATTCGCGTGACCAATCAATCGACAGCCCCATCGGTTTCAGCTGTGTACGCATATCGGCGATGTTTTGATACGTCCAATCGCCCGGATGCACATTCTTCTCCATCGCGGCATTTTCCGCAGGCATACCGAATGCATCCCAGCCCATAGGGTGCAAAACGTTGAAACCCGCGGCGGATTTATAACGCGCCACCACATCGCCCATGGTATAATTGCGCACGTGACCCATATGGATGCGCCCCGATGGATATGGAAACATTTCCAGCACGTAATATTTTTCGCGCTCGTCAGGCGTTGCCTTGAACGATTGCGCATCTTCCCATGCGGATTGCCATTTTGGTTCTGTAACTTTGGCGTTGTAGCGCATTTTATCGTACCTTTAACGTATAACGCCGGACATTTGCCCGGCGTGGAATTGTGGTTGGGCGTTTGCCCTGCTTATAGTTTCGCGCGCGATATACGCAACTGACGTGCGCGACTTAGGATCGCATTTTCGATCTGACGCTGTGTTTCTGCGCTGGCGGCACCGCGTGATGTTAAAACAGACACCTTAAGGGCGCGCGCATCCAATGCGGGATCCGTAATCAGGACTGTGGCGCGGTAAACCTGTGATGATCCTGGGGCGCGGCCATTGCCGAATGTGATAACGCCCGTAAACGGATCAGCAGATTCAAGTGGCAAGAAGCTGAGAACATCCAGTGACGCATTCCACAGATACTTATTAATAGCGCCAACTTCGTCTGCACGGCTATTGGTGAATAAATCACTTAATTTACCACTGCGCGCTTCTCTGGCGGCTTCGCGTTCTGTTTGCGGTGCCTTCGCATCAGAATCGCGGACAGATTTGCCGATACCCCCCAATGACCCTGATCCTGAACCACCACATGCGGTTAACGTAACAGCGGCAATAACAGTCAGTGCAGTTAGTTTAAGGGAAATTTTCATGATTTTTTCCATGCATACTTTAATGTCTGCAAATGCTAGCATCCAAGCGGTGTTACCTCAAGTCAGTAATTTGACGCTTTGGCCATGAATATAACGTCAAAATCCACTGTGACATGAATGCACCAAGTTTTTGATTTGCGCGGTTATCCCTGTCTGAAAATCTTGACCCAAGGGCAGTTACAGCGCAAATGTCTCCTCACTCGCCGGATTCTCCGGTGTAGGTGCACCTTAGATTAACTCTACGAGGGATTTAAAAATGAAAAAACTACTGATCGCTTCAACAGCATTAGTTGCAACAGCTGGAATGGCTGCTGCAGAAGTATCACTTTCAGGTTACGCTGAAATGGGTATCGCAGACTTTGGCGGAGTAGCTGGCGTTGAATTTTTCAACGACATCGACGTAACGTTCAACTTGTCAGGCGAAACTGATAACGGCCTAACTTTCGGCGCAACAATCGATTTGGACGAAGTCACTAACGCTGGTGATGACAACGGTATTCCAAACGCAGGTAACGATTCATCTGTATGGATCCGTGGCGCATTCGGTAACTTGACTTTGGGTGAAACAGATGGCGCGCAAGATTGGGCAAACCAAGAAATTGGCATGCTG